>Ga0209796_10001319_pt1 | contig 10688 bp, 15 predicted proteins | sample AgamicOrSfrz_FD_187167 | JGI IMG/M metagenome (GOLD analysis project Ga0209796, IMG submission 187167) | Agave microbial communities from Guanajuato, Mexico - Or.Sf.rz (SPAdes) (version 2) | ecosystem: Host-associated > Plants > Phyllosphere > Phylloplane/Leaf | place: Guanajuato, Mexico...
GTCGAGCAGCTCGGCACCCGGGGCGAGGTGGATGCCATAGTCCCGCAGTTGATCGAGTTTCATGCGAAGTTGCTCCAGGTCGAGATCTTGATGACGCTATTGGCGGCGCCGCCACGTTCCACCGCGAACGGTGTTTCGATGGCCCCCGAAATCGTTGCTCCCTTTGCGCCGAACTGGAGCGTGCCGTCTGCGAGCGTGGCGAAGACCTTCTGGCCTTGCGTCGCGACGTTTGCCGACGTAGCGAAAAACTCGCCGCGCTCAGCGACTTCCACCGGGAAGCCCGCCGGCACTTGCATGCTTGCTTCCTGCAGGTAGTTCGGGACGATGCCCGACTGATTGCGGATCGCGAAGCCGAGCGGGAGGCCGCTGCCGGTGTTTTGCACCTGGTTGTCCGTGTCGGTGCCCGGCCAGACGAAGCGCGCGACAGTGACTGCGGTCTGCGCGATACGCGAGATCACCGCGATCGGGTTCATCGATGCGCGGTCGCCCGGCACACCGACTTCAGGCTGGAGACGTACTGCGGTCGGGAAGGTCATGATGTGCCGTCCTTAAGCGTGCTTGATGTTGGCGAGTGCCGGGAAAGCAGTCAGCAGTTCGCTGGCTGACTTTTCATCGCTCGCAGAGTGGACCACCGGCGTGCTCTTGTTCGTGAGCAGCACATCGACGATGCCCGCATACGCGGCCTTATCGTGCTTCTCCGGCTCCATGCCGCCGACCTTCAGCGCGTGCGCGAAGATCGATTCAGCGGAGTCGAAAGCCATCGCGTCGATGTTGCCGACCAACGGGCGGACCTTCTCGGCGGCCTTGAATCGGCCTTCGATCGAGGCGCGCACGCCATCGGTGGCGTCCTTGATCTTGGCGTCCATCGCCGCGGCGTTCTTTGCTGCTTCGGCTTTCTTCGCTTCCTCGGCGGTTTTAGCCACTTCGTCGTCGGCAGCGCTCGTGCCGCCTTCGAGCTTCGCGATTACCTGCTTCAGCAGCGAGACGACCTCGTTATCGGCGTCCTGCGTCGTATCGGTAGGATGATCGCCCAGCGCCTGCACTTCCTCGAGCGCGGTTTCGAGCGCCTCTTCGACGGCCTCGGTGTCGAGCGATGCTTCATCCATCGCCACCAGCTTCGCGACGTGCGCTTTCAGCGCCGTCTTCTGCTTGGGATTGAGTTTCACGGATTTTCCTTTTACAGGATGGTGGAGTTTGGAATCAGCGACCAGAACGTCAGGACCGGCGCGACCCTCAACGACTAAAGCGACGTGATTACCTTCAATCTGCGTCATTTTAATATCGTATGGCGAGCCATTATAGGAGCCGTTTTCGATAATCGGAATATACCGGTACGAACTCGATAACTCGCGCTGCTCTTCTGAATCGATTTTCTCGATATATTCAGCGTCCCAAAACCCAAGGCCATTATTCAGATACTCGCCGTCGAAGTTCGCGGTGCTGCCCGTACTGCCGATAATCACTTCCTTCTTCGGGTTTTCAGCGGTGACGTGGGTGTGGATGGCGAGGATCGGGATGTTGTTGAACGTGTGCGCGGCCTTCTCAAGCTCTTCTGGCGGCCGGAACACCTGATAGACCTTGTCCGGATCAAGCCCGAGTTCGTCGTACTTCGGGATTTCCCGACCCCAGTATGGATTAACGCCCGCTTTTGAAATGCGGCTGGTTTCAAGGAAAAGACGCCCATCGGTATCGGTGCGCCGCACGCTGGATTTATCGAAGGCCAGCAGAACTTCTGATTTATTCGTCTTCATCGTCCACGCCCGGGATAATCGGAGCCCCGACGCAGCCGCAGTTAATCAGTTCGCCGGGGAAAAGATATTCGCCGTCGATTTTAAGACCTTTCGTTAAATCAAAAACCTTCCCGTTTGCCTGAACGTGAGAATGTCGTGGGTTTTTACCGCCGCCGACGTGAAGCCAGCGCGCCTTCGTGACGCCGAGCGATAACTGGCGGGCGCGCGCCATTTGCGCAGTCGCCTTGTTGTTCTGGTCATTGGCGATCAGCTTCGCGCGGCGCCGGGTGACGCCAAAGCGTTCCTCCAGCTGCTCGACCAGATAGCCGACGTCACGGCCTGTGGTGATGCTGCGCATGACCAACCCCTCAACCTCGGTCGCATATTCCGACTGGATCGACTGGATGAGCGAGACGTTCTCCCGCATCAGCGCCTGGGTGACGGTGTTGGTCAGCAGCGTGTCTTTGACGGACACCGACATGCCGGTCAGCGAGACGGCGGCCTGCTTTGTGGCGTTCGTCGCGTGGCGGTCCACCTTGGAGATGAAGAAGCGCGCCAGGTCGGGCGCGCGGTCGGCGAACATCTTGCGCCACTGATTCGCGCGGCGCCGAAGCTGCGCGGCAAGATCGGCCGCCGGCGACGAGTCCTGAACAATCTCACCTTCGCGCTCCCCGTATGTGGCACGCAGCCAATACAGCGTCGAGCGGTGCATCTCGTCGATGAGCGCTTCGATTTTGCGCTGGTAGGCGATGCGGGTGGCGGCGCTTGGGCGCGCCGGCGTCATCTCGCCACGCGCTTTTCTGGCCCGGGCTGGCATTAATCCTTCTCTTCGGTTTCGTCCGGATCGCCTTCGCCGGGCGCCGCCGGCCGCTCCGGCAGGTCGTCGACGTCGAGCGATTCGTAACCGCTGTCGGGATCCTTAGCGAGACGCGCACGCTCTTCCTCGACGGAGATAACGCCGCGGTCAATATAGGCCGCAGCAGTGTCCGCGTTCGATTTTCGATTGGTCGCCTTCTCGACTTCGCTCAGCTCGTGCAGCGGCAGGAAAGCGTGCGTCAGGTCCGGATCGATCTGGCCGAACTCCGACAGCTGAATGACCTTCACGGCGACGTCGAGCGGTTGCGCGAACACGGCGCTTTGCTGGCTCGCCACATGGTCGTACCAGTTCGACTCGTCGTATTCGCCCGTGGCGTTGAATCCCTTCGGCGAGATACCGAGCAGCTTGACCGCTGGCGTGCGGCTGATTGCGGCGAGCAGTTCGAGCTGCTGCGAGACGATGTCGCCGAGACCGGACAGCGGCGTGTTCACCTGAACGAAGTCCTCGCCTTCCATGTCGAGCGTCATCAGGCCATCATTCGAGCCCATCATCGACCAGAGCAGCGCACGTGCTTTGAGCGACGTCGCATCGTCGTATCCACCGCCGTTGAGCATCTGGCTCATGTCGGTCTTCAGGATCGATGTCGAGAAGCGCTTCACGAGCTTGGCAACCGCGATGCGCACAGTATCGAACCGGTCGACGTAATCGAGCGCCATCTGTGCGAGCGGCACGCCGAAGAAGTTATACGACGGGCGCAACAGGATCGGCACCTCGTTCTGCGCGAAGCGAAGCAGCCGCGACGCGTGCACCGTGCGGCCCTGGATCATCCAGGCGTCCGGACGGTAATAGCCTTTCTTCAGCGGGTTGCTGGCGTTGTACGGCGCCGGGTAGCAGTTGATCGGCTCGATCAGGCGGAAGCCCTTGAACTTGCCCTTGGGGATCTTCGCTGAGTCGAGCGTCAGTTGGGTCATGAGTTCGGCGCGGCCGCCGTCCGTGTCCGAGTCGTCACCCATGTCGATGAAGAGCATTGCGCCGCCCATGTAGCCGGTCGTGGCCATCGCGGACTTGAAATGCTCTTTCAGTTGGTACTTCTTCGTTGCGTCGTCGAGCGCCTTCGCGCGCTCCGCATCGCTTTCTTCTTCGCCGCGACCGCCGAACTTGATCCACTTGCGCGTCATCTCGTCGGCGAGCGTCTCGACCATCGCGCGGATTAGCGGGTGCTGAGAAAGCAGCGACAGCGCGGCATAGCCGATGAAGTCAATGCCCGATAGCTGATTGAAGCCACTGCATGCGCCGATGGTGGCCGCCATGTTGTCGCACATGGAGTCCATCGCGAGTTCCTGCGGCTTGTGATTCGCCGGCAGCGTGCCGGGTGCTACCTGGGCGTGTTTGAACTTAGCCTTCCAGTCGACGTCTTCGCCCTGCGCGGATTGCATAGCCTGCAATTGATCGAGCAATGCGGGGCTGATGTTCAGACCGCGGCGCGGGCCTTCGATGGCCGGCCAACGTGGCTCGGCGCGCGGCGCGCTGTCCTGCGCGACATGAACGCGGGCGGGAGACGTGGGAAGGAGCGGCGCACCGCTGACGAGGTTTCGTAGCTTATTGAACATGGCGCGCCGCGGTGGATTTACGACAGATCGCCGGCTTTGTAATCGCCGGTCGCATTGGCGTTGGTCGACGCCTTCGAATGCAGATGCAACAGCGTGCCGATCGCAATCAGATCCTCGCGCAACTCGTCCGCCACTTCTTCTTCGAACTGGTGCAACTTCGCGAGCAGGCCGGCGAAACGATCCTTCGCTTCTGCGTGGCTATCGACGGGCACGTTCACCGTATCGCCAGCGGCCGGAATCGGAACGATCGGCGTGCCGTTGGCATCGGTGGCGAGCGACGAGGTATCGCCGGCGAGCGCCGCCGCGGAGTCCTGCCCCGAAACTTCGGAAAGCACGGGCGCGTCACTGTTCGAGACAGCAGCCGATTCCGTCGCGCCAGTAGATGCATCGGCACCGGCCGCGCCGTTTCCCGCTTCACCTGCGACGCCCGTGTCGACGGTGTCGGATTCGTTCGTTGCAGTCGTCGCAGACTGCGTCGTGCCGCTTTCTTGGCTGTTTTCCGCAGCCGAGGCACCGACGTTTGGGTCTTCGCTCGACGCGGCGCCGGCCGTCTCGTCGGACATATAAAACGGCAAAGCGGCGGCCATCGCGGCCATTAAAAGCGATTTGCGGAGGGTGCGCATTTGATTAACTCCGATAATGGGTTAAAACCCGAAAAATACCGTTCAGGCGGCCTGCATTGCTTGCAGCGCTTCGGCGGAAATGATAATACCCTGACCGCGCCCCCGAATATATCCGTCAAGGCTGTAGCGAATACCGTCAATATGGTGATTATGTTTGTCGACGATTATCGGCAATATATCCCCGGTCTGTTTATCGACCTTGTAGGAATAAAGCCCAAACTCGGCGATGGTGTGAACGCACCGCGGGTGAATCACGATTTCGTCGAAACCGCGCATCACTTCAATACCGTCCTCGACCGAGCCGCCCCATTTTTTTGCCGCGTCGATGTTGAAACCCTGTTTCGCCACCTGGCTGATCGTCTCCGGCCGCGCGCTATCGGCCTTGATCTTCCACTTGCGGGCACCGGGAATGCCTGGATACTTGAGCGTGTCCTCGGGCGTCCATTCCTTCAGCTGCGCGGGCTTTGCGCCTTCGCGACCGGCGAACAACTTCCAGATGTCCGTAGACTCGGTGTGCACGCCGTGCGCCTCGTAATCGATGTAGAGCGTATTGCCGCGCACGAAAGACCGGTTGAGCGTGGTTGGATCCTGCGCAAAGCCCCAGTCGGCGCCGAAGAAGAAGCGCACGCCCGGCGGCGTCTCGAATGCCTCGACGCGGTACTTGCCGGCGAAGATGACTTCCTCGGACCGCTTGTTGAACTTGCCGAGCCAGATCCAGTTGTACCGGTCTTTGTCGGTGCGCTCCATCTTCGCGCGCTCGAGTTCGAGTTCCTCGGTGAACCACGGGTTGTCCGTGTAGTTCGCCCGGATAATCAGCACCTCATCGTCTTCGTAGCAGCCGTTCTCGTCGAGCAGCGCCTCATAGGGTCCGACGAGGTCGGTCCACGTAGGATCGCTTTCCTTGTTCGGGTTGAACGTTACCCAGATTTCTGAGCCGGGCTCGCGAATCGTCGGCGTGAGATAGCCCCAGGACTCGCGGGAGACGCCGTCCGCTTCGTCAACCCACGCTTTCGAGGCTTTGGTGAAGCCCTTGATGCCGCGCTGATTCCGGAAAAGACCACGGAAAGAGAAGCTGCTGCGCGTTGCCGGCACTCGGATGACTTTCTTACCGGTGACGAATGAGTCGCCCAGTTCGCGGCGCTCGATCTCTTCGACCAGTTCCTGATAGCTCGATTCTTCGATCGAATTCTGGACCTCTCGCAGGCAGAGCACGCGCTCACGGCGCGCCGACGCCTCGGCGGTAAGAATCGACGTCACTGTGCGGGTCTTCGCCGAACCTCGACCGCCGTAGACGATCTTCATCCGCTTCGGGAAGATCAGGCGCTCGAGCTTTTCGGGAATCAGTACGGTGGGCTCTGCTTCGATTAGCTCACCACCCACCGCGCGGCAGCGGATGACCTCGCGCTGCATGTTGCAGATACCGAACACCGCCGGCGCTGCCTTCGTGGCGATGCCTTTGAAATAGGCCTCGACGCGGGAAATCGCCGCGTGCGAGATCCTGCGGCGGCTCATTTGCCCTCGGCGAGTTGCTTCTCGATCGCGGCAAGCCGGTCGGCGAGCTCACTGATTTCGAGCACGTCGAGCTTGGCGCGGATCATGTTCACCAGCATCTGGCCGACGTCGGCGGGCACCTTGCCGGTGGACACGGCTTTCATGATGGCGTCCACCTGATCCACCGGCGTGCCGTCCTCCGGAAAGTCGAAATGCACGTCCGGCGCGACCGGCTTCGCGACCGGCGCGACGCGCATCAGCAATTCCTTCATCAGCACGACGTCGCCTTTATTCACAGCCTTATCGGCGATGCTCTGATAAAACGCGGCTTCATTCTGGCCGGTTTCCTTTTTAATCGCCTCGAGCATTTTAGTGCGTACGTCTTTACCGCGACGGCGGGTCGGCTGTCGATCCTTCGAAAATTGGGTGGCGGGGTTTTTACTCGGCATTTTCCGTACTCTGTTCCGATTTTTCGGATTTGAAACGATTATGCAAGAAAAGGGGCGTCGATAATCAACGCCCGATTTTCCGGGCGATTATCAGGCGGATGCGAGCGCCGCCTCGGATGCCTCGGCGACAACCATGTCGAGGACGGCTTCGGCGCGATCCGGTTCGAGGCCACGCAATTGCATTTGCAGGTAGAGCATCGTATGGAAGCCGGCGAAGAACGAGCGGCGGTATTCGCGGCGCTGTTCGGGCGTTGCGTCGGCCGGCACGCTGCGGCGCTCGTAGATTTCCCACGACGACTGGATGGCGGTGCGGGTGGTGGACGGTGTTTTCATGGTCTGCCTCGTTGGCGGGTGGTTAAACCGGAAGTAAGTCGTTGATTTCGCTCCATAGCTCGAATCCGAGTTCTGGCTACTCGTTCTCAAACGACGGTTGTCTTGACCTTGATACCTTTCATGATCCGGCGCTCGAAGCGCTCCATATCCGGAGCGCGGCGCGTTAGGCGCATCGCCAAGATCATCAGGAACATGTACGGCTCGACCCACCAGGCGACATGCACTGTCGCCTTAACGGTGATCGTTGATATGCGCGCGGACGCCATGATCAGACCTCCAGCGGGTCAGAAAAAAGGGACATCGGTTCGGGCATCGCGAGCGCAACCTGCGGCGCGGCGGTCACGATCGGCGTGATGGTCACGACGAGCCGAGCTTCGCCGTCGGGCTCCGCACGCTCAGCCGTGATGCGCCGCACCCACACGTCGTCCTCGAACGCCACACCCTTGAGCGCGTCGAGCAGCACCTTCTGCGCGTTGTCCAGGTCAATGCATTGCACGGTGTCGTGCCACGCTTCGCCGAGCTTGCGCTGGCGCGTCTGGTAGTCGAGCGGGCGCTTGGGATAGAGCGTGTAGGCGACGGCGACGCGGCCCTTTATCGGCGATCGCACGCCAGCGGCGCGAACGCGCCAGCCCACCTCGGTTTTGTAGGCCTTGGCCTCGGGGCTGACGTAGGTCATGGCGAGGTTCTTGACGACTCGCGTGCGCCAGTAGCGATTCGCGGATGGCGGGTACGGGAGCGTGACGGTCAGCATGGCGCCACCTCGCCAGTTTGCGTTTTGGCGCAAGTTGCCGCTTCGCGCAAAGCGCCGTCCGCGATGCGCACCAGCTGGTCGAACGCGTCGAGCAGCATGACAACCGCTTCACGCGGGTAGCTGTCGCGGTGCTGCTTTCGGAACTCCGCGACAGCGCCGCGCACGTCCTGCAGATCCGCTAACGCGGCTTTGAGCTTGCCGGGCTCGGGCTTATCCGCGGTGCCGTGTTCGACCGATGCACTGGCCTGGCTATGCGCGGCCACAACGGCCGCTTCGGGGGTGTTTGATTCGGCCGCCATCATCATCGCGTCGATGATCGCTTCGTGAACGATGGCGGTGAACTGCGTGGTGCTGCCGGGTAGACGCGAGCGATCGAGCGACGCAATGCTGCGCGCGACGACCAGCGCGTGCCGGTCCCAATCGACGGGCGGGGTTTTTGCGGTCATTGCGGCAGTCCCCCATGTTCGCGAGCCAGGCGCGCGGCTTCGGCACGCGGCATGAGCTTCAGTTCGATGCTGTCGGCATGGCAGTGCGTCAACAGCGTGGGCTCATCGCCTCCGAAGCGCAGCATCAACGCCTGCAAATCGTCCATGGTGATCGTGGCCTCGCCACCGGCCTGCATCACGAGCACGGCAGCGATCTTGTGCATGAACTCGTCGTCGAGCATCTGCGTTATCGGGTGATTCGGGTTTAGCTTCATGCCTCGGTCTCCGAGAAATGCGGTTCAGCGTGGGTCGGGCCGACAACGCCCGCGGTTGGAATGGTGTGTTGGCGTCCGATCTCGCGCGTCAGGTCGAGCAGCTCGGCTTCGGCCGCGAGGATTGCGCGATAACCGGCGTGTGTGGCGCGCAACGACAGCACGCGATCGACGAGCGGCTTCTGGCGGTGCAGTTCGGCGGTGATCGCATCGTTCGCCGGGCCGCCGATGTTGAAGTGGCAGCAGCAGAACCACTTGCCGGCGTCGCCAACGGTGCCGAACAGCGGGCAGCCGTACGCGGCGCACATTCCCCAGGCGGTGCCGTCGGCGTTCATGCGGTCACCTCGTCGCGCACGTCGTCGTGGACCGGCACGCCGCTGATCGGGCGCAGCCACGAATCGAGCAAAGGGCCGTCGAGAAACATGACGCCGTGGTCGTTGAACCATGCGGCCTTCCATGCGCACCACCACGTCGGCCGCTGATCCCAATGCGCTTCCGGGCCACGCGGGGGAACAAACCGAACGACTTCGACCACGAGGCCATCGAGCGTCTTACGCGGCCAGTCGGTCGGCACGACCACAAACGCCATATCGCCCGCTTTGACGTTCATGCTCGCGCTCCCTCGTACTCGGCGACGCGCGACGCCGTCGCCTGCTTCGCCTCGGCCAGCTGCTCGGCTTCCTCACGTGCGTGACGGGATTTCGCGGCTGCGGCACGCGCCTTTGCACTCCCAATCCCCGACACGATCGCCTTCAACCGCGCGAGATTCGCTTGGACGTCGACGCCGGTCGGCGGCTCGGACGGCCCTGCCAGCATTGGCACAGCAGCCTTCGCATGGGAGAGTTGCAGGCGCCCATCCCGCACGGCTTGCGTCACGACCTCTTCGCGACGCGCGGCGTCGAAACCTTGGGATACGACCCATTCGACCGGGCGATTTACACCTCGCGACTGGTCGGTAATTCGCGCATACGCAGCCTTAAACGCCATTCGCGCGCCGATTTCGTCACCGTCGATGACGCTTTCTGCGATTGCCCACGCTTCAGCGATTTCGGTGGTCCAGACGACCGTGTCGCGTTCGTCGCGCGAGCGCAGCGCGATCGCCCATGCTTCATCGGCTTCGGGGCGGCCGTCGCTTTCCTTGGGCAGGTGCTTCAGGATCGCGGCGGGCGTCGGTGCGAATTCACTGACGTCGAGGTGACGCGAGAACGCCTGTGCGACGGCTTCGATCGGGTGCGGTTCGAGCTTCGCCCACCACACACCGAGAATTTCCTTATCGGGCAGCGGTTGCCGCAGTGTGCGGAAGGTGCGCGAGAGCGCGGCGAGAAACGCGGGCTTGTCGTGCTCGGTCATGGCTCAGTGCTCCATGTCGATGACGTTGGGATCGGCGGATTCGCCGGCGAGGAATGCGGCTGCGTTCGCGTCGCTTATCGCGCGACGGTGTTCGTCGGGATTGAGACGAGCTTGCGGTGCGGGCCGTGAGAGCGAGGCAAGCACGCGATCGACGTAGGCCGGCAGGAACGCGATTACCTCGGTCGCTTCGTCCTGCGCCTTTGCTACGGCAGCGTCCATCTGCGAGGCGGTGATACCGCGCTTGCACCACGCCGAGAACAGCGGCCATGCCTTTTTGCGGTCGTGCACGCTGGTCGCGTCGAGCTCAACGCCATAGCGCTCGCGGAAGTAGCGCTGCCATTCGCCCTCGTTTTTCGGGGTGAAATCGTCGCCCCCACCGCGCGGAGAATTACCACCAGCGATGACAGAACCACTGGTTTTATCTGTTAACTCTCCCTGTCCCTGTCCCTCTCCCTGTCCCTTGGAGTCGATTTCCCTAGGGACACTACCGCCCTGTCCCTGGGACAACTTAGCTTTGTCCTCGGGACTAATGGGTCGTGTCTCCGGGACAGACAGTGGTTGTCCTTGGGGACAACCGGCCTCCATCCACTCATCAAAATCAGGTTCGGAGTAGGACACGTGATGTCGCTGGCAGTGCTTTTTGATGCGCGCGCATTCGGTCTTGAATCGCTGCTTGAGCTTTGCCAGCCATGCGTCCCGCGCTTTCTCTGCGACTACAGGGTGGTACAGGCGGCCATCGACGCAGGCGACCCAGCCACGCAGCGCACCGTCGCGCACCTTGCGCCACTCGGAAACCACGCGGCCGAATCCGGCAAGCTGGGCGAGTGTCTTGTCGTC
>Ga0209796_10001321_pt1 | contig 10676 bp, 14 predicted proteins | sample AgamicOrSfrz_FD_187167 | JGI IMG/M metagenome (GOLD analysis project Ga0209796, IMG submission 187167) | Agave microbial communities from Guanajuato, Mexico - Or.Sf.rz (SPAdes) (version 2) | ecosystem: Host-associated > Plants > Phyllosphere > Phylloplane/Leaf | place: Guanajuato, Mexico...
AATACCTTTACTTTGTAATCGCTTTCATTTATAATGAAGATAGGTTGGATGGCATGAGTGGCTGTCATAGTATTTAGCGTAGGTGGGGCTGATACAAGGGATCAGGGCATAAAAGAAATGTCCTTTTTTGCTTTGGAAACATTTATTAAGAGATGGAAAGCTTTTATTTTTTCACTTAGTTGATTAATTAGAGAGGTGTTTTATATGAATAAAAATGAAGATATTAACGTTTTCTTATTAATGTTGTCGGTGATCTCTATTTGTGGAGGATTGTTATTAACAAATATTTTTATTTATTCTCCTCTTATTGGTTGGCTTGTAGCAGCATTTTGTTTAATAACGAATTTCACTTATAAAGAAGAACAACTGAAATATAGAAAAAGAGAAGATTAAGAATAGGATCTTCTCTTTTTTTATGGATTCTTATAACGTGTTTTATGTTAACTAAAAGTGAACATATATGTGCAGCTGTAGAAAATATTGTGTTCAAAAGAATGAACACGATGTTTTAATGATTTTTCAATTTGTATCTTTTAATCTCATAACTTTTCATTAGAGTTAAATTAAACTCTTTTATGGTGTTATTTCTAACCCTTAATTTTTTCTCAAAAACAACTCTTTAAAACAGTTATTTTTAACTTTTTAAAAAGTCTTATAAACATTGATATATCAATGTTTATAGCAATATATGAAAATCTTTTCTCTTCTTTTATTTTTATTATGTACTTTGTTTTACCAAAAGAGCTTCTTATAAGAGACATTAAAATAGTTTTCCTATCAAAGGACAAGCATCCAAACACTTTATTAATAAATGAATAAAATATATTGAAAAGAAGAGTGGGGGTGATTAAAATAGAAAAATATTATTGTCATTATAGTGATAAAGATGATTATTATTATGTAGACAATTCTTATCCCCAGAAGAAAAAGAAAAAATCACATGATGGTTGTAAAGTTTATGTGAAAGTTAACTGCTGTTGTGATCATGAAAAGGAAGATGACAAGAAGAAAGATTGTTCTTGCCATAAAAAACCTCATCACAAAAAACACCATCACAAAAAACATTATTATGAGGAAGAATGTGATTACTAATTTTTAATTAGTGGTCCTCTTTAATATTTTCTATTTACTCTAAGTAAGCATAATAAATAAAGTACAAGACTTAATAAATACAAAAAACATTGGCCAAGCCTTAGCCAATGTTTTTTGTTAGATAAATTGTCTATACGAATAACATTTGTCAATTTAAACAAACTACTCAAGATACGATGCATCCATTTGAAATCCTCGCTGAAAACAGGAAAAACTACTGCTCCTCGGGGCCCGACCCCTTGTTCAGTAGTTTTTTCTATTTTTAAGCCATATACCTTATTGAATAATATTCAGGTTTTATGAAACCATTAGTTTTATCACTATTTCACTAATTTGTTTTCCCAATCCTAAACCTTTATCCAAAATAATTCATTAACATTCACGAACAAATACAGAAACTCCAAATACACCTAGTCTTTCACTAAATAATTGTTCAAACCCGTTATCAAGTAAGCAATTTACTGCACTTCTATAAATATCACCTGTTTGTAATAAACGTCGACATGGTCTAGCGCTTCCAATAATAGTTGCTTCTACAATTGTACGTGGAGCTTGTAGATCTAAAGGATTTCGCTGCCAAAGGATAGTTACAATATCAGGAGGTTGAGGGATAGATACACGACCATTGCCTGTATAATTACTTTTACTAAAATCACTCATGTTAAACACCTCCTTTCTTCTCTGTATTAGATGAAAATAAAAGGGGCTGCTTGTACTAATTTTTAAATAACTTTGTATAGAAAATACATTCAAAAAAAGGTAAAAAGTTATCTGCTAAGCATATAAACTTTCTAACTGTCTCTACCAATTATCAATAAGTCCATGCTAATTATAAAAAAGGATACTTATTGGAGTCCTTGAATTATTCGTCTTCCATTTCCTCTTCTAAATTAAATTCTTTTAGTTTGTTTTTTCCACCTTCGCTGGCGACTTGGCCTTCCTGATTTGCGTTTTGTCCACCTTTTTTAGCAATTTGTCCGCCTTGATTTGCATTTTGTCCAGCATTTCCACTAATTTGTCCGCCTGTTTCTGCATTCTCTCTAACTCCAGCATTTCCACCTTGATTTGCTAGATTATTGTGAATGTTAATGTTAAAACAAATCTTCTCATGTTCTTTATTCTTTTTATGACCATTGTTATTTCCGTATTGAGGATATGATTCATCTACATAATAGCTATCATCTTCAGGATTATAGTCCAAATAATACTTTTTTATTGTAATCACTCACCTTTTTATTTTTTTCTCTATTAATATATTCATTAATTGAAAAAGTGTTTGTGTGCTTGTCCTATGAGATTAGGATTAATAAAATAGACCAGAATACGATATACGGCTTAAAAAGAGAAAAAAACTACTGAGGTATAGTTTTCAAACCCAGTAGTTTTTGTAACTCTTTTAGATAGGATGATTTATAAATTAATTAGAGATGCTTAGACAAGCGTTGATATTATAAAAAATAATTAACTTAGTGTTCAATAAATATTAAGAATTCTAATTCATAATTAAAAAATTAGTAATCAGATTCTTCTTCATAATAATGTTTTTTATGATGGTGTTTTTTATGGCAACAACAATCTTTCTTCTTGTCATCGTCCTTTTCATGATCGCAACAACAGTCAACTTTCACAATAATAATATTTTTTTTCTTGTCTTTTTTCTTATCTTTTTTCTGAGGATAGGACTCTTCTACATAATATTTATCATCGTCATCATTATAGTAACAATAATATTTTCCTATGTTAGTCACCTCCCTTCTTTAACTCTATATATTTTATTAATTTGTTAACAAAGTGTTTGTATGCTTGTCCTAATAGTTAAAATTTTTATTTATTATTTGTATGGATAATTTATTTAAAAATAGATCAATGACTATATTAATAGAGAATGAAAACATATAGTGTAGTTAAAATGATTTCAGTACTGAATCCGTATCTTTTTAGCCTTCTTGATTTGCATAGTTAAAAGGCCCTTAAAATAATTTATTTTAAGGGCCTTTTCGATAAAGTTTATTATGGCAACTAAGCCTGTATAGCAAATAAACACACTAGAATAAAGTAAAAAACTATCTGCTAAACTTATAAACTATCTAACTGTCTCCACCAATTATCAATAAGTCCGTGCCAATTATAAAAAAGAGTACTTTGTGGAGCCCTTGAAATTCGACCAAAATCACTTTCGTTAAAGACTTCACTACCTATCACATGAATAGCATCATGTAGAGATGAAGTTTGTAAAAAGCGTCCTAACTCATCGGACGAATTGAAGGATGACAGGTTTCTAACAATTCGATTTTCAGCATTTTGAAGCTCTCTTGTCCATTCAGGATGTCTTTTTATTGTGGAAGGAATTGAACGCCAAGGTTCTACCAATCTAGGGTCTAACCCCTCGTTATTATACCATTCTAAAGCTTCTTGTATAAAATTCCGGTGAAATGAGAGGAATTCTACTCCGTCACCCGAACGTAATTGCCCCATGTTCATATGCTGCCTATGCCATCTAGCGTGTTCATTGATGAAAGTTTGAGGAAAGTTTTGGATTCTAGCCATTGTTATCTCCTTTATATAACATTTTCTACATAGTATTCAATTTTTATATAAAAGCTTGTATTATTTCCCTAACAGATAAAAAACGATTCCAGGGAGAATAAGTCATACCTTCCTAGGGTTTTGATTATGTTAATTAGATTTGTATAGGTTATACAATATAAAACAGAGAGAAACTGGACATTCCAAGGTAGCTTCTCTCTGTTTTTAGGGTGGTATGAAACTATGGATATAATGCCTTCTATTATGTAGAAAATGCCCGTATAATAACAAATTCTACGGGCATCTTTTTACTAAAAACATTTTAGAAGGATAAGCTATAGACTTTTTTAGTGAATTACAAATCTAGTAACTCTCGTCGCTCTCATAATCATGGTCTTTCTTATGGTTACAACAACGATGCTTTGATTTTTTGTCGTCATCTTTCTTATGATTACAACAACAGTCAACTTTCACAATAATAATATTTTTTTTCTTGTCTTTTTTCTGAGGGTATGACTTGTCCAGGTAATATTTATCATCTTTATCGTTGTGATAATAGTTATATTTATCCATTTTAATCCCCCCCCTCTTTAGTTTCTATATATTTTATTCATTTATTAATAAAGTGTTTGGATGCTTGTCCAATAATATTCAAATTCTTGTATATACTGATAATTTTCATTATGTTAACTATGGTTGTATACGATATACAGTAAAAAAAAACAGAAAAACCACTGGCGTATATCAGTGGTTTTTCTGCTACATAAATTCATCATATCAGGTTGAAGCCTCACGGCGTCTTGTGTAGCTTGCTCAAAATATAAAATTTTACTTTTTATTAACTATCTTAATTAAATATATAAAGAGTGTATCTTATTAACTTATAAAAGTATTAAAAATAGGAAAGTAGGATAAGCCTTATTTTAAATAAACATAAGCAAGTACAATCCATTTAATGTCTTTAAACATAACATAATATAATCCACGAAAAAATTATCTTTTCTTTACCCATTCAAAACTTAAATGTGATAAAAGGAGGGATTTATATGTCTGATGGTGCTGGATTTGGATCTACTTTTGCTTTACTAGTAGTATTGTTTATTCTTTTAATTATCGTTGGATGTAGTTGGTATGGCGGCTACGGCGGCTGGTAATAGAAGATAGTAAAAAAACTACCTTTTTCTAGTCGGACTAGTCTTAAGAGGTGGTTTTTTATGTTTTGAATACATAAAAGGTATGAACATCCCTGCATATAAATTAGGGGTAACGTCATCAGGATTATGCGGATTTACAATACTATAAACGACTTAGCATTGTAAATCCACATTTTCGAGACTGAACCCCACTTATATAGTTTATTTCTTAGGGAAAGGAACAACTTTAAGTTGTTTCTAATTGCCTTAAGGCAATTTTTTGTTTAACTGTTTAACGGCTGAAATCTGGTCCTTGGTTTTTTGATCTATTTATATTTGTGCTTCTCATTCTTCTCAATTGATGTCTTTGTTGAGCCTGCTCTTGGCTACTCGTAGCCTGTTGTATAGCATTAAAAACGGTATTTAAAGCGTTTATATTGCTTTCATATGTTTTTATTTCTTTTTCTAACCATGGGATGACGGTTTTTTCCATTGTGTTTATACGACTTTGTTGTTGTTGTAAATCTTGTTGTCCTTTATAGCCCAATTCTTTTAGATTCTCACGTCCATATCTAGCTTCACTCTGCAATTCTTCATACTCTTGACGAGCTTTTTTCGAGACAAGTCGTTTGGCTTTTTCCCCTGGACTTCTGTCTAATTCATCAAGCTTTTTCTCTACGCTGCCAAGTTTCTCTACTTCTTTACTCATAGTTGACACATGTTCTTTCTCTATACGAACCATTTTCTGATGTTTTTTGAACTCGTCTAGTTTCTTTTTGTTAGCGTCTAAATTTTGTTTGAGGTTAGATAGTTTAAACTGATTTTGTTGAGAAGTATCGTGATACTGTTCCAGCTTTAATGCATTGCTGTAGGTAAGATACTTGCCAGCTGTTTTGAGATCTGGATAATAAGAGCTTATCTCACGGATTTTGGCTTGTTTAATAGCTTCTTCAGCTTGTAACAGTACTCTAGTTTCGACTTGAATTTGTTTTTTCTCATATTTAATCTGATTAAGTCGATTCTCTTTCTTTTGAGAGAATTCTTGGTAACGCTGATAGAACTCTTCTTTGGTTGAAAAACGAAGAGATTCTTTATGTCTTTGAATGCTGCTTTCATAGCTTTCTTTGTTACTTTCTAAATCAGAAATTTCATCAAGATGACGTCGTTTCATCATGTTATTCTCTTTGAGCTTAAACGGATTAAGGGACTTTTTAAGTTCCTCTACTTTTTCTTCGTTCTGTTGGATTTCACGCTTTAAATCGTTCACACGATCATAATAATTGCTGACATTTAGGAATTGCTGTTGTTGTACATGAAAGTGTCGTTCAATAGGATCATGACGATCACTCATTTTGCGTAGTTCTTCGTGGCGTGCTGTAATATCTTCTAAGGTAATAACCTTTTGACCTATGAGCGACGCAGCTTTTTGGATATAGGTTTTCTCTATATCGGTAGAAAAACTGAATTGCTTCTCTTTTTCCTTCATTTTCTTTAAGTGGTCTTCTTTTTGACGACGATAAGCTTGTAAATCAACCACGGCCTTATTGTAGTCTTGGCGGTCTCTATTGATCTGGCCACGATCTGTTTTCTTCCCTTTCTTCTCCATATCATGTGCGACATGGCCTAAGTGAACCATTGGTAAGATTTCTAGTCCACGCTTTTCATGAGAAAGATGAGTAATACGTTCATTGCTTTGAGCCTGTTCTAGCGCTTGATTAGCATAGTTTGCCCACTGTTCACGAATGGATAAGCAGCCTTCGCTGTTTTTGACGTACCCACGGTTATTTTCTTTCGCATTCGCAAAATCTGCATTCCAGTCACGGTTCTTTTTGCCGAATCCATCTTCACTTAGATTTCTCATGGTTAACATGATGTGAGCATGAGGATTATTTGTATCATCGCGATGAATAGCTATATCAGCAACCATTCCTTTTTGAACAAACTCGTTTTGAGCAAAAGATTGAATCAGTTCTTTTTGTTGGTCATGATTCAGTTCAATTGGCAAAGCAATATTCAATTCGCGTGCCAATTGTGAGTCTTTACGCTTCTCCACTTTTTCAACTTCATTCCATAAACAGTTTCTGTCTTTCATCCATTCTGGAGCATTAGAAGGAGTCAGAATCATGGTTTCTGGTTGTACGTGACGAGCATAAAACTTTTGCTCGTCCGTGCGTTCATCATATAGTTTTTCCCCACTGCGGTAAGCAGCTGCAGCGACAGCAGATTGTCCTTTTGAACGGCTGATAATTTGCATCGACAGATGGTAAATAGCCATGGTTCATTTCTCCTTTCTTGAAAATGGATTTGTGTTTTAGGAATAAGTTGATAAGAGCACAAGGTGCGCTAATCAACGTTTTTGAGGAAACCAGCTTCATGAACACCGAAGGTGTCAGAGGCTGGTTTCATCTTTGCCGATAGGCAAATAGGTTTTATGAAGTTCGCCATCTAGGCGGATGGGTCTTTGGTTTTGCCTTTTTGTTCCGAAGGAACCGCACACATCGGTACAATGTATAAGTGCGCCCTTATCTCTTCGATCTAAGGGAATTATACCATATCCTGGTGATAGAATCTATGATAAAGATACCAATTTATCTCAATTTTTGATATGATCAATTTAAACATTAAAGAATAGAAAAAGGAGATGAGGATGGGTGCCGAAGAAGCGAACAGATGAGGAAATTCTTCAGGAATTAGAAGAGAAAATTGAAAAGATGAAAGCGAAGAAACAACAAGTTGAAGCGCGTAAAAAAGAAAAAGAGAGAAAAGAAAGAACAAGACGACTGATTCAAGTCGGCGCGATCTTCGAGAAATACTTTGAGATTCAAAGTGAAGAAGAAGCAGAAAAGATTGCGAAGGCATTGCAATCGTATGTAGGAAAAAATAAAGATAAGATTTTACATCATGATGTGGTTGTAAAAGAAAAAAAGAAAGCAGCAGTTGAAGTAGCTGTTTCCGAAGAATAAGAATCCGCAGGAGCCTATAATGAAATGTTTATATTGTGATTCAGATAATAATTTTATGGAGGAAGCATGTTCTGTTTGTGGAGCACCTTTACATAAAAAGCGTCCTCAACTTAAAGAATATGTAAGTTTACAAGATTCAGCTTTGTCATTCCAGGAGCTTCAACGCTTTCATACGTATGACTTGTTAGTCTTGCTTCGTTTGGTTCGAGAAGAGCGTTCGAAAAGCTATAATTTGATGAGAACGGTCCAGAAGGCGCCAGAAGGAGCTGAGATCGATAAAAGTGTCGTAGAGTTTGGAGAAAGCGAATATCGGCTTTATACGGCTCGTATGAAGCTCATAGAGGGTCTTTTGATAGATCGTATGGGATACAAGCCTAAGCGAGTGGATGATAAGCTGCTTGCAGCGTTAAAACATCGAATGGAATCGAAATAAGCTTGCATTCATGAAAGATTTGGTAGAAAATTAGACATAAGAAAAGCCCTCAAGTTTTGGTCGACTGCGAGGACTTTTCGAATCAAAATATAAGGAAGGAGTTAACCTTCTGTTTTTGAATGTTTTATATTTCATATTCTAACACATAAGGTTTAATTTCTTCCACTATAAAATGGAGGAATTTAAAGTGCGTAAGGCATTAAATAAAGCAGAAAAGAATGCTAGATTGAGAGATATTCAAAATGAACAAGTTTTAACTAATGAAGAACTTGAACTTGCAAATGAATTACAATCTAAAGCTAATGCTGGAAAAATGAAATTAGTACCTGAAAGAAAAGTAAAAAATAATTTTAAATTTGCTCAATTTTTACAAGCAAATTGGGGGTACATAAGAATGGAAAAATATTTAACAAATGCAGAGAAGAATTTTTTATTAGATTTAGTACCTAATGTAGGTTTTTTATCTAACTGTATTGTTGACGATCCCAAAAAGAAAAATCAAACCCCTTTAACACAGAATGAAATAGCTGAATTACTTGGTATAGATAAATCTAACGTTAGTAAAATTGTTAAAAGATTAATAGATAAAGGTATTATAGCCCGTTCTGAGACTGGAGTAGATGGTTCTAATGCGAGAGCTTATGCTTTGTACATTAATCCAAACATAATCTTTTCTGGTAATAAGGACGAAATTAATTTGACTTTAATGACTATGTTTAAAAAGGTTCCTAAAGAATTGAAAAATTTACCTGAGCAATTATTTTAAATAAAAAGACCTTATCATTATTATGGTAAGGTCTTTTTATTTAATTTCATAGTTGGTAAAATTGCCAACTATAGTTGGCAATTTTACCAACTATGAAAAACGCTACAAGTATTGCTATTAAAGGATTCTGGAGACTTTTAAAGTTATGTCCCTCTCACTCTATTATTAAATAGCAATTCGCTGTTAGAATTGCAAGGGTCTTTTTATAATTTTTTCGTTCAAAAAATTAGCCATAAAGGCTAAAAGACCGCCTTAAGGCGGATCAGCTATTAAGTGACATTCATATCTGTTTTATTTTTTGGAGAGAACGCTATATAGGAACGGCGTTCCGTTCTATATTTTTGAAGAACGGATACCGTTCGATCTTCGAACGTATTGATTTATCAAGTTTCAATTTTTCTTAAAGTTTAGTATTATATCTTTAATAAATTTTATTTTAAAATAGAGAACGGTAACTGTAACGCCGTGATCAAGGAGGGATAAAGCGTGGATAAAACTGATAAGGCTTATACTCCTAAAGAAGTTAATTCTTTGTTAGATGTATCAGAAAGTACAGCAAGAAAATGGTGTATCTCTTTAGAAAAAAAAGGATATATGTTTATTAGAAATGATAGAAATCAACGTCTTTTTACTGAACATGACCTTGTGGCTTTAAAGAAATTTCAAACTTTATTAAAAGAGACTAATATGCCTATGGATAACGCGGCGGATATTATAATATCAAGGTTTGGTAAAGGTACGTTCGAAGATCGAACGCTATCCGTTCCTGAAGAATTTAATAAAGAACGCCGTTCTTTGGAGCGTTCTGAGGAAACGATAGAGAAGCTTATGAAACATATTCAAACACAAGAAGAATACATGAAAAAACAAGATGAGTTTAATCAGAATTTATTAAAGCGTTTAGATCAGCAAGAAAAATATATACTTTCTCGTTTAGAAGAAAGAGATAAATCTTTAACAGATTCTCTTAGGGAAATGCAGCAAACTCAAAAATTAATTGCAGCTGCTCAAGAGGAAAAGAAAAGTTTTTTTGCTAAACTTTTTGGTAAGTAATGAAAAGAGAATAGACATTATGAATATGTTTTTATTAGGAGAAAAATAGATATGGAAAATAAAATGATTTACGGAATGAAAATGAATTTACATCAAAGGGATGCGCATACGATTCAGGTATATATTTTAGACGTGAAAGAGGGGGATCGTCCTCATCATCCTACCACTATCGAGCATTCGGATAAGCACTCAGGTAAAACAAAGCCAAACAGTAAACCTTATGCACGTGTACATGATAATCTTTTTAATGTTTTAAAAGCTCAGCTTGTAAAAGAGGGTAAGTGGATAGATAATTTGTAATTGAATAAAATCCTTGTTTTTTATGCAAGTAAATTATCTTTTATATTCAGACAAACGCTGTTAGATTAACAATGTATAAAATTATGTATAAACGATAAATTTGAAAAGTGAACAACCCCTTGGCCGCCAAGGGGTTGTTTTTCTCATGTGTTCCTAAAAGAGACATTATGTTAACTAACGTTGTATAGAATATACAGATTAAAAAGAGAAAAACTCCTGTCGCTGGTCAGGAGTTTTTTCAGTAACGTATCAAGGTATTAAAAGTGATACGTAACGTATCTTGAGTAGTTTGCTCATCATATAAGAAAATATTCATGATAGGCAAGTTACCTAAAGGAAAATAAAAGCATATGATGTATTTCGAATAATTTTCGTCTCACACTTAGAATCCTTTTAACATCATTTTTCAC
>Ga0209796_10001322_pt1 | contig 10668 bp, 6 predicted proteins | sample AgamicOrSfrz_FD_187167 | JGI IMG/M metagenome (GOLD analysis project Ga0209796, IMG submission 187167) | Agave microbial communities from Guanajuato, Mexico - Or.Sf.rz (SPAdes) (version 2) | ecosystem: Host-associated > Plants > Phyllosphere > Phylloplane/Leaf | place: Guanajuato, Mexico...
CGTCGGCGTGCTATTTATGCTGATCCTGTTCCTCTCTCCGCTCTCTTACCTGGTGCCGGCGTACGCCACCGCACCGGCGCTGATGTATGTTGGTCTACTGATGCTGAGCAACGTGGCGAAAATCGACTTCGCCGACTTCGTTGACGCCATGTCGGGCCTTATCACCGCGGTGTTTATCGTGCTCACCTGTAACATCGTGACCGGCATTATGATCGGCTTCGCCTCGCTGGTGATTGGCCGCGTGGTATCCGGTGAATGGCGCAAGCTGAACATCGGCACCGTGGTGATCGCTATCGCACTGGTGGCGTTCTATGCCGGCGGCTGGGCTATCTAATCATTAAACATTCGGACAATGGGCAACTTCGGTTGCCCATTTTTTTGCCCACAGCCCGGTTGCTTTGCGTTAAGCTGAAAGGCCCCGTCTCAGGTCTGATGCGGGTATAACAACACACTGCAAACAGGGAACGCATGGAAATCTTCTTTACCATTCTCATCATGACCCTTGTGGTATCGCTCTCCGGTGTTATCACTCGAGTTCTGCCGTTTCAAATCCCCTTACCGCTGATGCAGATCGCCATCGGCGCGTTACTCGCCTTACCGACCTTCGGTTTGCACGTTGAGTTCGACCCGGAACTCTTCCTCGTGCTGTTTATTCCGCCGCTGCTCTTTGCCGACGGCTGGAAAACGCCGACGCGCGAATTCCTTGAGCACGGGCGCGAGATATTTGGTCTTGCGCTGGCACTGGTGCTGGTCACCGTGGTGGGTATCGGCTTCTTAATTTACTGGATGGTGCCGGGCATTCCGCTGGTGCCCGCCTTTGCGCTGGCCGCGGTGCTGTCACCAACCGATGCGGTGGCGCTCTCCGGCATCGTCGGCGAAGGACGCATCCCGAAAAAGATCATGGGCATCCTGCAGGGTGAGGCGCTGATGAATGACGCCTCCGGCCTGGTGTCGCTGAAGTTCGCCGTCGCCGTGGCGATGGGCACGATGGTCTTTACCGTCGGCGGCGCCACGGTCGAGTTCTTCAAAGTGGCGATTGGCGGCCTGCTGGCCGGTTTCGCCGTCAGCTGGCTCTATGGTCGTTCGCTGCGTTTCCTCAGCCGCTGGGGCGGGGACGAACCGGCCACGCAAATCGTGCTGCTGTTCCTGCTGCCGTTCGCCTCTTACCTGATTGCCGAGCATATCGGTTTCTCCGGCATTCTTGCCGCCGTCGCAGCCGGGATGACCATCACCCGCTCCGGCGTGATGCGCAGCGCGCCGCTGGCGATGCGCCTGCGCGCAAACAGCACCTGGTCGATGCTGGAGTTTGTCTTTAACGGCATGGTGTTCCTGCTGTTGGGCCTGCAACTGCCGGGCATTCTGGAGTCCTCGCTGGTGGCGGCAGAAGCCGATCCGAACGTTGAAACCTGGATGCTGTTTACCGATATCCTGCTGATTTACGCCGCGCTGATGCTGGTGCGTTTTGGCTGGCTGTGGGTGATGAAGAACTTCAGCCGCCGCTTCCTGACCAACAAGCCGATGGAGTTCGGCGCATGGAGCACCCGCGAGCTGCTGATTGCCACCTTTGCCGGTGTGCGCGGGGCGATTACCCTCGCCGGTGTGCTGTCGATTCCGCTCCTGCTGCCGACCGGCGATGTCTTCCCGGCGCGTTATGAGCTGGTGTTCCTCGCCGCCGGGGTGATCCTCTTTTCGCTCTTTGTCGGCGTGATTGCCCTGCCGATGTTGTTGCAGCGTATCGAAGTGCGTGACCACGCCCAGCAGCAGAAAGAGGAGCGCATGGCGCGCGCGGCGACCGCCGATGTGGCGATTGTGGCGATCCAGAAGATGGAAGAGCGCCTGGCAGCGGATACCGAAGAGAATATCGATACCCAGTTGCTGACGGAGGTGAGTTCACGGGTAATTGGTAACCTGCGCCGCCGCGCCGATGGTCGCAATGATGTGGAAAACACGCTGCAGGAAGAGAACCTCGAACGCCGCTTCCGCCTGGCGGCGCTGCGCTCGGAGCGTGCTGAGCTTTACCATCTGCGCGCCACCCGCCAGATCAGTAACGAGACGCTGCAAAAGATGCTGCACGACCTCGATCTGCTGGAAGCGCTGCTGATCGAGAACAAGTAAGCAAGACAGCAATGCCGGATGGCGGCTGCGCCTTATCCGGCCTACAAAACCGTAGGCATGATGCCAACTCGTAGGCCTGATGCCAACCCGTAGGCCTGATAAGCGCAGCGCCATCAGGCATTAAACGGCTCCGATGTCTCTCTTTATGCGCGGTGCATCGCCTTTGTTAACCGCGCTACCAACTCAAACTCGTTAAAATTGACCGGCCGCTGCTGCTGGAGCGAGATATTGCCCGCAATGCCGGTCAATATCGACATCGCCCCCGCGCGGTGATCGGCTGCGCGTTGCAATGGATCGTGACCCGGTGTGCCAAACAGATCTGCCAGCATTGCGTTATCCCCGCCGCCGTGCCCGCCTTCACCGAGGGTAAACTCCGCTTTCCACGGCGCGGCAAACATCGGGAAAACGGTGATATCACACGAGGTCAGGCTCCCCTCATTTGCGCGCTCGCCGCCCGCATTCACATAGGATTTCTCGACGATTTTCATCTCCAGCCGCCCGAGGCTACCGTTAAACACCACGTTCAGACCTTCCCACGGCAGATAGGTGTTGAGCGAGTAGGTCAGTTGGCACTGATTCTGGTACTTCACCAGCACCGACATCGTATCCTCAATGGTAATGCCATCGCTGAATACGCTCTGATCGCGCCAGTAGTTATCCTCATGTTCCGCATCAAGGTAGAGCGCTTTTAACTGCGGGTTGTCGGCCATATGCAGGGCAAACGGATCGTCCTGGGCGGCGGCATAGCCATGCGTGCGCGGGTAGAAGTGCGTCACGCCGCGCTTTTCGGCATTCTCTTTGCCGTAGAAGCGCAGGCCGCCCTCGGCGTAAACCCGCAGCGGGAAGCTGTCGAGCCAGAAGTTCATCAGATCAAAATGGTGGGTCGATTTATGCACCAGCAGGCCGCCGCTGTTGCGCTTCTCCCGGTGCCAGCGGCGGAAGTAGTCCGCGCCATGTTCGGTGTTGAGCAGCCACTCAAAATGCACCGAGTAGACCTCGCCGATGGTGTTGTTCATCAGCAGTTCACGCACTTTGCTGTGGTGCGGCGCATAGCGATAGTTGAAGGCCACGAGCACGGTTTTGCCCGTCTCTTCAATGGCATCAAGAATACGCAGCGCGCGCGTCTCGTCGATGGTCATCGGTTTTTCGGTGATCACATCACAGCCCGCGCGCAGGGCACGCACGATATAGTCGTCGTGGGTTCTGTCCATGGTGGTGACGATAATCGTATCGGGGCGCGTTTCGCGGATCATCGCATCAAACTGCGCCGCCTGCCAGGTGGGAACGGAGGCCGCGCCCTCCTGCATTAATAGCTGGTTGGCGTAATCCATCCGCGTCTGGTTGGTATCGCAAAAGGCCACCATGCGGGCATTCTCTTTCCACTGGCCGCCAATGGCGGAGATATACAAACCGGCACGCCCGCCCGTGCCCACTAACGCATAGCTCTTCATCGCATCCTCTCTTATGAATTGACCGGCTGAATTAATGGAACGTTGTTTCAATTCGTTGGAGTTACTGTAGCGCGATGGCGAAATATGCCTATGGCAGAGAGGGGAAAGTGTGATCCCCGGCCAAAAGTGGCCGGGGAGGAGAGGGGAGGTTAGTGCGCGCGGCCCTGCTCGATACCGACGCCGGTTTGTGAGCGGATAAACTGGGCGCGGAACAGCTCGCGCTCGCGTTTGCCTGCTTCGGTGTTGTCGGTCGCCGAGAAGACCCAGATGCCGATAAAGGCCACGGCAATCGAGAAGAGCGCCGGGTATTCATACGGGAAGACCGGTGCGGCATGGCCGAGGATCTGCACCCAAATAGTCGGGCCGAGCACCATCAAAATCACCGCCGTCAGCAGGCCAAGCCAGCCGCCAATCATCGCCCCGCGCGTGGTCAGTTTCGACCAGTACATCGACAGCAGGATAATCGGGAAGTTACAGCTTGCGGCGATAGAGAAGGCCAGCCCCACCATAAAGGCGATGTTCTGATTCTCGAACAGAATGCCCAGCAGGATAGCCACTACGCCCAGGATCAGCACGGTGATTTTCGACACCCGCAGCTCCTGGCGCTCCGTCGCCCCTTTGCGGAAGACGTTGGCGTAGAGGTCGTGCGACACCGCCGAAGCGCCCGCCAGCGTCAGGCCTGCGACCACCGCCAGAATGGTGGCAAAGGCGACGGCGGAGATAAAGCCGAGGAACAGGTTGCCACCCACGGCATCGGCGAGGTGCACCGCGGCCATATTGTTGCCGCCAATCAGCGCGCCCGCCGCATCTTTAAACGCCGGGTTCGCGCCGACCAGCATGATGGCACCAAAACCGATGATAAAGGTCAGGATGTAGAAGTAGCCCATAAAGCCGGTGGCGTAGAGCACGCTTTTACGTGCTTCCCGCGCATCGCTGACGGTAAAGAAGCGCATCAAAATATGCGGTAAACCGGCAGTACCGAACATCAGCCCGAGGCCTAACGACAGCGCCGAGATTGGATCTTTCACCAGCCCGCCGGGGCTCATGATCGCTTCGCCTTTCGGGTGCACCGCCATCGCTTCGCTAAACAGGTTATTGAAGCTGAAGCCGACATGTTTCATCACCATAAAGGCCATAAAACTGGCACCGAACAGCAGCAGCACGGCTTTGATGATCTGCACCCAGGTGGTGGCGAGCATGCCGCCGAACAGCACATACATCACCATCAGCACGCCAACCAGCACCACCGCGATGTGGTAGTTCAGGCCGAACAGCAGCTGGATAAGTTTGCCCGCGCCGACCATCTGCGCAATCAGGTAGAGCGCCACCACCACCAGCGAACCGCAGGCGGAGAGGATACGAATCGGCCCCTGTTTCAGGCGATAGGAGGCGACATCGGCAAAGGTGTAGCGCCCGAGGTTACGCAACCGTTCGGCAATCAGGAACAGGATGATCGGCCAGCCGACGAGGAAGCCGAGGGAGTAGATCAGCCCGTCGTAGCCGGAGGTGTAGACCAGCGCCGAAATTCCGAGGAACGAGGCGGCAGACATAAAGTCACCGGCAATCGCCAGCCCGTTCTGAAAACCGGTGATATTGCCGCCCGCCGTATAGTAATCGTTGCGCGAGCGAACGCGTTTAGAAGCCCAGTAGGTGATGTAGAGGGTCAGCACGACGAAAATCAGGAACATGATAATCGCCTGCCAGTTGGTTGGCTGGCGCTGCACCGCGCCGGTAATGGCATCAGCGGCATTTGCCGCCAGCGGAAGTGTGGCGGCAAGCGCCGTCAGGACTCTCTTCATGGCGCTTTTACCTCGCTCAGTACCGCCCGGGTCAACCGTTCAAACTTACTGTTGGCGCGCCAGACATAGACCGCTGTCAGCACGAACGAAATCAAAATCACGCCGATACCAATCGGGATGCCGCGCGTGACGGTGGTGCCCGCATGCAGCGGCGTACCGAGCCAGTGCGGGGCAAAAGCGATAAGCATGATAAAGCCGACGTAGATAATCAGCATGATGATGGATAAAAGAAAGGCAAACCGTTGCCGTTTTTCAACTAACTCCCTGAAATGCGCACTGTTTTCTATCTGCTGATAAATGTTATTCATCGCAGGTCTCCAGAGGTTTATAGGGGCTTTCTTTGCCGGATGGCGACGCAACGCCTCTTATCCGGCCTACAACCCGCACGGGCTTATGTAGGCCGGATAAGGCGTCAGCCGCCATCCGGCGTAATTATTATCTTCAAAGCCAGCCGGATAACGACGTCCAGCGCATCCGGCCCAGGGTTACGACGGCATCGTAATGGACTGCTTCTCTTCGAGCAGTTTCTCCACTACGCCCGGATCGGCGAGGGTTGAGGTATCGCCGAGGTTGCTGGTATCGCCAGCGGCGATCTTGCGCAAAATGCGGCGCATGATCTTGCCGGAGCGGGTTTTCGGCAGCGAGTCGGTCCAGTGCAGCACATCCGGCGTCGCCAGTGGGCCAATCTCTTTACGCACCCAGTTACGCACATCGGTATAAAGCTCCGGCGACGGCTCTTCGCCGTGGTTGAGCGTCACGTAAGCGTAGATCGCCTGGCCTTTGATATTGTGCGGAATACCGACCACCGCCGCTTCGGCGATTTTCGGGTGCGACACCAGCGCCGACTCAATTTCCGCCGTGCCGAGACGGTGGCCGGAGACGTTCAGCACGTCGTCCACGCGCCCGGTGATCCAGTAGTAGCCATCTTCATCCCGGCGCGCGCCGTCGCCGCTGAAGTACATATTTTTAAAGGTGGAGAAGTAGGTCTGCTCGAAGCGATCGTGATCGCCAAACAGCGTCCGCGCCTGGCCCGGCCACGAGTCGGTGATCACCAGGTTGCCTTCGGTCGTGCCCTCAAGCGGGTTACCTTCGTTATCAACCAGCGCAGGCTGCACGCCAAAGAAGGGGCGCGTGGCGGAACCGGCCTTCAACTGGGTTGCGCCGGGCAGCGGGGTGATCATAAAACCGCCGGTTTCCGTCTGCCACCAGGTGTCCATCACCGGGCATTTGCCGTTACCGATTTTCGACCAGTACCACTCCCAGGCTTCCGGGTTGATCGGCTCGCCGACGGAACCCAAAATACGCAGTGAAGAGCGGTCGGTGCCGTTAATCGCTTTATCTCCTTCCGCCATCAGGGCGCGGATCGCCGTCGGCGCGGTGTAGAGAATATTGACCTTATGCTTATCCACCACCTGGCTCATACGCGCCGGGGTCGGCCAGTTCGGCACCCCTTCAAACATCAGCGTGATGGCACCACAGGCCAGCGGGCCGTAAAGCAGGTAGCTGTGGCCCGTTACCCAGCCGACATCCGCCGTACACCAGTAGACGTCGCCCGGATGGTAATCAAAAACATATTTAAAGGTGGTCGCGGCATAAACCAGGTAGCCGCCGGTGGTGTGCAGCACCCCTTTCGGTTTGCCGGTCGAACCGGAGGTGTAGAGGATAAAGAGCGGATCTTCCGCACCCACTTCCACAGGCTGATGCTCATCGCGGGCAGTAGCGGTTAAATCGCTCCACCAGAGATCGCGCCCTTCATGCCACTCGATATTGCCGCCGGTGCGCTTGAATACCACCACATGTTCAACGCTCTTCACGTTGGGGTTTTTCAGCGCGTCATCGACGTTCTTCTTCAGCGGGATCGCGCGCCCGGCGCGGACGCCCTCATCGGCGGTGATCACTAAGCGCGAGCTGGAGTCGATAATGCGCCCGGCAACCGCTTCCGGCGAGAAGCCGCCGAAAATCACCGAGTGGACTGCGCCAATACGCGCGCAGGCGAGCATCGCCACCGCCGCTTCCGGCACCATCGGCATATAGATCGCCACCACATCGCCTTTTTTAATGCCCAGATCCACCAGCACGTTGGCAAAGCGGCAGACATCGCGGTGCAGTTCGCGGTAAGTAATGGTTTTGCTCTGGCTGGCGTCATCGCCTTCCCAGATAATCGCCGGCTGGTCGCCGCGCTCGGCGAGATGGCGATCGAGACAGTTCGCGGCCAGGTTCAGGGTGCCGTCCTGATACCAGTTGATGGAGATATTGCCGGGCGCGAAAGAGGTGTTCTTTACGGTGGTATAAGGTTTAATCCAGTCAAGGATTTTGCCCTCTTCACCCCAGAAGGTCTCCGGGTCGCTAACGGAGTGCTGATATTTGGCTTCATACTGCTGTGGATCGATCAGGCAACGCTCCGCAATGTTCGCGGGAATATCGTGTTTATGTATTTGGCTCATGGCGGTTGCTCTCCTTGTAAGATGTTAATAATATGTCACAAGAACGTTAATTGTAGGGCCTTTGCCTGCTTTGTTTATTATTTGCGCGATAGATCACGCATTAGGCAACGCAACTGCAAATCGGCAAAACCGTTTGTGCCGCACCTGAAAGGCGCTCAAAAGCGCGCGAAGAGAGAAATTTCCTTCATAACAGCACGTTATGGAATAAGGCGATTTGATTACCCCGCTATTCGCTGGATGAAAGGTGTACAAGCGTAAGCACCTGAAAATAAACCACTGAACCAATAGGCTATTAATAATTTTTGTCATGGATTATTCACTCTTTAAATAGAAAATCGCAGTGGAAATTTCGGTGTGGGATCGGTTGTACGACATTTCTGATGATTAAAAAGTGCGCAACCGAACAATTTCAGTGTATTAATTTCCAAAGTTAAATATTGGAATTACGCAGAGTGAAAAGTTTTTTATAACAAGTAGTTATTTTTCATAACTGGAATAAAAGACGGTTTTTCCTTAAAAAATCAGTCAAACCCCCTCCCGCTATAGGGTTGCGCGTTACACCTTGCAAATGGTACTGATAATGCGCGTTAAAAACCCCCGCAATACCGTGCAACGCAAATCATACCCTTTCAGTATGTGTCGTTCCTGTGCATGGAATGGCGCTTCATTGAGGATGTCTGTAGTGATGAAAAATATGAAAATCAGCCTCGCCTGGCAGATATTGCTGGCTCTGGTGCTGGGTATTCTTCTGGGTAGTTACTTGCATTATCAGAGCGACAGCCGTGAATGGCTGATTGCGAATTTCCTGTCTCCGGCGGGCGATATCTTTATTCATCTGATCAAAATGATCGTGGTGCCGATTGTCATCTCCACGCTGGTTGTGGGTATTGCAGGCGTTGGCGACGCGAAGCAGCTTGGTCGAATTGGCGCGAAAACCATTATCTATTTCGAAGTGATCACTACGGTTGCGATTGTGCTCGGCATCACGCTGGCCAACGTCTTCCAGCCGGGCTCGGGCATTGATATGTCGCAGCTGGCAACGGTGGATATTTCGAAATACCAAAGCACCACCGCGGATGTGCAGAGCCACGCTCACGGTCTGATGGGAACCATCCTGTCGCTGGTGCCGACCAACATCATCGCGTCGATGGCGAAAGGCGACATGCTGCCGATCATCTTCTTCTCGGTGCTGTTTGGCCTGGGTCTCTCGTCGCTGCCGGCAACGCACCGCGAGCCGCTGGTAACCGTCTTCCGCTCCATTTCCGAAACCATGTTTAAAGTCACCCATATGGTGATGCGTTACGCGCCGGTTGGCGTCTTCGCGCTGATTTCGGTGACGGTCGCTAACTTTGGTTTCGCCTCGCTCTGGCCGCTAGCGAAGCTAGTGATCCTGGTTTATGTCGCAATCATCTTCTTTGCGCTGGTGGTATTGGGTCTGGTGGCGCGTGTTTGCGGGCTGAGCGTCTGGACTCTAATCCGCATCCTGAAGGATGAGCTGATTCTGGCTTACTCCACCGCCAGCTCGGAAAGCGTGCTGCCGCGCATTATCGAAAAGATGGAAGCCTACGGCGCGCCGCCGTCCATCACCAGTTTCGTAGTGCCGACCGGTTACTCCTTTAACCTCGACGGCTCGACCCTTTACCAGAGCATCGCGGCAATCTTTATCGCCCAGCTTTATGGCATCGACCTGTCGCTGTGGCAGGAGATCGTCCTCGTGCTGACGCTGATGGTGACCTCGAAAGGCATCGCCGGTGTGCCGGGCGTGTCGTTTGTGGTGCTGCTGGCAACCCTTGGTAGCGTCGGTATTCCGCTCGAAGGGCTGGCGTTTATCGCCGGTGTTGACCGTATCCTCGATATGGCGCGTACCGCGCTGAACGTGGTCGGCAACGCGCTGGCAGTGCTGGTGATCGCCAAGTGGGAACACCAGTTTGACCGCAAAAAAGCGCAGGCCTACGAGCGCGAAATGCTGGGCAAATTTGATAAAACCGCCGGGCAGTAACCGGCGCAGGCTCCCCGGCTCAAGCGTGTCGGGGAGCGTTTCTCCTCTTCGCGGTCGCGAAAACGACGCGCCTCTCATTTCTTCACCTCCCTCTTCCCAACGCATTGACACCCTTTATGTAAATGCCATGCTGATTCCTTCGAACCGGCAGAAGGATGGACGCAATTATGGTTTCGCGTAAACCGGATGATGATCAGAACGGTGCGGCCTTGCGCCGCGTGCGGCTGGACGATATCGCCACCCGTTGCGGCACCTCGCTCAGCACCGTCTCGCGCGCACTCTCGGGCGAGAAGGGAGTGAGCGAGACGCTGCGCGCCCGCATTCAGGAGGTCGCTCGCGCCATGCGTTACACACCGGCCCAGGAGATTGGCGGCACGCGTATTGTGCTGGCGGTGTCGCAGGCGGCGATGCTCGATTACAACCGCTATCAGTTCAGCTGGTATGTGTTGCAGGGGTTAAAAGAGCGGGCAAAAGTGCTCGGCGTCGAGCTAACGACGCATGCTCTGAGCGGCCAGGATGACCCTGCGTTGCAGGCGCTGCTGAGCGAGCCCGATATCGGCGGCGTGCTGGCGTTAACGGTGGATGACCCCGGTTTTCTCACCGCGGTGGCCGGGCTGCGCAAACCGGCGGTGCTGGTCAACAGCGAAGATCCGCTGATGCGCCTCTCCAGCGTGCTGCCCTGCAACCGCTCTGCCACCCGCATGGCCTGCGACTATCTTATTGCCCACGGGCATCAGCATATTCTGTTTCTTACCCATCCCGGTCGGCGCACCATTGCGCAGCGGGAAGAGGGGTGGCGGGAAGCGATGCGCGATGCGCACCTCTCCTGCGACGAGGGCGATATTCTCACCGTGACCGAC
>Ga0209796_10001325_pt1 | contig 10650 bp, 8 predicted proteins | sample AgamicOrSfrz_FD_187167 | JGI IMG/M metagenome (GOLD analysis project Ga0209796, IMG submission 187167) | Agave microbial communities from Guanajuato, Mexico - Or.Sf.rz (SPAdes) (version 2) | ecosystem: Host-associated > Plants > Phyllosphere > Phylloplane/Leaf | place: Guanajuato, Mexico...
CTGCAAAAAGTGTTTATGCCCGGAATGCCGGTAACGGCCCAGCAGGTCGCGATGCGCGCGGCTAACGCCAACTAACTGAGGCTACTGCCGCTATGGACTTTTCCCGCTTTTTTATCGACCGGCCGATATTCGCCGCCGTTTTGTCGATTTTGATTTTCGTCACCGGCCTGATCGCTATTCCGCTGCTGCCGATTAGCGAATACCCGGATGTGGTGCCGCCCAGCGTGCAGGTGCGCGCCGAATATCCCGGCGCCAACCCGAAGGTGATTGCCGACTCGGTGGCGACGCCGCTGGAAGAGGCGATCAACGGCGTTGAAAATATGATGTATATGAAATCGGTGGCCGGTTCCGACGGCGTGCTGGTGACCACCGTCACCTTCCGTCCCGGCACCGATCCCGATCAGGCGCAGGTGCAGGTGCAGAACCGCGTCGCCCAGGCGGAAGCGCGCCTGCCGGAAGATGTGCGCCGCCTCGGCATCACCACCCAGAAGATGTCGCCGACGCTGACGCTGGTAGTGCATATGTTCTCGCCGCAGGGCAAGTACGACTCGCTCTACCTGCGTAACTACGCCACGCTGAAGGTGAAAGATGAGCTGGCGCGCCTGCCGGGCGTGGGCCAGATTCAGATCTTTGGCGCGGGCGAATATGCGATGCGCGTCTGGCTCGATCCCAATAAGGTGGCCGCGCGCGGCCTGACCGCCGCCGACGTGGTCACGGCGATGCAGGAGCAGAACGTGCAGGTGTCGGCCGGTCAGCTCGGCGCCGAGCCGCTGAAGAAGCAGTCCGACTTTCTGCTCTCCATCAACACCGCCGGCCGCCTCGAGAACGAACAGCAGTTCGGCAATATCATCCTGAAAACCTCGGACGACGGCTCGCTGGTGCGCCTGCGCGATGTGGCGCGTATCGAGATGGGCTCCGGCAGCTATGCGCTGCGTTCGCAGCTCAACAATAAAGACGCGGTCGGCATCGGCATCTTCCAGGCGCCGGGCGCCAACGCCATCGATCTCTCTAACGCGGTGCGCGCCAAAATGGCTGAGCTGGCGACGCGCTTCCCGGACGATGTGCAGTGGGCCGCGCCCTACGACCCTACCGTGTTCGTGCGCGACTCCATCAGCGCGGTGGTGCATACGCTGCTGGAAGCGGTCGCCCTGGTGGTTCTGGTGGTGATCCTCTTCCTGCAGACCTGGCGCGCCTCGATCATTCCGCTGCTGGCGGTGCCGGTTTCGGTGGTCGGGACTTTTAGCGTGCTCTACCTGCTCGGCTTCTCGCTCAATACCCTGAGCCTGTTTGGACTGGTGCTGGCGATCGGGATCGTGGTGGATGACGCCATCGTCGTGGTGGAGAACGTCGAGCGTAATATCGCGCTGGGCCTCTCGCCGCAGGCGGCGGCGCATCAGGCGATGCGCGAGGTCTCCGGGCCGATTGTCGCCATCGCGCTGGTGCTCTGCGCCGTGTTCGTGCCGATGGCGTTTCTCTCCGGCGTCACCGGCCAGTTCTATAAGCAGTTCGCGGTCACCATCGCTATTTCCACGGTGATCTCCGCTATCAACTCGCTGACGCTGTCGCCTGCGCTGGCGGCAAAGCTGCTGAAAGATCACCATGCGCCGAAAGATATCCCGACGCGCATTATCGATCGTCTGCTCGGCTGGCTGTTCCGTCCGTTCAACCGCTTCTTTAACAGCAGCGCGCACGGCTACGAAGGGCTGGTCGGCAAAACGCTGCGCCGTCGCGGCGCGGTGTTCGGCGTCTACGTGCTGCTGCTGGCGGGCGCGGGCTTTATGTTCCACGCCGTGCCGGGCGGCTTTATTCCGACGCAGGATAAGCTCTACCTGATCGGCGGCGTGAAGATGCCGGAAGGCTCGTCGCTGGAGCGTACCGACGAGATGATCCGCAAGATGAGCGAAATCGGCATGAATACCGAAGGCGTGGCCTATTCCGTCGCCTTCCCCGGCCTGAATGCGCTGCAGTTCACCAACACGCCCAATACCGGCACGGTGTTCTTCGGCCTGAAGCCGTTCAGCGAGCGTACCCACAGCGCGGCGGAGATTAACGCGGAAATCAACGCGAAGATCGCCCAGCTGCAGCAGGGATTCGGCTTTTCGATTATGCCGCCGCCGATTCTGGGCCTCGGCCAGGGGTCGGGCTATTCGCTCTACGTCCAGGATCGCGCGGGGCTGGGCTACGGCGCGCTGCAGACGGCAATTAACACCCTTTCCGGCGCGGTGATGCAGACCCCGGGCATGCACTATCCCATCTCCTCTTATCAGGCGAACGTGCCGCAGCTGGACGTGCAGGTTGACCGTGATAAAGCCAAGGCGCAGGGCGTGTCGCTGACCGATCTCTTCAGCACGCTGCAGACCTATCTTGGCTCGTCGTACGTCAACGACTTCAACCGCTTCGGCCGCACCTGGCGCGTGATGGCGCAGGCGGACGGCGAGTTCCGCGACAGCGTGGAAGATATCGCTAACCTGCGCACCCGCAACGATCGCGGCGAGATGGTGCCTATCGGCAGCATGGTGCATATCACCACCACCTACGGGCCCGATCCGGTGATCCGCTATAACGGCTACCCCGCGGCGGACCTGATTGGCGATGCCGATCCGCGCATCCTCTCTTCCGCGCAGGCGATGACCCAGCTGGAAGCGATGTCCAGTCAGCTGCTGCCGAACGGCATGAATATCGAGTGGACCGATCTCAGCTATCAGCAGGCGACGCAGGGCAATACCGCCTTTATCGTCTTCCCGGTGGCGGTGCTGCTGGCGTTCCTGGTGCTGGCCGCGCTCTATGAGAGCTGGACGCTGCCGCTGGCGGTGATCCTGATCGTGCCGGTGACCATGCTGTCGGCGCTGGTCGGCGTCTGGCTGACGGGCGGCGATAACAACGTCTTCGTGCAGGTCGGCCTGGTGGTGCTGATGGGTCTGGCGTGTAAGAACGCCATTCTTATCGTGGAGTTCGCTCGCGAGCTGGAGATGCAGGGCAAAGGCATCGTGGAAGCGGCGCTGGAAGCCTGTCGCCTGCGTCTGCGTCCGATCGTGATGACCTCTATCGCCTTTATCGCCGGTACCGTACCGCTGATTCTGGGCGAAGGCGCGGGCGCAGAAGTGCGCGGCGTCACCGGCATCACCGTGTTCGCCGGGATGCTGGGCGTCACCCTGTTCGGCCTGTTCCTGACGCCGGTGTTCTACGTCACGCTGCGTAAGCTGGTGACGCGCAAGACGCCGAAAGAGGCGATGCAGACAGCGTAAATAGTAAGATTAAGGGCGGTCAGGGACCGCCCTTTCTTTTATTCAGATGATGGAAGTGGAATGTGAAATTTGCGTAACGCTACGCAAGCTGTGCAGAGAACTCATTGACAGAGAAAATGTGCCAGGTTAATTTTCCAGTCAGCAAAAGCATGAAGAATTAACTATTAACGCGAAAGCAACAAGGCTATTCAGGGAGGCTGCATGAACAAAGCAAGAGACGAATTTGACGGATTCTAAGCAGACGCAAAATAACTAAGGCGGGAAAGCAACCCGCCTTTTTCATGGATGAAAAATATGATTTCAAACCTGACTATCTGGCCATTCATCAGTAACGCCATCGTCCTGCTCGGCGTTATTGTCGCCACATGCGCCATCTTCTATAACGTGCGCACAGCCAAAAAAACAGAGACCGCGAAATTTTTATTTGAAAGCCGCCAGCATAAGGAATACACGGAATCCTTACGCGTTCTTAAAAAAGTAAATCGTTCAGGTAAGTCTTTTCGTTCATATATCTTTCCGCGCGACGGTAAAATCATAACGGAAAAAGAGATGCTTGAGCGGCGTAATTTACAATATATTTTAAACTTTTATGAGAGAGTCGCCGTCACTATTCGTGAAGGGATATATGATGAGCAGATGATTAAGCGAACCTCTTTTACCACTGTTATTCAAGCCTGGGATATTGCTGAGCCCCTTATTAAAGCGATCAGAGAGCATATTTACTCAGAGACGACGTATCAGGAATTTGAGTGGCTGGTCATACGCTGGAAGCAGCATCCATTACGGAAACAATAATTCCACGGGAAATGGCTTAACCATAAAAAAGCCGCTTTTAGCGGCTTTTTTATGTTCACACGGATGCACCGCTTTGCGGGAGATATTATCAGGCTTTAGGACGCGTCAGAAAAACCAGCGTGCCGATAATGATATCGCCAACCACCCAGAGGATCCCCAGCATCATCGCGCCCATGCCTGCGCCTAACGCCGCGCCAGCGCGTTCTGCATCGGAAGCCGCGTTATTGATCACGTCTCCGCTCGCGCCCATACCGGCGAAAATAGAATAGATCATCAGCAGGTTAAAAAGGATAAACACGATCTTCACGATTTTCCCAAACAGCGTTCGCTTTGGTTTTTTTACCTGATGCCCACATGAGGGACACTTAAAAGCGGAATCGCTGATGTCCGATTTGCATTCCGGACAGTTGATTAAGGCCATTTCTCTCTCCATAGATACAAAATAATCAGACGGAAAAATACGCTTTTTCCGAATTATCAATCGGATAAAAACACCCCCATTTAGCCGGGTGCTTTTGCTATAGAGTGGATTTGTCTGTTATGGCTGGAGAGGAAAGGTTTCAGAAAGACGCTGGAGCGTGCTGCAGGACATAAAAAAAGCCGCTTTTAGCGGCTTTTTTTGCACAGGTCCTCGATAGCATCCGGTTCCAGCACCGGCGCGCACTCGGTTTCGTTGCCTTTCTTCAGCTCTTCGAGCGCGTCGGCGACGGTGCGTTTTTCCAGCACGTCCAGCGAGGCCTGCTCGGCTTCATCGGCGATCGATTTGAAGTACCAGCAGAGATTGGCGCTGACCAGACAGCGAGGCGCGACGTCCGGACGCGACGCCCAGAGCTTTTTGTCCTCAATCACCGAGGTATAAATATCGCGCAGCGTGATTTCGCTGGCCGGACGCCCCAGATGAATCGAACCGGTGCGGCCAAGCGTCGAGACGATAATGCCGTCGCGGGTGAGCGGAACCATCAGCTTACGGATGAAACTGGGGTTCGCCTCAAGGCCGTATGCCAGAATGGCGCTGGTCGAGCGTTTACCCATTTGCTCCGCCATCGCTACGCTAAGAACCATTTGCAAAGCTGTCGGGAAGCGGTAATCAAGCATTTCTTTATCCTGAGTTGCGGTGCATCTTATTGTTTTATTGCCGCGTAAGTGAACATTCAGTGAGCAATAAATATAACAAACACTGTTGCTTTTTAGAAGCAAGGCGACGGCGCCAGGGCACGTATTCATTAAAACCCGGCAGCCGACAGCACAAGCTGTTCAGCCCGCGCCGCGCCAGCCTCCGCCCTGCCCTTAAAGCGCCGCTGGCGACGCCGACGGCAGCCGATTTTTCAGCAGCATCACCAGCGCCACATTAAGCAGCGCCAGCGCGCAAAGCATCCACAGCGTAGCGGACGCGCCGAAGGTTTCAAACAGATATCCGCCCGCCAGAGGCGTTAGCGCCTGACCGATAAGCGCCGGACGCGCCATCCTGCCAACCACTACGGCGTACGCCTCCGGTTTGACCATCGCCAGCGGTAAAGTTCCCCGCACGATGGCGCGCAGGCCATTTCCTGCACCGTAAAGCACCATGCTGAGCAGCGCAAGCTGCGGGAATAGCGCCAGCGACAGCAGGCCGAGCGCCACCAGTCCCACCGAGAAAAAGGCGGTCCAGATGGGATGGCCGCCTTTAAACAAAATATCGACGACGCGCGATCCCACCTGACACGGCCCCAGAATGGCGCTGAGCCCCAGCGCGGCAGCCAGCGTGTAGCCGCCTGCCTGCAGCAAAGCGATCAGCTGTACTGAAATTGCCGTCATGATCACCGAGGCGAGCGTAAAAATGGCGCACAGCAGCCAGAACAGCGACGGCGCGATATCGCTCTGCGGCACAGGCGCCGTCGCCGCTTTCGGCTTCAGGGCCGCCGCTTTATCCGGCAGCGCGTAAATATAGGCAGGCAGCACTAGCAGCAGCATCATGGCGGCGATAGCGAAACAGGCGCCGCGCCAGCCAAGCAGATGAATCAGCAACGCGGTGCCGGGCCACACCAGCGAGGTGCAAAAGCCGGAAATTAGCGTAATGCTGGTAATGGCGCTGCGCGCCTGGCCGCCGTAGCGCGTGCCCAGCGTGGCGAACAGCGCGTCGTAGAGTCCCATCGCCATGCCGACGCCGATAACGACCCAGGCGCCAAGAAACAGCGGCAGCGAATGGCTGAAGCCCATTATCGTGAGCCCAATCGCCATCACCGCCCCGCTCAGCGCCAGCAGCATCCGGCCGCCGGTGCGCGCGATAATGCGTCCGCTCAGCGGCGCCAGCAGGCCGGAAACCAGAATGCCGAGCGACAGCGCGCCGTAGACCCACTGCTGCGACCAGCCGGTTTCCGCGACGATCGGCGCGGCCATTACCGCCATCAGATAGAATGAGCCGCCCCAGGAGAGTATCTGCACCAGCCCCAGCACGACTACCGCCGGCACGCCGGGTTTATTCCGTTGATTCACATCCGCCACCCTTTTGTACAGGTAGCGCCTTTTATAACATGTTATGAGATAAGGAAAAAACCGAAACGGCGCCGCTCGCCCCGCTTTGCCTGTTTAGCCGTCAGGCCGCACGGTTTAATTAATTAACTTTTAAGTATGCTGTAACTAATAGAACAGATTGCATGCAGCGATGTTCTCTGTCAGAGTTAGGTATGTTGTAACTATGGAGACCGCTGATGCGTTACGATCTGATTTCCGACCTGCATGACTGCGCTAACCGCCTCGAACAGTCGCTGGGCGAGTTGCGCGAGATGATTATGGCGCAGCCGCTGCTGATCGCGCGGGTGTTCTCGCTGCCGCCGATAGAAAAAGGCCACGAACATGACGCCGTGACCGAAATCGCCGTTGAGCAGCACCTGGGCGAAGCCGCGCGCGAGATGGCGCTGGCGCACTTCTGCCGGCTCTTTATGCAGCATCAGTCAGAAAAGCTGAGCACCAAAGCGGCCGTTCGCCTGCCCGGCGCCCTCTGCATTGAAGCCGAAGGCGAACGCGAAACCGCCCTTATCGACCAGATCGCGCAGGTGAATCAATACAAGGCGCGACTGGAGCAGATCATCACAGTGGAATCGGGCCTGCCGAGCGAGGCGCGCTTTGAGTTCGTGCATCAGCACCTGCGCGGCCTGATTACCCTTAACGCCTATCGCACCATTACCCTGCTGCAGGCGCCGGACAGCCTGCGCTTCGGCTGGGCCAACAAGCATGTGATCAAAAACGTGAAGCGCGAGGAGATTATCGCGCAGCTGGAGAAGAGCCTCAGCGCCAACCGCGCGCAGGCGCCCTGGACGCGCGAGCAGTGGGCGGAAAAAGTGCAGGATGAGCTGGAGAGCGTGCGCGCCCTGCCCGCCACCGCGCGGCTGAAAATCAAGCGTCCGGTGAAGGTGCAGCCGATTGCGCGCGTCTGGCGCGCCGACGAGAAAAAACAGACGCAGCTCGCCTGTCCGTCGCCGATTATCGTGCTATGCCGCGACCGCACCCAGGTGCCGGTGCTGGGCGAGCTGCTGAACTACAACGCGGATAATGTGCAGCACCGCTATAAACCGGCGGCGCAGCCGCTTAACCTGCTGATCCCACGGCTGCATCTGTGGGTCGACTGCCCGATATAACGTAAAAAGGCCAGCAGCGCTGGCCTTTTATCACGATGCAGGATTACGACTTCATGCTGCCGACCATCTCTTCCGGACGCACCCAGGCGTCAAACTCCTCTTCGGTAAGATAGCCCAGCTTCAGCGCCGAGCCTTTCAGCGTCAGCCCCTCTTTATGCGCTTTTTTCGCGATTTCGGCCGCTTTGTCGTAGCCGATATGGGTATTCAGCGCGGTCACCAGCATCAGCGACTCATTGAGCAGCTGCGAAATGCGGTCGCGGTTCGGCTCGATGCCGACGGCGCAGTGGTGGTTAAAGCTGTCCATGCCGTCAGCCAGCAGGCGCACCGACTGCAGGAAGTTGTGGATCACCATCGGGCGGAAGACGTTCAGCTCGAAGTTGCCCGATGCGCCGCCGATATTGATCGCCACGTCGTTGCCCATCACCTGGCAGCAGAGCATGGTCATCGCTTCGCACTGGGTCGGGTTGACCTTGCCCGGCATGATAGAACTGCCCGGCTCGTTTTCCGGAATAGAGAGTTCGCCGATGCCGCAGCGCGGGCCTGACGCCAGCCAGCGTACGTCGTTGGCGATCTTCATCAGCGAGGCCGCCAGCCCTTTCAGCGCGCCGTGCGCGTGCACCAGCGCATCGGTGGTGGCCAGCGCCTCGAATTTATTCGGCGCGGTGACGAACGGCTGCCCGGTCAGCTCGGCCAGCGCTTTCGCCACGCGCACCGCGTATTCCGGATGGGTATTCAGCCCGGTGCCGACGGCGGTGCCGCCCAGCGCCAGTTCGGCGACGTGAGGAATGCTCTGCTCGATGTGTCGGAGATTATGCTCCAGCATCGCCACCCAGCCGGAGATCTCCTGGCCCAGGGTCAGCGGCGTCGCATCCTGCAGATGGGTGCGGCCAATCTTGACGATATCCTGAAAGGCGCTGGACTTCTCGCTCAGGGTTTTCTTCAGGGTTTCAATCTGCGGGATCAGCTTTTCGCGCAGCGCAATCACCGCCGCCACGTGCATCGCGGTCGGAAAGACGTCGTTTGAGCTCTGGCTTTTGTTGACGTCGTCGTTGGGGTGCACCAGGCGCGACATGCCGCGTTCGCCGCCGAGGATCTCGCTGGCGCGGTTGGCCAGCACCTCGTTCATGTTCATATTGGTCTGGGTGCCGGAGCCGGTTTGCCAGATCGCCAGCGGGAATTCGCCGCTGTGCTGGTCCGCCAGCACCTCGTCGGCGGCTTTAACAATGGCGTCCGCGCGTTCCGCCGGCAGCAGGCCGAGATCGCGGTTGACGGTGGCGGCGGCGCGCTTGGTCTGCGCCAGCGCATAGACCAGCTCGGTGGGCATTTTTTCTGTCGAGATACGGAAGTGTTCCAGCGAGCGCTGCGTTTGCGCGCCCCATAACTTGTCTGCGGGTACATCAATGGGCCCCATTGAATCTTTTTCAATGCGCGTGGCTGCCATGTCTACGTCTCCTTTAGCACAGGTTGTGGTGATTGGTCGCCCAGCGCGGAAAGAACACTGGACGCGCAGAATTCTTACATACAAGAATTTAACATTATGCGAGTCTGACGCGCTGTTTGCACTTCATATGTATTAACGCCGCCATTTTCTGCTTTAATAGGCGCAATAACTTCCCGTGATTAAAGGGTTAATTATGCAAAAAATGGTCAATTCGCTGCAAAATTACGCGTGGGGCAGCAGAACCGCCTTAACGGAACTCTACGGCATCGCCAATCCCAGCGGCGCGCCGATGGCGGAACTGTGGATGGGCGCGCATCCCAAAAGCCCTTCCCAGATCGAGGTCAAAGGCGAGCGTCGCTCGCTGCGCGACGTCATCGACGCCGCGCCCGAGGAGACGCTGGGTTATGCGGTGGCGAAACGCTTTGGCGAACTGCCTTTCCTGTTTAAGGTGCTGTGCGCCGATCGGCCGCTGTCGATTCAGGTCCATCCCAGCAAAAGCGCGGCAGAAGAGGGTTTCGCGCGCGAAAACGCCGCAAGCGTGCCGCTCAACGCGCCGGAGCGCAACTATAAAGACGCCAACCATAAGCCGGAGCTGGTCTATGCGCTGACCCCTTTCCAGGCGATGAACGGCTTCCGCGAACTGCCGGAGATCGCCTCGCTGCTGCAGCCGGTTGCAGGCGCGCATCCGCAGATCGCCCACTTTTTGCAGCATCCCGACAGCGATAATCTGGCGACGCTGTTCACCACCCTGCTGTCGCTGCAGGGCGAAGCGAAGTCGCTGGCGCTGGGCGTGCTCAACGCCGCGCTCAACGCGCGCGACGGCCAGCCGTGGGAGACCATTAAGGCGATCGCGGCGGATTATCCGGACGACAGCGGGCTGTTTTCGCCGCTGCTGCTGAACGTGATTACGCTGCAGCCGGGCGAAGCGATGTTTCTTTACGCCGAGACGCCGCACGCCTACCTCAACGGGGTGGCGCTGGAGGTGATGGCCAACTCCGATAACGTACTGCGCGCCGGCCTGACGCCGAAATATATCGATATTCCCGAGCTGCTCGCCAACGTGAAGTTTCAGTCAAAACCGGCGTCGCAGCTGCTGACCCAGCCGCAACGGCAGGATCGCGCCCTGAACTTCCCTATTCCAGTAGAGGATTTCGCTTTCGCCATTCACGCACTGGACAACGAACCGCAGACGCTCTCGCAGGAGAGCGCGGCGATCCTGTTTTGCATTGAAGGCGAGGCGACGCTGACGCTGGGCCAGCAACAGCTGACGCTGCAGCCAGGCGAATCCTGCTTTGTTCCCGCCAGCAACGGCGCGCTGAAAGCCACCGGAAGCGGCCGTCTGGCGCGCGTTTTTAACGCATTGCGCTGATCCGGCTGACGGAACTGGCCCTAACTGCTATTATTTCAATCTATTAGCGAAAAACGCCTGCGGGCGTTTTTCTTCCCTCGCCGGACGTCGGACAGCGGCGTAAGCGGACACAAGGATAAGGACGACTCAGCAATGAAAAAGACCAACGTTGCCGTAGGTGTGATTATCGCCCTGGGCGTAATCTGG
>Ga0209796_10001326_pt1 | contig 10645 bp, 9 predicted proteins | sample AgamicOrSfrz_FD_187167 | JGI IMG/M metagenome (GOLD analysis project Ga0209796, IMG submission 187167) | Agave microbial communities from Guanajuato, Mexico - Or.Sf.rz (SPAdes) (version 2) | ecosystem: Host-associated > Plants > Phyllosphere > Phylloplane/Leaf | place: Guanajuato, Mexico...
CTGTATTGATAAAAGGTTTTTTCAGGGAAGCGTTGACTTAATTTCACCATGATTACCCCTGCTATCATGGTGATTATCCCCCCTAAAATAACAGTTAGCCAAACATCTGGTGTTTTCACTTTTTCCGCAGCTGCCCGGGGCAAGGTAAGAATCCCTGTTCCAAGGATAAAGTTGGTAATAATAATAGTTGTTTGAGGCGTCGTAATACGATCTTTTGAATTTATCATTTCTAACAGCCCATTTCCTTTCATCATAAGCTACCCTTTTCGCAGAGGATCTTTGGTGTGCATCATCTTTGGACGTCGTTTCATCATCATCAGAGGCATACGGACTACCAAGTCTTTCCATTCACTTAAACGATAAGGAACAGCTGGACTCATATAAGGTACGCCGAAACTTTTTAGTTTCACTAAATGGCTCATCATAAAAAGGAAAAATAAGATGACGCCATATAATCCAAGGATGGCAGCACAAAGCATGGCTACAAACCGAAGAATACGCAATGTGATTCCTACACTATATTGCGGAATAGAAAACGATGAAATGGCAGTTAACGCCACTACAATCACCAAAATAGGGCTAACGATTCCTGCCTGCACCGCAGCTTCTCCAATGATTAACCCACCGACAATGCCCATTGCTGGACCAATTGGCTTCGGCAACCGGAGTCCGGCTTCTCTCAAAATTTCGATCGATAGTTCCATAAATAAGGCTTCGATAAGGGCGGGAAACGGAACACCCGATCTTGATCCTATAATAGAAATAGCTAACTTAGTCGGAATTAATCCTGGATGAAATGAAATAAACGCAATATACAAAGCCGGGGTAAAAAGGGAAAGAACCACTGCAATATAACGAAGAAAACGAATGAATGTACCGGGAATCCACCTTTCATAATAATCTTCCGGCGACTGTAACATCATGCTAAACGTAACGGGAGCAATCAAAGCAAAAGGCGTCCCGTCTAATAAAATGGCTACTCTCCCTTCCATCAAAGCAGCAATTACACGATCGGGACGCTCCGTATTCTGTACTTGAGGAAAGGGACTAAGGTAATTATCTTCAATGAGTTGTTCAACATATCCAGACTCCGGTACATTATCAAGGTCAATTTTTTTAATTCGTTTTTCTACTTCTTCAACTAGTTCTGGATCAACAATTTCCTTTATGTAAGCAACAATTAAATCTTTTTTGGAACGCTTTCCTACTTGAAATTTCACCAGCGACAAATTTTCAATATCTCCGCTTCCTCTTAATAAAGAAGTATTATCACTTAACGATTCAGTGAAGCCTACTCTTGGCCCTCTCACTAATGCTTCTGATACGGGCTCTTCAATCGTCCTTGTTTTTACTTTGCTTGTACCAAGAATTAAGGCAAGTGATAACCCGTCAATTAAAAGAGCCGTAGATCCTGTTAAGACTTTTGATATTACGTCTTTAATAGAATGGACCTCTTCTACATCACTAATTGATAATACTTGGCTTTTAATACACTTTTTTGAAAGGCTTCCCTTTACGTAAAGCTGATCCTGTTGATATTCTTTTGAAAAATCAGCCATCAATGATGACAAAATATGTTTTTCAATAAGATCTTTATCTGAGAGCCCCTCTACAAAAATAATAGCTGCCTGAATGCCGGTGCGTCCTATAATAAACTCACGAAAATGAACATCGGAATTATGACCAATTTCATTTTTAATTACTCCTAGAGTTAAAGCTAAATGATCCGTAACATGATTAGATGAATCTTGGTGTATAGATTCCTGTTTGTTTTCCTTCTCGTTCGCATAGTTGCCTATTTTTTTCACTGCCGATTTCCATTTTTTCACTTCCATCACTCTTCCTCTGAATTACGAATCCCGCTTAATAATTTGTAGATTATATATGGGATGAAAAAAACCAGAACTGCTTGTATAAAAACTGGCCCTTCTGGAAGATAGGAAACAACTAATTTCCACATGATAATCACCCTATTTATGTCTATGTCAAACCAATTTTAGAAATAAGCACCCGTAAAATATCAGTGTTTACTTCATAAAAATTCTTTTATTTATCAGGTAGTATTATTCTTCTTTTTGTTTCTTATACAAAGGAATACAACATCCATCTTAAAAATGAAAAAGAGCTGATTACTGAAGGATTATACATGCTGGTTTGCCGCTCAATGTTTTGGTGAATGCTAGAATAATTAAAGTTTTACCGCTCAAAAATTCCCTTAAATGGTTGACGAGTGCTTAAAGTGTCGGTTACACTTTATGTTTGAAATATTGTATTCATATCGCTCTTATCTCAAAAGAATGGTATAATTTTATAGATATTGAATTTGGAGGACTGCTCATACATGATTACAGTTAGTAATGTAAGTTTACGATTTGGCGACCGAAAGTTATTTGAAGATGTGAATATTAAATTCACGCCTGGTAACTGTTATGGATTAATCGGCGCAAACGGTGCTGGAAAATCAACGTTTTTAAAAATTTTATCTGGTGAAATTGAATCTCAAACTGGTGATGTACATATGGGCCCTGGCGAACGCCTTGCTGTCTTAAAACAGAACCACTTCGAATATGAAGATCAAGAAGTTATGAAAACCGTTATTATGGGGCACGCTCGCCTTTATGAAGTAATGCAAGAAAAAGATGCTATTTATATGAAAGCAGACTTCACAGATGAAGACGGAATGAAAGCAGCTGAGCTTGAAGGTGAATTTGCTGAATTAAACGGTTGGGAAGCAGAATCAGAAGCAGCTATTCTTTTAAAGGGATTAGGTATTTCTGAAGATCTTCACGCCAAAAAAATGGCTGAACTAACGGGTAGTGAAAAAGTAAAAGTGCTTCTTGCACAAGCTTTATTCGGAAAACCTGATGTATTACTTTTAGATGAGCCTACGAATAACTTGGATATTCAAGCAATTCAATGGTTAGAAGAGTTCTTAATTAACTTTGAAAACACAGTCATTGTTGTATCTCATGACCGTCACTTCTTAAACAAAGTATGTACGCACATTGCTGACCTTGACTTCAGTAAAATCCAAGTCTACGTTGGTAACTATGATTTCTGGTATGAATCAAGTCAATTAGCACAAAAAATGGCGTCAGATGCGAACAAGAAAAAAGAAGAAAAAATTAAAGAGCTTCAAGCCTTTATCGCTCGCTTTAGCGCAAATGCATCGAAATCAAAACAAGCAACGTCTCGTAAAAAATTGCTTGATAAAATTTCATTAGATGACATCCGCCCTTCTTCTCGTCGCTATCCGTACGTGAACTTCACTCCGGAACGTGAGATTGGAAATGACGTTCTTCGTGTTGAAGGTCTAACAAAAACAATTGACGGCGTAAAAGTGCTTGATAACGTAAGCTTTATTATGAATAAAGATGACAAAATCGCTCTTGTAGGCCGCAACGAACTTGCAAATTCAACATTAATGAAGATTTTAATGGGTGAAATGGAAGCGGACAGCGGTACGTACAAATGGGGTGTGACAACGTCTCAAGCCTTTTTCCCAAAAGACAACTCCGAGTACTTTGAAAACGGAGATTTAAATTTAGTAGACTGGCTGCGTCAGTATTCACCTAATGACCAAAGCGAAAGCTTCTTACGCGGTTTCTTAGGCAGAATGCTATTCTCTGGTGAAGAAGTGTTGAAAAAAGCCAACGTTCTTTCCGGAGGAGAAAAAGTTCGCTGTATGCTTTCTAAAATGATGCTAAGCGGTTCAAACGTTCTTTTACTAGACGATCCTACGAATCACCTTGACTTAGAATCAATCACAGCACTAAACAATGGACTTATCAGCTACAAAGGTTCAATGATTTTCACATCTCATGACCATCAGTTCGTTGAAACGATTGCAAATCGTGTAATTGAAATTACGCCAAACGGAGTAATTGACAAGCAAATGACGTACGATGAGTATTTAGAAGACAGCAACCTGCAAAAACAAGTAGCTAGCATGTACGCTTAATAAGAAATCCCCTTTCTCTAGAGAAAGGGGATTTTTTTATATACGCACCTCTTGATTTAGCGATGATTTCGGAGAATACGTTAAAAACGCTAAGCTAGCAAATACTAGTGCTGCTCCACATATGTTCACCAAAGTTAGAGATTCTCCTAAGAAAAAGACGCCAAGTAAAAAAGCGGTAACAGGCTCTGCTAACGATAACGTCACGGCGGTAGACGCATGCACCGACTTAAGCGCTGTAGAAAATAATACATAAGCAAGAGCCGTCGTAAGTATTCCTAAGTGAAGAGCAATGCCCATTCCATTTAAAGAAACTAGCCAGCTCATATCATACATAAACCAGCATGGGATTAGTAGAACAGCAGCGGCTGTGAACACAAGAGAAGCGCCTACTTGCGGATCAACATGCTGAACAATTTTTTTATTAACAGTCGTATAGCAAGCAAAAGACGCCCCTGCTCCTATCGCCATACCTAAACCTATCACGTCGATTTGACTATCTTTTTTTAACAACAAGCTGCAGCACCCTATAATACCCGTAAACGTAGCAAGCAACCACTTTTTTGTAGGTTTCTTGCGGTACACTATGTAATCTAACACTCCTGACAAAAGCGGCGCACTCCCAATTGCCACCATTGTTCCTACTGCAACACCCGTTTTGATAACGGCTGAAAAAAACAGCGGCTGATAAGCGGCCATACTTGCTGCAGCAACCGTAAGGGGCAGAATAGGAAGGTTTCTTACGTCCACTTTCTTTTTTTGAATAAGACAAGCTGCAAGAAGCGATAGTCCCCCTACAGCTAAACGCACCGCTCCAATTGCCACGGAATGTGCTTCAGCAGATGCTAAAGCTTGGGCAGTCCCTGTTGTTCCCCATAGGACAGCTGCACATAAAATAAGTATTTTTGATAATGAAGTATTCATATTTCCATCTCCTTTCTTTTATCATAGCTAAAAGAAAGAAAAAAGTTTTTCCGCTTTTATGATATTATTTGTCTGTTTTTAAGATACTTCGATATTGAGTGGGTGAGACTCCTTCTTGTTTTGCAAACCATTTAGTGAATGAAGACAAGCTGTGATAGCCGACTTCGTGCGCAATATACGTTATCGAATAGCTGCTCTCTTTTAACAATTCTTTTGCTTTATTTAAACGTATACGCGCTACATAGCTTTGAGGCGAATAGCTCGTTTTTTGTTTAAACCAAGCAGAAAAATAGGCAGGATGGTAATTTTCCATCTTGGCAAGACTTTCTATGTTTAGCTCTTGATTAAAGTTAGCATGAAGATAATCAATGGATTTAAACGTTTGTTTCTTTGGCAAATAATGCTGAACGTAACGGACTAAATCTTCAAGCGCCCCTCTGTCAGTGCTTTTTTGAAGCCCATCAAGTAAAAGGTAGCGAATTGCTTTCCATGTTGAATCCCATTGAATAAAAGCGGCTTGTTGAGCAAGATGCGCACTTTCTGTAAATTTCAACGGAATATCAACGACCAGACATTCATTTGTATTTTTAGCTTGATACGTATGAAGCTGACGAGGTGGAATGTAAAAGCATCCTTCTTGCAGCGTTAAGTGCTGCTCACTTGCTTGAATATCAAGAGCACCTGCTAGCGGAAACAAAAGCTGACTGTAGTTATGATCATGAGTATGAGGTGAATAGCTGTAGGCTCTTTTTTCGCAAATAATTTCACGTAGCGTATCCATTTTGTACTCCTTTCCTTATTTCCTATCTCACAGAAGCTGTTCTATGCCATTCAAAACGGTTTCCAGCGCCTTTAACGATTCCGTAGGATTATACAAAACGTCCAATGAATGATCGGCATTTTTAATCACTTGAATATTCATTGTGTTTGTTTTTAATTGATAAACTTCTTCAGTATAATAGTGATCGCGAGTTCCTATTACAAGAAGACCTTTATAAGTGCTTTCTAGTAAACTTTTAAACAGTTCCGATCTGGTTAAAAGCGGCGTCAGTAAAAGCATCACTGCATCTTTGTAGACTTCATCTTTCATAACCCGCTGAATCAGCGGAATAGTGCCCAGCGATTTTCCTGCAAATATGATATTTTTATAGTCATTATGAGATAAAACGTCTTGCAGCACGAGATCAATGTCTTTCATCATAACATCTGCAATCTCATCTGTAGACTTTGTCATGAGCTCTTTTGGATATGTATAGTGAATATGAACAACGTCAATTCCATGTTTTAGCATCAGCATCGTTACATAATACAATAGCGGCTTTTCGTACGTATAGCCTAGCCCTGAAAACATAAAGCAAATGCGAGGCCCTCCTGTTTTAATATGTGTATAGGTAATCTTATTAGTTTGGTTGCTTACACTTTTTTGATCTACGTGCATGTCACTCCTCCTTTTTAAATATTCTAACATTTAATTCCGTAAAAAAACCCCATCTTTTTCTTAAAAAAATGAGGGTTGAGGAAATAGCTCTGCAAGCAGTTCATAAGACTTCTTTTTTGCTTCATAATCATGGATATTTGTAATAATTAAAAATTCGTCGTTATCGTATTTTTGCTGCAGCCCGATTAATCCTTGTTTTACTTCAGCTGGATTTCCTACGATCATACGAGGACGATTGGTGCTTATTTTTTTGAGCTCTTCTTCTGAATAAGAACGATTATGCACTTCTTCTATCGATGAAACCGTTGTATCTCCGCCTTTAGCTACTTTCAACAGCCAATCATCTAACGTTTTAGCGTGTTCCTCAGCTTCTTCTGTTGTTTCTGCACATACTACAAATACGCATACGTTGGTTTTAGGCTTTGATTGATACGAAGAAGGGATAAATTCTTGTTTATAATGACGAATGGCTTCTTGTCCTCCAACTGAATAAATAAAGTGTCCAAACGTAAAAGAAATGCCCAGTTCAGCAGCTGATCTCGCTCCTCTTTTATTAATACCAAGATGCCACAGTTCTGGCTTTGTTTCGCTCAGCGGATAAGCCGTCACGCCGTAATACGGATGATCCGACGGCAAATTATGCTCAAGATGTCCTTTTAATGCTTGAATTTGCCGCGGAAATTCATTGAGGCTTTTACGAACTCCATCTGTCAGCGCTAGCCGGGTAAGCGCATCTCCTCCCGGTGACCGTCCAAGACCTAAGTCAATTCGATTCGGAAACAGATTTTCAAGCAGCTGAGCATCTTCTGCTACTTTATACGGACTGTATTGAGGAAGAAGGACTCCTCCAGATCCAATTCGGATCCGGCTCGTTTGAGAAGCTAAGTGCGTCATTAATAGTGTCGGAGATGAACCCGCAAGACCATTCGTATTATGATGTTCCGCTACCCAAAAGCGATGGTAGCCCAACTCTTCCGTTAATTCAGCCAGCTCTATCGTGCGTTTCAACGCTTCCTTTGGTGTTGATCCGCTTGAAACAGGAGACTGATCCAATACGCTTAGCTTAATCATAGGTGATTCTTCCTTTCGATTTTCAATTTCTATTGTCTCTATTGTAGGAGAAAAATATGAATTCGTCTTGAAATTTGCTTCACGCTCATAGAAAAAGCAAACACGAATTAGCGTTTGCTTTTTCTTTTTCTTATTTTGCTTCGTGCATTTCTTTCACACGCTTATCGCTCGGTAACAGCCATGTTAACAGCCCTAGAATTGGAAGATAGCTGCAAAACAGCATAATAAACTGAAGGCTGAAGACATCGGCTAATTTACCGAATACAACAGCTCCTAAAGCTCCCATTCCAAAAGCAAGACCTACAATTAAGCCGGAAACCAAGCCGATTTTTCCCGGCATCAGCTCCTGAGCATAGACGACCGTGACGCTGAAACTTGACTGAAGAATAAAGCCGATTAGTACTAAAAGAGGTGCTGCCACTCCTAGAGAAACATGAGGCAGTAATAAAGTAAACGGTACTGACCCTAACATAGAAAACAATAAAATATTTCGTTTTCCGAAACGATCGGCAAGCGGACCTCCAAAGAATGTTCCAAATACCCCTGCAATCATAAATAAAAAAACGTAAAGCTGAGCGCTTTTGATAGGCAAATTAAATTTTTCAATGATATAAAACTGAAAGAAATTAAGGATGCCTGCTCCGTACCATGAACGTGCAAAAACAAGAAAAATTAAAAGTCCAACCGCGAAAATAATTTGCTTGTTCATCGTAAATGAAGCATCTGACTGCTTTTTCTTTAAGCGTTGACGAGTAGCTAACTCCGATTTATACCATTTAGAGACGCTATACAAAACCACTACGCCGATACCTGCAATTAACGTAAACCAAATCGTTCCAAACTGACCAAGTCCGATAAAGATAAATGCCGTAAATAGCGGAGCCATCGACTGTCCTGTATTTCCGCCAACTTGATAAATAGACTGCGCCAGCCCCCGTTTTCCTCCTGCTGCCATATACGCCACGCGAGAACCTTCCGGGTGAAAAATAGCGGATCCGAATCCTACAAATAAAACAGATATAATCACAAAATAAAAATTTGGCGCTAAAGCGAGCCCAACCATACCGATCATGCTTAAACACATTGCAATTGGCAATAAAAATGGCGAGGGACGCTTATCGGCAAATACGCCGAATACCGGCTGCATAATCGATGACGTCATGTTTAAAGCAAAGGCAATCCAGCCGATTTGCGTGTAGTTTAAATTCATCGATTTTTCAAGGACAGGAAAAAGTGCCGGTATAACGGATTGCATACAATCATTTAGGAAATGTCCTAAACTAATAGCAAATAAAATACGATAAATCGTTGCCGGCTGCGCTTGCTGCGTTCGTGCTGCTGCTTGCATTCATAACCCTTCTTTCTTATTTAATCTACATTAAAACTGTTAAAGTCTTACAATGTCTTTTTCTATTATACAGTGAAAAGTAAGATTGTAGTTGTTTTCTTTTTTATAAAAAAGGGAAAATTGCCTGTGAGGTGAAAACAGTGAAAAAACATGTGCATATGATTGTAGACGGACGCGTTCAAGGAGTTGGGTTCCGTCACTACACGCAGCTAAAAGCAATGGAATGCTCCATTAACGGATGGGTGCGAAATCGAGACGATCAAAAAGTCGAAATTGATGCTGAAGGTGAAGAAAGCAACATCCAAAAATTTATTGAAGAAATAAAAAAAGGTCCCTCACCGTTCGCTTCTGTTAACAACGTGGAAGTAAAGGTAGTAAACACCCCTTCCCACACCCATTCTTTTCGCGTAAAGTACAGTTAAAAAACTCGCTAAATCAAGATAATTTTTGATAAAATGGAAAAGTAAGCGATTTTATATCATCTACATATAAGGGGGAAAAACGATGGTTGAAAACAAAATTGTGTTAATTACAGGTGCAGCTCAAGGTATTGGTTATCAAATTGGTGAGCGCTTTGCTGAAGACGGCGCAACTGTTGTCTTAACTGACTTGAATGAAGATGGAGTTAAGAAAGCAGCAGACAAATTGAAGACAAAAGGCTACGAAGCATTAGGCATTAAAGCAGACGTGACAAATGAAAGTGACATTGAACAAATGATTGCTCAAACGGTTGAAACATATGGCCGCCTTGATGTATTAATTAACAATGCCGGCATGCAATTTGTTTCCCCGCTGGAAGAATTTCCTACTGAAAAATTTGAACTTTTAACGAAAATTATGCTTGTTGCACCTTTTGTTGCGACTAAGCATGCGTTTCCTATTATGAAAAAGCAAAAATTCGGCCGCATTTTGAACATGTCTTCCATTAACGGTTTGATTGGTTTCTCAGGAAAAGCGGCATACAACAGCGCTAAGCACGGCGTGATTGGCTTAACGAAAGTGGCTGCTCTTGAAGGTGCAGAGCACGGCATTACGGTAAATGCGATTTGCCCTGGTTATGTTGATACGCCGCTTGTTCAAAATCAATTAAAAGATTTGGCACGTACGCGAAATGTAGCGCTTGAAAAAGTACTAGAAGAAGTCATTTATCCTCTTGTTCCTCAAAAGCGCTTGCTTGCAGTTGATGAAATTGCAGATTATGCAATGTTTTTAGCAAGTGATTTAGCAAAAGGCGTAACCGGCCAAGCTGCTGTGATCGATGGTGGATATACGGCTCAATAAAAAAAGAGTGTCAGTTAGACTGGCACTCTTTTTTTATTTATTTAATTTCGAATTCTCCTAAAGAACCTGTCGTCTGACCTGCTTTTACTGCTTCTGCGTATAAATAATACGTTCCCGCTGGAAGAGCTTCACCATTAATCTTTCCGTCCCACGTTGCGCTAGAGAATCCTTTTTCTACATTCGTATATGAACTTAACAATTCCCCTTTTTCTAACGTTGCATCGTAAATGTAATAGCTAAGCTTCTCTGCTCCGCCTGGTAAATAACTGCCGTATTCAAATGAGCCATTTCCTAGTACATCTACATACGCAGAAGTGACGCGAGGATAATCCGGCTCTTTTACAAATAAGATGGTTGGAACATCGTACGTTTCTTTATTGTTACTTACGGTAATTGTCCCTTCGTAATAGCCAGGAGATAATTTCCCTGCATCTACTTTTACATTCAGGTTTACTTTTTGCGTTTTTCCTGCATTAACCACTAAATCGTTTGTTGATTTAACGTCAATTGCCTGATGGCTTTTCTTAAATTTTACTTTGACCGAGTATTTTTGACTGTGATTTGATAGATTTTTAATCTTAAAGCTTTGTTTTTCTACTTGTTTCCCTTTATCTTTATAAAAGAC
>Ga0209796_10001327_pt1 | contig 10643 bp, 8 predicted proteins | sample AgamicOrSfrz_FD_187167 | JGI IMG/M metagenome (GOLD analysis project Ga0209796, IMG submission 187167) | Agave microbial communities from Guanajuato, Mexico - Or.Sf.rz (SPAdes) (version 2) | ecosystem: Host-associated > Plants > Phyllosphere > Phylloplane/Leaf | place: Guanajuato, Mexico...
TGACCGTGCAAAAAAGGCTCAATGGGGAAGCGCTGGAGGAGTATATCCGGCCCATCGGCGGCGGTTTCTTCTTCGCCTTACCCGGCGTGAAGTCAACGCAGGGCTATCTTGCCCAGTCTCTTCTCGAAGCGTGAAGATCCTATCCTGCCCGTCCGGGCAGGATATTCTGTTATCTGTAGCAATTTGACATACTTTTTCTGCCATCCACGCATAATTTTAATGTATTAGAAAGTATCTGTTATATTTCTGTAATATTCATCGAAGAGACTCTGTGGAACGACGCAGAGTGCGTGGCTGTTAATGTTTGGTAAAAACATTGTTGCATTGATGCTACGCTTTAGATGAGCAGTTCATTCGGTTATCCCTGCGGTGATGAAGTCTTCTGGAGATCGCGGATGGTAAAGTGCTGTAGTGGACAGACAAAACGACCTCGCAAAACCCGGCCCGGGGAGCACACCTCCGGCAACGACTTTTTCACCCCTGATTTCTCCTCCTCCTGTTTTTTAACTCCTTCTGACGATGTGGCAGACGGTTTTGCTGTTCGTTGCGCCACGTCATTTTCAAAGGCAAGCCATGGCTTACAAGGAAGCCAACCCTCAGACGTTCGTGCGCATAATCGCGTCGATTTCGATGCGTGTGATGTAAACCAACAACTCAAGGTGCTATCCATGGGAAGACAGAAAGCAGTGATCAAAGCTCGTCGTGAAGCGAAACGCGTGCTGAGACGTGATTCACGTAGCCATAAACAGCGTGAAGAAGAGTCGGTCACCTCGCTTGTGCAGATGAGTGGTGTAGAAGCAATTGGCATGGCGCGGGATTGCCGTGATAACTCTCCGATTGCTGCCCGCAATGAGGCTCAGGCGCATTATTTACATGCGATTGAGACTAAGCAGTTGATTTTCGCCACTGGCGAAGCGGGTTGTGGGAAAACGTGGATTAGCGCGGCGAAAGCTGCAGAGGCTCTGATCCATAAGGATGTGGAGCGGATTATCGTGACCCGGCCGGTCCTGCAAGCTGATGAAGATCTCGGCTTCTTACCCGGCGATATCTCGGAGAAGTTCGCACCCTATTTCCGGCCCGTCTATGACGTGCTGTTGAAACGTCTTGGTGCGTCCTTTATGCAATACTGCCTGCGCCCGGAAATTGGCAAGGTGGAGATCGCGCCGTTCGCCTATATGCGCGGACGTACGTTTGAAAATGCGGTGGTCATTCTTGACGAGGCCCAGAACGTCACCGCTGCGCAAATGAAGATGTTTTTGACGCGCCTCGGGGAAAACGTGACCGTGATTGTCAACGGCGATATCACCCAGTGCGATCTGCCCTCCGGTGTCAAATCGGGGCTGAGCGATGCACTGGCACGTTTTGAAGAGGACGAGATGATTGGTGTGGTGCGCTTTAATAAAGACGACTGCGTACGCTCCGCCCTCTGCCAGCGCACGTTGAAAGCCTATGATTAAGCGGCGCGCAAGATACAGTTAGCGTTAAAACCCGGGAAACCGGGTTTTATTTTTTGTGGGGCAGGGAAGGCGGAATCTCGTAGGCCTGATAAGGCGCAGCCGCCATCAGGCACTGGCTCCGGTGCCGACGCGTGCACCGGGGGGGATTGACTCGCTTTGCTCGCCCTTCGGGCAGCCCTCTCACTGCGTTCGTGGTCTGTCCAACCGGCTGTCGCCGGTTGTCGAACCCCGGTCGGGGATTCTCATTCCCCTTGTTCGGGGAATATAAAAAGAAAAAAGCCCGTACTTTCGTACAGGCTCTCATCTTGAATAATGGCGGTGAGGGGGGGGATTGACTCGCTTTGCTCGCCCTTCGGGCAGCCCTCTCACTGCGCTCGTGGTCTGTCCAACGGGCTGTCGCCCGTTGTCGAACCCCGGTCGGGGATTCTCATCCCCCCTTGCGCGGAGGTACATGCGAAAAAAAAAGCCCGCATTTTCATGCGAGCTCTTCTTCAAATAATGGCGGTGAGGGGGGGATTCGAACCCCCGATACGTTGCCGTATACACACTTTCCAGGCGTGCTCCTTCAGCCACTCGGACACCTCACCACATTGTATTGCCACCCGCCATACAGGAGGGCAACGGGGCGCTACTATAGGGAGTTGCGCTGAAGCGGTCAAGCAGATTTTCAGCCGTGATGATTGTTCGCTTAAGGTGTGAGCAACGGCGTGGATTGACGACGGGAATGCCGGTATTTGCAGGGATAAAAATGCCGGATGGCGCTCACGCTTATCCGGCCTACGGAACGGCGCTGGTTTGATGGTTGGGAAGGCAGAATTACGTAGGCCTGATAAGGCGCAGCCGCCATCAGGCATCTCGGCATGGCACGAAAGTTGGCATTTTAAAATGTTTGGTGATGCAAGAGGGAGATCTGCGCGTAGGCCTGATAAGGTGTAGCCGCCATCAGGCACTGGCTCCGGAGCCGATGTGCGCACCGGGGGGGATTGACTCGCTTTGCTCGCCCTTCGGGCAGCCCACTCACTGCGTTCGCGGTCTGTCCAACGGGCTGTCGCCCGTTGTCGAACCCCGGTCGGGGGTTCTCATCCCCCTTGTTCGGGGGATATAAAAGAAAAAAGCCCGTACTTTCGTACAGGCTCTCATCTTAAATAATGGCGGTGAGAGGGGGATTGACTCGCTTTGCTCGCCCTTCGGGCAGCCCACTCACTGCGTTCGTGGTCTGTCCAACGGGCTGTCGCCCGTTGTCGAACCCCGGTCGGGGATTCTCATCCCCCTTGTTCGGGGAATATAAAAAGAAAAAAGCCCGTACTTTCGTACAGGCTCTCATCTTGAATAATGGCGGTGAGGGGGGGATTCGAACCCCCGATACGTTGCCGTATACACACTTTCCAGGCGTGCTCCTTCAGCCACTCGGACACCTCACCACATTGTTGTCCCGATGTCGTCGGGACGGGCGCTAATGTAGGGAAAACCCGTAACCGCGTCAATCTACTTTTGCAATAAATTAGTGCGTTTAGACAAACTTCAAACAACCTGCTTCTTAAACGTTCTGAAAACGCTTTTTTTCTCGCCTTACGACTTAACCCGCGCGCTGGAGAGGATATTTGTTATGCTTATCAGCCGCATAAAAATGCCTCACCCACAACAAGACTGGAGCGCCGATGGAGATCCTCTTTTATCACCCCTCATTCGATAACGCCTTTTGGGTGAACGCCCTGCGAGAAGCACTGCCGGATGCCAACATCCGTGTCTGGACGCCGGGCGATAATGCCCCCGCTGATTACGCGCTGGTCTGGCATCCGCCCGTGGAGATGCTGGAAGGGCGGAAACTGAAGGCGGTGTTTGCCCTCGGCGCAGGCGTCGATGCGATCCTCGGGCAACTGAAGGCGCATCCGCAGATGCTCGACGCCTCGGTGCCGCTGTTTCGGCTTGAAGACACCGGCATGGCGCAGCAGATGCAGGAGTATGCCGTAAGCCAGGTGCTGCACTGGTTCCGCCGTTTTGATGACTACCAGGCGCTAAAAGGTGAGGCGAAGTGGCAACCGCTCGCAGAGTATGCGCATGAGGAGTTCACCGTCGGCATTCTTGGCGCAGGCGTGCTGGGTGCAAAAGTCGCCGAAGCGCTCCGTCCGTGGGGATTCCCGCTGCGCTGCTGGAGCCGCAGCCGAAAAGATCTGCCGGGCGTCACCAGTTTTGCCGGTGTGCAAGAGTTGCGGGAATTCCTGCATGGCACGCGGGTGTTAATCAACCTGCTGCCCAACACGCCGGAGACCGCAGGCATCATCAATCACTCTCTGCTCGCGCAGTTAGAAGAGGGGAGCTATCTGCTCAACCTCGCGCGCGGTGTGCATGTGGAAGAGGCCGATCTGTTGCAGGCGCTTGAGAGCGGCAAAGTGAAGGGGGCGATGCTGGATGTCTTCCGTGAAGAGCCACTGCCTGCGGATAACCCGCTGTGGGCGCACCCGCGCGTCGCCATTACGCCGCATATTGCCGCTGTGACCCGCCCGCAGGAAGCGATTGACTATATCTGCCACACTATTCGCCAGCTTGAACAGGGTGAGGCGGTAAGCGGTCGCGTTGACCGGGCGCGCGGGTATTGAGATAAGCCCGGCCGCGCCGGGTTTTCATTAAACTGCATAACAATAGCTGCTATTCTTGCGCAATTGACTACAGGAGTGAGCCATGTACCCCGTTGACCTGCATATGCACACCGTCGCCAGCACCCACGCTTACAGTACGCTGCATGACTATATTGCCGAGGCGAAACGCAAAGGCATTAAGCTCTTCGCTATTACCGATCATGGCCCGGACATGGCCGATGCCCCTCACCACTGGCACTTTATCAATATGCGCATCTGGCCGCGGCTGGTTGACGGCGTCGGCATTTTGCGCGGTATTGAAGCCAATATTAAAAACCGCGCGGGCGAAATCGACTGCACCGGGCCGATGCTCGACTCGCTCGATCTGATCGTGGCCGGTTTTCATGAGCCGGTCTTTCCGCCGCAGGATAAAGCGAGCCATACCGAGGCGATGATCGCCACCATTGCCAGCGGTAATGTGCATATCATTAGCCATCCTGGTAATCCGAAATTTGAGATTGATATCCCGGCGGTGGCCGCCGCCGCGGCGAAATATGATGTGGCGCTGGAGATTAACAACTCCTCCTTTATCCACTCGCGCAAGGGCAGTGAGGCGAACTGCCGCGCTATTGCCGCTGCCGTGCGCGACGCGGGCGGCTGGGTGGCGCTCGGATCCGACTCGCACACCGCCTTTACGCTGGGCGACTTTGCGGAGTGCCGCAAAGTACTGGATGAGGTCGGCTTCCCGGAAGATCGCATCCTGAACGTATCACCGCGCCGCATGCTGAGTTTCCTTGAGTCACGCGGCATGGCGCCGATTGATGAATTTGCTGAACTTTAATACTGACTGGAATAGCTGAATGAACGAATTTTCTATCCTCTGCCGCGTGTTGGGCTCGCTCTTTTACCGCCAGCCGCAGGATCCGCTGCTGGTGCCGCTCTACACGATGATCCGCGAAGGAAAGCTGGCAGAGAGCTGGCCGCTTGAGCAGGATGCGCTGCTGGAGCGTCTGCAAAAAAGCTGCGATGCCCAGACGCTGGCCGCCGATTACAACGCACTGTTTGTCGGCGATGAGTGTCGCGTCTCGCCGCTGCGCAGCGCGTGGGTTGAAGGGGCGAGCGAAGCGGAAGTTCGCGAGTTTTTATCCAGCCGCGGCATGCCGCTGAGCGCCGCACCGGCCGATCATATTGGTACGCTGCTGCTGGCAGCTTCGTGGCTGGAAGATCAGTCAGCGGAAGATGAGAGTGAAGCGCTGGAAACCCTCTTCGCAGAGTATCTGCTGCCGTGGTGCGGCACCTTCTTTGGCAAAGTGGAAGCCCACGCCACCACGCCGTTCTGGCGCACGCTGGCCGAACTCTCCCGTGACGCAATTGCCGCCATGTGGGAGGAGTTGCAGGAAGAGTCAGAGAACGAAGAGTGATTTGAGTCACAAATAATTTGCAACGATGAGTTCGTTGTTTAAATTTATGTGGTGAATGTCACTTTGCAGCGGCGCGCTTCTGCTATGATGCGCGCCATGAACAGACTCTTCGCACTCGCATTGACGACAGGTATCCTCTCCGGGCTCTGGGGCTGGGTTGCCGTCGCTTCAGGACTTCTAAGCTGGGCCGGTTTTCTCGGCTGTACGGCCTATTTTGCCTGTCCGCAGGATGGGCTGAAGGGGCTTGCGATCTCTGCCTGTACGGTAATGAGTGGTGTCATCTGGGCGCTGGTGATTATGTACGGTAGCGCACTGGCTCCCCATCTTGAGATTGTGGGCTACATGATGACCGGCATCGTCGCTTTTCTGATGTGTCTGCAGGCCAAAAACCTGCTGCTCTCCTTTGTTCCCGGCACCTTTATTGGCGCCTGCGCCACCTTTGCCGGGCAGGGCGACTGGAGAGCAGTAGTGCCTTCGCTGGCAGTAGGATTGCTGTTTGGCTATGCCATGAAAAACAGCGGCCTGTGGCTCGCTTCCCGCGGGACAACACCCCGCGCGGCGTCAGCGAAAAAAGCGTAAGTCGACATTCGCTTTCTCTCTCTTCCTGACAATATTTCCTGCCGGCTGGCTTGCGGCGCCACCATTTCCGTTGCGCCAGGATACACTTAGTGCATGTTCTCGGTATTGCACCGACAAGGGAGCCATAATGGAATCACGTATGCAGGTTATTCAGGGGGATATTACAACCCTTGAAGTGGATGTTATTGTCAACGCCGCCAACGCCTCTTTACTTGGCGGCGGCGGGGTTGATGGCGCGATCCATCGCGCAGCCGGTCCGGCGCTGCTTGAAGCGTGCAAACAGGTTCGCCAGCAGCAGGGCGAGTGCCCGCCGGGCCATGCGGTGATCACTGCCGCTGGTAACCTTAACGCTAAAGCGGTGATCCACGCGGTCGGGCCGGTCTGGCGTGGCGGGAGTGATAACGAAGCCCATCTGCTGGAAGATGCCTATCGCAACAGCCTGAAACTGGCGGATGCCAACGGCTACGCCTCTATTGCATTTCCTGCTATCAGCACCGGCGTCTATGGTTACCCGAAAGCGGCTGCGGCGGAGATCGCCATCAACACCGTTTCGGATTATCTAACCCGCTATTCTCTGTTACGGCAGATATACTTTGTCTGCTATGACGATGAAACTCTGCGACTCTATCAACGCCTTCTCACCCAACACGGTGCCGACCCTGCACGCTGATTCCCGGCTTGGGCGCGCCGTTGCACCCGTTTGTGAGGCGCACCCCGGCCTTTGCGGTCTGCACATTCTTGATGACAGTATGGACGCCTTTGTCGCCCGCTACCGTTTAGCGGAGCTGGCGGAGCGTACGCTCGATGTGCAGTACTACATCTGGGAAGATGACACCTCCGGCCGCTTGTTGATGCTGGCGCTGCTTGCCGCCGCCGATCGCGGCGTGCAGGTGCGTCTGCTGCTGGATGACAACAACACGCTGGGTATGGATGGCGTGTTGCGCCAGCTTGATAATCACCCCAATATCCAGGTGCGGCTGTTTAATCCCTTCTCCTTTCGCTCCCTGCGCGCGCTCGGCTATTTAACGGATTTCGCGCGCCTTAACCGGCGGATGCACAATAAAAGTTTCACCGTTGATGGTGTGGTGACGCTGGTCGGCGGGCGCAATGTTGGCGATGCCTATTTTGGCATTGGCGAAGAGCCGCTGTTTACCGATCTCGATGTGATGGCGGTCGGCCCGGTGGTGAAAGAGGTGGAGCGGGATTTTGTGCGCTACTGGAACTCGGCCTCGGTCTCATCGCTGAGCAGCGTGCTCTCCCTGTCGCCGGAGGAGATTGCCGAGCGCATTCGCCTGCCGGAGAGCTGGCGGGAAGATATCACCGCCGTGCGCTACCAGGAGAGACTTGCTTCTACGCATTTCGCCGCGCACCTTGAAAACGGCACGCTGCCGCTGATGTGGGCAAAAACGCGTCTGCTGAGCGACGACCCGCGTAAAGGGGAGGGCAAAGCGCGCGAGCACACGTTATTGCCGCAGCGTTTGCTGAATGTGATGGGCAAGCCGGACCGGCAGATTGATATCATCTCGGCCTATTTTGTACCGGGACGCGCGGGCGTTGCCCTGCTGCTACAGCTGGCGCGCAAAGGGGTGAAGATTGCCATTCTGACCAACTCCCTTGCCGCTAACGATGTCACGGTGGTGCACGCAGGCTATGCGCGCTGGCGCAAAAAGCTGCTGCGCCACGGCATTGAGCTTTATGAGCTGAAACCAACGCGCGGGGAAGCGCCCATCCATCCGGTGCATGACCGCGGTTTAACCGGTAACTCCGGCTCCAGCCTGCATGCGAAAACCTTCAGCATTGACGGTGAAAAAGTTTTTATCGGCTCGTTTAACTTCGACCCGCGATCGGCGGTGCTGAATACTGAGATGGGCTTTGTCATTGATAGTGAAACGCTGGCAAAGCAAATCCATCACCGTTTTCTGCGCAGCCAGAAAGATATCACCTGGCAACTACGCCTTGACCGCTTTGGTCGTATCAACTGGATTGAACAGCAGGATGGCGAGGAGATTGTGCTGAAAAAGGAGCCGCAAACCCGTTTGTGGCAGCGCATTCTGGTGCGCCTGGTCTACTGGCTGCCGGTGGAGTGGCTGCTCTGAGTTCAGAGCAGCCGAAGGTTTTACCCGGCCTGCACCGGTGATTTCGATGTCTTCTCCTGCGGCTTGCCGGAGAAGAGGAAGCGCAGCAGCGGAATGCGCAGGTGGATCTCATACAGCACGATGGCAATGCCAACCACAAACACCAGCCCGGTGAAAAAACCCACCACGTTTGACTGAATATGCGGCGTAATCCATGCGCCGAACAGCAGCGTCAGTGGGTGATGCACCAGGTAGATAAAGAGCGAGGCGTTAACAAAGTAGCTGACGCGCGCGGACTGGAAGTTGAGCAGCCGGTGGCCAAGTGAAAAGACCACATTCACCATCCAGAAGCCCATCAGCATGGTAATTACCGCTTCTGTTTCATACATCCACCCTTCACCGCTGCCGTAGCGCTGATTGAGCAGATAGGCGACAAACGCCAGCGCTGACCCCACCATGCACCAGGGCGATGGCGTGACAAAAAGGTTCTTCAGGCGCGGGCTGATAAAGGTCAGAGCACCGAGCAGGAAGAAGGGGATATAAAACAGCGTCTGCATAACGGTGAAATTAAACAGCGCGTCGCGCAATATTTCCGGATAGAAGAGGAACACACCGCGACGAAATGCCGCCCAGGCGATGCCCAATAGCAGAAACCAGACAGAAAGCTTGCCGAGAGAAATGTCGTTAAGCAGGCGATCGGCGTTGTTTTTGATGGCGCGGAATAACCACAAGCTGATCGTCGTTAATATAACGAGCACTAACAGGAACCATAAATGGGAGATCAATTCCCATGACAGCGTGTTGAATTTGTCATAAGTCGACAGGGTGTGCCAGTTAGCGGTGTTCTCCTTTACATGTTGCAACATAACAAATTGCGGCAACGTCAGCAGTGGAATAGCCGTCAACATGGGGATGCCTACGCGTTCAACGCGCACTTTCCACCAGCGTTTAAGCGGGTAGCGCAGGTAGAGCATATAGGAGAAGTAACCCGAAATGACGAAAAAGACCTGCATGCGAAAGGCGTGAATGAAGTCGTTAAACAGCGTCAGCCACCATGAAGGGTAGGTGCTGTTGACATGCCACATATGGCTCGAGTAAATGAGTGAAATGTGGAACGGGATCCCAAGCAGCATTAACCACGCGCGGATGGAATCAAGGAAATATTCACGTTGTGCGGGGGATTTAGACATATATCTCCGTGCATTCTCAGACTTTTCGTCTTATCCATAAGACAAATAATGATTACATTCCAAACCAACCCTACACTATGTCAGATAACCTGTCTCCAGGATAAGACTGCAAAAGGAAATGGGTGGCCGGATGCATTTGTTTAATCAATGAACGGTACCTGAGAACAAAGCAGGGATTCGGTTGTCGGATTGCCAGAGTTTCCATTAAAATGGATCGGATCGATTTAAGCACACAAAGGGGGAAGTGCTTAGTTATTATGAAACCTAAATTACGAATGATGAAAATGCATTGGGTAGGGGCAGCAGTACTGTTGTCACTTTATACGTCATCAGGCTGGGCCTTTTCTATCGACGATGTCGCAAAACAGGCGCAATCCCTGGCTGGCAAGAGCTATGAAGCACCCAAAAGCAATCTGCCCTCGCTGTTCCGCGACATGAAGTATGCGGACTATCAACAAATCCAGTTCAACCATGATAAAGCTTACTGGAACAAGACCAACACACCGTTCAAGCTTGAGTTCTATCATCAGGGGATGTACTTCGACACGCCGGTGACGATCAATGAAGTGACCGCGACCGCCGTGCACCAGATTAAGTACAGCCCGGACTACTTCAACTTCGGCAACATTCAGCACGATAAAGATACCGTTAAGGATCTCGGCTTTGCCGGTTTCAAAGTGCTTTACCCCATCAATAGCAAAGATAAAAACGACGAAATCGTCAGCATGCTGGGCGCGAGCTACTTCCGCGTGATTGGCGCGGGCCAGGTCTATGGTCTCTCCGCGCGCGGGCTGGCGATCGATACGGCGCTGCCTTCCGGCGAAGAGTTCCCGCGCTTTAAGGAGTTCTGGATCGAGCGTCCGAAGCCGACCGACAAGCGTCTGACCATCTACGCGCTGCTCGACTCCCCGCGTGCTACCGGCGCCTATCGTTTTGTCATCATTCCGGGCCGTGACAGCGTGGTTGATGTCCAGTCCAAAGTTTACCTGCGTGACAAAGTGGGCAAACTGGGCGTTGCGCCGCTGACCAGTATGTTCCTGTTCGGGCCGTCTCAGCCCTCTCCGGCAATCAACTACCGTCCTGAGCTGCATGACTCTAACGGTCTGTCGATGCTGGCCGGCAACGGCGAGTGGATCTGGCGTCCGCTGAACAACCCGAAACACCTGGCCGTCAGCAGCTACGCGATGGAAAACCCGCAGGGCTTCGGTCTGCTGCAGCGTGGCCGTGAGTTCTCCCGTTTCGAAGATATCGATGACCGCTACGACCAGCGCCCGAGCGCGTGGGTCACGCCGAAAGGCGAGTGGGGCAAAGGGAAAGTCGAGCTGGTGGAAATCCCGACCAACGA
>Ga0209796_10001330_pt1 | contig 10607 bp, 8 predicted proteins | sample AgamicOrSfrz_FD_187167 | JGI IMG/M metagenome (GOLD analysis project Ga0209796, IMG submission 187167) | Agave microbial communities from Guanajuato, Mexico - Or.Sf.rz (SPAdes) (version 2) | ecosystem: Host-associated > Plants > Phyllosphere > Phylloplane/Leaf | place: Guanajuato, Mexico...
CCAGGTTCATCAGCTTATCGCGCGACAGCGGCTCGCGCGGATGGCTGACCAGCGCTTTCAGCACCGCAAACTCACCGCTGGTTAACGGCATCGGCTCATCTTCGCGGAACATTTCGCGGGTGCCGAGGTTCAGTTTGAACTTACCAAAGGCGATAACTGCTTCTTCCTGAGAGGGGGCGCCCGGCAGTTCATTAGCCTGGCGACGCAGCACCGCACGGATACGTGCCAGCAGTTCACGCGGGTTGAAGGGTTTGGGAATATAGTCGTCGGCACCGATCTCCAGCCCGACAATGCGGTCAACCTCTTCGCCTTTTGCCGTCACCATAATGATCGGCATCGGGTTGCTCTGGCTGCGCAGACGGCGGCAGATAGAGAGACCATCTTCGCCCGGCAGCATCAGATCCAGCACCATCAGATGGAAAGATTCGCGGGTTAACAAACGATCCATTTGTTCCGCGTTAGCCACGCTACGAACCTGGAAGCCCTGCTCAGTAAGGTAACGCTCGAGCAATGCGCGCAGACGCATATCGTCATCCACGACCAGAATCTTATAATTCTCTTGCATTGTTTTTACTCCCAAAGGTTCCGACAATAATGTTTCCGTATTCTAAAAAAGTGCGCGTTAACGACCAGCGAAATCTGGTATACATTCTAGTCGAAATTGTTACAAAGCATATTTAACAGCAGCTTATATGCATATTGCATCACATAAAGCATGATTAATCCGCACGTTACCGCGTTCCGTTTGTAAAGTGCAGCGAAGACATTAATAAGGCCCATCAATGAAAACGCCCCTGATTACCCGTGAAGGTTACGACAAACTGAAGCAGGAACTCGATTTTCTCTGGCGTCAGGAGCGCCCGGAAGTGACAAAAAAGGTCACCTGGGCGGCAAGCCTCGGCGACCGCAGTGAAAACGCTGATTATCAATACAACAAAAAACGCCTGCGCGAAATCGATCGTCGCGTGCGTTACCTGACAAAATGCCTCGAAAATTTAAAAATCGTCGATTATTCGCCGCAACAGGAAGGAAAGGTCTTTTTTGGTGCCTGGGTGGAGATTGAAAACGACGATGGCGATACCCTGCGTTTTCGCATTGTCGGCTACGACGAAATTTTCGGCCGCAAAGATTACATCTCTATCGATTCGCCAATGGCCCGCGCGCTATTGAAAAAAGAGGTCGGCGATGTGGCGGTGGTGCAGACGCCGGGTGGTGAAGCGACCTGGTACGTCAACGAGATCGTCTACGTAAAATAAGTGCCCGGATGAGTCTGAGAGCGCCCGCCAACGGCTGGCATTTTGCTGTGTCAGTCCGTATAACTGTCCCCTGATTTTTTGTTCAGAAGATGATGAAAGACATGATGAATGATTCGCTCTGCCGCATTATTGCGGGTGAACTTAAGGCACGAACCGAACAGGTGGAATCCGCCGTTCGCCTGCTTGATGAAGGCAACACTGTCCCGTTTATCGCGCGTTACCGTAAAGAGGTGACCGGCGGTCTGGACGACACGCAGCTGCGTCAGCTGGAAACCCGTCTCGGCTACCTGCGCGAGCTGGAAGAGCGCCGCCAGGCGATCCTGAAATCGATCGGCGAGCAGGGCAAACTGAGCGATGAACTGGCGCAGGCGATTAACGGCACCCTGAGCAAAACTGAACTCGAAGATCTCTATCTTCCCTACAAACCGAAACGCCGCACGCGCGGGCAGATCGCTATTGAAGCCGGTCTCGAGCCGCTGGCCGATTCGCTGTGGAACGATGCGTCGCAGGATCCTGAAGCGCTGGCTGCCACCTTTGTGGATGCCGACAAAGGCGTTGCCGACAGCAAAGCGGCCCTCGACGGCGCGCGTTACATCCTGATGGAGCGCTTCGCGGAAGATGCCGCGCTGCTGGCGAAAGTGCGTAACTACTTATGGAAGAACGCCCATCTCGTCTCGACGGTAGTTGCCGGGAAAGAGGAGGAGGGCGCGAAGTTCCGCGACTACTTCGATCATCATGAACCGCTCTCCACCGTCCCTTCTCACCGCGCGCTGGCGATGTTCCGCGGGCGTAACGAAGGCATCCTGCAACTTTCGCTAAACGCCGATCCGCAGTGCGATGAGCCGCCAAAAGAGAGCCACGGCGAGCAAATTATTATCGATCACCTTGGCCTGCGCCTGAATAACGCTCCGGCGGACAGCTGGCGTAAAGGCGTGGTGAGCTGGACCTGGCGCATTAAAGTGCTGATGCATCTGGAAACGGAGCTGATGGGCACGGTGCGTGAGCGTGCGGAAGATGAGGCGATCAACGTTTTCGCCCGCAACCTGCACGATCTGCTGATGGCGGCACCGGCCGGTCTGCGCGCCACCATGGGTCTCGATCCCGGTTTACGTACCGGCGTGAAAGTGGCGGTAGTCGATGCTACCGGCAAACTGGTCGCTACCGATACCATCTACCCACATACCGGTCAGGCGGCAAAAGCGGCGGTGGCCGTGGCTGCGCTGTGCGAGAAGCATAACGTTGAACTGGTGGCGATTGGTAACGGCACCGCCTCGCGTGAAACCGAGCGCTTCTTCCTCGATGTGCAGAAACAGTTCCCGAAAGTGACGGCGCAGAAGGTGATTGTCAGCGAAGCGGGGGCGTCGGTCTACTCCGCCTCTGAGCTGGCGGCGCTGGAGTTCCCGGATCTGGACGTCTCCCTGCGTGGCGCGGTGTCGATTGCCCGTCGCTTACAGGATCCGCTGGCCGAGCTGGTGAAGATCGACCCGAAATCTATCGGCGTCGGCCAGTATCAGCATGATGTCAGCCAGAGCCAGCTGGCGCGCAAACTCGATGCGGTAGTAGAAGATTGCGTGAACGCCGTCGGTGTCGATCTCAATACCGCCTCCGTGCCGCTGCTGACGCGCGTGGCAGGGTTAACCCGCATGATGGCGCAGAACATTGTTGCCTGGCGCGATGAAAACGGTCAGTTCCAGAACCGCCAACAGCTGTTAAAAGTGAGCCGCCTAGGGCCGAAAGCTTTTGAGCAGTGCGCGGGCTTTTTGCGTATCAATCACGGCGATAACCCGCTCGACGCCTCTACCGTTCACCCGGAAACCTACCCGGTGGTGGAGCGCATTCTGGCAGCGACAGAGCAGTCTCTGCGCGATCTGATGGGCAACAGCACCGAGCTGCGCAAGCTGAAAGCGTCAGAGTTTACCGATGAGCAGTTCGGCGTGCCGACGGTGACCGACATCATCAAAGAGCTGGAGAAGCCGGGCCGCGATCCGCGTCCGGAGTTCAAAACTGCAACCTTTGCGGAAGGCGTTGAAACCCTTAACGATCTCCAGCCGGGTATGGTGCTGGAAGGTGCGGTGACAAACGTCACCAACTTCGGCGCGTTCGTCGATATCGGCGTCCATCAGGATGGGCTGGTACATATCTCTTCGCTGGCGGATAAGTTCGTTGAAGATCCGCATACGGTGGTGAAAGCGGGCGATATCGTGAAGGTGAAAGTGCTGGAAGTGGATCTGCCGCGTAAACGTATCGCCCTGACGATGCGTCTCAATGAGCAGCCGGGTGAGAGTGCGCCACGCCGCGGTGGCAACGGCAATGACCGTGATAACGGCAACCGCAATGCCGCCCGCCCGGCGAAAGCGCCGCGTGGTCGCGACACGCAGCCTGCCGGCAACAGCGCAATGATGGATGCGCTGGCAGCGGCGATGGGTAAGAAACGCTAATAGAAGAGCCCTCTTCGCCTGAAGAGGGCTTTTTTTCTCCCCCCGTTATTTTGCCCGTTGCGCTTAGGGTTTTATTTTCCGCTGAATAAAATAGTGAGGAAATTTAAGCTATTCCGCGCGCCATTAGCGGTTGAGCTAATATTGGCGACATTTATTATATTTCGATGTGTTATTAAACTCGGTTGCCAAATATAAATTTATTCTTATTATTCCCACTCGCTATTCACTATTTGCTCCTGAAAATTCCGATATAGCAAATATTGCGCTACATCAAAAAGAGCGTAACTTTTTAATTATCCCCGCCGGAAGCGCACGCTTTGGATTGCTGATAGAAACCATTCTCATTATCATCGCACCCACAGGCTCACTCCTCCTCTCTTTGATGACCAAACGTACGTCTCAACGACGCATGAGTGATATTGACTCGCAGAAAAGATAAGTAGGCTCTATGCAATTCTCTCCTGATAGCGCGTGGAAAATTCTCGGTTTCTCGCCAGAAATAAGCCCGGCATGGCGGCAGAAACTTTTATCCCTCGGTATGTTGCCCGGCTCCTCTTTTAATGTTGTTCGCGTTGCCCCTTTGGGCGATCCGGTGCATATCGAAACGCGCCGCGTTAATTTAGTGTTAAGAAAAAAAGATCTCGCCTTTCTTAAATTAGAAGTGGTTTCACGTTAATCGCAACGTTTTCGCGGGGTGCGAAATAAAATGAAAAAAATGACTATTGGCTTAATTGGCAACCCCAATTCAGGCAAGACGACATTATTCAATCAGTTAACCGGTGCCCGCCAGCGCGTCGGTAACTGGGCCGGGGTCACCGTTGAACGCAAAGAGGGGCTCTTTACCACCACCGACCACCAGGTCACGCTGGTTGATCTGCCCGGTACCTACTCGCTAACCACCATCTCCGCGCAAACCTCTCTCGATGAGCAGATTGCCTGCCACTACATTCTGAACGGCGATGCCGACCTGCTGATAAACGTAGTGGATGCCTCTAACCTTGAGCGCAACCTCTACCTGACGTTGCAGTTACTGGAGCTTGGCGTGCCGTGCATTATCGCCCTCAACATGCTCGATATCGCCGAAAAGCAGAAGTTGCGAATTGATATCGATGCGCTGGCCAGCCGCCTTGGCTGCCCGGTGATCCCGCTGGTCTCCACGCGCGGACGTGGGATCGAGGCGCTGAAACTCGCCATCGATCGCCACCGTGCCAATGACAATGTCGAACTGGTGCACTACGCACTGCCGCTGGCGCGCGAGGCGGATACGCTGGCCGGGCAGATGCGCGACGCGCTTCCCTGGCAGCAGCGCCGCTGGATGGGGCTGCAAATGCTGGAAGGGGATATCTATAGCCGCGCCAATGCCGGGATTTCCGACAGCCAACTTAACGCCGCGCTTTCGCGCTTGCAGGCGGAGATGGACGATCCGGCGCTGCATATCGCCGATGCGCGTTACCAGGCCATCGCCGCGATTTGCGATACCGTCAGCAATACGCTGACCGCTGAGCCAAGCCGTTTCACCGCCGCCGTTGACCGCATCATTCTCAACCGCTTTCTCGGCTTGCCGATCTTCCTGTTTGTCATGTACCTGATGTTCCTCTTCGCCATCAATATTGGCGGAGCGTTCTCACCCATTTTTGATGCCGGCTCCGTGGCGATCTTTATCCACGGTATTCAGTGGCTCGGGTTTACGCTGCACTTCCCGGAGTGGCTAACGGTCTTCCTCGCCCAGGGTCTGGGCGGCGGTGTAAATACTGTGCTGCCGCTGGTGCCGCAACTGGGGATGATGTACCTGTTTATGTCCTTTCTTGAGGACTCCGGCTATATGGCGCGCGCCGCGTTTGTGATGGACCGCCTGATGCAGTCGCTGGGTCTGCCGGGCAAATCCTTTGTGCCGCTGATTGTCGGCTTCGGCTGCAACGTGCCGTCGGTGATGGGCGCGCGTACGCTTGATGCGCCACGCGAACGGCTGATTACCATCATGATGGCGCCGTTTATGTCCTGCGGCGCGCGGCTGGCAATTTTTGCCGTCTTCGCTGCCGCCTTTTTCGGCCAGCAGGGTGCGGTGGCGGTCTTCTCGCTCTATCTGCTGGGCGTGGTAATGGCGATCCTCACCGGGCTGATGCTGAAATACACGCTGCTGCGCGGTGAAGCGTCGCCGTTTGTGATGGAGCTGCCGGTCTACCATGTTCCGCATCTGAAAAGCCTGCTGCTGCAAACCTGGCAGCGGCTGAAAGGCTTTGTTATCCGCGCCGGGAAAGTGATCATTATCGTCAGCATTTTCCTCAGCGCGATGAACAGCTTCTCGCTGAATGGCCGCACGGTACATAACATCAACGACTCCGCGCTGGCCTCCATCAGCCGCGTCTTTACCCCGCTGTTAGAGCCGATTGGCGTGCAGGGCGATCACTGGCAGGCAACGGTCGGGCTGGTCACCGGCGCGATGGCAAAAGAGGTGGTTGTCGGCACGCTCAACACGCTCTACACCGCAGAAAATATTGAGCAGGAGGCTTTTAATCCGGCCTCGTTCAGCCTGAGCGATGAACTGATCGCCGCGCTGGAAGAGACCGGCAGCTCCATCAAAGAGACCTTCAGCCTGAGCGTGCTCGCTAACCCGATTGAAGCCAGCAAGGGCGACGGCGAAATGGCGACCGGCACCATGGGGGTGATGAGCCAGAAGTTCGGCAGTGCGGCTGCGGCCTACAGCTACCTGATTTTTGTTCTGCTCTATGTGCCATGCATTACGGCGATGGGCGCGATTGCCCGCGAAGCCAGCCGCGGCTGGATGGGTTTCTCGGTGCTGTGGGGGCTGAATATCGCCTACTCGCTCTCCACGCTCTTCTATCAAACCGTCACCTTCCATCAGCATCCGCTCTACAGCCTGACCTGCATGCTGGCGGTAGTGGTGTTTAACGTGCTGGTGATTAGCGTGTTGCGCCGGGCGCGCAGCCGCGTGAATGTGAATCTGCTGGCTACGCGCAGAACGGTGGCCAGCTGCTGCGACAGCCCGGCCAGCGACTGTCATTAAGGAGTCGCGTAATGGCATCGCTTATTGAGGTACGCGATCTGCTGGCGTTGCAGGGGCGGATGGAGGCAAGCCAGCTCAGCCTCGCCCTGCATACACCGAAGGCGCTGATCGACGCCATGCTGGCGCGGCTGGAAGCAATGGGGCGCGCGGTACGTATTGAAGAGGAGGCGAGCGGTTGCCTGTCCGGCAGTTGCAAAGCGTGCCCGGAAGGCAAATCTGCCTGCTCGCGCGAGTGGTGGATGCTGCGCTAACCGATTCAATACCATAAAAAAACCCGCCAACCGGCGGGTTTTGTCTCTCTTGCGTAAGCGGATTACAGTTTCGGCCCGGCGCTGACCAGCGCGGCACCCGCAGGCGTATCGGTATACTTCTCGAAGTTCTCGATAAAGAGTTTCGCCAGCTGCGTGGCTTTCTCCTGCCACTGCTCCGGCGACGCGTAGGTTCCGCGCGGATCGAGAATACGGCTCTCAACGCCCGGCAGCGAGGTCGGGATCGCCAGGTCAAACATCGGCAGGGTAAAGGTTTCGGCATCGTCCAGCGAACCATTGAGAATGGCGTCGATAATCGCGCGCGTATCCTTAATGGAGATGCGTTTGCCAGTGCCGTTCCAGCCGGTATTCACCAGGTAAGCCTGCGCGCCGGAGGCCTGCATGCGTTTTACCAGCACTTCGGCATACTGCGTCGGGTGCAGCGACAGGAAGGCTGCGCCAAAGCAGGCGGAGAAGGTTGGTGTCGGCTCGGTTACGCCGCGCTCGGTGCCGGCGAGTTTAGCGGTAAAGCCGGAGAGGAAGTGATACTGCGTCTGGCTGGCAGTCAGGCGCGATACCGGTGGCAGAACACCGAACGCATCCGCCGTCAGGAAGATCACTTTGGTGGCGTGACCCGCTTTCGAGACCGGTTTAACAATATTCTGGATATGGTAAATCGGGTAGGAGACACGGGTGTTCTCGGTTTTCGACGCATCATCGAAGTCGATACTGCCATCGGCGCGCACGCTGACGTTTTCCAGCAGCGCATCGCGGCGAATAGCATGGAAAATATCAGGTTCTGCCTCTTCGGAGAGACGAATGGTTTTCGCGTAGCAGCCGCCTTCAAAGTTGAAGACGCCATCATCGTCCCAGCCGTGCTCATCGTCGCCAATCAGGCGGCGTTTCGGATCGGTGGAGAGGGTAGTTTTACCGGTGCCGGAGAGACCAAAGAAGACGGCAACATCGCCTTTCTCGCCGACGTTTGCCGAGCAGTGCATTGACGCAATCCCTTGTAGCGGCAGCAGGTAGTTCATGATTGAGAACATCCCTTTCTTCATCTCACCGCCGTACCACGTCCCGCCAATCAGCTGGATGCGTTCGGTCAGGTTGAAGGCAACAAAGTTCTCTGAGTTGAGGCCCTGCTCTTTCCACTGCGGGTTGGTGCACTTCGCGCCGTTCATCACGATAAAGTCCGGCGTGAACTCTGCCAGCTCTTCGTCGCTCGGGCGAATAAACATGTTTTTGACAAAATGCGCCTGCCAGGCCACTTCCGTAATAAAGCGCACCGCGAGGCGGGTGTCCGGGTTGGCGCCGCAGAAGGCATCGACAATAAAGAGACGCTTGCCGGAGAGCTGTTCGGTGACAAGGCCTTTCAGATGCTGCCACACTTCCGGCGAGAGCGGTTTGTTGTCGTTCTTGCCTTTGCCTTTATCAGACCACCATACGGTGTCGCGCGTAGTGTCATCACGAACAATGTACTTATCCTTCGGCGAGCGGCCGGTAAAGATGCCGGTATCGACGGCAACCGCGCCGGAGGTGGTCAATACGCCGCGCTCATACCCTTCCAGGTCCGGACGAAGTTCCTCTTGATACAGCGTTTCGTAATCGGGGTTGTAAACGACATCCTGAACATCGTTGATTCCATAAGCCTTGAGATCTTGCGGGGTTAAACTCTTAACACGCATGTCACTGCTCCTTAGCCAAAATGTACTGCCTGAAAGTGTAGGGGTGATTCTTTGCCGCAACCGGGACGAGGTTCATAGATTTACCTGGCTCAAAGCCCAGTCTGACGAAAACGCTGTGATTGAGGTCACTTAACGGCACGGATTATGCCAAAATTTATTACATTCATCGGGGAAATGTTCTTAAAACGGCGCGGGACGGCATTTTTAACCTTTGCTTTGTGACTGTAATCGCTTTCATGAAAGAGAATTACGTAACACTTACAGGCAGGATTTTAACGGAAACGTGATCGGCAAGACAAAAACGCCGCCCTGAAGGCGGCGATTAATAACTGCTATCAATGAACCTTGGGGTCAGCAGGGGAGGCGTTATTGCGGATTTCCGCAATATCCATCGCATTGAAGAGGTAGTGGTTGCCGCAATAATCGCAGTGCATATCGATTTCACCCTCTTCGGCGAGGATGCTGTCCACTTCTTCATCCGGCAGGGTTTTCAGCGCGCCAGCGCAACGCTCGCGCGAGCAGGTGCACTTGAACTCAACATCCTGCGGATCGTACAGGGTGACCTCTTCTTCATGATAGAGACGCCACAGCACTTCATTCGCCGGCAGGGTAAAGAGCTCTTCCGCTTTGACGGTTTCCGTCAGTACGGCCAGGTGCTCAAAGTCTTCTGCCTGGGTATCCTGCGCGGGCAGCACCTGCAGCAGCATACCGCCTGCCGCCGGTTGGCCTTCGACATCACCGGTGCGAATGAACAAGCGCGTCGGCAGCTGTTCGGAGCGCTGGAAGTAATCCTCCAGGCATTCGGCCAGCGTTTCGCCTTCGAGGCCAACTACGCCCTGGTAGCGCTCGCCCTCTTCCGGCGTAATGGTAATCACCAGATAACCGTTACCCACCAGCGTTTTCAGGCTTGCATCGTCCGCAATCTCGCCCTGTACGCGCGCGACGCCGCGCATCTGCTGACGGTTGTTGCCGTTGATCACCGCAAGGCTCATCGGGCCATCGCCCTGCACCTGAACGGTAATGTCGCCAGCAAACTTCAGCGTTGCGGTCAGCAGGCTGGTGGCGACCAGCAACTCGCCGAGCAGGTTTTTCACCGGCAGCGGGTAGTTGTGGTTTTCCAGTACCTCTTTCCAGGTGTTGGAGACGGTTACCAGCTCGCCGCGCACGGCATAGTTTTCAAAAAGGTAACGGTGTAATTGGTCTTGATTGGCCATGTTTTTCTCTCTTGCGGGTGCGCGTTACTCGCTGCCACCGGATTTAAATTTCATCAGATCGCGGCGCTCCTTCTTATCCGGGCGGCGATCGGGGTGCGGCATGGTCAGCGCATTGAGCTTGCGGGCCTGCGCCATTTTTTCGCGTTTCTCAATGCTCTCGGCCGTCTCTTCATACAGTTCAACGGCTTCGCTTGCCGGACGGCGCTGATCGGTAATCCTTTTTACGATCACGGTTCGCTCATCATTGCCCTGACGCAGCGTCAGGGTGGCGTTTAGCTCGACGATTTTACTCGGCTTGCTGCGTTGCCCGTTGTAGTGCACCTTTCCGCCGTCGATCATCTCGCGGGCAAAGGCGCGGGTTTTATAAAAACGCGCTGCCCAGAGCCATTTATCCAGGCGGACCTCTTGCGCAGGCTGCTGTTTCATTACATCTCCTTTAAAAGCGAAGGGAGTAAGCGGCGGTAGTCGTTCATGGCCGGATGGCGCAAGTAGCGCTTATCCGCCAACCCGGAGTCTGGATTGGCGACGCCGAGACAGTAGCGAATACCAAATGTCGCGGCGGCATCGAGAATCGGCTCGCTGTCATCAATGAACAGCGTCCGCGCGGGATCAAGGCCGGTATGACTGGCGACAGCCTGCCACAAGCGCTGATCCTCTTTCGGATAACCAAATGTATGGGTGGAAAGTAATAAATCAAGGTGCGCCGCCAGACCCGTGTGTTCAAGCTTAACCGCCAGGTTA
>Ga0209796_10001333_pt1 | contig 10601 bp, 14 predicted proteins | sample AgamicOrSfrz_FD_187167 | JGI IMG/M metagenome (GOLD analysis project Ga0209796, IMG submission 187167) | Agave microbial communities from Guanajuato, Mexico - Or.Sf.rz (SPAdes) (version 2) | ecosystem: Host-associated > Plants > Phyllosphere > Phylloplane/Leaf | place: Guanajuato, Mexico...
ACCTGTCGTCTGAAATTCTTCATCTGAAGAAAATAAAATGAAATCCAATAAATTAATGGTGATGGTTTTTCGTAAGGCGCGATAAGGCATCCCCTCTTGCATTTGTGAAGTATATAGTTTGCCCCAATAATATAGAGAGCGTTTCACCATATCATGCGTATTACGAAGTTGGATCTCAATATTTACTTGTGTGCCATTATTGAGTGTAGCTAGTAAATCTAAGATTGATAACTTATCATCTTGGTAAGCCTTGTGGAGGTGTGGGTCTTCCAATTGAAGAGATGCAATGGGTGCTTCTAAGGATTTTTCTAAAACAGCGTTTAGAAAACCCGTTAAGAATCCTCACTACCCTTGGTGCCGAATAACTGTTTAAAAGCGAAATCAATTCGTAAATTTACTAATTTTGTGGACATAGATTCGTCTTCCTATCTTTCTTATTTCTTACCCTTATTTTATAAGATAGCCCGATAGGTTTGCAAATGTTCACATTAAAATAATTTACTTGTCATTCTAATCTAAACTCATTATAAGAAGCTTGAACCGATTTCTAATAATTTTTTTAAAGAAGAAAAAGACTCAATTTATCGGATCTGCACGTTGTGGTTCATAAACGTGCAGAATGTAAAGGTTGTAAACCTCAAACAAGAGAATAAACAACACTTTTCGCTTTAAGGGTTCCTATGTTTAAACCTAAGAAAGAATTTAAAGAAGTTATTGAGGAACGTGGACCCTTACTTTTTTATAAAAAAGCTCCACGAATTCTCACGTAGAACTGTTTGCCGAACTGTTTAATTAGCGTCATTAAAAATAAATAACCATCGAAAAATTTATTTTACAATAAGAACTGGGCAATCAACAGAATGTATGACTGCACGACTCACACTTCCTAAGAACATTCCTTTTATTAACCCTTTTCCCCTACTTCCCATCACAATTAAATCATATGGATTTTCTTTTACATACGATGTGATTTGTCTAGAGGGATCCCCTTCTAATATATGAGTTTCATAAGGAATCCCTGCCTCAAGAAGAAGTCCATTAGCTGTAGATAGAATTTCATGGTTCTCTTCCTCAATTAATTGATCTATTTCTACGTTATAAACAGGTTGCTGTAAGTCTATAGGTTCATCATTAACATGTAGAATGACCATCTTTTTAGTATTTGCTGTTTTAGCTAGTTTGGCCGCATGTTGGAGAGCATGAATAGAAGGTTTAGAACCATCAAATGCTACTAGAATCTTGTCATACATATCAATTGTCACCTCAATAGTATATATTTTATTATCGCATGAATTATAAAAATAAAAGCTTATTTATTAAATTCCCTTAAGGAAGACTTCCATAAACATTGTAAAAAGGTCTGTATCAAAATAGATACAGACCTTTTTCACATAAAAATTTACGTGATGAGTGTCCTTATAATTTCCTTTTATTAAGCAGGTAAATATAATTTCGTTACAGGCAATGTTTTAGGTTAACCTACTACTAAGTCTTCCAAACCTCATCAGCCCCCATATTTTATACGACCTTTAACAGCTAATCTTCTACACCTTCATCCATTATATAACCAGTGAAGCATCTTTTTATCTTTATTCAGATTTAAAGAATTCTTCCTGACAGAGGTGGCTTTTGCTCTCTATTTCGGCCAAATTTCTCCTTTTCATCAACAAGTACTAAAATTTTTCCTTCTTTGACTGAGTTACCATAGTATTCAGCTTCCTCTTTAGGAATACCTACTCCAACAAGAGCGCCTGCTAAACCTCCTACTCCTGCACCCGTTACAGCGCCTGTTAATACGGCTGCAATTGGTCCTGCAGCAACGATTGGTCCTATTCCTGGGATAGCAAGTGCACCAGCTCCTGCTAATAAACCTGTTAACCCTCCAAGTGCTCCACCAGTTAGTGCGCCTGTTGTAATTCCGTCAACAACTTCGGTATCCGTTTCTTCCGTTACTCTATCTACCTCTCTACTATCTCTCCCAAGGATGGAAATGTCACGTGTAGCATATCCCTGTGTTTTCAGGTCCTCTACAGCTGCAATGGCTTCTTGCTCTGACTTATATACTCCTACAACTCTCTTTGCAGTTCGTTCCATTTTTCTCTCCTCCTAAATAAAGAATTACATCTTCGAATAAGATAAAAGGGCAGTGAAAGGATTATTCCTCAATCAGTAAATACTAATTGCTATCTTTTTTTGTATATATAGCAACGTTTATTTAATTAGATTTATAAATTTTAAATAAGTGTTAAAAACTAGTCTAATGCATTTTCTACAGTGTCTATTTGATGATTCATATCTGTTTTCTTATCTTTTCTATGATCAATACGTATGTTTGTGATAATTCGATTAGGCCCACTTGAAATTGCCTCTTGATGTATATCTTTTGCTACTTGCCATAACTGTTCAAGATCTCCTTCTATTATAGTAGAGGTGGGTGTTACATCATAATGTAAATCCTTTCCCTTAACCTTACGTACAGCATTAATTACTTCTGAACTAAAGCTTGTTGAATCCGTTCCAACAGGTATAATACTTATATCTAATAAAGGCATAGTATCTACTCCTTCCTCATAAATGTATGCTTTTAATTGGAAAAGAAAATACTTATATAAAGTCTTCTGATCTTTATTTATTAGGCTCAGCAGGAAGTGAGATGTCCTCAAGAGCTTTCCCTGCTTTTTTATTTGAAGCATTACTTACTGCTAAATCACCCAGAGAAACCATTCCAATGAGCTTTCCATCTTCTACAATGGGAAGTCTGCGTATTTGGTACTGAGACATGATTTCTGCGGCTTGCTCTACAGACATGTGTTTTGTACCAGTGATGACATCTGTAGTTATCATTTCAGATATTTGTGTATTCGCACTGAAATTATTAGCTAATCCATTAACAACTAAATCACGATCCGTTATTAATCCTATTAGCTTATCGTCTTCACAAATTGGAATAATACCTACATCTATCCTCTTCATCATAGTAGCTACCTCACCACAAGAACTTTTAAGGTTACAGCTCTCAACATTTGAGGTCATTACTTCTGTTATATTCATAACAATTCCTCCTTTATTTAATAGCCGTCTTATTTCATTTCATTCCCGTACGTCATCTTCCAAAACGTAATCCAGAGTTTTAATCCCTACAGCTTTAGATTTTAAAGAGAGGTAAGTAACTTAATAGATGCCCTGAAACATAGGATGAAAGAACTTGCAGAAAAATCTTAAAAATTTATTACTGAGTATAAAAATGATTTTTATTTCTTAAAAATGGGTACATATTATTTAACTATAAAAGGAGGTTGTTTTATGAAAAATGTAAGAGTAGTAGAAAACGGAGTTCAAGCAAAAGAAGTAATTGAACAATTTCTAAATCGAGGATATAAAAGAGACGAAGTATATTTATTAGCTCATGATAAAAATCGTTCTAAAGACTTAACAGAAGCATTGGAGACAAATGATGTCGGTGTTTCGGAACAAGGGGCATTTGATTTAATGGCCAACATTTTCCGATCCCGTGGAGATGAATTACGTTCTAAAATCCACTCTTTAGGATTATCAGATGCAGAAGCTCAGCAATATGAAAAGGAATTAGATCAAGGACGTGTACTAGTAATTGCAACAAAAGCAGGTTAATGTCACAAATATAAAAGGGGACCTATTAAGTAGGTTCTCTTTCATTAATCTTTGATTACATTCCCTTTAGTAAGATTAGATTATAATCATCATTTTCACATACTGCATAGTTAAACTGGTTATTTGTCATATTTGTTATCGACTTTTAAATGACTAAGGAATTAATCTCCATTTACATATTAAAAGAAAGGAAATAGGATGATGAATAATATAGAAAAAAAGAAATGTGAAATTATTAATTTAAAAAAGCAAGATGAAGTGAACAAAAATTTGATAAAAGTCTCTGAATCTCTTATAGCTATGTTAAAGCAACTTAAAGAAGAACCTGAGAATCCAGAAGCTTTGACTGCAGTTGCGGATTTGGAAGGCCAAAAAGAACAACTAAAGGCTAAATCTAAAAAGCTATCTGAAGAACTCGCTCAGTTATAAAAATGTATAGAAACAATTTGAATAAACACCCAAATAAACCTTATACAATATGTAAGCTTTATTTGGGTGTTTATACTAGGAACTACTTTTTATATGTTAAATCATGATATAATGGCACGCTTGAAGTCTCTAGTTTAGGGACTGAGCCTTTTATTAAAAACTTTAGAATATACACATAAACATTTATCCTCGGATCTGGAAGGTTCCACGCTTTATGCAATGCTAATTTCGTCCCAGCTTTGAAAAGATCGAGGGCGATTCAGTGAACTTATCCGACTGGAAACCTTATTCTCCCTGCCATTAATACTGACGATAGGATTTACTTACAGATAATTCCTAATATCTCTTTTCACTTCACTTCGTTTATATCTGTTTCTTTTTCTCATAGAAGAAAGATAAATAAAAAATACTAAAAGAATACTCGCAGGAAGATATAAAGAATCGATGCGAGCAGAAAACAATTTAGTCAAGCTAGTCAGGCCTTTCAATTTTATATTTAGTTAAATGATTTATAAGATGTTTTTTCTTAAGTCCCCTTCGTTGTAAAGGAAAAACATCTCGTTCATATCCTAACATGGCAATAATAGTTGATTCTAAATTGTTGTGTTGGGTGGATAAGGCTGCTCTTCTCCTCTCAACCATTTCATGAAAAATATAAGCGACCAGTCCAATACCCAACACATAAAAAAGAGCACATACTCCATAATCATCTACCCATTACCTACTGCTAGATTATTTCGTCTTACTTTGCGATTTTATGTAAGTTTAAAGGAAGTTTTGTAGAAAGTATTTCATTAACCAAAAAATGATACCATAATATACCTAATATTAGTTTTTATAGAAAGTCATTACAGTGAATAATGAATACAGCCTTTGGTGTTTTAGAATGGCATTTCATAGGAGAAAAAAGAAAAAAATATGAAAAATAACTACTCAAAGGTAAAATTTACAGATTTACTTTTCATTATAAAGCGAGGCGATAAACATTGGCTTAAAAGTAAAGAGATAGCACATATACACACACTTCTCTAATCGAGTTTACTTATTTATTACATCAATTTTACTTCATTTTCATTTCCTTGTAACTGGCCAGCTTTATAATGAATTAGAATAGTTCGATAATCATACGAAAGACCATTCTGAGATTAGGAGGTAAAATAATGAGTGAACAAATCTACTACGATATACAACGTAAAAAAAACTTTATTATAGATTCGTTAATTCATTTAGGAATTTATAAAAAAGGAAACAAACAGCTTTATGAATTAACCTTACAGGAGTTAGAAACAGAGTACCGAATAGTTAATTCGGCAATCCATGATCTGTCTTTCTAGTTTTTTACTAACTGCAATTCATTTGTTAAAAGGAGGGTTAATCTATGTTTTTGAAAAAGCTAATCAAAAAAGGATCAGTTACGGTTAATTATTATGAAAATGGGTCATTACAAACGTGTAAAGGTCATGTTTATAATCTTAATCTCCATGAACAGACACTGTCTTTAAGAGATGAAAAACAAAATATTTTTTTTATTCGCTTATCTGGTATTGAAGATATTTATTGATTTCATTTGTTTGATTTTAATTTAGTAAAGAGCTTTCTCTATTTTTTATGGTCACTTTGTACGTGTGAAAAGTTACTAGCTAGGAAACCGTAAAGATAAAAAAATGAATTGAAAAAGGAAAAGGAATGATGGAGGAAAACAAACAAATATGGTCTGATTTTATCCGGAAGGACCGATTTGAACTGCATTCGTACCTTACTTATTTATTTAATCAATGTCATGATGGTAGTCCAAGGCAGTTAGAAGATGAAAATATAGAAGAATACATCTATTGATAAAGCAAATTGAAAGGATAAAAAAATGAATATAAAAATAATGTAGACGACCTCACGATTCTAATCCGAATGAATAGGTCGTCTATTGCTATTATAAACCTTTTTCAATATATAGTAGATACATCAATTATGTTTATGATTTTATACAAATAAGCTGATCTGAAATTGAGTTTTTACCCGTATAAAGCTTTGAAGGAGGAAGAGCTTGTGAATACAACTGCTAATGAGTTGTATGACTTTGGAATAATTTTAAGAAGGAAGCTATTGAATAATAATCTTTATGCTTATTATTTAATTGATGCAATCAGAAGAGGAAATTATTTTGATTTTTTATATTATTTTTTGACAGCAACTGTAGATAGTCAAACACCTATACCTGAACATGTCTCCAATGTTTTTTTGAAGATCCTTAGCGATAAGGAAAAATTGAGTGACCTTACTCCGTTTGTCATGGGTCTGGTTGAAAAATAAATAGAGTTAAAGATATATATACGCTTCCTCAGATATCTAAATCCCTTTATTAAATGCAGTCATTGTTTTTTTGTTTTAGACATGAGTATTGGCTTTGGTGCAAAATAAGTCAGCTTGTTAATTAAATATGATTTTTACTGGGAATGGATTATATATTTTTGTTTATAGTTTAATAAAATTCGAGATATGCACCCAAATCATATGAATTAAAACCCCAACTGAAATTCCTTTCAAGCTATCTGTAATAGTTGTCATAAGAACTAGAAATGAAGAGGTTGTACAATATAACTATATAAGTAAACAAACTAAAGGAGGCTATCTATCTTGAAAGCAACAAGTATTAAGTTTTATGAATTCGGAGAACCTCAACAAGTTCTACAAATAGAAAATAAACAAGTGAAAGATCCTGGGGTGGGTGAAGTGCTAGTACGAATGAAAACTCGCCCCATCAATCCATCTGATTTAATTCCTATTAGAGGGGCCTATTCAAACCGGATTTCTTTACCTGCCATTCCAGGATACGAAGGAGTTGGTATCGTAGAAGAGGTAGGTCCATCTGTTTCTAAATGGTTTCTTGGCAAACGAGTATTACCATTACGAGGTGAAGGTACATGGCAGGAGTTTGTAAAAACATCAGCTGAACTAGCCATTATAGTTCCAGATTATCTAGAGGATTACATAGCAGCACAGCTTTATATCAACCCTATTACAGCATGGGTGATTTGTACGGAAGTATTAGCGTTAAAACCAGGGGATGACCTAATAGTAAATGCCTGTGGTTCTTCTATTGGTCGTATTTTTGCTCAATTCTCCCGTATTTTAGGGTTTCGTTTGATTGCAGTAACGCGAAATAATATCTACACAGAGGAATTAACTCAACTTGGTGCTTCATATGTAATTAATACAGAGATGACTTCACTCTACGATACGGTTATGGAATTGACGAATGGTCGTGGAGCTAAAGCAGCAATTGACTCTATTGGTGGACCATCTGGTACAAACTTAGCCTATTGTGTCAGTCCAAATGGAATATTTTTGACTATAGGTCTTCTATCGGGAATACCCGTCAATTGGGCAGAAATTATGAATAACAATAAAATAAATACAAATATATTTCATTTACGTCATTGGAACCAAAAGGTCTCTACACGTAAATGGCACGAAACATTTTATCAACTTATACAATTTGTTCATGAGAAACAGTTAACATTAACAAAACCCCAAGTTCAATATCATCTTTCAGATGTAAAAAAAGCTCTTAATACTAAAATTAAGGGCAAAATACTTTTAACTAGTTAAAAGTCAGGAATATTCTTTATAAAATGTAAACTAATAATATTAAAGTAATCCCTTTAAACAGCCAAAGAATGTTTATATCTTTGGCTGTTCAGTAGGTTTCTGATTTATTTTTTTGAATGGACAGCAAGCTTACCGAAGTAGCTATTTCGTTAGTGTTACTAAGCTATAAACCCCTTCATGGCGGTTAGTGGCTTTTTTAATGTATTGTTGTTGAAGTAAACGCTTCGTACGCTTTTGTCGGATTGGCAAACCATTCAGCAATTTCATTTGCTTTTACTTGGTCCTGTGCACCCTGAAGTAGCAATTGAACAACATGTTCAGGTAATGGTTTCGTCATGGCATTTGTCCATTCAGTTACCTCTTTTACATACTGTTTCGTTCGATTCCAATAAGACTCTCCTGTTTCTACATCCCAATTAGAATTTTTGTATTCCATAAGAGTTTCGTACAATTGTTCCGCACAATAAGAAGAAAGATTACAACCTTGACCTGTAATAGGATCATTTAGAAATACACTATCGCCACAGCCCACTACCAGCTTGTTTTTAACCATGAGATATGGCTTTCTAATAATAGGTGTTAAGGCAGTTTGAAGGAAGCTATTTTCATCACATAAAACGAAATTTTTTCCATCAATTCGATTGTAAATTTCAGGAAAAAATTGTTGAGCTGTGCTGCCCATTTTAAGAGTAAATTCTTTTGCACTTTTTATTCCTTTAAATACGTCTAAATCACTGTTTGGTATTGCCGTAATGAACATTATAGTAGCAGGACCGTGTTCTGTTACTGTGGGTATTTCAAACATTTCACCCAACTCAGGAAGGACCGTTACGCCTACTCCCAGAGGAGTATTTGCTTTTATACCCGTAAAATAACCAACTATACATTTTCGCTGAGGAGTTTTAAAAAGAGAAAGATCCTCTTCGGTCGAAAATGGCAAAAGAGGCCCATTTTTCCCTGTACAATCAATAACCAAATCAAACTCATCTATTAGTACTCCCACACTCTCTTTATCTACCTTTTCTAAACGGAAAGAAACTCCTTTTTCTATAAGATCTTTAATAGAATGCGAGTAATATAAACGTTGATCAACAGATAATGCCGGTTCTTGCAACTTTCCTACGAATAGTTTCTGATTTCCAATTGTAATATAAATACTCTTAATAAGGGGTTGTTCTCCCCATTCCGGCACATTAAAGCGTGTTTCACGATTCCTTGTGGGTCCAAAATGTACCTGGGTGGACATGATTCTACCTCTCCTAATCTGATCTGGTGATTGACGCTCAATGACCGTAATATCAAAATCGTTCCTTAAAGCATAAGCTAGGTGCAGTCCGGATACCCCACTACCAATAATACAGAGTCTCTTTTTCAACAATCTCACTCCTTCATTAGAAAATTCGGCATTCACCGAGGGAATAACATGAATACATTAGTTACATTATTGTACTAGGCCTATGAAATTATTTGCTAACATTTCACTTAAATATAACTACTATTTATTTTATTGGAAGCTAATTTTTATGTAAATGATTCCTTAGGGATAGGGATTATAGACTGTAAAGTGAATTTGAGTTATGGCTCTAGTGCAAAAAATCCTTTATAGAAATATAAAGTGGCAGCTTCCTTTAAATTACTAACTTATAATGATAATTCAAACAATTGATCACTGAATTCTTTTTGATTTTGGATAGATGGGACCCATAAAACAAGTTGTCATTTTTTGAGTGGACAGGCAACCTTACTCTAGTAGCTACATAGTACCTAAAGAATTCTGACTCCATTACCTGATTGGTGTCTATTTTGGTAGCGTAAAACATTAATATTTGCGTAATTGAAGCTACTCTAAAAGAGGGGCTTTTTTAGAAGGATTTTAGGTTTTTAAATTTAAATAACAGGTTAATATTGACTTATAAAGGAATTGAAGGGTGTAGAAATGGAGGGGAGTAAGTTGCCTAACAAAGAATATCCATACTATTTTATAAAGTTAGGTAAGTTATATTATGTAAATGAATCATGTAGAAACGTAAAAAGGAAAGAGATATCTAGTTATGAATTTACAAACAATGAATTGGTCGCATTTCCCTTTGATACACAATCCATTGCAAAACAGACCGCAGATGAATGTGGTGGTTATATTGTAGTTAGGAACGCTACTTTTGAAGAATATATTAGCCAAGGGGAACGTTGGATCAAGTATATAGATTATAAAGAGAAACATATATGGAAACTCTATAATGTTAAGTAAATAGTAAAATACTTTTGTTATAATCCTTTTTATATTTATCAATTTTGTAGAAAAAGCTTATATTTGTCGTAATCAATTCCAATTTCTCTTTTTGAACCATCTCTCAGAGTGAATACTCTAAACCAATCTTTCATGTAATCATATCTCCTTAAAAACGAAAAGAGCAGCCATCATGTACTGGCTGCGCTCTTTTAGCAAAAATGCACTTACACAAATGGGTATGTGAACGTACTAGTGTTATACTATATCAGTAATAAAAAAAGGAATAATTTCTATTTACCTTGATACATTATTAATCGCTCTTTTGCTAAATTAATTAATTCCTTTAACTCTCTAACGGACTGCTTGTTATTACAATCACTTAATAAATCTATTGTGTCTTGCAAAAATTGTTCTCTTCTTTTTACTCTTTTATATTCAGCTCTATATTCTTCTGCCATCCTTGCTATTCGAGTAGAACCCTCACGAGGAGTCGCAACTCTTTCAAAATTTGAGGTGCGAGGCTTTGTTCCTTTTTCATCAAACGTAGCGTTATCTGGATTCCTATTCCTCAATCCTGATTGACCCAAAATACTCCTTGCTGCCCGTTCTCTTCCAGTGGCCATTATCATTTCCCCTCTCTGCAATTGAGATTTGAAATAAACCGTCCTGTATAGATTCAATAACAGTAAAATAAATCCTTCTTTAA
>Ga0209796_10001335_pt1 | contig 10594 bp, 15 predicted proteins | sample AgamicOrSfrz_FD_187167 | JGI IMG/M metagenome (GOLD analysis project Ga0209796, IMG submission 187167) | Agave microbial communities from Guanajuato, Mexico - Or.Sf.rz (SPAdes) (version 2) | ecosystem: Host-associated > Plants > Phyllosphere > Phylloplane/Leaf | place: Guanajuato, Mexico...
GAAATGAGGAATCCTAGATGGGAGAATTACTGTATTTATACGGTTTAATTCCAACAAAAGAAGCAGCAGCCATAGAGCCGTTTCCATCTTATAAAGGGTTTGACGGAGAACATTCACTGTACCCAATTGCATTTGATCAGGTGACGGCTGTAGTTTCTAAACTGGATGCTGAAACCTATTCAGAAAAAGTGATTCAAGAAAAAATGGAGCAGGATATGAGCTGGCTGCAGGAAAAAGCATTTCATCATCACGAGACGGTAGCCGCTTTGTACGAAGAATTTACGATCATTCCATTAAAATTTTGTACCATTTATAAAGGTGAAGAAAGTCTGCAGGCAGCTATTGAGATTAACAAAGAAAAGCTAGAGAATTCACTGACGCTGCTTCAAGGAAATGAAGAGTGGAACGTGAAGATTTACTGTGATGATACGGAGCTTAAAAAAGGAATCAGCGAAACGAATGAAAGCGTGAAAGCGAAAAAAGAAGAAATTAGTCACTTATCACCAGGAAGACAGTTTTTTGAAAAGAAAAAAATAGATCAGCTGATTGAAAGAGAATTAGAACTTCACAAAAATAAAGTGTGTGAAGAGATACATGACAAGCTTAAAGAATTATCGCTTTATGACTCTGTTAAAAAGAATTGGAGCAAGGACGTAACGGGCGCAGCTGAACAGATGGCGTGGAACAGCGTGTTTCTTCTCCCGTCTTTGCAGATCACTAAGTTTGTAACCGAAATAGAAGAGCTTCAGCAAAAGCTTGAAAATAAAGGCTGGAAATTTGAAGTGACGGGACCATGGCCGCCCTATCATTTCTCGAGCTTTGCGTAAAGTGAGGAATTAACATTATGTCTCTTAAACAATCCATGGAGAATAAAGATATTGCTCTTATTGATATTTTAGATGTCATTTTAGATAAAGGAGTCGCCATTAAAGGAGATTTAATCATTTCCATAGCCGGCGTCGATTTAGTGTATTTGGATTTGCGGGTGCTTATTTCTTCGGTTGAAACGCTGGTGCAAGCAAAAGCAGGAAATCGCAAACCAATCACTTCTGAACAATTTGATAAACAAAAGGAGGAATTAATGGATGCAACCGGTCAGCCAAGCAAATGGACGAATCCACTTGGATCCTGATCAAGCTGAACAAGGCTTAGCGCAGCTTGTGATGACAGTTATTGAGCTATTGAGGCAAATCGTTGAACGTCATGCCATGAGGCGGGTGGAGGGTGGAACGTTGACGGACGAACAAATTGAAAACTTAGGAATTGCACTAATGAACTTAGAAGAAAAAATGGACGAGTTGAAAGAGGTGTTCGGTCTGGATGCAGAAGATTTAAATATTGATCTTGGACCGCTAGGCAGCCTGCTTTAAGCGGTCAGTAGGAGGAACAGTATGGCAGTCGAACATAATATGCAGTCAAGTACGATTGTAGATGTGCTCGAAAAGATTTTGGATAAAGGAGTCGTCATAGCGGGGGACATCACCGTAGGAATTGCAGATGTCGAGCTATTAACGATAAAGATCCGCTTGATTGTGGCTTCGGTTGATAAAGCAAAAGAAATCGGCATGGACTGGTGGGAAAATGATCCCTATCTCAGTTCAAAAGGAGCCAATAACAAAGCGCTCGAAGAAGAAAATAAAATGCTGCATGAGCGGTTAAAAACGCTTGAAGAAAAAATAGAAACGAAACGTTAAAAACTGTACGCTACTTAAAAAATGGAGGGATTTACAATGGCAACTGAAACAAAATTAGATAACACACAGGCAGAAAACAAGGAAAATAAAAATACGGAAAACGGTTCAAAAGAAAAGAACGGTTCAAAAGCAAGCAAAACAACAAGCAGCGGGCCAATCAAACGAGCGGTAGCAGGAGGCATCATCGGTGCAACGATTGGATATGTATCGACTCCTGAAAATCGAAAAAGTCTCCTTGACCGCATTGATACAGACGAATTAAAAAGCAAAGCATCTGATTTAGGAACAAAGGTAAAAGAAAAATCAAAAAGCAGTGTGGCCAGCCTGAAAACATCTGCGGGAAGCTTGTTTAAAAAAGATAAAGATAAAGATAAATCAAAAGATGATGAAGAAAACGTAAATTCTTCTAGTAGCGAAACAGAAGACGATAACGTTCAAGAGTACGACGAGTTAAAAGAAGAAAATCAAACTCTTCAAGATCGCTTATCACAGCTTGAAGAAAAAATGAACATGCTTGTTGAGCTTAGCCTCAATAAAAATCAAGACGAAGAAACGGAAGATACAGATTCCGACGAAGAAGAGAACGATGAAAACGAAGAAAACGAGCAGGACGATGAAAACGAAGAAGAAACATCTAAGCCTCGTAAAAAGGATAAAAAAGAAGCTGAGCAAGAAGAGGAAGAAGAAAGTGAAAGTGAAAGTAACGAAGACAGCGAGGAAGAAGAGGAAGATTCTCGCTCAAACAAAAAAAATAAAAAAGTAAAAACAGAAGAAGACGACGAAGATGAAAACGAAGAAGAAAAAAAGGAAGCGAAGCCAAAAAAGTCAACAGCTAAAAAATCAAAAAATACAAAAGCAAAGAAAAACACAGATGAAGAAGATGATGATGCAACATCTCTTTCTAGTGAAGACGACACAACAGCCTAAGGCGTAAAGGAGGAAAGAAAGACATGAGTACAGGCCCTTCTTTTTCAACTAAAGACAATACGCTTGAATACTTTGTGAAAGCTTCTAATAAACACGGCTTTTCACTTGATATTTCATTAAATGTAAACGGCGCTGTGATTTCCGGTACCATGATTTCAGCAAAAGAATACTTTGATTACTTAAGCGAAACGTTTGAAGAAGGCAGTGAAGTGGCTCAGGCGCTAAGCGAACAATTCTCTTTAGCAAGCGAAGCGAGCGAATCAAACGGAGAAGCAGAAGCCCATTTTATTCATTTGAAAAATACAAAGATTTACTGTGGAGACAGTAAATCTACTCCTTCTAAAGGAAAGATCTTTTGGAGAGGGAAAATAGCAGAAGTAGACGGGTTTTTCTTAGGAAAGATTTCTGATGCAAAATCAACGAGTAAAAAAAGTTCATAAAAAACGGCGGGGTGATTGCCCCGCCGTTTTTTAGTGATGTGATGAAATGTGCAGCTTCTTTTTTCGATACATGAGCGGAGTCATCTTCATTTCTTTTCGAAACTGATTAATAAAATAGCTTGTACTATTAAACCCTACTTGATAAGCGACGTCCGTCACATTTGCTTCTGCTTGCTGCAGCATAACTAAGCTTTGCTGAATTCGATAGTTTAATACATAGGTCAAAGGCGATTTTTTTAACATTTTCTTAAAATATCGACAGCATTCAGAACGGCTCAATTGTCCGGCTTTGGCAATATCATCAAGCGTAATCTTTTCAGCAAAGTGCAAATGAATCCAATTGAGCATTTGCTTCATCCGCTGATTTTTGATCATTTCTTTTTCATTGTATTTCAGCTGCAACCCGTTAAGAATTAAATTTTTCCACAGTATGCTGAGTTCAGAGGCAATCTCTATTTCATAGTGGTACGGCTGCTTATGAATCCATGTGTGTATCTTATGTATAGATTCTAACACGTTATTTCCCCAGGATTGCTTTGGACTGATGAATAAATGTGATAGATTCGTTGCATGAATGTAGGGATAAACGTAATTTGTAAAAAGCTCTTGCGGCACAAGAAAATGAGGAGAAACATTTAAACAAATGTACACGCAGCCGGATTTGTTTATATCTTCAGTCATATGAAGACATCCGCTGTTAATAAACAGTCCGTAGCCTTGTTTTACAGTCACTGTTTTTTCATTTATTTGAAAAGACGCATCTCCTTTTATAACTAATACAAATTGAAGCTCATCATGCCAGTGAAGAGGGATGTAGCCGTTTATATGATCGCCGATCGTCGTTTGATAACATGCTACTGGCAGCTCAACGGTGCGATGGGTCGTTAGCTCTTTTAAGTTTTCATCAATTTTAAAATGGGCTGCTGGCATACATGGTCACCTCAATATATTTATATTTTTTAATGCAATATGCGTATTTTCTGCCCCGTTTTTCACTTATTATAACACTATTCTTATACTGAAAGTGAGGGATGGAAGATGAACAATCTCAGCCGGAAAAAAGGGTTCTTCTTTGTAACAACTGGAGCTATATGTTGGGGGATGGGAGGGACGGTTGCTCAAAAGCTTTTTCAAGAATTTGAAATCAGTGTAGACTGGCTTGTTTCAGTACGGCTGCTCATTGCGGGTTTTTTGCTGCTAATGATTTCATGTATAAAAAATAATCATTCTCACGTATTCGGAGTATGGAAGAACCGAAAGGCAGCTCTTCAGCTCGTCGTTTTTGCCATATTTGGTATGCTCGCCGTTCAGTATACGTATATGGCTTCTATTAAGCATGGAAATGCAGCAGTAGCTACGCTGCTGCAGTATTTATCACCGGTGATGATTATCATTTATTTACTTTTGCGCAAGCAGTCTATATTTACGCGACAAGACGTCATCACTGTTTTGCTGGCACTGGGGGGCTGCTTTTTTTTATTAACAAACGGCTCTATTTCTCAGCTGTCTGTTCCTGTATCTGCCGTTGTTTGGGGAGTGCTGTCAGGTGTAGCAGCAGCATTTTATACGCTGTATGCCGTGCCGCTGATCAAAAAGTACAGTTCGCTTGTCATCGTTGGCTGGTCAATGGTAATTGGGGGAAGCGTAATGAGCTTTATTCATCCTCCTTGGGAAGCGTCAAGCTTATCACCAATAACCTGCGGATATATTTTATTTGTCATTATTTTTGGCACGATGCTTGCTTTTTGGTTTTATGTAGAAAGCCTGCAAAGTCTTTTACCTAAAGAAACGAGTTTGCTTGGAAGTTTAGAGCCTTTAGCCGCGGTTATTACAACCGTTGTTTGGCTGAAAGAACCTTTTGGTTTCTATCAATGGATAGGCACAGCTTGTATTATTGGATTAGTTCTATTACTCACACGAACGAAACAAGCATCATCTAAGACGACACTTTCAGCATAAATAGGGGCTTGCTAAAAGAAGAAGCAAACCAATGTCACTTTGCCGCCGAATCTGTAGAAACTCGTTTGACTTTTAAAATCTTTACATATTGAATAAACACTCTTTCTTTTGTAGAGACATTTAATTTAGCAAGTCTTGATGCGTCATCTCGGTTTTTAGCAGATTCTATCACAAAAGTTCCTTTGATTTTGGCTTCATCTTTTAGAACGGAATACTGTATTTCAAATCGTTTTGCTTTCGTTTTCTGCATAGTGTTTGATAAGCTCCTTTGCCTGATAAATTGATGTATTACTATGAAATAAGCTTCGATAAAAAGGAAGAAAAGAACGTAACATATACTACTAAATGAAATGCAGAGCGGCAGTGACTTTTATCACACCACAACCTAGTATTTCATCTTTTTACCAAAAAAGATAGGGTGTTTTACCGTCGCTGCTTATAAAATCTTTTATTCTTTCTGCTTGACCTAGAGTTAACTCTATGGTTTATCTTGTAGTAGTATCATTTCAAGGAGGGGCTTTATATGAAGTATCATACAATTGCTAATACTGACTTACACGTATCAAATTTGATTATGGGAAATATGCGTTTAACAGAGCTTTCTTTACAAGAAGCAGAGAAGCTAATCCGCACAGCGATGGAAGAAGAAATTAACTTTTTTGACCATGCTGATATTTACGGTCCTGATTATGTGGGACAATGCGAAGAGTATTTTGCAAACGCTATACAAATGAATTCAAGTCTTCGTGAGAAAATGGTGATTCAAAGTAAATGCGGCATTAACGCAGCGAAAAATTACTATGACTTTTCAAAGAAGCATATCATAGACTCTGTTAACGGCAGCTTAGAGCGTTTAAAAACAGATTACTTAGATCTTTTATTACTTCATCGCCCAGATCCGCTAATGGATCCTGAAGAAGTAGCAGAAGCGTTTAATGAACTTCAAAGCAGCGGAAAGGTACGTCACTTCGGTGTGTCGAACCACAACCCAGCGCAAATTCAGCTGCTTGAAAAATATATCAACCAAAAGCTTGTCGTAAACCAAGTGCAGTTCAGCATTGCACATACGCCAATTATAGACTCTGGTATTTCTTTAAATATGGGCATCGACCAAGCTGTGAACCGCGACAGCAGCGTGCTTGAATATTGCCGTTTAAATGATATAACGCTTCAAGCGTGGTCGCCATTCCAAAACGGATTTTTCGAAGGACCTTTCCTAGGAGACAAAGAGAAATTTGGAAAGCTAAACGAAGTGATTGATCGCATCGCAAGTAAGTATAGCGTGACGAATACAGCGATCGCCGTTGCGTGGATCACAACTCATCCTGCAAATATTCAAGTGGTGCTTGGTACTACAAATATTCAGCGTATGAAAGATGCAAGTAAAGGTTCAGAAATCAAGTTAACGCGCGAAGAGTGGTACGATATTTATAAAGCCGCTGGCAACATGGTGCCTTAAGAGCTGCAGTTCTTAAAATAAAGCAGGTAACTCCGTTCGGATATGGAACGGAGTTACCTGCGTTTTACGATAAGTAACTACTGGTTAAGCTAGAAAATAATTTAGCAGCAGCTCAATTGTTTTTGTAACGCCAAGACCTAACAAAAAGGCAATAAAACCGCCAATTACAATGGTAAGCATCATGTGAGCAGTATTCATCGTATTCATCCTTTCGGGTTTAAATATATGTTGCTGCTTGTACAAAAAACCTGCAGCATAAAGAGCGTAATGAAGAAGACTATAAAAGAATAAATCCTCGAGATAACTAGAGGTCAAGACAAACTCATCATGTTTTTCTGAAAAGTTTAAGGTGTAGGAGGAAGCGCAGTATGACGTATACCATTTCACAAGTGGCAAAAAAATTGAACGTGACAATTTATACCATTCGCTATTATGATAAAGAAGGGCTTTTTCCATTTTTAGATCGTACAGCGTCAGGGAATCGTATTTTTAAAGAACAAGATATTGAATGGATTGATTTAATCTGCTGTTTAAAAAGCACAGGTATGCAAATCAAGGACATTCGGACGCTTATTGAAAACTGTACGCTTGAAAATGCCGTGCTTGATAAAAGTCTGCAAATGCTGGTGGATCATAAAAAAGCAGTGCAAAAAGAAATCGAAGAAATCCATCATAAGCTTGAGACGATTGATTATAAAATTAAGCACCTGCCGGAAATGTACGAGCGAATTGTTAACAAGCCTTCAAACTAAACAAAAAAGGAAGCGTAAAAATGATCGGAAAAGTAGTACCTCTCACTGCAGAGAATATGCAGCAGTGCATTAACTTGTATATGAATGTATTTACAAAAAAACCTTGGAATGAGCCGTGGACAGAGAAATCAGCTAGAGAAAGGCTGACTGATTTACTGAACACACCTAAATTTATGGGCTATTTATTTTATGACCAAGGAGAGTTGATTGGAATGATTGCAGGTCACGCAAAAAAATCATACAGCGGTATGACCTTTTACGTGGCCGAGCTTTGCGTCAGCGCAAGCGCGCAGGGAAAAGGGTACGGTTCAGCTATCTTAAGCCGGTTTGAGAACGAACTTCAAAGACACGATATCAACAGCTTGTATCTCTTGACGGCGACTGGAGGAGCTGCACAGGCTTTTTATGAAAGAAACGGCTATACTGTCAATGATCAGCGCGTTGTCTTGAAAAAAACGTTTGTTTAATGTTTAGCATCTACATAGAGCAGGAAGAGAGTTGCAGAGTGACTCTCTTTTTAATTAATCTTTTTATCTATTAATATGTAGAAGAAAAGGAAGTATGAACAAGAAAAATAAGGTGATGGGAAGAAATAGACAAGAAACGGCAGATTAAAAAAGTCTATTTTTTTATAATGGCTAGTCTTATTATTACCTGGTTCATAAGCACATTTGAAAACAGTGCCCATTATGTGGACACTGCTTTTTCATAATAAAGTGGAAAGCTAGCTTTTGGTAAAAAAATTAGCGGAAATGAAGCTGTTCATCACTATTTCTAATGATTAGCAACCGCCAAATCCTCCCCAGCAAGCACAGCCGATGATGATTAATAAAATGAATAATACGATGATTAAAGCAAAGCCACTGCCAAACCCGCAGCCGCCGCCGTAACCGTAACCGCCATAACCACAGCCACCATAGAAGCCCATATATTTCACCTCCAAGTTCTGAGTACATTTTTAACATATGCCTGAAATGCAAAAGTGCTCCAAAAATATCCAATGATTTCAATGAAAATAAAAAAAGATAAGAAAATAAGATGGACACGGTACTTTTTTTCACTTTCTACATAGGATGAATCATCCCAAGATCTCATATATGAGCCCCCATGTTATAACGAAGCAGGCTAACACCACTTCCTCCTTAGCCTGCGTACATAATGAAGGAGAAGCCGAAGAATTTTTTCTTCGGCTTCTTATTTTTTACTATGAAATAAACACGTTAGTACTTTCCCTATACCATTCTAAGTGAGGATCCGCTTCTTTTTGTATGTATTAGGTACTAAAGAGAAATCAAGCTCATTTTCATATAAACCTAGTAATTTTCTTTTTTTCGTAATTCTTTTCCCTTATTTTCAGCATAACCAAGATATTTGCCCAAGACAGCGAATAGGTAAATGCATATTCATGGGTGAAAGCAAAAACAAAAAAACAGAGGTTTCTCTTATGAATTCAGAAATGCATTTTTTACCTACTATGTATTCTCAAGATCATCATCAACTTCAACAAGCAGATGAAAGGTTTATTGGCAGACCGTTTGGCTTTGGCAGACCGTTTGGTTTCGGACGCCCGTTTGGCTTTGGCTTTGGCAGACCGTTCGGCTATGGCTTTGGAGGTCCATTTTTAGGAGGATTAGCAGGAGGGCTAGTAGCAGGCTCACTATTATCACCATATGGCTATGGCGGCTACGGTTACGGTGGTTACCCGTATGGAGGCTACGGCGGCTATGGCTTTGGCTGCGGCTGTTAAACGCAAGCAAAAGGAAAATCTCAGAAGAAATATTTTTCACATCATTCTTTTCTATAAAGAAGTCTGTTTTGGAACGTAAGGCTTTATATCCATCCACAGTTAATCAGAGCGTGCACCCCACTTAATATAAAAAACCATCTGGTGAGTTTCCAGGTGGTTTTTGCGTGGAATTTTTTATGTAGTGAAGAAGTTATATATTTACGCACTTACTGGGGGTCTGTGTCTAAAGCAGAAGATCACGACATGATGTTTATCAATACTTTAGTCATGCACTTTATATGCTCATGGTATTAAGAGTCATGATTAATTCTATTGTATAGAAGATTAGTTTTAATGAATGGCTTCTTTAATCACCTGCTTACTATCCTCAAAAAGCTTAACCCACATACTTTCACACTGCTGCATGCAAAAATCAGCTTATATTGGGCATAATAGAGAGAAGAAAGGAGGCGTTTGCATGGATTTGTTATCTGGAAACCCTTATTGGCAAACAACTGTAGCGAAGCCGCCTGTATACCCATCTCTAGAGGAAGATATTGAGTGTGATGTTCTTATTATTGGAGGAGGAAGTTCAGGTGCACAATGTGCTTACTATTTATGTGAGCAGGGGCTTGATGTTGTGGTTGTTGATAAACGTAAAGCAGGGCATGGAAGTACAATTGTAAATACCTCTCTTATTCAATATTTAGGAGATAAATTGTTTTACGAATTAGTCAACACGTTTGGAGAAGAAAAAACAGTCCGTCATTATAAGCTGTGCGAACAGGCTATTACAGATATTGAGGAAGCAGCTAAAAAACTTCCGATTAATGCAGAATTTATAAGAAGAGACAGCTTGTATTACGCAAGTTATGAAGAAGATATCACGAAGATAAATAAAGACTACTTTTATATGCAAAAGCATGGATTTAAAGCTGAAATCTTATCAGAAGAACAAATAAAAAAAGACTATGGATTTAAAAAACGAATGGCAATGCTTATTAAAAATGATGCAGAGCTAAATCCTTACAGCTTTACACTCGGTCTGTTAGAGTACGGAAAACAGCATGGGGTTCGGATGTTTGAAGAAACAGAAATTGTCGGTCAAAAGTTAGAAAAAGATGAAGCTGTATTTTTCACTAAAAATAAATCACAAATCAAAGCTAAATATGTCATTATGGCAGGAGGCTATGAAAATCAAGAATTTAAGAGAGAGAAAAAAGCTGTACTCACAAGTTCCTATGCTATCGTTACGACTCCTGTAAAGGAGTTTACAGGATGGAAAAATCGAAATTTAATTTGGGAAACCGCTCGACCGTATATTTACATGAGAACAACTTCCGATAATCGAGTCATTATAGGCGGTCTTGATGAAAGCACGATTGTGCCGCAAGAACGTGATGCTAAACTCGTTCATAAAAGAGACAAACTTTTAAAAGAGTTCAATAAGCTTTTTCCTCATCTTCAAGTCGAAGCTGATTATTACATAAGTGCTTATTACGGAGGCACTCATGACGGCCTTCCCCTCATCGGAATATATGACGAAATGCCTAACTGTTACTTTCTAAGCGGATATGGAGATAACGGAACGGTGTATAATATGGTGCTAGCTAAAATCATAGCAGAACATATCACAA
>Ga0209796_10001340_pt1 | contig 10572 bp, 6 predicted proteins | sample AgamicOrSfrz_FD_187167 | JGI IMG/M metagenome (GOLD analysis project Ga0209796, IMG submission 187167) | Agave microbial communities from Guanajuato, Mexico - Or.Sf.rz (SPAdes) (version 2) | ecosystem: Host-associated > Plants > Phyllosphere > Phylloplane/Leaf | place: Guanajuato, Mexico...
CAAACTGCCAAAGCAGCTCGAATAAATCTGTTGCCAACATGCCGCGCGTTCCGCGCCGCGCCGCCACTGCGTCCGCCGCCGCGCCGTGCGCCACGCAGCCTGCGCAGGCCGCGTCGAACAGCGCCAGTTGCTGCCCCATCATCGAGGCGATAATACCACTTAATACGTCGCCCATGCCGCCGGAGGCCATGCCGGCGTTGCCGACGTCGGCGAAGGCCATGTCGCCCTGCTCGCTGGCGATAAGGGTGCCGGCGCCTTTCAACACCGCGACTCCGCCGTAGCGCGCCGCGAGTTGCTGTGCGGCGAGCAGGCGATCGCTCTCGACTTCGCTGGTCTTAATGCCCAGCAGTCGCGCCGCTTCGCCTGGGTGCGGCGTAATGATGCGATTCTGACGTTTCTCCGCATTGATTGCCAGCAGGTTAAGCGCATCAGCGTCCCAAAGCATCGGCTTTTCACTGGCGGCGACCGCTTTCAGCGCATTCTGTCCCCATTCCCGCTGCCCCAGGCCCGGACCGATGGCGATGACGTCCGCCCACGCCAGCCCGCTTTGCAGGCTGGCGTCGGTCAGCTCGTCCACCATGATCTCCGGACGCGCCGTTAGTACCGGCGCAATATTATCGCGATGCGTCAGGACGCGCACCAGACCCGATCCGGCGCGCAGCGCCGCTTCGGCGGTCATGCGAATCGCGCCGGCGGTGCCGGTGTCGCCGCCCACCACCAGCAGGCGGCCGTGGTTGCCTTTGTGCGAGGTTGGCTTGCGCGGCTTCAGCCAGCGCGAAAGCGAGGTGGCGTCGTAGCGCGCCATCGGCGCATTTTCACCGGCGAGAAAGGCGCCTAGCCCGAGATCGGCGTAGCGCAGCTCGCCGATAAGGTCGCGCGCTTTGCCGGTGATCTGGCCGGGCTTCAGCGCGATAACGCTCAGCGTCTGCGTCGCAACGATCGCCTCGCCCGGCGCGCAGCCGGTCGCCGCCGACAGCCCTGACGGCATATCGATCGCCAGCACCGGCGCGGCATGAGCGTTCGCCTGTTTAATCAGGCTGAGGTAAGGTTCGGCAGGCGCGCGGTTGATGCCGGTACCCAGCAGCGCGTCGACGATAAGATCGACCTGCTCCGGCCAGGGGGCGTCAGCGGCATGGATCTCGCCGCCCGCTTCCAGCCAGGCCTCGCGCGCGCGCTGCGCCTCGTCGGGCAGCGGTTTATCACTGTCGCACGCCAGCAGCGTGACCGCATAGCCCGCCGCCTGCGCCAGGCGTGCCGTGACATAGCCGTCGCCGCCGTTATTGCCATGCCCGCAGAGAATCAGCCAGCTGCGCGCCTGCGGCCACTGCGCGCGCGCCAGCTCGAACGCCGCCTGCCCGGCGCGCTGCATCAGCTCGTAAAGCGTAATGCCCAGCGCGTCGGCGCCGTCGCGCTCCAGCTGGCGCAGAGCCTGCGCAGGCCAGACGGAATATGGTAAACTGCAGCCGTTCGCTTTCGATTCCTGGTTACTCATGTCATACCCTCTCGATCTTCATCAGCTTGCTCAACAGATTAAACAGTGGGGCAAGGATCTCGGCTTTCAGCAGGTCGGCATCACCGACACCGATCTCAGCGCGGAAGAACCGCGTCTGCAGGCGTGGCTGGACAAACAGTATCACGGCGAAATGGAGTGGATGGCGCGCCACGGCATGATGCGTGCGCGTCCGCATGAACTGCTACCCGGCACGCTGCGCGTTATCAGCGTACGCATGAACTATCTTCCGGCCAAAGCCGCCTTCGCCAGTACGCTGAAAAACCCGCAGCTCGGCTATGTCAGCCGCTACGCTCTGGGACGCGATTACCACAAAGTATTGCGCAATCGTCTGAAAAAGCTCGGAGAAATGATTCAGGAAAAGTGCGGCGAGCTCAATTTCCGCCCCTTTGTCGACTCTGCGCCGCTGCTGGAACGCCCGCTGGCAGCCAAAGCGGGCCTCGGCTGGACCGGTAAACACTCGCTGATCCTGAACCGCGAGGCGGGCTCATGGTTTTTCCTCGGCGAACTGCTGATCGATCTGCCGCTGCCGATCGACGCGCCGCAGGAAGAGCAGTGCGGCCGCTGCGTCGCCTGTATGACCATATGTCCGACCAACGCCATCGTCGAACCCTATGTGGTGGATGCGCGCCGCTGCATCTCCTACCTCACCATCGAGCTTGAGGGCGCTATTCCAGAAGCGCTGCGTCCGCTGATGGGCAACCGCATTTACGGCTGCGACGACTGTCAGCTGATCTGTCCCTGGAATCGCTATGGGCAACTCAGCGACGAAACGGACTTCTCGCCGCGCGCCGCGCTGCATGCGCCGGAGCTAATGACGCTGTTCCAGTGGGATGAGAAAACCTTTTTACGCGTGACGGAAGGCTCGGCGATACGCCGCATCGGCCATCTGCGCTGGCTGCGCAATATCGCCGTGGCGCTAGGCAACGCCCCCTGGCGCGCTGAAATCGCGGGCGTGCTGGAGAAGCGACTAGGCGAAAACCCGCTGCTTGATGAACATATTGAATGGGCGCTGCTTCAGCAGCAGGAAAAACGGCAGGCGCTGGCGATTGACGTGCAGCCCGCGCAGCAAAAACGGCTGGTACGCGCTATTGAGAAGGGTTTGCCGCGTGACGCATGATTAACCAGCGGCGATCGCCAGCTACTTTTCCACAAGCTGTGCATAAAAATAAAAAGCTGTTGTCATTCAACTGCCACAGAGCGCGTCAAAGAAGATTTTAACAAAATGAAATATCTTCACTACCTTTTAATTCAAGCAGTTAAACAGATAATGTGTACAAATAAGAATGTGGATAGCGTGCGGAGACAGAGAGGAAGTTGTGGATAACTCTGTTTAAAATAGTTTTACAGATCGCCCTGAGCAGCGGTGAAACACGGCTGGCGCGCTGTGGATAACCTGATAAGCGCAGCGTCGTGCGGCGATCGTCAACGGCTCAACTAAGCGTATGATTTTTAGTGATGTAAAATTTGGAGCGGGAAACGAGACTCGAACTCGCGACCCCGACCTTGGCAAGGTCGTGCTCTACCAACTGAGCTATTCCCGCACTGGAAAGGTACTGCTAAACAAATTTTGGAGCGGGAAACGAGACTCGAACTCGCGACCCCGACCTTGGCAAGGTCGTGCTCTACCAACTGAGCTATTCCCGCTTAGGAAAGGTACTGCTAATCAAATTTTGGAGCGGGAAACGAGACTCGAACTCGCGACCCCGACCTTGGCAAGGTCGTGCTCTACCAACTGAGCTATTCCCGCGCCTTGTACCGTTGCATAAATTCTTCATCGGTACGGGGTGCGCATTATACGAGAAATTATTGCTGCTGCAAGAGTCTAAAAGCAAAATTTTGCGCTTTCGATTCGTTTGCCGATTAAAGCAGCAACCTGCTGTTTTCCTGCGCACCTTTCAGGGCTAAAGCTGCAAAAAGTGCTCGCGGTAGTATGCCAGTTCGGCGACCGATTCGCGAATATCATCCAGCGCCTGATGCGTGCCCGCCTTTTTGAAGCCTGGCAGAATTTCCGGCTTCCAGCGACGCGCCAGCTCTTTTAAGGTGCTGACGTCGAGATAGCGATAGTGGAAGTAGGCTTCCAGCTCCGGCATGTATTTGAAAAGAAAGCGGCGATCCTGGCCAATGCTGTTGCCGCAAATCGGCGAGCTGTTAGCAGGCACCCACTGTTTAAGGAATTCAATCGTCGCCAGTTCGGCGCGGCGATCGTCGAACTCGCTGGCTTTGACGCGCTCCACCAGCCCGCTCGCGGTATGAGTGCGCACGTTCCACTCGTCCATCAGCGCCAGCTGCGCGTCGGACTGATGCACCGCCATGACCGGCCCTTCCGCCAGAATATTGAGATTCGCGTCGGTCACCAGCGTGGCGATCTCGATAATGCGGTCGCGCTCCGGATCCAGTCCGGTCATCTCCAGATCGATCCAAATCAGATTATTTTCATTTCCTGTCGCCATGCTTTTTTCCCGCCGTAGCCGTAGTCGTCATCAAGAGTGAATAAGGTGTATCATAGACGTTTTGCCCAACCGGGCGAAGTCTGACGAAAGCCTGAGAGGATGCGTGAGCAAAAATAAACTGTCGAAAGGTCAACAACGTCGCGTCAGCGCTAACCATCAGCGTCGTCTGAACCAGCGCGATGCGCCGGAAGCTGACGACAATCTGTTCGGTGAAGCGGCGGAAGGCGTCGTGATTAGCCGTTTCGGCATGCACGCAGACGTCGAAGACCGCGCGGGCGAGGTGCATCGCTGCAACCTGCGCCGCACTATCCGTTCGCTGGTGACCGGCGATCGCGTCGTCTGGCGCCCGGCGCTCGGCGGCGGCAAAGGCATTGTCGAAGCGGTGCACGAGCGTAGCAGCGTGCTGACGCGCCCCGACTACTACGACGGGCTGAAGCCGATCGCTGCCAATATCGACCAGATCATTATCGTTTCGGCGATTTTGCCTGAGCTGTCGCTTAATATTATCGACCGCTATCTGGTGGCGAGCGAAACCCTGGGCATCGAACCGCTGCTGGTGCTGAACAAGACCGACCTGCTGGATGATCAGGCGCGCGCCTTCGTCGACCAGCAGATGGATATCTATCGCCGTATCGGCTATCGCGTGCTGATGGTCTCCAGCCATGCTAAAGCGGGCCTGGCGGATCTCGAAGCGGCCCTGACCGATCGCATCAGCATATTTGCCGGACAGTCCGGCGTCGGCAAGTCGAGCCTGCTGAACGCCCTGCTCGGCCTGGACGCGGCGGTGGAAACCGCCATCGTGACCAACGACGTCTCTGACGTTTCCGGACTGGGCCAGCACACCACCACCGCCTCGCGCCTGTACCACTTTCCTCACGGCGGCGACGTGATCGATTCGCCGGGGGTGCGCGAGTTCGGCTTGTGGCATCTTGAGCCGGAACAAATTACCCGCGGATTTGTCGAATTTCGTGAATTTCTCGGCAGTTGTAAGTTCCGCGACTGTAAGCACGGCAGCGATCCCGGCTGCGCTATTCGCGCCGCCGTCGAGGCGGGCCAGATAGACGTTTCGCGCTTCGACAACTATCACCGTATTCTGGAGAGCATGGCGCAGGTGAAAACGCGCAAGAATTTCTCCTCCAGCGAGTGATACTCGCTGCTTACCGCGGCATTGACCCTGCATCGCCTCTGTAACAGACGGGATCACGGGGAAATTCGCCATCTGACCGGGGCGCTGATATGATTCGCCCCCTTTTTGACTGACGCGAAACAAAGCCAGGAGGCTAAGGTGTTTGATCGTGTAAAACTCGGCCTGAATCATGTACTGCCGAAAAAATGGTTAACGGAACTTGCCGGTTGGGGTGCCAGCCGTCGTGGCGGCTGGTTGACCAAACTGGTGATTGATATCTTCGTCTGGTTCTACAAAGTGGATATGTCGGAAGCGCGGAAATCCGATACCGCCAGCTATCGCACCTTTAACGACTTCTTTGTTCGCCCGTTGAAAGATGACGCGCGTCCAGTCGATCCCGACGCGAACCTGATCGTGCTGCCCGCCGACGGCGCCATCAGCCAGCTGGGCCGCATCGAAGGCGACCAGATTTTCCAGGCGAAAGGCCATCACTATACCCTCGACGCGCTGCTGGCGGGCCAGGAAGCGATGGCGGCGCAGTTCCGCGACGGCCATTTCGTTACCACTTACCTTGCGCCGCGCGACTACCACCGCGTGCATATGCCGTGCAACGGCATTCTGCGCGAGATGATCTACGTGCCGGGCGATCTCTACTCGGTGAACCCGCTGACGGCGCGCAATATCCCCAATTTGTTCGCGCGCAACGAACGCGTTATCTGCTATTTCGATACCGATATCGGTCCGATGGTGCAGATCCTCGTGGGCGCCACTATCGTCGGCAGCATCGAAACCAGCTGGGCCGGCACCATTACGCCGCCGCGCGAAGGGGTGATCAAACGCTGGCACTATCCGGCTGCGGATAGCGAAGGCGCCGTTGTGCTGCTGAAAGGCCAGGAGATGGGGCGCTTTAAGCTGGGCTCCACCGTGATTAATCTGTTCGCGCCGGGCCGCGTTAAGCTGGCAGAGAGTCTGGAAGCCGAAAGCAAGACGCGCCTCGGCCAGCCGCTGGCTATCGCGCTGCCGCAGACCGCCCCCGTCGACGTTATCGCCGACTAACCGCTGAGAGTGTTTTTGCTGTGCGATCGTTTCTCATCCTGCTGCTGAGCCTCTGGCTCAGCACCTCAGCGCTGGCGGCCACCGTGCCGGATGCCAGCCAACTTAAACAGGCGCTGGACGAGGCGAAAGCGGCAAAAAGCTCTCCCGCGCAGGCGGAGCAGGTGCAGTCTCTTGAGGCTGCCCTCAACTACCTTTCCGAACGCGATGCGTCGCTGGAGCGCGCAAAGCAATATCAGCAGGTTATCGACGACTTCCCCCGCCTTGCGCGCGAACTGCGCCAGCAAATCACCTCGTTAGACGACGGCAGCAAAAGCGTGCGCAGCACCATGAGCAGCGCCCAGCTCGATCAGGAGATCCTGCAGGTCAGCAGCCAGCTGCTGGAAGAGGGACGCCAGGCGCAGCAGGAGCAGGACCGCGCCCGCGAGATCAGCGACTCGCTATCGCAGCTTCCGCAGCAGCAAACCGACGCCCGTCGGGCGATGACCGAAAGCGATCGCCGCCTGCAGAGCGGATCCGCCGCCGCGTCGCCGCAGACCCAGGCGCAGCTGTGGGCGCGCCAGGCGGAAAACGCGGTCAATAAAGCGCGCGTGGACGAGCTGGAGCTGGCGCAACTCTCCGCTAACAATCGTCAGGAGCTGGCGCGCATGCGCGCCGATCTGCATCAGCGCAAAGCGGCGCAGCTCGACAACTATCTGCAGGCGCTGCGCAATCAGTTAAACGAACAGCGTCAGCGCGAGGCGGAACTGGCGCTGGCGCGCACCGAGCAGCTGGCGGAAAACAGCGGCGACCTGCCGCCCGTTATCAGCGATCAGTTTCGCGTTAACCGCGACCTCTCCGGCGCGCTGAACCAGCAGGCGCAGCGCATGGATCTGGTGGCCTCTCAACAGCGGCTGGCGACCAATCAGATTATCCAGGTACGTCAGGCGCTGGGCACGCTGCGCGAACAGTCGCAGTGGCTCGGCGCCTCCAACCTGCTGGGCGAAGCGCTGCGCGCGCAGGTGGCGCGACTGCCTGACATGCCCAAGTCGCAGCAAATTGACAACGAGATGGCGCAGCTGCGCGTGCAGCGCCTGCGCTACGAAGATCTGCTGCAGCAGCAGGATACGCTGCGCAAAGCGCATCAGCCTGACGGACAGCCTTTCAACGCCGAACAGCGCCGTATTCTGGATGCGCAGCTGAAAACCCAGCGCGAGCTGCTTAATTCGCTGATCTCCGGCTGCGATACGCTGATCCTGGAGATCACCAAGCTCAAGGTCGCCAATACCCAGCTACAGGATGCGTTGACCGACGTAAAAGACGCCACCCACCGCTATCTTTTCTGGACGGCGGACATCAGCGCGATCGGCCTGAACTATCCGGTGGAAGTGGCGCGGGATCTGTCGCGTCTGCTGTCGCTCGACACGCTTGGCCAGCTGGGCAAAGCGCTGGCGATGATGGTTACCAGCCGCGAGACCGTGCTGCCCTTGATCGGCGCGGTGCTGCTGGTCGGCTTCAGCCTCAGAACGCGTCGCCACTTCAACGCCTTCCTGGCGCGCTCGGCGAGCAAGGTAGGCAAAGTGACGCAGGATCGCTTTCGTCTGACGGTGCGCACCGTTTTCTGGTCAATTCTGGTGGCGCTGCCGCTGCCGGTGCTCTGGGCGGCGCTCGGCTATGGGCTGCAGCACGCCTGGCCCTACCCGATAGCGGTAGCGTTCGGCGACGGCATTACGGCCACGCTGCCGCTGTTGTGGGCCTTTATGATCAGCGCCGCGTTCGCCCGGCCCAACGGCCTGTTTGTGGTGCATTTTCGCTGGCCGCAAACCCGCGTGGCGCGCGCGACCCGCTATTACTCGCTGACCATCGGCCTGATTGTGCCATTGATTATGCTGCTGATCGCCTTCGCCAATATGGAGGATCGTCAGTTTTCCGCCTCGCTGGGCCGGCTCTGTTTTATCCTGATCTGCGGCGCGCTGTCGATCGTGACCGTAAGCCTGAAGCGCGCTGGCATCCCGCTCTATCTGGATAAAGAGGGCAACGGCGATAACCTGGTGAACCGCGTGCTGTGGAACCTGATGATCGCCATTCCGCTCGCCGCCGCCCTCGCCTCGATGATCGGCTATCTGGCCACTGCGCAGGCGCTGCTGGCGCGGCTGGAAACCTCTGTCGCCATCTGGTTCCTGCTGCTGGTGATCTACCATATTATCCGCCGCTGGATGCTTATCCAGCGGCGGCGCATCGCCTTTGACCGCGCGCGTCAGCGCCGCGCCGATATGCTGGCGAACCGTGCGCGTCACGAAGATGAGAAAGAGTCCGCCGCGCAAAACGGCGAGGTCGACGTGGATGAGCCGATTATCGACCTCGACGCCATCAGCGCGCAGTCGCTGCGGCTGGTGCGCTCCATCCTCACCCTGATTGCGCTGGTGTCGGTGATCGTGCTCTGGTCGGAGATTCATTCCGCCTTCGGCTTTCTCGAGAATATTCGTCTGTGGGATGTCAGCACTACGGTGCAGGGCGTTGAGAGTATTCAGCCTATTACGCTGGGCTCGGTGCTGATTGCGATTCTGGTGCTGATTATCACCACCCAGCTGGTGCGCAATATGCCCGCGCTGCTGGAGCTGGCGCTGCTGCAGCACCTTAATCTGACGCCAGGCACCGGTTACGCAATCACCACGCTGACCAAGTATGTACTGATGCTGGTGGGCGGGTTAATCGGCTTCTCGATGATTGGCATTGAGTGGTCGAAACTGCAGTGGCTGGTCGCGGCGCTCGGTGTGGGACTCGGTTTTGGTCTGCAGGAGATTTTCGCCAACTTTATTTCCGGCCTGATCATCCTGTTCGAAAAGCCGATCCGTATTGGCGATACCGTGACTATTCGCGATCTGACCGGCAGCATTACGCGCATCAATACGCGCGCCACCACCATTATCGACTGGGACCGCAAAGAGATTATCGTCCCGAACAAGGCCTTTATTACCGAGCAGTTCGTCAACTGGTCGCTTTCCGACTCGGTGACGCGCGTGGTGCTGACTATCCCTGCGCCCGCGCATGTGGACAGCGAAGAGGTGACGACGGTGCTGAGACAGGCGTGCGAGCGCTGCAGCTATGTGCTGGACGTGCCGGCGCCGGATGTTTTCCTGGTCGATTTGCAGCAGGGTATTCAGCTGTTCGAGCTGCGTATTCACGCGGCGGAGATGGGCCACCGCATGCCGCTGCGCCACGAGCTGCATCAGCTGATCCTGAAAGGCTTTGCCGAGCACGGCATCGAAATGCCCTTCCCGCCCTTCCAGGTGCGTATGGAAACGCTGGGCAAGAAGACACCAGCCAGCAACGGCACGCCGGCAGCGCGAACCTTTAAATCTGGCGGCCTGTAACGCGGCTGTGAACGGAAAAAGGGGCATAATGAAGGGAAGTGGGAAGTGGCTCGCACCCCGCAGAGGCCCGTTAAGCCGGGCCTCGTCAGCGGTGAAAAGAGTCTGAACGCAGCGCTTACTGCTTCACAAACTCTTCGCCCTGCGCGATATCTTTTTTCAGCGTCTCCAGCATGCCGTTTAACGCCTGCTGTTCAAAATCGCTCAGCGTGCCGACAGGGCGTCGCTCGGCGATACCGTTTTTGCCCAGCAGCAGCGGCTGCGAGAAGAAGCGGGCATACTCGCCATCGCCCTCTACGTAAGCGCACTCCACCACGTTCGCCTCGCCCTGAAGCGCGCGCACCAGCGACAGGCCGAAGCGCGCCGCGGCCTGGCCCATCGACAGCGTCGCAGATCCGCCGCCCGCTTTGGCCTCGACCACTTCTGTCCCCGCATTCTGGATACGTTTCGTCAGGCTGGCGACCTCTTCGCCGCTAAAGCTCACGCCTTTCACCTGCGACAGCAGCGGCAGGATAGTGACGCCGGAGTGGCCGCCGATTACCGGCACCTCGACCTCGTTCGGCTGCTTGCCTTTCAGCTCGGCGACAAAGGTGTTGGCGCGGATAATATCCAGCGTCGTGACGCCAAACAGGCGATTTTTGTCATAGACGCCGTGCTTTTTCAGCACGTCGGCGGCGATCGCCACCGTGGTATTGACCGGGTTGGTGATAATGCCAATAAGCGCTTTCGGCGCGGTTTGCGCCACCTGCTCAATAAGGTTGCGCACGATGCCTGCGTTAACGTTAAACAGATCGGCGCGATCCATGCCCGGCTTACGCGCTACGCCCGCCGAGATCAGGATGACGTCTGCGCCGTGCAGCGCAGGCGTCGCGTCTTCGCCGCTAAAACCCTGAATCTTGACTGCGGTGGGAATATGGCTGAGATCCACCGCCACGCCGGGCGTTACCGGCGCAATATCATAGAGCGTGAGTTCGGAACCCGCAGGAAGCTGGGTTTTTAACAGAAGGGCGAGCGCCTGACCGATTCCGCCAGCAGCGCCAAGAACGGCAACTTTCATTCTGTACTCCTTATTAAGGTGGG
>Ga0209796_10001345_pt1 | contig 10540 bp, 11 predicted proteins | sample AgamicOrSfrz_FD_187167 | JGI IMG/M metagenome (GOLD analysis project Ga0209796, IMG submission 187167) | Agave microbial communities from Guanajuato, Mexico - Or.Sf.rz (SPAdes) (version 2) | ecosystem: Host-associated > Plants > Phyllosphere > Phylloplane/Leaf | place: Guanajuato, Mexico...
CGCTCTAAAAACTTTTTGTAGTTTTTCCCTTTCTTTAGGACTATTGAAAAAGAAGTTTGAAAGTGAAGTTCATTTAATATTTTTATGGCAGCCTTTATCTTTGTGCTATCAAGTGTTATCGATATTAAGTACTTTAACATGTCATCATTAACATTTGAAAAGAATATATTGTTTGAAGCACTCCTTAAACCTAAGTATATATAATCAGGTGAATTTTTAATGCCATTTTTTGTAGGGTAATAAAATTTATCTTTATAACTATTAGTGACAGCTAGGACTTTCTTTCTAACAAAGCTTGAATTATCACTTTGATTGGATATAACTTCCATGTCCGTCAAGACTTCGTATTTATAGTCTATTGCACTTACATTTTTTTTCTTTTTAGTATGTGTGGTGCTAAGTTCGCATAAGAAAATATCACAAATACATGACAGCAATGTACTTTTACCTGCTCCATTTGGACCTATGATAACCGTCTTAACATTACCTTTCTGCATGTCATCAGAAAGTAAAATATCGGTATCTGTGAATAGCTTATGTTCTGATAATTTTAAATTAGTAATTTTCATCTATGTATCCTTCCGGAGTGTTACACTATGTTTTATCTTCTTGACTTAAGTGAATTGTAATACACAAAAGTATTTCTGCATTTAGCTGTTAATAAAAAATATATGAATAATAGAAATTATGAGTTTTTAATAATATTAAATTATTCATATTTTTGGCTACAGATTTGTTTTAATTTTTATTTGTTTTAATGGATATGACATTATCTCTGCTCTATATAAGTGAGTTCATTTGACTATTAAATGAAAATATTTAGAAGCTTGGCAAGTGTTATGACACAAGAGGTAAGCTTCTGTTTTTTTTAATTGCATAAGGGGGGCATTTTTCATTTAGTTATTTATTTTCATGTATTGATAAATCCTTTATCAGTTTTCTTGTAAATAAAAATTATAACTTTAATAATGTTATCGGCATGATGCTGTCATACTTTAGTCCTTAAACAAAAAAATCATCAACTTTTTTGCTCAAGCTAAGTGATATGGAAAATTAACAGCGCCATAGAAGCTTTAACGTCAAGCCAACATGAACGACCCTGCTTAAAATTTTTCGCTTCATACGCTCTCTTCAAGTCCTTTCACTTTTTGCCATTTGTCAGAACTTTGAGTTTAAAGCAACCTGAATCATCTCTATCTCTAACTCTTTCTCTCTCTATCTCTATATCAGGCATATCTTCAGTAACTATTATTATAATGGATATTTTCCTCTTAGGGGACTTGAGACTCCACTTAAGTGCTTCTCTGACTCAATCTTTCATACATCAAATGTAAAAGGTAGGGAGTAAGAGAGTATACTTAGGTAATTTCCTGGGCAGAGACTTAACCTTCGAAGTAGTAGAAGATCCAATGGTCTTTTTGTTGTAAAAGCATTTTGTAATGACTGTGTCATGATGGGGTAATTTGACTCCGAATAAAATATATTCCCTTTTATAAACAGGATTTCCGGCACGTTATTCGCTTCTTGAAGCAGAAATTGTGGTAGTGAAAAGGTTACATCCACTCTATAGCGTTTTGTCTTTAACCTGAAGCAGGCTGAACTGGGTATGTACATGACCGAAGTATTGCTAGAGCAGGACATCTGCAACCACGGACTACTTCTAAAAAAGATGTTTGCCGATTTAGGCTGGGCAAGAATATGCTTCAATACGTTTTGGTAAATAGAGTTGACGCGGGCATGCTTGCGCTAGCTTGTCAGAGACTCAATGACCCGAATACATGGATATGTTGCACGATTGAGGAAATCAAAGCTTAAAGAGGATGAATTAGTGATTGCGCATTATGTGCATAATATCTAATTTTTTAATAACTAATAGGCTAAGCCGTACTAATGGTACTATTAGAAAGTAGTGTCAAAGAACCTTAGGTTTCCTAGAGGGTTTTTAGGCATTTTTAAAAATAACAGATGATATAATAGTAAATATGGTATTAAATACATTCTCTAAGAAAGGGTATTGTTTATAGCTTACATAAGCAAGGCCTCCATAAAACATGATAGAGGCAAGGTTTTTAATTGCCTTCATTCTTGATTTTGCTTTTTTTATTAAAGTAAGAATACTTGCCTTAATGCTTTCTGCATTATTAATAATTTCTTTATTGTCTTCAAAGTTTAAATATTTATCAAAGGCAGATTCTACTCGAGATGTCAGATTGTCAAAGGTTTCGTTAAAAACATCAACGGATATGAAATTTACTTTTTTTATCATCCACAGTCCAACTACTATTAAAATGGCTTCGACTGTTTCATTAGCTTTTACTAAGCCACCAGCGGCTATTAAAGCCCCTGGGATCGTTAATGCCTTAGATTGATTGGATGAAATGAACTCGTTAATTTTACTAGTGAATTCTAGGTTTTTTTCATCAAGTTCGTTGAGGATTTTATTTACAGAAAATCTTTTTGTATAGACTTCATAAAGCTCATCATACTTTTCACGAACGATTTCTGTGGAGTCAATTAGCTCAATTAGGGTAGAGATTTTGCTTGATTTAGACATTTCATTGATAGCAGAGCGGATCACAAGTTTCCGCTCGCTTTTATGAAGATCATTAATGCTTATGGTTTCAAGTAATTCAGAAATAACCGCTAGCTTTCTTGATGGTTCAGAAAGACTGCAAATATCTTTAAAAGATAAAGAGTGCTTTAGTTCTATTTTTCGACTTTTCCCTTCATTAATAAAAAACAATACAGAACAGTCGCTGTTGTAATGATCTGCAATTATACAAAGCAGGTTTTTCCATGTGAAGTAATTGCGAAATTTATCAAGGCTATCATTTGATGCTGTTGGAAATACTAAAGGCGAGCCAATGATAAAAACGTCTGGTATGTTATCCTGAGTATGAATCCTAACCCAAAAAGATTCTAAATCTTCATAGAGTATAGGAGTATCCCAACAAGAAGCTGTTCGATTAAGCCAGACTTCGTTGCCGTCAATACTATCCTCAGCGTTCTTATAACCAATAGCTTTAAGCGAGGAAACAATTTCACTATTATTTCTATTGTCATAATTTTCGACAAGTTGAATGACAGTATATGAGGCGTCAGTTTTACTAGTCGCCCCATTAAATAGTTGTGATAGTCTTAAAATTGCTTCTTCACTTGTCATTATTGACTGTCTCTATATCTTTTTAACTCAACATAATCTGCCTCACTTAACCTTATCACAACCTCATACTTGTTGTCATTTAAAATGACAGGCTTATTGGAGTTTTCATCACCGATTGCGCCACGCATAATTTTTAGTTTGAAATTCTTATCTTTATCTTCTACTTCAATTGTTAATGCATTTTCGGCTGATCTGTAAGTCGGTTCAAATTGCGGATCAACTTGAAAGCCATTTATATTTACAAAGTCAACAAAAGTCCCTTTGCATATATGCGACGAATTGAGGCAAGAATCTATGATATTTGATATCTCTTCAAGTTTAACGGATTTATTTCCATTTTTATCTCTCGACTTTTTATCTAATAACGACTTAACCTCCTTGTCAATTTGATCACGCATTACTCTACCGAGTTTGTTATTTTGTACAAACTGATTAATTGCTGTAAATAGGTGGTTGATGCTTCGCTTGTTATCAGAGCCATGGCGGCATCCTAAGGAATCTTTGAAAAAATCACTTTTTGATTTCCCTTGTATAAAATGCACATAGGAGTCCCCATCATTATCAGGGTAGATAACATTAAATAAAGTTAAGTCAAACATGGCCGCTTGTCGCAAGGCATCAGTATTGATAGGGTTTAATTTTTTTGGGGTCAAACTGTCTTTTTCAAAGTCATAAGCACTTTGTTTGTCAACCATTACGATAAGAACTTTCCCTAGGTCTTCTTTGTCAGCTGATTTATAGTGAATTATTACTATCGATCCTCCAACGAGACTCGAAACAATGTTTTCGTTATTTGCATTTAGCTTAATCTTTTCGATAATCGCAGTTGTAAAATCTTTAAAATTACTATTGCCAATTATATAACTTTTAAAAATATTTGGTATAGAGGTAAGAGCTTTATCTGAATCAAGAAAATTATGGAATTTATTTTTTCGACTGAATTTTTTTTCAATCCTAGTTATGAATTCAGATGCAACTTCATTTTTAAGATCCCATTCCTCTCCCAGTTTATATACAAATTTTCTAGAGGAGTCTTTATCGAGGTTTACAGTTATTGCACCCATGGGGAAGTAAGTTTGCTTATTAATAACTACAACATGAGGGGTAGCTCCGCATTTTTCACAAGCTGAAGTTGGTTCGTCGAGAACATTGCCGCACTCTAAACATGTAATTTCCATCATCGCATTCCATGAAAGTCAATTGGATTTTTTCCGAAATAGACTAATAACCTTACCAAAACACTAACGCGTACGCAAAATTTCTTATAATTAATTTGGATCGTCACTACGCGCTAGCACATGACATTGAAACATCTTCTGCTGGAGATGTTTTTGTTTATGCTCTATAAGGTTAGCTATATAGGGCCAGCTTAGAGGCGACATGAGTGGTTCATGCATAAACTGATACGCTTTAGACTTAACCACATGTTCCGCTTAGGAAATTTTGAATTTCAAATCTTCAGTGAGCCCGAGATCAAACTCACCAAAGGCCCTGTCGATAATTTTATCTCTTCCGCTCCAGGGTAATGCCTTAAGAGACGTCTAATGGATCTGCCGTTCACTCGAAAGATGTCCGCCAATCAGGGAGTGAAGGGAATCACTGATGCCCGTAAAGATAAGCTTGATTCGGAGGTTTTGGTCGCCAAGGGCTTTTATTAAGCCTCCCGAAGTTCTTCCTTTCCTCAGCACTTTCAATCTGGTCAAATTCATCAATAACAATATACGGAACAGATGAGTGCTTTCCTGACAACGCAGACAGGGCCATAACGGCTGAGGAGACAGAATTTACCTCGTGCAGCACAGGCTTTTCGGTTATCTTGTGCTGAGCTGACAGACCTGTACCCATCAGATTTAAACTAGCACCCCAAGTTGTTTCAGAAACCGGTCCGGCAGAAATTTTTGCCTTCAGTAAAATGTCATTTACTATCGTGCTGAGCATTGAGCCAGGTCCACAGCCGACAAAGACAGGATCATTGTGTGTCTGCAGCTTAACAGCCACAGTCTGGGCCAGTGAGGTTTTGCCCACGCCACGGTCACCGTAAATGAAAACATGACGGCCATCAGCATAAAGCGCCGCCTCAATCTCATTAACCTGCTTCTCACGGCCAAAAAGCATTTCAAAGGAGGATATGGGGGCCGAAGGGCGTATTACCTTATTGAGCTTTTCGTAAAATTCCTGACTGGACAGGTTCTGGATAGTAATGAATTTTCCTCAAGAAAAACCGAATTCAATGCGCTGCATGCATGCTCTCTGATAAAAAGGATAATACACGTTTTGCCGAATGGATGATATTTCGCAAAAGAAATGCCTCGTGTCGAAAATCCTGCTAATAAAGAAATCTTTTCTCATATGAAGTGTATGAGATAATAAACATCATAAGCGCGATTCATTAAGACATCATATAACGTTGCGATACCTGTATTTTTCTTTTTAATCACTTAAAACCGGAGGGAGTAATGCGCGATATACAACAGGTGCTTGAGCGCTGGGGCGCATGGGCTGCTAATCATCACGAGATGATGACCTGGTATCATACTGCTGCAGGCTTTGGTCGTTTAATCCCCGATAAGATTGTATCACGCCCTCAGTGCAGTGATGACGACGCGCTTATTATTAGTAAATGCATCGCCAGGCTCTGTAAAAATAACCGTGAAATGCATGACCTTCTGATTGATTATTATGTGCTGGGTTATACATTTATGTGTCTGGCAAAGAAACATGGATGCTCTGACGGACATATAGGGAAAAGGTTACAGAAAGCAGAAGGGCTGATTGAAGGAATGCTGATAATGCTCAACGTTTCGCTTGAAATGGACCGGCATGTCCAGTGTTTTGCGAGTGCCTGTCCTGTAGAATAAAGGCATTTACGTACGTGAAATGACGGGTATGCTTTCTACAGTAAAAAATGTGCCCAGATATTTAAATTCAGAAATCCCGCCTTTAAGGCGGGCTTTTTTTATACCCAAAGTCGCCGCTGGTTCCCACCGCGCACCCTGCGCACGTCGACGCAAGGCTTTTTTCTTCAAACCCCATCTTTGCCCACACCATAGAGGGCAGAGCATGCATCGTATGGATTATACATCTCATCAAATACCATGTTATGAGTGCTGTTGAAGGCATGCAGCTTAATGCTGTAGCAATCATCCTCATCATTACCGCTGCAAGCGTCGGTAGTATTATACCGACGCTTCCTCTGGCGATGTTTAACTGAGCGTTAAATACCGGAAATCTTTTCCTCGCATGTCGTTGTACTTATCTGTCATACGCTGATATTTATGGCCCATCAGTGTGCGAGTATCTATGCCCTGTGCCCGGTAAAGCCGCTCAGCTAAAGAACGCTGTTCACGGAACGGTGGCGGAGTACATCCGAGCGGAACTGATATCTCGCAGCATTCACGACAAACTCTAAACCACTGCGACAATGACCAGGTGTTAATGCGCCTTCCTGAGTCCGTTTGCAGCATTAGGCCATTTGACGGGCAAATATCGATGACTTCAGCGAGCGAGGTGGATACAGCATCCAGGCGCAGGCTAAGCGGCAGGGCTATCCTTTCTCCCGTTTTAAACTGCGTGAGATAGAGATAACCATCCCTGACGTCGCGAGAATGCATTCTTACTAAATCCGAGTAGCGCTGGCCGGTAACCAGGGCCAGCAGCATCGCGTTCTGAAAATAAACCGGTGCCCGGTATTTAGCGCACTTAAAAATCTGTATCCACTCGCTGAGGCTCAGTCGCGCCGCTGCAACCGCTGTTATTGGCCGCCGGGATAAAAGGGCGGGGTTATGTCCCATTGGTACAACGCCCGCTCGTTGCGCCTCTTTGAACAGATCGGACAGATTTATGCGCAGCCGGCGAGCTGCGTATGGGGTTTCCTGAGCTTTTTCATTGATGACCCGGCTGATCTCATAAGCCGAGATGCTCATCAGCTGACGATTGCCCCAGACTCTGCAACAGAACCGCGCAAGCCTTATATAGTCCTGTACTGTTTTCGCTTTTATTTCGCCGCTGGCGTGTCTGGCCTGCACTGCGAGTGAATATCTTTCAACCCATTTACCTACTGTTAATGACATGATTTTCTACTCATCTGTAATTAAGAAGCTGCCTGCGCGGCAGTGGGATGAGTGATAAAGGTTATTTCTGCGCTGAATGCAGTCCTGGCATACCTCTGCGAGGACTGCAGAGCCTGTTGTTAACGATGAGTCTCAATTAATTGTCCTACAAAGCTCGCTTCGGCGGGCTTTTTTTATACCCAAAGTCGCCGCTGGTTCCCACCGCGCACCCTGCGCATGCCGACGCGCGGCTTTTTTCTTCTAACCCATCGTTGCCCATACCAGAACCAGAAAGGGCAGAGCATGCATCGTATGGATTCTACATCTCATCAAATGCCGTACTGGTGGTCAGCGTGCCTAGCGTTCTTCTCAACGCTGACGCTTTACGACTGCGTTTTTTGCATCGGCGCAGCGATCTCGGCGTTCTTCACGATCAAAACCTATTATGCCTCGCGACGCGAAAGACGACAGCAGCTGGAGGAGGAGCGCAAGCGAACAGAGATGCTCAGAGTCTATCTGGACAGTGTCATTGCTAAACCGGAAAGCGAGCGTCCGACGGCTGCTGAAGTCGTAGCTAAAGCAACCGAAGGCGAGAGGAAGACAAATGCCGATACTTAACAGAAAAGTCGGCGCAGCGGGCGCGGTATGTGCTGTTGGTGTCATCGTTGCAATTGTGCTTTTGGGCGGCCAGGTGCGCACTAACCAGCGCGGACTGGAACTCATTGGTAACGCAGAGGGATGCCGGCGTGAGCCATACACATGTCCGGCAGGCTTTGTTACCGACGGCATAGGCAATACACACGGTGCTAAGCCAGGCACACGCAAAACTGACGAACAGATAGCCGCAGACTGGCAACAAAACATACTGGACGCCGAAGCATGCGTAAATCGCTACGCCGCTGGCGCCCGGCTGCCAGATAACACATTTTCCGCTGCGGTCTCGATCGCATTCAATGTCGGCTGCCCAAAAATGCAGAAATCGACAATGTTCCGCTATTTCCGCCATGGGCAGCTGGTGGACGGATGTAATGAATTTCCCCGGTGGGTTTTCGGTGGGGGCAAAGAGCTGCCTGGGTTGGCGACACGTCGCGAGGAAGAAAGGCAGCTTTGCCTGAAGGGTGTGAAGTGATGCGGTATGTGCTGCTTTGCCTCTGTCTGGTTGCGATGGGGACCGGTCTGTTCGTCACCCATTATCACGACAAAGCCAAAGAGTGGCGTGCGACAGCTCATCAGACACAACAGCTGGCGAGGCAGCAGGACGCCGCTATACGCGAAATGCAGACACGACAGCGCGAGGTTGCCATGCTCGATGAGAAATACATAAAGGAGTTAGCCGATGCTCAGGCGACTATTGATCAGCTTCACCATGACGTTATTGCTGGTCGCAAGCGGCTGTACCTCAAAACCCGCCGTTCAGCCATGCCAGAGGGTAAAGCCCCCGGCGCCAGCGGCGTGGATGATGCAGCCCGCACCCGATCTGCTAAGTCCGCTGAACGGGATTATTTCACTCTCAGACGTCGAATCGAGCTCGTCAGAAAGCAAATAGCCGGTTTGCAGCAGTACATCAGAGAGCAGTGTCTGAAATAACGGGCCTCGCATTAGCGGGGCTTTTTTTCACCATCAATAAATCCATGCGCCTCGTACGCGCAGCTATTAACCCAGAGCCTACAGAAAAGTGAGCCTGAGAGAACCCGTATAGGTACGGACCTTTCTGGGGCGGTTTCTCTGTGCGACAGGCTCACTTTTCTGCAGGTATCCGAAATGAATGAACTGACATTTAACAATCACAGTGTCGTGCCATTTGACAACGGCGACGGGAAAATCTGGTTTACAGGCGAGCAGCTTGCTGAGTTGCTGGATTATGCGGACAGCAAAAAGATTTCGAATATTTATAACCGCCACAAAGATGAATTTACAGAGAGCATGACCTGTATCCTCAAAGTGAGGAAGAATGGAATAAACAACAGTTTACGTGACATGTCGGTAAGGCTGTTTTCTCCACGTGGTGCTCATCTGATTGGCATGGTGTCCCGAACGAAAGTTGCTAAAGATTTGCGTATCTGGCTGCTGAACCTGGCAGAAAAGGAATCAGGTATCGAGTTAGGTCGACTTTCTGCCAGTGAGCTGGCCAGTCTTACGGGTCAGAGGCTTCACGATGCGATTGCAGGCTTTGACCAGAAATCCTTTGCCTTACGGGGTCAGCGCGGCAGCGGACTTATGGCCCAGCGTAAGCGCGATATCAGACGTGTGAAAGAAGCGACGCGTCTGGCACTCAGCCTCACACAGATGGTCATTCCGGATCCGGGCGAGTTTTCCCTGGAGCAAACATCATGAATCTGACGCCAGCTCAGTTTCTGGAGAAACACATCATCTCAGAACTCACCCGTCAGGGCTTCGAAGTTAACGTTGCGAATACTGGCGCGCGTGAGGCGCTGAGGTTTTACCGTCGCGCAGGATCGTGCGGAGGAAAGAATAAAGTGTTCGATGAGTGTCTGAGCGTGGCGAAGATCTGGGCGGTGAAAAACCAGGCCAGTAAAAAAAGAATTGCCCCGGCACGCTCTGAACCTGCGGGTCCTCCCGGAGGGGTACCCTATCCACGAGGCGGCGGCCCCGCAGAAAACGGCTAGTTTTGCGATTTTCATAGGGACACCACCACGTGTCTTAACTAATTGAATTTATAAGTTAAATCGGCTTTTGAGGTGTCCATTTCGCCAAAAACAGGGACAGGTGGGTAGCGGTTAATTACATGATATTAAAAAGGAAGTCCGTAAATGAGCTGGTGTGTTGAGGTGAGGAATGTCAGACATCAGCAGAATCGGGGATGCCTATAACTGGAGTATTGCGAAAATTGCTGAAGCTTTCGGCATAGATCGTAAGACGGTCAGAAAGAAAATCATGAACGCTCAGGTTGCATCCGCCGGAAACATTCGTGGAAATCCGGTCTATGCCCTTAAGGACATCGGTCCTGTTCTCTTTGCCCCTGATGAAGCAGCCACACCTGAAACACTTCATGATCCCTCCCGCATGGATCCTAAATCCCGGAAGGACTGGTTTCAGTCTGAGAATGAGCGCGTAAAGCTAGAAGCTGCGCTCAGCCAGCTCGTTCCTGCTAATGAAGTACATCGCGAGATGGCCATGATGGCGAAGTCTGTTTTACAGGTACTGGATACATGGCCTGACAGGCTGGAGCGCGATCGTGGGTGGTCTCCCCATCAGATTTCAGAAGCACAAAGCATTGTTGATGAAATTCGAGAAGCGCTGGCTGCAGAGATCCGTAGTGCAGATATCGTCGAGGAGCGTGAGTCATGACATACGCCTCAGCTGCTGA
>Ga0209796_10001346_pt1 | contig 10539 bp, 5 predicted proteins | sample AgamicOrSfrz_FD_187167 | JGI IMG/M metagenome (GOLD analysis project Ga0209796, IMG submission 187167) | Agave microbial communities from Guanajuato, Mexico - Or.Sf.rz (SPAdes) (version 2) | ecosystem: Host-associated > Plants > Phyllosphere > Phylloplane/Leaf | place: Guanajuato, Mexico...
CGGTGCTTACCAGCGTAAAAAAAGCCGAGCAGTATCTGCTGGAAAACGAAACCACCAAAAACTACCTCAGCATTGATGGCCTGGCCGATTTTGCGCGCTGCACCCAGGAGCTGCTGTTTGGCGCAGAGAACCCGCTGATCGCCGCTGGCCGCGCGCGCACCGCGCAGACCCCTGGCGGCACCGGCGCGCTGCGCGTCGCGGCAGATTTTCTCGCCACGCAGACCGCCGTTAAGCGCGTCTGGGTAAGTAATCCCAGCTGGCCGAACCATAAAAACGTCTTTAACGCGGCGGGCCTGGAGGTGTGCGAATACGCCTGGTACGATGCGGAAAACCACCAGCTCGACTTCGACGGCATGCTGGCCGCGCTGCAGGAAGCCAAAGCAGGCGACGTGGTGCTGTTCCACGGCTGCTGCCATAACCCGACCGGCATCGATCCGACGGCGGAACAGTGGAGCCAGCTGGCGCAGCTCTCTCAGGCGAAAGGATGGCTGCCGCTGTTCGACTTCGCCTATCAGGGCTTCGCGCGCGGTCTGAATGAAGATGCGGAAGGCTTGCGTATTTTCGCCGCCTCGCATCAGGAGCTGATCGTCGCCAGCTCCTATTCCAAAAACTTCGGCTTATACAATGAGCGCGTCGGCGCCATTACCCTGGTGGCGGCCGATGCGGCTACCGCAGACACCGCCTTCAGCCAGGTGAAATACACCATCCGCGCCAACTACTCCAACCCGCCGGCGCACGGCGCCGCGGTGGTGGCGACCATACTGAGCAATCAGGCGTTGCGCACCATCTGGGAGCAGGAGCTGACCGATATGCGTCAGCGCATTCAGCGCATGCGTCAGCTGTTTGTGAATACCCTGGCGGAGAAAGGCGCCACGCGCGACTTCAGCTTTATTATTCAGCAGAACGGCATGTTCTCTTTTAGCGGTCTGACCAAAGATCAGGTTATCCGCCTGCGTGACGAGTTTGCGGTTTATGCGGTGAATTCAGGGCGCGTTAACGTCGCGGGCATGACGCCGGATAATATGTCAGCGCTGTGCGAGGCGATTGTCGCGGTGCTGTAAATCAGCCACGCTTCCCGCGCCTGCGCGGGACGCTTCGCGCTGAGACGTTCGCGATTAGCGTGCGTCAGGAGAGAGAATGGGCCGCTACGGCCCATTTTTTATTGCAGAAAGGGGTTGCTGATACGCTCGCGTCCCAGCGTCGAGATGGCGCCGTGGCCGGGCACGAAGGTGATATCGTCGCCCAGCGGCAGCAGCTTCTCTTTAATCGAGGCGATCAAATCCTGATGGCTGCCCTGAGGGAAGTCGGTTCGCCCTACGCCGCCGTGGAAAATCACATCGCCGGAAATCAGCAGACGGCCTGCGCGATCGAAAAAGACGATATGGCCCGGCGTATGGCCTGGCGTATGCAGGATCGTCAGTTCGACATCGCCGACCTGCACGCTGTCGCCCTCCTCCAGCCAGCGATCCGGCGTAAAGGGCGCGCACTCCGCCAGACCAAACATCCGGCTCTGCGTCGGCAGCGCTTCCAGCCAGAAGGCGTCCAGCCGGTGCGGTCCGACAATCGGCGCCTGATAGTGCGCCGCCAGCTCCGCCGCCGCGCCGACGTGATCCAGGTGACCGTGCGTCAGTAAAATCTGCCGAGGGGTAAGGTTGAGCTGCTGGAGCGTTGCGATAATGGTCGCCGCATCGCCGCCCGGATCGACCAGGGCGGCGTCGCGCGTCGCCTCACACCAGATAACCGAACAGTTCTGCGCAAAGGCGGTAACAGGAATAATGTGGTAGTTCATAACGCTCCATGACCGGCGCACGCAGCGTTGCCGGCGTCATTACCAGTGCCGTACCGGCCCGGTATCAATATGAACGAAGTTGCTGCGAGGATAATATCCTACACCACCGGCGCGCATTGTTAAGGCCGCTTTGCGGATGTTATTCAGCGCGATGCCTTCGATATGAAAATCCATCGCCTGCCCTTTGGTGTGGTAGCTATGCTTCGCCACGCCCGGGCCGCTTTCACGCAGCATATTGTTGGTCGCCAGCGAGCGATAGCCGGAGATCAGCTGGATCGGCTTGCGAGTCTCCAGCAGCGCCTGCAGTCGATAGATCTGATCGAAAAGATGGGGATCGATGCTTTTCGTCAGATTGGCACGGTAATCGCGGAAAAAGTGGTTCAGGCGAGCCAGCTCGCTCTTATCGTAACTTTTCCCATTAAAAAACTCAGTTTTAAGGGTTTCACCGGTGTGAAGATTGCTCAGCGTCAGCACGCGAGGACGCGACGTTGAAAGCGAGGCCATGGCTGCGTTAGGCAGCAGCGCCATGCCGGCCGCAGCCGTTCCGCCAAGAAGCAATTTGCGACGTGTTAAGTTAAAACTGGACATGAAAAACGGTTACCTGAGATTGAAGCCATCGAAATGTGCAAAAACCGCACAAGGCCGCACCATAACCGGCCGTCCGGGTCACGTCAACCCGCCGAAGAGAGGTTTGCGCGGCGATCCCGGACGGGATCGCCATTCTGGAATCCTTATCGCAGCGGCGGCGAAAAGGAACAGGGTTGGAAAATCAAGGATTAGAGCAGCAGCTGTCCGGCGCGCGCCAGCGCCTGAGTGCCGGATCGGGCAGGATTATCATAATTGTAAATATCTGTGCGGAACTGCGGCTTGCCGTCATCGGCGACCCAGGCGGTCAGATAGTACAAATTTACCGGAATGCGGTGTCGAATCGGCACGTAGCGCGTATCGCCCTGTTTTAACTGGTCAGAAATACGCGAATCATTCCAGCCGGCATCCTGCAGCAGCAGTCCCGCCAGCTCTGACGCTTTGTTGACGCGTACGCAGCCTGAACTGAGCGCGCGGATATCGCGCTGGAACAAGGCGTGGTTCGGCGTGTCGTGCAGGTAAATGGCGTCCGAGCTCGGCATGTTGAACTTATAGCGGCCCAGCGAGTTGGCGTTGCCCGGCGCCTGACGCAGGCGATAGGGGAACGACGAAGCGGAGACCATGCTCCAGTCAATCATGCTCGGATCGATTACCTCCGCGTCCGCGCTCCAGCCGGAGAGCAGCGTATAGCCATGCTTGTAGAGATAATTCGGATCCTGCTTCACCTTAGGAATAATGTCCTGACGCACCAGCGTCGTCGGCACGTTCCACGGCGGGTTAAGCACCACGTTATTCAGCGCGCTGCGCATCAGCGGCGTTTTACGATCGGGACGGCCGACAATCACGCGCGACGAGAGGATCTTGTTGCCGTTGTTGTAGTAGGTCAGCGAAAAGTTGGGAATGTTGACCATGATGCCGTTGTGCATATCGTCCGGCAGCAGGCGCAAACGCTGGATATTTAGCGCCAGCAGCGCGGCGCGCATCTGCGGCGTCACGTTGAGCCATTCGCGAGTGCGCGGACCGATGGCGCCGTCGCCGCCTAACCCTTGCCACTGCTGGAAGCGTTTAACGCCCTCCACCAGCGCGGCGTCATAGACGTTGTCGCTGACCACCTCAGCGGCGCCGTTCTGCACGTTGCCCGCCTGCTGCGGCGTCTGCGCGGCGAGATCGCCGACGCTGGCCGCTGAAGGGCTAACCGCCGCGGGCTGACCGCTCTGGCTCGCCGGAACCGGCGCGGTAGGCACCGCATCGTCCGCAGGGCCCGGCGCGACCGACTGCGCAGAGAGCATGCCGGTGCGCTGTAAGATTTCGCGCAGCGCCGGAACGTCGTCGCTCACCTGACCCGGACGCAGCGTTTCGCGGTTTTTCAACTGCGGCCAGGGACGCGAGTCGGTGAGCATCTGCTTCAGCGCGGCGTGCATCGGCGCATATTGCGGATGCTGCGGCACCAGCGAGGCGACAAACGCGGCGGAACCGCCCGCCAGCACCGCGTTTTGCCACTGGTTCACCACCGAGACCGGCGGCTGCGCCAGCTTATAGGGCACGTTACTGTAGAGCCAGCTTTCGCCCTGAGTCGGCACGCTGGAGACGAACTGCAGATAGCCCAGCATCGCGTCGCTGAGCACCACGTCGCGCGCGAAGCCGTTGATGCCAGGATCGGTCAGACGATCGACCCAGCGCGTGAACTGCGGCTGCACGCCCGACATGGCGACTTCCGCCAGCTGCTGCTGGAACTGCTGCACCGCCGCGCGATCCTGCCACATCGGCTGCATATTGTGCGCCGCATAGAGGGTCGCCAGCGAGGCTAAATAGAACGGCGGCTCTTTGCCGGCGAACGCCTGACGCAGGCGCTGCTGGCTGTCGCTGACTGAAATGGCCGCGTGCGTAGTCCCGGGTAACGCTGCAATAACGGCCGCATGCGTCAGATGCAGCGGCGTCAAGGCCAGCGCAAGCGCCAGCAGTGAAAAAACATAATTGTTAGTTTTATTGGTCAGCAACATCCCTGCCCCCTCATTTGTTTACCACGCAGCGTTTCCTGGATCCGCTGCAACTGGGCTGCTACTCATGATCTGAGTATACAAATAAAAAACGGCATTTGCCTCACAGGACAAATGCCGTTTACAGATTACCCAATGCGGTAATTATTAACCAGATTAAACCTGCGAGTTTTCCGCTTCCAGCCCGGCGGACTCCTCGCTGTCGCGGCGCGTCGTCGGCGCGTCGGCAGAGAAGCCGCGCAGACCGACCACGTGCACATGCTCAGTGTTATTGAACACTTTACGGACCAGCTTATACGTAGTGCCTTTTTCCGGGCTGATGTTTTCCGGCGCCGCGATCACCAGCTGCATCTCCAGACGTTCGCAGAGTTCAAACAGCGTGGCGATAGAGCGCGCATCCAGGCGCGCCGCTTCGTCGAGGAACAGCAGGCGGCAGGGAGAGATATCTTTGCCGCGCAGGCGGCGTGACTCCTCTTCCCAGCTCTGCACCACCATCACCAGGATCGACATCCCGGTGCCGATCGCCTCGCCGGTCGACAGCGCCCCGCTCTCGGCGCGCAGCCAGCCGTCGGAGCCGCGGTTGACCTCTACTTCCATCTCCAGATAGTTGCGGTAGTCCAGCAGCTCTTCGCCGATGGTCTGCGGCGTGCGCTGCCCCATATCGATGTGCGGATTGAGGCGCTGATAGAGCTTCGCCAGCGCTTCGGAGAAGGTCAGGCGGCTGCTGTTAAAGAGATCCTGATGCTGCTCATGCTCTTCCGACAGGGTATCGAGCAGCGTGGCGTGGGCTTCGCGCACGTTTACGTTAAGCCGCACGCTGCGCACCTGGCCGAAGCTCACCATCTGCAGTCCCTGGTTGAGCTGACGGATGCGGTTCTGCTCGCGCTGAATGGTTTTGCGGATGATATTCGACACGCTGCGCGAACTGATCGCCAGCGTCTGCTCGCGCGCCGTCAGCTCTTCGGTCAGACGGTTCAGCTCGATCTCCATCTGCTCGATCGCCTCGACCGGATCGTCGGTGCGGATAATGTCCTGACGGATACGCTCGCGCAGATGCTGATAGACGGCGATAAAGAACTGGATCTTGCGCTCTGGACGCTTCGGATCTTCCGACAGGCGCAGCACGTCGCGCAGATGCTCATTATCCGCCACCGCCAGACGCAGCGCGCCCAGCGCCTTATCCGACATCGAACGCAGCTCGTCGCCGCTCAGGTAGGCCAGTTCGCGACGATGCAGACGCCGCTCGACGCCGTTCTCTTTCACCAGACGCAGCACGCTGCACCAGCCCGCTTTGGCGCTGACCACCTGCTCGCGAATGCGGTGGTAGTCGCGCTCCAGCACGCGCAGCCGTTTCTGCAGGTTCTCCATTTCCGCTTCGCAGAAGGTAAGCTGCTTCTCCAGCTGATTGCGGCGGGCGCGGTTGTGGCTCAGCGCGGCGTAGAGCTCGTCGCGGCGAATGCGCGCGCGCTCTTCCGCGCTGGCGTCGGCGTGCACGCCGATATCCTGCATCTCCTGCAGCAGCTCTTTCAGCATGTCGCGCTTGGTGTCGTGCGAACTCTTCAGGGAGGCCAGCACCTGGCTGTACTGCGCCATCTGCGCTCGCTGCTCGCGCAGGCGTTCGCGCGCGCGGCTGCGCTCGCCTTCGGCCTGTTCCAGCTGACGACGCAGCTTATCGCTGAGGTCGTTGTTGCCGTTCAGCATGCCGGCGGAGTCGCCGTAGCTGAAGTGGGCGCGACGCTGCACCACTTCCGTCAGGGCGAACGCCTGCTGACGCGCGACGCGCTGCTGCTGCTGCGCCTGCTGATAGTCCGCCTGCAGCTGTTCATGCTGCTCGGGATCGCTCTGCAACACGCCGATCAGCGACTCGAGCTTCGCCAGCTTCGCGCCGTGCTGATGCAGGAAGCGCGCCGCCTCCTGCGCCTCTTCGACCTGCTCGCGGATCTCGTCGCAGCGATCGGCCAGCGTATCGTCCAGCAGCAAATTGACGCGCGGCAGCAGGCGGTTTAGCTGCGCCACGCCCTCTTTCGCCTGCTCATACTGCTGACGCTGCTGCTGATTATCGCTTTCGTGCTGATTCAGCGCGCGCTCCAGCTCGCTGCGGCGCGCGTTGTACTGGCGGATCTGCGCTTCGGGATCTTCCTCGAAGGCGACCGCCAGATGGCTGCCGATAAAACGGCTGAAAGACTGATGCAGGCGCTGCGTTTTCTGCACGTCGAACGAGAGTGTGGCGTAGCGTTCCGCCAGGCGATCGCGCTCGATGTGCAGCTGCTCGAGCTGATTTTCACGCGCGGCGCGGCCGAACAGCGGCACTTTTGGAAAGCGGGAATAGCGCCACTGACGCTCCGCCACTTTCACCACCACCGCGTTCTGCAGCTCTTCCACGGCGAAGACGCTGTCGTCGAACGACTGCGGATCGCCCTCGATCAGGTAGAGATCTTCCGGGCACTCTTCCAGACCGTCGAGCTGCTCGCGCACCAGCGACAGATCCGGCACCACGATAGCGTGGCGCGACGGGCCGTAGAGCGCCGAGAAGTAAGGCGCGTCCTCCAGCGTGACGTCGTCGTAAATTTCAGAGAGCAGCACGCCGCCGAAGCGTTCCGCCAGCTGCGTCAGGCGCGCATCTTCCGCGCCGCCAGGCTGGCTGAGGCGTTCAATTTTACGTTCGACGCTGCGTTTACGCGCGGCAATCTCGTCGCGCTCCACCGTGGTTTCGCGCTCGCGTTCCAGCAGCTGCTGCATGTATTCGGTGATCTGCTGGCTGTTTTCCAGCGCCTCGCCGGTCTGTTCGCTGAGCTGCGTCAGGATCTCCTGCGCCGCCAGCCAGTGCGGCGCGCGCGCGGTCAGGGTCGCGATGCGTTCGCGCAGCGACTCCAGCTCCTGACGCATCACCATACGGCGTTCGCCGGCGTCGGAAACGCTGGCGCTAAGCTGTTCGATCTGCGCTTCCAGCTCGCTATGCAGCCCTTCCAGCGCGTCGGCGTCATAGTGCGCGCCCTGACGCTTGCAGAACTCCGCCAGCAGCCGCTCCGCCTCATGTTGTTCGCGCAGGCGCTGCTCCAGTTCGTTAAGGCGCAGGCGCAGCGACGAGAGCTGTTCGGCGTAATGACGCTGATTGGCGGCGTCGCGCAGCAGCTCGCGGCCGGTTTGCCAGGCTTCCTGGCGCGGCACGTCGCCAGCGATGCTGGTCACCAGCGCCAGCGCCTGCTCGAACTGGCTGTGCGCCGCTTCCGCCACGCTCAGCTTCTGTTCAAGACGCAGCAGGGTATCCGTCGCTTCCTCTTCGGTCGCCTGGAAACGCGCCTGCCACTCATCGGCGTTGTCGATGGTCAGATCGGGCAGCTGGCACAGCGTCTTCGCGCGCTCCAGCGCCTGCAGCGCCTGCTGATACTGAATCGCCCGCGTCTGCTGCACGTCGAGCGCCTGCTGGAAATCGGCCAGCTGGTTTTTCAGCTCGTCGACCTCCAGCTCCGCCGCTTCGGCGCGCGCCTCGTTCTCTTCCTGCGCTTCGCGCGCTTCCGCCACCACTTCGTTCTGCTCTTCCAGGCGGTGCGTCAGCTCGTCGAGGTCAGCCTCGTAGCGCTCGATTTTTTCCTGCTGGCGCATCGCGGTCTGCACCAGATTGAGGTGATCGCTGGCGGCCTGATAATCCGCTTCCAGATCGTTCTCCGCACCGCCGTGCTCGGCGAGCTCACGCGCCATCTCGATATGGCGATACTGCTCCGTGGCCAGCTGTTTGCGGCTGGAGAGGAGATCGCGGCGCAGCTGCAGCGCGCCGTCGAGATGGATGCGTCGCTCGTTGGCGTGACGCATATAGTCCGCCGAGACGTAGCTGGTGGCTTCGGAGATCAGATGCTTAAACAGGTCGCGATCGGACTGCGTAACGCGGATCGCCTCCAGCGTCATGCGGTTTTCGCGCAGCGCGGCTTCCATATCCTGAAACGCTTTGCGCACGCCGCCGTTTTCCGGCAGCAGGTAGTCGCGCAGCGAGCGGGTAATGGCGCTGGAGATGCCGCCGTAGAGCGACGCTTCGATCAAACGGTAGAATTTGCTGCGATCGCCGGCGGAGCGCAGGCGGCGCGGCACGATGCCGTGCTCGAACATCATCGCGTGGTAGTCGGTGACCGAGCTGAACTGGCGGAACTGCACCTCTTCCTGCGCCTCGACGCGATCTTTGACTTCGCTCAGCGGCAGCACGCGCGCCTGGCGGCTGTTCATGATCTCGGTCAGCATGTCGGTCGGCTGGCTATCCATCGGCAGCCCGTGAATGCTGAACGGCTTGATATCGACCTTTTTATCGCGGCCGGCTACCTGCTGCAGACGCACGCCAGCGATAACGCGCTGGTGACGCGAGTTGACGACGTCGAGCACCGCGTAGCAGACGCCGGCGCGCAGCTTGCCGTGCAGGCCTTTATCGCGCGAACCGCTGGTGGCGCCCGCCTCCGTGGTGTTGCGGAAGTGCAGCAGCGTCAGATCCGGGATCAGCGCCGTCACGAAGGCGGCCATGGTGGTGGATTTACCTGCGCCGTTGCCGCCCGACAAGGTGGTGACCAGTTCGTCGAGATCAAAGGTGCGGGCAAAAAAGCCGTTCCAGTTGATCAGGGTAAGCGAACGAAATTTTCCGCGTTCAATCATGCCTGTTCTTCCTCCGCGCTATCACTCGCGTCGCTGTCAATATCATCCTGCTCGCTGGTCGCGCTCACGCTGTCGAGCGCCATGGCTTCGCCGTCGCGGATCAGGCGCAGCTGCGCCTCGCGCGGATCGTCGCCGCTGCGCACGTCGGCGCCGAAGCGGAACACCGATTCGGTAATGCGGAATTTGCTGCTGTCGTTGCCCATGAACCACACCATGCCGAGTCGACGCAGCCGGCTCAGCGACGCGCGCATTTTCTCCTGCAGCCTGGCCCGATCGAGATCGGAGCCGGTGGAGCGCTGGTTCACCAGCTTGAGCAGTTTGTTCTCGTCGGCCAGCGCCAGCAGCTCGTCGTACAGCTCCTGCTGGGTGAAGATGCCTTCGTTCGCCAGACGCTCCGGGCTGAGATAGAGATAGCAGAGCAGCTTGCCCACCATCATATCCAGCTCAGAAAGCACCGAGCGCGGGATGAGCGTGGTAGAGCGCGGACGCAGATAGAAAAAGCCCTCTGGCGCGCGAATCAACTCAACGTTGTAGCGGGCGTAGAACTCTTCCAGAAAGGTCTGGTAGTCCATCAGAAAAGCGTGCTGGTCCAGCTCTTCGATGCCGATATGGCGACCGGCGCGCAGCTGGCTGTCGAGCGCGGGAAAAATCGGGTTCGCCAGTGCCTGCGCCAGCTTAAGCGGCATCACTTGTTCAATATTTGTCGATGACATGTGCCTGCACCTTGGCTCCGTAATCATTAATGGCCTGCCACTGCGCGGGCAGACCGGCTAAATCGGCTTCCGCCACGCCGAGACGCACCGCCTGATCGACGACGATACGCGCCAGGTCAAAGTGGCGCGCGCGCGGATACTGGGCAAGATAGTCGCGCATCACCGTGGCGAGGTTGAGCGGTTTCCGTTCGGATTTGTAGCTCAGCAGCGCCTCTTCGATCATCGCCGCCAGCTGTTCGCGGATTTCGTTGAACTCTTCAAATTCCAGCTCGGCGGGCAGTTCGCCCATGACCTCGTCGTTGCGCAGCGTCAGGTCCTCATCGCGCATATCGAACAGGCGATCGGCGCTGGCGTAGGTCAGCACCCACGGCTGGTCGAAGTAGTTCTGCACCGACTGACGCAAACGCTGCGCGAAGACGCGGTTCTTGTCCATGTCGATGGCGGTTCGAATGAATTTGTGGACGTGGCGGTCGTAGCCGATCCACAGGTCGATCGCCTGCTGGCCCCAGCTGATAATGCGGTCCAGCTTGTTTTGCAGATCGAACACCAGCTTATCGACAAAACCGAGATCGGGGCTGCTGAGCGTGGCGTCCTGAATACGCAGCAGGTTGGCCTGCAGCTTGTCGCCCGCCGCCTCCAGCGTATCCTGCAGCTCGCGCAGCGTGCCGGAGGTTTCCGACAGCAGCATTTCGCAGCTGGAGATCGCCGCGCGCCAGTCCTTGTTCAGCAGATCGGCGATATCGTTCTTTACCGCCTGCTGCTGTTCATCCATCAGGCGCTGCGTCATGTCGATGCTGTCGAAGATCTCCGCCACGGAATATTT
>Ga0209796_10001347_pt1 | contig 10539 bp, 11 predicted proteins | sample AgamicOrSfrz_FD_187167 | JGI IMG/M metagenome (GOLD analysis project Ga0209796, IMG submission 187167) | Agave microbial communities from Guanajuato, Mexico - Or.Sf.rz (SPAdes) (version 2) | ecosystem: Host-associated > Plants > Phyllosphere > Phylloplane/Leaf | place: Guanajuato, Mexico...
TACTCGCGCCAGGGTTAATCGGTTTTTTACGCCTGAAGAGCTGATAAAAATAATGAGGAAAAATACTGTTTTATTGTATTATTTGCCGGAAAACCCTAAACAGGTATATCTCGTGCCAGGGGATATGGAATAACTTATGCTTCATTTTGTTCCGATTCCACTCGAAATGATGACGTCAATGTCTCTAGCGCAAGACCTGCGCAGGGCAGTGAATGACTAATTTCTTAAGGAGTTAGAACAAAACAATATGATGGGGTTACTATTAGCACTCGGGATATTTGCCAGTATCATTATATTGTGTTTTATGTCAGTCGCCAGAAGAGAGAAAATCCTTCGTGAAGGAAGGCCGGTTATGGCCATAATCGAAAAGATAAGACCTGTTGCCACTGATGATGCTGGAAATACAACAGTAGTATATACCTTGAATGTTGAAGGGCGTAAAATTCAGGGGCGAGAAAAAATTGATACCTTCTATGCTCCCCAAATGCAGAAAGGTATGAAAATAAAAATGATGTACATTGATGATAAGAACTTTGTTTTTATTTTTGATAAGTAGTTCTTCTGAAAAATAACTCACTATAGTGGTTTCTTAAAAAGCGAGTCTCATAAGTTATTCTTTTTTTAAATTGGATTTAGAGGAGGGTTAATGGCCCTGGAGGAGTACTCTGAATATTTTATGTATGGGGGTGTCATTTTAACAATAGCAGTCACCGTATTTTTTTTCTTATTAGAAAGACAACATAAAAACGATGTTTCGGGAATAAAGGATTATCTCTCCAGCAATCGTTGGCAGGGTGAAGTAATGCAAACAAACATTGAATCGTGGAAAAAAACAAACGCCAGGTACGGGAATGATCATTTTTATGATGTTAACTTCTTCCTGCCCAATGACAACCAATTATACACAGCGAAAAGTCTAATTGCCTCAGATCAAGCGCAAATGTTGAAAAAGGGATTAACTATAAAAGTCAAAAAAGGGGCGAAAGGTAAAATGGCCGTCATTTCAATATGCTTCAATAATGAATGTTAATTGTGATGGGTAAAAAAGATAGAGTTGTTATTAACTTTTTATGAGCTACAAATACAGTGAAAGATAAACGCAATATATAATGATGATAAAAGTTAACCTAAAATAAATTAATGACTTGGTTTTTATAATGCCTGTATATCTATGCAGTTTGCAGCTATTATAATTGTTGTTGAATAATATATTTTTTCTTTAATCGTTTTTTAAGCTTCCATTTTGATAGGCACTATGATTAGTAGCATCGTCGATTATTTTATGCGAGGGCAAAGCGTGTCTATTGGCAATGATATTGGGTTGTTGTTAAGTATCGCTGCACCATGTGCATTAATAGGTTGGCTGTTCTATACCGGATCTGTCTATGATAACTTTAAAAAACATGGGCGCAGGACTGTGGCAAATATAACAAATATAAAGCAGACCTCAACTTCAAGTGCCGGTTCACCACAATGCGTTTTTAGCTTGTCATTTAAAACATTCGATGGGAAAGAAATTCATACAAACCACACTCAGGTCGTCACAGTGTTGGACTTAATGAAGTTCGATCGCGAAAGGAAATTAGATATCTATTATAATGAAAAGGATCCAGAAAAAGTTTGGCTGATTTTGAAAGAGCATTGATAATTTGATGTCGCTCTTATAATAGTCGGCTTGCGATGTTTCTGGGGTGTCTTAAATAAATCTGTAATGCTATATCACAGCATAATTCAGAAGGTCGATTTTGATATACCTGACTTACATTTTTCCAGCATTTTTCGTCATCCTTTTTTCTTTCTGGGGCTCCGGGATTTCAAAAACGCGAGAATGAAAAAAACATTGCCCGCGATCCCGTTTATATCGATGCATTAATCATTAAAGCGGTGCCTGGCACACATTGTCATCGTGTCTCTCGATTATGATTTTGAATACGATTCAGGAAATCGATACACAAAGAACGATGCTGTAACTGTCGTTAAAACCATAGAAATGACGCAACACAATGATGGCGCAACGGTTCCGATCGTTTATTTGCGCAGCGATCCCACACAAAATAAACACACTCTTGCGAGCGTACTGAAATAACCTTTCTTCTCAGACGCCAACACCACTCTTAATCTTCCAAAGGAAGTTATATGAAGATTATCAAACCGCTGCGGCTAAGCGTGTTAAACCGTCCGTTCCGTTTGCATGGCCAGAACCATCTGGGCGTTGCCGTGATGGCGCTTGCTGATATGAGTGCTGCGCCAAAGCTTCGTCCCGAAGTTGAACTCTGGCAACTGGCGGCCAGCGAGCTGCAAACCAGCGGCGGCGTGCTGGATATGGCGATGCCGAAAGCGCGCGCTGAGTTTCTCGCTACCGGTTACGCTTACACGCAGCACCATCAGGATAAAACAGCCTGTGCGGTTCGCATCGAAGTCGACACGCTGACTAAAACCCTCGCCGTTACCGGCGATCGTTACTGGGCAGGCTCAAGGGCGACCGCACCGAAACCGTTTGAACAGATGCGCCTCGACTGGAGCCGCGCGTTTGGTGGTGAAGGGTATGAAGAGAACCCGCACGGCATCGGCGCGGTGGTGGAAAACCATAACGGCACGCAGTTCCGTCGCCTGCCAAATATCGAAGCCCTGCAACAACGCGTAGTTTCGCCGCGCATGAAACCCGAGCCGGTGAGCTTTGGGCCGCTGGATCTGACATGGCCGCGCCGTTTCCGCCGCATGGGCAAAAACTACGATGCCCGCTGGCTGCAGAATGATTTCCCCGGTTTCGCCCCGGATATCGACTGGCGCGTGTTTAACGCCGCAAGCCCCGATCAATGGTGGGAGGAGCGCGACTCGCTACCGCCGCAGGCCGCCTGGCGCATCTGGAACATGCACCCGCAAAAGCCGGTGCAGGAAGGCACTTTACCGCCGTGGCAGGCGCGCTGCTTTATTCAGCGCCAGCGCGGGGAGGAGATCCTGTTTGATGAGATCGCGCTGCGTGCAACTACCGTCTGGTTCTTCCCCCACCTTGAGCAGATGGTGCTGATTTGGCACGGCAACCAGCGGATCAACGAAGATGATGCCGCCGATGTGCTGCACCTGATGCCGGCGCTGGAAAAAACGGGAGCGACACGCTCCGTTAATCACTACCGCAAAGTTCTCACTCAGCGTCTCGATAAAGAGAAGGGGGCACTGTTTGCCTTCCGCGAAAAAGATTTGGTGCCGGAAGAGGCCATCGGCCCGTGGATCGACAATGAGGTGCAGCAAAATCACAGCCCGATGCGCGAGAACCAGAACGCGCGTGCCACACAGCTGCGTGAGCAGCACCGGGCGCGGCTGGAAGCGCAGGGTAGCGATGTCAGCGACCTGATGAAAGCGTTTGAAGAGCCCGAATTGCCCAAACTTGATGAACTGCCTGAGTTTATCGACGAGATGGAGCGTAAAGCAGCGGAAATGCAGCAGCAGGCCGAGGCACGTAAAGCGGAGATGGAAGCAAAATATCCTGACGCCGCAAGCGATGAAAATCGCCCGCGTGGCCCGGAATCGATGCACCGTATGAATGATATGCTCGAACGCAACGCTTCGCAGATGAGCGAGAAAAAGCTGGCGCAAAGCCGTGAAGCGCTGCATCAGATGTACCTGATGTCCGCTGCGCAACAGCCGCCGGCGATCAAACTGACCGGCGATATCGCCCTGATCATTCGCCAGCGCGCCGAACGCACCATGGCGCAGGGTGGCGACTTTAGCGGGCTCGATTTAACCGGGGCCGACTTCTCCGGCATGGATCTGCGTGGGGCAAACTTCACTGGCACCCTGCTGGAGTGCGCGAATTTGAGTGATTGTAAGCTTGATGGCGCGAACTTCTCTCAGGCGATGCTGGCGCGCGCCGATTTACAAAATGCCTCATTGCGCGACTGCTGCCTCGACAAGGCCAGCCTGGCGCTGGCGCAGTGTAAAGGCACCGGTTTTCAGGGTGCGCAGTTCAATGAAACCGAGATGACCGGCGCGTTGTTCGATACGTGTGACTTTAGCCATGCCCGCCTGAACAATCTGTTGTTGCGCGAAACAGGTTTCAGCGAGTGCTGCTTTAACCATGCCACTATTGATAGCGGCGTTTTTATGGAGCTGACGCTACCGAAGCCGGATTTCAGCCACGCGGTGATGAATAAAACCAGCTTTATCAAGTGCGAGCTTCAGCATGCCAGCTTCGCTGCGGCTCAACTGGAGAGTTGCTCATGGGTGGAAAGTCAGCTGGAAGAGGCGAATTTCGCGGGTGCCATGCTGGTGACCTGCGCCGTCGCTTCTGGCGGCACGCTTGCCAGAGCGAATTTTAGCGGCGCGCATCTCAAGCAGAGCAACCTGCGCCAGGCCGTGTTAACCGGCGCGCGCTTTACCCGAGCCAGGCTCAATAATAGCGATCTCAGCGAAGCGCAGTGCGAAGCGGCGGATTTTAGCGGCGCAACCCTCACCGGCAGCATGTTTATTCGTACCGATTTTCGCCGTGCACGTCTTAACGAAGCGAATCTGATGGGCGCGATGTTGCAGAAAAGCCGCCTCGAAGGAGCCGATCTCAGCTTTGCCAACCTGTTCCGCGCCGATCTGTCGCAATCTTTTACCAGCGAGACGACGCAGCTCCAGGGCGCTTATACCAAACGGGTTAAAACATTGCCGAAGCGTGACGGGGAGGTGATATGAAGAGATTAACGGCCGCAGAGCTACAGCAGAAAATTAAGGGCGGCGAAGCGATCATGGAACTCAGCCTCGACGACCTCGATCTGCAGGGCTGCGATCTCTCCGGCGCGATTTTTCAGGAGGTGTCATTGCAGGGAGCCAACCTGCAAGGCGCAAACCTCAAAGAGAGCGTTTTTACCGAATGCCAGCTGAGCGGCGCAAACCTTAAAGCAACCCTGCTGGAAGAGACGGTATTTAACCAGTGCGAGATGGCGGGCATCACCGCCAGCGGCGCGACGCTGACCCGCTGCGTCTTTAATGACTGCAATCTGGCAAAGAGTGATTTTTCGTGCATAAGCAGCGATACCAGCCAGTTTATGCGCTGTGCGCTGGAGCAGAGCCTGTTCAGCGGCTCGACCTTCGATCGTTCCACCTTCTATGAGACCCCGCTTGGCGGAGCAAAGCTCGATAACTGCACTAATCTGATGACCACGCTGTTTGGCATCGATCTGCGTGATGTCGATCTGCATGAGAGTCAGTTTGAACGCACCGTCTTTTTTAACTGCGATCAGCGTGGCAAACACTATGCGAAGCATAAATTCACCGGTTGCCAGTTTACCGATAACCAGCTTGATGGCGCTGATTTCAGTGGTGCACAGCTTACGCAATGTAACTTTAAAGGCGCATCATTAAAGCAGGCGCAACTTCGTGGCGTGAATGCCACCCAGGCACTGTTTATGGAAGCGGACTTAAGCGGAGCACAGGCGCAGGGCAGCCTGTTCGATCAGGCAATTTTTGTCGGCGCGACGCTCAACAAGGCCAGCTTTAAGCAGAGCCGCTTCTTCCAGAGCATCCTGCAGCAGACGACAGCGCAGGAAGCGGAATTCACCCTGTGTGATTTGACCTATGCGGACTTCTCTGCCGCCGATGTCCGGCTGGCGGATTTTCGCGGTGCGACCTTTTCGCGCACCCGTTTTCATCGCGCCCGGCAGGACAATGCGCGCTTTGCCGATCGTAAAGGCATCCTTGAATATGACGAAGAGTTACTGGCGGCGGAAGCCTGGAGCGCCGAACGTCATAGCAGAATTTACGGAGACTCAGTATGACGAATATTAATCACCAGCTGCTGATGGCGGCGATCCCCGGCGGACAATTCTCCGCACAGGTCACTCACTGCTTTGAGGATGGCAGCCTGATGGTTGAAAGCGAAGGCCGCGGCTGGCACTGCCGTCGCGCCGTGAGCTGCGTCATCGCTCCGCAAGCGGGCGATACGGTGCTAATCAGCGCTGTCGATAACCAGATGTGGCTGCTCGCGGTGCTGGAGCGCCAGAACCCGTCCTCTGCCGCAGAACTGAGCGTGCAGGGCGATTTGCATATTGCCAGCCAGGGGGCGCTGAGCCTGAGCAGTGAAGCACTCAATATCAGTGCGGCAAAAGGAGAGTGTCATATCAGCGAGATGAATTACAGCGGCGACAAGATCTCCGCCTGGGTATCCCTCTCGCGTATTGTCGGCAAACGAGCGGAATCGGTCTGGCAGACGGTGACGCAAATCAGCCAGCAGCTGTTTCGCACCACGCGCCAGACGGAGCATGTTCGCGCCGGGCAACTGGATATGAAAGCGGAAGATTATCTGCGCATGCACGCGCAGAATACGGTGATCACTTCAAAAGCGATCACCAAAGTCGATTCTGAACAGATTCATATGGGCTAAGGAGAGAGTATGTTTGCTAACTGCCAGCTGATGGGCGTTGACCTGGCGTTTCCGGACGTCTGCCTGACGCCAATGCCTGCTCCGACACCCATTCCCTATCCGGATATTGCGCTCGGGCCAACGGCGATTCCGAATGCGCTGAATATCCTTTTTATGGGGATGCCCGCGCACAATATGGCGACGGTCACGCCGCTCACCAATGGCGATAACCCCGGCGTCGCAACCGGCGTTGCATCCGGCACCGTGATGGGGCCATCCCGACACCTGACGGGCGCCTTTACCGTTCTGCTGAAAGGCACGCCGGCGACGCGCTTAACCAGCGTAAGCCTGCAAAACTCCACTAATGCAATCGGCATGCGTATCGTGCCGAGCCAGTTCAAGGTATTGATGCTGGCACCTTAATCCGACCATTTAAACAGAGCATTTTTATTAAAAATAGAGGCGCATCGGTTTCATCTGATGCGCCCTGACTATTTTCGAAAAAAGCAATTTATTATAAAAATGCTGAGTTATATTTACCAGACTGGTTGTTTACGCAACCTCAGGCAGTGTTTTTTTAATTTTCAGCTAATCGGTTGATTAGGTGGTTAATAATTCACTATCAGATTTCGCATGCTGGGTTTTATTTTTAAAATTCGCCGCAAAGTTTTTTAATATTAAAATGATTTGAAGCAAGACAGGAGAGGGGAATGGAGTCGATACTGGGTCCGCTTATCATTGTTGGCGTCGTTTTTTGGATTGGATGGTTGTTCTATAAAGATGCGCGAATAGAAAAGCATGGTGTTGTTCTCAACGCTAAAATCATTTCTATGCGTGAAACGAGCTCCAATGATGGTGGCAGTTCAAACGTACGTTACTCACTTTGGGTTGATTTTCCTGATGGGCAGAGGCTGGTCGAAGGTAAGAATACCGTTTCTACTTTTTATGGAAGCCAGCTTGAGCCGGGAAAAGAGATTAAAATAAAATACCTTGATGATAATAATATTGCGTTTATCTTTAATAAATAAGCAGGTTGTTTATTTTTATTTTTCACTTGTAGTGAATGATGACATTCAGGAAGTTGCTTGTGAATAAATAATCAATTTCAATAATGCTCAATTAAGTGAGTGCTGTTAATGGCATACTGGAAATATATCAATTATGTTTTAGGCATGGCCTTTCTGAGTGTTTTTTTATATATGGTGTTAAGATCCATTAAAGATGGCATCCTCGAAAGAAAAATCAGAAAAGACGGCGTCTATGTTGATGGCAAAATTACGGCTGTGATGCCGGGGACGCCCACTACAAACGGGTTAGTGAATATTACTGTGGATTATTTTTTTATTGATCATAATGACATGGCCCTGACAAAAGAGAAAGTCTTAACTGTTATAAAAACAGTGGATTTATGTAATTACCAGGTTGGTGCGCCTGTGCAAGTTATTTATCTTAGGACAGACTCTTCAAAGAATTTTTTTGAAGGAGACTAACGGTCTTTTAGATAAGTGATTAATTTTGAATTACATCATTCTCATAAGGCTGGGTTGAGGAAATTTCCTTGTATTTATCTTGCTTAATAAAGGGTTGCTCGGAGCTCATCATTGCCGTGAACTGACTATATAATAAATACTACTGCTACGTGATAAAGCGAATGTGTTATAAATCCTGTAAACAGAAAAGGAAATTGACCTTTGAGACAAAAGTTACTCATCTATATTATTCCGGCATTAGTATTAACGATGTTCTTTGCTCACGCCTCAATAGATGACAATCTTATAAAACTTAAGGCGTTAAGTGAATTCGCAGACCAGCTGAAAGAGAGCATCGGTCAGGATGTGAATACCGTTGAGCCGATTGTGGGACATCCGCTTTTTCGTTTGAATCCGGCCAATGAATACTGGCTGACAACCAAACCTTTCACGCTTAATGGCGGGCTTACCCTCTCTAATCTCGCTGTGCGACTGGATCATAAGCATCCACCGAAGGTTTTCATCATTCATTATGACGTGAGTGGTGGATGTATTTTATTGTCAGACGTTAGAAAGATTTATCCGCAGCTAAAGCTATTTAGCGCGCCACACGGGCACTCGGTTAATGAAACTTTTGCCTGGATCACCCCTTTAGATAAAAACGGTAATGCGACAGCTTTCGCCTTTCCTTATGTCGAACCGGCCTGTCTTAAGAGCATGACGGTGCGGAATTTTGCCGATGACGTATAACTCCAGTGCGCTTTGTAACACTTAACCGTCGACATTCAATCGCTTTTTATAGATTCATTCACCACCTGTGATGTATTTTGATGCGTGCAATTAAAACATCATAAGAATCAACTTAGGTTGTCAGGGAAAGAGTATGTCATATCACCGTCGCGCCTTTGGCAAAGTGCCATATTACGCTGCTTTATTAACCTGCCTGTTATTTACACTCCCTCATGCTTCAGCGGCGCTTCAGCTTAACCAGTACGATAAGTTAGACACGGTTGAAGGCATTACTGCCGACAAAGCCGTCGTTGCACAGCTTAAAAAGCTGCTGGGGAATGAGTACGACACTTTCATTTCTAATTTCGATGTTTATGGCGAGCCGCACCATACTGCGCAGGGTGGCCTGTTTGTTTCTGGCTGGATGCAACATCTTGCTCAGGAGAACGCCTCGGTGTTCGTTATCTATCCTGATGGCCGTTTGTCGGCAGCATGGGTTTTGCCTGACGATAGTGTTGTGAATTATCGTACTAATCATCCCAATGACGGCATCGACAGGGATATTCAACAGTGGGCAAGCCAGCTTGAGGGAAAAACGCTGCCGGATATGGCGCCTCAGGCCAGTGCCATCCCTGGGTCTTAGCAATTATTTTGTTGAACTGTTTATCGGCTCAGCAATGAAAAACGGATATTTTTCAGCGTTCAGCCAGCATTTTGCTGGTCGAACCTGCTGCGGGTCAAAAAATAGCCAGCTATGTGGTAGGTGCCCGGGCGAATTCAGTGAGTCTTATTAACAGCAATTTCGGAAAATTATTCAAAGCCTGAAATTCCAATTCGTCAGATATTGTGTGTCTGCAGGTAAACATTTTCCGAATAAGATATTTCATCAAGGATAGCATCATGCAAGACAGGATCACGGTCAAGCTGCCGGTAGACGGCCTGCTTTTCTGGAAACTCTCCGGGCGCGAGGCGCTGTCGGAGGCGTTTGCTTTTTCCCTGACGGTGCTGGGCACCGACGCGCGCATTGACCGCAGCCAGCTGCTCGGCCAGCCGGTGACGGTGAATGTGCCGACGCAGGGGATTGCCGGCGGCGTGCGCCATTTCAACGGCAAAATCACCCGCGTGGCGGTGAGCGCCACGGAGATGTCCGGGACGCGGTATGCGGTCTACCGGCTGACGGTGGAGCCGGACGTGTGGCCGATGAAGCGCGACCGCAACCTGCGCATCTTCCAGGAGCAGACGGTGCCGCAAATCGTGAAAACCCTGCTCGGTGAATACCAGGTGAACCTTGAGGACCGCCTGACCGGCAGCTACCGGAGCTGGGGCTACTGCGTGCAGTACCAGGAGAGCAGTTTTGACTTCATCAGCCGTCTGATGGAGCTTGAGGGCATTGCCTACCACTTCAGTCACGAAGCCGACCGGCATGTGATGGTGCTGACGGACGCCGCCACCGAACATCAGCCCTTCAGCGGGTACGAAACCATTCCCTACCACCCGACGCCGTCCGGCGGCAGCACCAGCGAAGAGGGCATCAGCCAGTGGGCGCTGGAGGACAGCGTGACGCCCGGTATCTACAGCCTCGATGACTACGACTTCCGCAAACCAAACGCCTGGCTGTTCCAGGCCCGGCAGAACCCGGCCTCGCCGCAGCCGGGGAGCATCGATGTCTATGACTGGCCCGGGCGCTTCGTCGAGCACGGTCACGGTGAATACTATGCCCGCATCCGCCAGGAGCGCTGGCAGGTGGAGCATCAGCAGATTCAGGCCACCGCCACGGCAACGGGTATCGCACCGGGTCACACCTTCGCACTTTATAACGCCCCGTTCTTCAGCGATAACGGCGAGTACCTGACCACCGAGGCAAACTACTTCCTTGAGGAGAACCGCTACGCCAGCGGGTCAGACGGCGAGACGGTGCACCGCACCGACTTCACCGTCATTCCCTCGTCGGTGGTGTTCCGCCCGGCACCGGTAACGGCGTGGCCGAAAACCCACGGC
>Ga0209796_10001348_pt1 | contig 10538 bp, 10 predicted proteins | sample AgamicOrSfrz_FD_187167 | JGI IMG/M metagenome (GOLD analysis project Ga0209796, IMG submission 187167) | Agave microbial communities from Guanajuato, Mexico - Or.Sf.rz (SPAdes) (version 2) | ecosystem: Host-associated > Plants > Phyllosphere > Phylloplane/Leaf | place: Guanajuato, Mexico...
TTAGACTAGTGAGTTGCTGAAGTCATACATAATTCTGCCGTTTTTCGCCCTTTCGGCGGTAAAAACCAGAGCTAATTTTTATCCCCTGGGAACAGCGAGCGACCGGGATTAAGCCATCGAGGAGTGTAGTCACACAATGGCAAAAGAGAAAAAACGTGGCTTTTTTTCCTGGCTGGGATTTGGCAAAGAAGAAGAGACACAACAGCCGGCTGAGACGCCTGAACAGCAGCCAGACGACGCTGCGCTAGCGCAGGCGGAAACCGAAGCGGCGCATACCGTCGAGCTGACCGAGCAGGTCGCCGAGGCGCAGCGCGAAGCGCCTGCGCACGCCGCGGAAGCGCAGGTCGCCGCAGAGCCGGAGCCGGAAGCGATCGTCCAGAAAGCGCAGGACGCGGAAATTATCGCGCCGCTGGAGGAGATCGTTCCGGAAGAAGAGCCGGAGCTGGCGCCGACGCCTGTCGCAGACGAAATATTGCCGGAAACGCTGCCGGAAGAAGAGCAGCCGCTGGATGACGAGGAGCTGGCCGCGCTGGCGCTGGCGGAAGCGCCGCAGGACGAGGCGGCGGAAGAGATCGCCGCGGAAGCGGAAGCGATTGTCGCTGAAAGCGACGCGCAGGATACCGTCAGCGATCTGCCGCTCGCCGCCGCGCCAATTATTTCCCAGGAGCAGGAACGTCCCACCAAAGAGGGATTCTTCGCGCGCCTGAAGCGCAGCCTGGTCAAAACGCGTCAGAACCTCGGCTCTGGTTTTATCAGCCTGTTCCGCGGCAAAAAAATCGACGATGAGCTGTTCGAAGAGCTGGAAGAGCAGTTGCTGATCGCTGACGTCGGCGTTGAGACCACGCGCCGCATCATCACTAACCTGACGCAGCAGGCGAACCGCAAACAGCTGCGCGACGCGGAAGCGCTCTACGGCCTGCTGAAAGCGGAGATGTCGGGCATTCTGGCGAAGGTCGACGCGCCGCTCGACGTCAGCGGCAAAGCGCCGTTCGTGATCCTGATGGTCGGCGTCAACGGCGTCGGCAAAACCACCACTATCGGCAAGCTGGCGCGCCAGTATCAGGCGCAGGGCAAATCGGTAATGCTGGCGGCGGGCGATACCTTCCGTGCAGCGGCCGTGGAGCAGCTACAGGTATGGGGCGAGCGCAATAACATTCCGGTCGTGGCACAGCATACCGGCGCGGATTCCGCCTCGGTGATCTTCGACGCCATCCAGGCGGCGAAGGCGCGCGGTGTCGACGTGCTGATCGCTGATACGGCTGGCCGTCTGCAGAACAAATCGCACCTGATGGAAGAGCTGAAGAAAATCACCCGCGTGATGAAAAAGCTGGACGAGGAGGCGCCGCATGAAGTGATGCTTACCCTCGACGCCAGCACCGGCCAGAACGCCATCAGCCAGGCGAAGCTTTTCCATGAGGCGGTCGGCCTGACCGGCATTACCCTGACCAAGCTGGACGGTACGGCGAAAGGCGGCGTGATCTTCTCGGTGGCCGATCAGTTCGGCATCCCGATTCGCTACATCGGCGTCGGGGAAGGCATAGAAGATTTACGGCCCTTCAAGGCCGAGGATTTTATTGAGGCACTGTTTGCCCGAGAGGACTAATTGGGATGATTCGCTTTGAAGAGGTCAGTAAGGCATATCTCGGCGGGCGTCAGGCGCTGCAGGGCGTAGATTTTCATCTGCGGCCGGGCGAAATGGCGTTCCTGACCGGCCATTCCGGCGCCGGTAAGAGTACCCTGCTGAAGCTGATTTGTGGCATTGAGCGTCCGAGCGCGGGCCATATCTGGTTCAGCGGTCACGATATTTCACGACTGCGCCACAGCGAGGTGCCGTTCCTGCGTCGCCAGATCGGCATGATCTTTCAGGATCACCACCTGCTGATGGATCGTTCGGTCTACGACAACGTGGCGATCCCGCTGATCATCTCCGGCGCCAGCGGCGAAGATATTCGCCGCCGCGTGTCGGCGGCGCTGGATAAAGTCGGTCTGCTCGATAAGGCGAAAAGCTTTCCGATTCAGCTCTCCGGCGGCGAACAGCAGCGCGTCGGCATTGCGCGCGCCGTGGTGAACAAGCCAGCCGTGCTGCTGGCGGACGAACCGACCGGCAACCTGGACGACGCGCTGTCGGAAGATATCCTGCGTCTGTTCGAAGAGTTCAACCGCGTGGGCGTCACCGTACTGATGGCGACGCACGACAGCGGGCTGATCGCGCGGCGTCGTTATCGCGTCATGACGCTCAATCAGGGACGCCTGCACGGAGGCCACGATGGTCAATAAACGCAACAAGCGCCCCGCTGCGCCAAAAGCGAAAGCGCCGTCTAAAAGCAAAGCGCTGAAGGGCGGCTGGCAGGAACAGTGGCGCTATGCGTGGCGCGGCACCCTGTCGGATATGTATCGCCAGCCGCTGGCGACGCTGCTGACGGTTATGGTGATCGCTATCTCGCTGACGCTGCCTAGCGTCTGCTACATGGTGTGGAAAAACGTCAGCCAGGCCGCGACGCAGTGGTATCCCGCGCCGCAGCTGACGGTTTATCTGTCGAAAACGCTGGACGATACCGCTGCGGAAAACGTGGTGGCGCAGCTCAAGCAGGTCGATGGTGTAGATAACGTCAACTACCTGACGCGGGAAGAGGCGCTGAACGAGTTCCGCAACTGGTCGGGCTTTGGCGGCGCGATGGATATGCTGGAGCAGAATCCGCTGCCAGCGGTGGCGATCATTACGCCGAAGCTTAACTTCCAGAATTCCGACACCATGCAGAACCTGCGCGACAGCGTCGCGAAAGTGCAGGGCGTCGACGAAGTGCGCATGGACGACAGCTGGTTCGCCCGCCTTGCGGCGCTGACCGGGCTGGTAGGCCAGGTCGCGTCGATGATCGGCATTCTGATGATTGTCGCGGTGTTCCTGGTGATAGGCAACAGCGTGCGGCTCAGCATCTTCGCGCGGCGCGACACCATCAACGTGCAGAAGCTGATCGGCGCCACCGACGGCTTTATTCTGCGGCCGTTCCTCTACGGCGGGGCGCTGCTCGGCTTAAGCGGCGCGGTGCTGTCGCTGATCCTCTCCGAGGTGCTGGTGCTGCGTCTGCAGTCGGTGGTGGCGCAAGTGGCGCAGGTCTTCGGCACCACCTTCTCGCTGGAAGGCTTCTCGTGGGACGAAGGATTGCTGCTGCTGCTGATCGCCGCGATCATCGGCTGGATCGCCGCCTGGCTGGCGACGGTGCAACATTTACGTCGTTTTACGCCCCAGTAACCGCCTGCAACGTTTTTTTGGTATAATGTTCCTCTGCTGCCGACGATCCGGGCACAGAGGAACACCTCTCTCTTCCCGCCTCGTCATCTGTGTGTAAAATATTCACTGCTATAATTGAACTTGTGGATAACTTGGCTACTCTAAGTAGCACAGATTGCTTTCGGATTTTCCCCGGCGTTGACTTAAGGTAGCGTCTGCTCAAAGGGAAGACGCAGCAACTTAATAACCATTGTGAGGGTTTGAATGACCAAAGAAATGCAAACTTTAGCTATTGCTCCTCTTGGCAACCTGGAATCTTACGTTCGGGCCGCCAACGTCTGGCCGATGCTGTCGGCAGAAGAGGAAAAAGCGCTGGCTGAACGGCTGCATTACCAGGGCGATCTGGATGCGGCTAAGACGCTGATCCTGTCTCACCTGCGCTTTGTAGTTCATATCGCTCGTAATTACTCCGGTTACGGCCTGCCTCAGGCGGACCTGATTCAGGAAGGGAACATCGGCCTGATGAAGGCGGTGCGTCGCTTTAATCCTGAAGTGGGCGTGCGTCTGGTCTCTTTCGCCGTGCACTGGATTAAAGCCGAGATTCACGAATACGTGCTGCGTAACTGGCGTATCGTGAAGGTCGCTACCACGAAAGCGCAGCGCAAGCTGTTCTTTAACCTGCGTAAAACCAAGCAGCGTCTGGGCTGGTTCAATCAGGACGAAGTCGAGATGGTGGCGCGTGAACTGGGCGTAAGCAGCAAAGACGTACGTGAAATGGAATCGCGTATGGCCGCGCAGGATATGACCTTCGATATGTCCGCAGACGATGAGAGCGGCGAAGGCAAAGCGATGGCGCCAGTGCTCTATCTGCAGGATAAAACTTCAGACTTTGCCGACGGCATCGAAGAGGATAACTGGGAATCGCACGCGGCGGACAAGCTGAGCGATGCGATGCTGGGCCTCGACGAGCGCAGCCAGCACATTATCCGCGCCCGCTGGCTGGACGAAGATAACAAAACCACGCTGCAGGAACTGGCGGATCGCTACGGCGTGTCGGCCGAACGCGTACGGCAGCTGGAAAAGAACGCCATGAAAAAACTCCGCATGGCGATCGAAGCATAACGGAACAGCAAAAACGGGCGACGCGAAGTCGCCCTTTTTTTGCCCGCTATTTAACCCAGCCATCCGCCTGGGCGCGAAAACCGCAGGCCTGCATAAACGCGGCGCGCTCGCCCTGATTCGCGCTGCCGTCGTCCGCCACCCACCAGCTTGAGACCGAGCCGTTCTGCGCTATCGTCTCTTCCACCAGATAATGGCCTACGCCGCGACGTCGCGTCACCTCGCGCACTTCCAGCTGCGAAATGTTTCCCTGCGTCCCCGCAATCGTCAGCTTTAACGCCCCCAGCAGCCGCGCATTGAAACGTGCGGCGTACAGACGGACGTTTTCGCTCAGGCTTTTTTCCAGCGCGGCGATATCTTCATCCGGCCAGATTTTCGCGAGATCGATGCGGTCCTGCGCGCTCAGCGTGGTCAGGCGCAGAATAGTGAGTTTCATAACAAACACCTGTACTAGTCGAAAGGGCATAGTGTAGCGAATTTATACAGTCAGAGCGCCGTCACTTTTTTAAGTTGAAAACAGGTCAAAAGATGGTCTGGATGCCAGGATAGAGGAGATAAAGAACAATAAGCGGCGCAAAAGCCAGCATAACGCGCTACAGAAATGGCGGTAAAGCCTGCATAACAACCAGACGATTATGCTGTTTCAGCTGGCTATTTCCCAATGTGTCAGTTGATTTACAGAAGAAACTTCCTGTTTAATAACCTGAAAAATAAAGCCTTATTACCAAAAAATACCGGAAAAGCACGCTAAATCATTCATAAACATCATTTTTCGGCTTTATCCGGTAGCAACAGCAAACCACAAATCACAGACACAACAAGATGGGGAAGTCCGCATGAAAATGAGTAAAGGCCGCGCATTACTGGCGGGTTGCGTTGCGCTGGCAATGAGCCACGCCGCCCTGGCTGCCGACATCAAAATCGCCATCGTCGGCGCCGTAACCGGCCCGGTCGCGCAGTATGGCGATATGCAGTTCACCGGCGCCGCGCAGGCGATTAAGGATATCAACGCCAAAGGCGGCGTAAACGGCAACAAACTGGTCGGCGTAGAGTATGACGACGCCTGCGACCCGAAACAGGCCGTGGCAGTAGCGAACAAGGTCGTCAACGACGGCATTAAATACGTTATCGGCCACCTTTGCTCCTCTTCTACCCAGCCCGCGTCCGACATCTATAACGACGAAGGCGTGCTGATGATTACCCCGGCGGCCACCGCGCCCGAGCTGACCGCGCGCGGTTACGAAACCATTATGCGCACCACCGGTCTGGACTCCGATCAGGGCCCGACCGCCGCAACCTATATCCTCGACCAGATCAAGCCTAAACGTATCGCCGTGGTGCATGACAAGCAGCAGTACGGCCAGGGGCTGGCGGAATCGGTGCAGAAAACCCTGAAGGCCAAAGGCGGCAACGTGGTGCTGTTTGAAGGCATCACCGCAGGCGATAAAGACTTCTCCACGCTGATCGCGCGCCTGAAGAAAGAGAACGTCGACTTCGTTTACTACGGCGGCTACTACCCGGAAATGGGCCAGATCCTGCGCCAGGCGAAAGCGGCTGGCCTGAAAGCCGGCTTTATGGGTCCGGAAGGCGTGGGCAACGCCTCGCTCTCCAATATCGCAGGCGATGCCTCGGAAGGCATCTTTGTTACGCTGCCGAAGCGCTACGACCAGCTGCCGGAGAACAAGGCGATCGTCGACGCCATCAAAACCAACACCGCGCAGAACCGCAAAGATCCGACCGGTCCGTTCGTCTGGACCACCTATGCGGCGATCCAGTCGCTGGCGGCCGGCATCGAACGCAGCAAGAGCGACGAGCCGGAAGAGATTGCGAAAAACCTGAAGGGCGGCGAGCCGGTACCGACAGTGATGGGCAACCTGAGCTGGGACCAGAAAGGCGATCTGAAAGGCTTCGAGTTCGGCGTATTTAAATGGCACAAAGACGGTTCTTCAACCGCGGTTAAGTAATCGTTCCATCGGCAGACCAATCCCTTGCCGCGTCGGCAGGGGATTTTCCCGTTCTCATGCAGGTCTTCACTATGTCCGAGCAGTTTCTTTATTTCACACAGCAGATGCTTAACGGGGTTACCCTCGGCAGCACCTACGCGCTGATCGCCATCGGTTACACCATGGTTTACGGCATTATCGGCATGATCAACTTCGCCCACGGCGAGGTCTATATGATCGGCAGCTATGTCTCCTTTATCGTGATCGCCGCCCTGATGATGATGGGCATCGACACCGGCTGGCTGATGATCGCCGCCGGCTTCGTGATGGCGATCCTGATCTCCAGCGCCTACGGCTGGAGCATCGAGCGCGTCGCCTATAAGCCGGTGCGCTCGTCGAAGCGCCTGATCGCGCTGATCTCCGCCATCGGCATGTCGATCTTCCTGCAAAACTACGTCAGCCTGACGCAGGGCTCGCGCGACCTCGCGCTGCCGAGCCTGATTACCGGCCAGTGGACGCTGGGCCAGAGCAACGGCTTCGCCGCCACCGTCTCCACCATGCAGATCGTCATCTGGCTGGTGACCTTCCTGGCGATGCTGGCGCTGACGCTGTTTATCCGCTATTCGCGCATGGGCCGCGCCTGCCGCGCTTGCGCCGAAGATCTGAAAATGGCGAGCCTGCTCGGCATCAATACCGACCGCGTCATTTCGCTGACCTTCGTGATCGGCGCGGCGATGGCGGCGGTGGCGGGCGTGCTGCTCGGCCAGTTCTACGGCTCGATTAACCCCTTTATCGGCTTCATGGCCGGCATGAAGGCCTTTACCGCCGCGGTGCTGGGCGGCATCGGCAGCATTCCGGGCGCGATGATCGGCGGCCTGGTGCTCGGCATCGCCGAAGCGCTGACCTCGGCCTATCTCAGCACCGAATATAAAGACGTGGTCTCTTTTGCGCTGCTGATCGTGGTGCTGCTGGTGATGCCGACCGGCATTCTGGGCCGCCCGGAGGTCGAGAAAGTATGAAATCTTCCTTTATCAATGCGCTGCTCTCCTCCGTGATGCTGCTGGTGCTGGCCAGCTTCTTTATGGGCATGCGCCTCGGCCTCGACGGCACGCGACTGGTGGTGCAGAGCGCCGGCGAGGTGCGCTGGAACTGGATTTTCATCGGCTGCGGCGTGGTCTTTCTGTTCCAGCTGCTGCGCCCGTTCTGGCAGCGCGGCCTGAAAAAGATCTCCGGTCCGTCGCTGGTACTGCCCGGCATCGACGGCTCCACGCCTAAGCAGAAGCTGTTTATGCTGGCGCTGATCGTCGTGGCGGTGGCCTGGCCCTTTTTCGTTTCGCGCGGCGCGGTGGATATCGCCACGCTGACGCTGATCTACGTGATGCTCGGCCTCGGGCTCAACGTGGTGGTCGGCCTCTCGGGTCTGCTGGTGCTCGGCTACGGCGGCTTCTACGCCATCGGTGCCTACACCTTCGCGCTGCTTAATCACTACTTCGGACTCGGCTTCTGGGAATGTCTGCCGCTGGCGGGCATCGTCTCGGCGCTGTTCGGGCTGCTGCTCGGCTTTCCGGTGCTGCGCCTGCGCGGCGACTATCTGGCGATCGTCACGCTCGGCTTCGGCGAGATCGTGCGCATTCTGCTGCTGAATAACACCGCGCTGACCGGCGGTCCTAACGGCATCGCGCAGATCCCCAAGCCTTCGCTGTTCGGCCTGGAGTTCGGCCGCAAAGTCTCTGAAGGCGGCTGGAGCACCTTCCACGAGTTCTTCGGCGTGAAATATGACCCCAGCGACCGCGTAATTTTCCTCTATCTGGTGGCGCTGCTGCTGGTGGCGCTGACGCTGTTCGTGATTAACCGCCTGCTGCGCATGCCGTTGGGGCGCGCCTGGGAAGCGCTGCGCGAGGATGAGATCGCCTGTCGCTCTCTCGGCCTGAGCCCGACGCGCATCAAGCTGACCGCCTTTACCATCAGCGCCGCCTTTGCCGGCTTCGCCGGCACCCTGTTCGCCGCGCGCCAGGGCTTTGTCAGCCCGGAATCCTTTACCTTCGTCGAATCCGCCTTTGTGCTGGCGATTGTGGTGCTGGGCGGCATGGGCTCGCAGTTCGCCGTGATCCTCGCCGCTATTCTGCTGGTGGTCTCGCGCGAGCTGATGCGCGATCTGAACGAATACAGCATGCTGGTGCTGGGCGGCCTGATGGTGCTGATGATGATCTGGCGTCCGCAGGGGCTGCTGCCGATGAAGCGTCCGCACCTGAAACTGAAGCAGAAACAAGGAGAGCAGGCATGAGTCAGCCTTTATTAGCCGTTGAAGGCCTGATGATGCGCTTCGGCGGCCTGCTGGCGGTCAATAACGTGGCGCTGGAGCTGCGCGCGCAGGAGATCGTCTCGCTGATCGGTCCCAACGGCGCGGGAAAGACCACCGTATTCAACTGCCTGACCGGCTTCTACAAGCCGACCGGCGGCACCATTAAGCTGCGCGAGCAGCATCTGGAAGGCCTGCCCGGCCAGAAGATCGCCCGCATGGGCGTGGTGCGCACCTTTCAGCACGTTCGCCTGTTCCGTGAGATGACGGTGATCGAGAACCTGCTGGTGGCGCAGCATCAGCATCTGAAAAGCGGCGTCTTTTCGGGGCTGTTCAAAACGCCCGCGTTTCGTCGCGGCGAGAGCGAGGCGCTGGATCGCGCCGCCACCTGGCTGGAGCGCATCGGGCTGCTCGATCTCGCCAACCGCCAGGCGGGCAATCTGGCCTACGGCCAGCAGCGCCGTCTGGAGATTGCGCGCTGCATGGTGACGCGTCCGGAGATCCTGATGCTGGACGAGCCGGCGGCCGGGCTGAATCCGAAAGAGACGCACGAGCTGGATGAACTGATCGCCGAACTGCGCGGCGAGCATAAGGTTTCCGTTTTGCTGATAGAACACGATATGAAGCTGGTGATGGGCATTTCCGACCGTATCTATGTGGTGAACCAGGGTACGCCGCTGGCCAACGGCACGCCGGAAGAGGTGCGTAACAATCCGGATGTGATCCGAGCCTATTTAGGAGAGGCGTAACATGGCAAACCCGATGTTATCCGTTAACAACGTCAGCGCGCACTACGGCAAGATCCAGGCGCTGCACAACGTCAGCTTGCATATCAGCCAGGGCGAAATCGTCACCCTGATCGGCGCTAACGGCGCGGGAAAAACCACGCTGCTCGGCACCCTGTGCGGCGAGCCGCGCGCCACCCAGGGCAGCATTACCTTCGACGGCAAAACCATTACCGACTGGCAAACCGCGCGTATCATGCGTGAGGCGATCGCCATCGTGCCGGAAGGACGCCGGGTATTTTCGCGCATGACGGTAGAGGAGAACCTGGCGATGGGCGGCTTTTTCGCCAGCCGCCAGGAGTATCAGACGCGCATCGCGCGCGTCTATGAGCTCTTTCCGCGGCTGGCGGAGCGTAAAATCCAGCGCGCGGGCACCATGTCCGGCGGCGAGCAGCAGATGCTGGCGATCGGCCGCGCGCTGATGAGCCAGCCGCGCCTGCTGCTGCTGGACGAGCCCTCGCTGGGGCTGGCGCCGATTATTATCCAGCAGATCTTCGACACCATCGAGCAGCTGCGTAAAGAGGGGATGACCATCTTCCTGGTAGAGCAGAACGCCAATCAGGCGCTGAAGCTGGCGGATCGCGGCTATGTGCTGGAGAACGGGCACGTGGTGCTGGAAGATACGGGCGAGGCTTTACTCTCCAACGAAGCCGTCCGCAGCGCTTATCTCGGGGCTTAAGGCCTGGCTTACTTGCCAGATTGCGGTTGGGCAGTGCTCGTCATCCTCACGTACTACGTGTACGCTCCGGTGACTGCGCGCTGGCCGCCCGTAATCTGGCTGCGCCGCCGACGGCCTTTGGCATTGGATAAGGACTGGCTTACTTGCCAGATTGCGGTTGGGCAGTGCTCGTCATCCTCACGTACTACGTGTACGCTCCGGTGACTGCGCGCTGGCCGCCCGTAATCTGGCTGCGCCGCCGACGGCCTTTGGCTGTTGTGCAATAAAACATTTTAGGTAATTCCTTCATCTGGCCGTAATGCGGCTGTCATCTCGCTGTTATTAATCCGTCATTTTCCCGTGTCATGTTACTTCGCTAACAAAAAATGCGTGATATCGCGCGTACCTACCTGCACAGGAAAATTCTATGTCCGTGTTGAAGACACAAAGTAGACTGTTGAGCGTGGTTCTGGGCCTGGCCATCAGCGGCAACGCGCTGGCCGTC
>Ga0209796_10001354_pt1 | contig 10517 bp, 12 predicted proteins | sample AgamicOrSfrz_FD_187167 | JGI IMG/M metagenome (GOLD analysis project Ga0209796, IMG submission 187167) | Agave microbial communities from Guanajuato, Mexico - Or.Sf.rz (SPAdes) (version 2) | ecosystem: Host-associated > Plants > Phyllosphere > Phylloplane/Leaf | place: Guanajuato, Mexico...
CAAAAAGCATCAGTTTTTACTGATGCTTTTTGCTTTTATACTATTGTAGTGGCTATCTCAACCTATCCGCAGATTTCACCAGCTTTTCGTCCCGCTGTATGGCTTTAATCGCCATGATAATTAAGATGATGCTGATCGGAGCAAGGAATAAGCCTATGCCCATATTGTTGGTCCCAATTGTTATCCCCCCTGTAATACCCTTAACAGTTTGTGCTACCCAAAAACTATAACCTATAATTACAAGGATAGTACTGTAGCCTAAAGCTACCTGGCGGCTGCGATGTTTATAAAAGAAGATAATAATAATGGGCAGCAGTGCAATAGCTGCAGTTAAAACACTGAGGGCCACAAAAACTATAGTATGGTTCTGTACGCCGTTTACGTCCTGGTAAACACCTGTTACTTTAATCATGGATGGTGAATTAGCCACATTTACATGGTGTACCATTGGGAAAAGATATAAAGCAAACAGGGCCAGGCTGGCTAAAAAAAGATATATACTTTGTATTCTTTGTATCATGTTAAGTAGGTTAGCAAGGCAAAGATAAAATTGTTTGTGGTAATCAAATCAATTATTGCGGAAGCGCTCCCGGATTTGGCGAAAACAGCAAAAGCAATAAGCAAAGCACTACAGCAATGATCAGTGGCTTTACTATTGACTTATAGGTATATTCTTCTGTATCGGGGAAAAATCTTTTATAAAAATATTCGGAAAGTATAAGCCATCCGCCTGCGTTGCAAATAATAGGGAACAGCACAGAACTTGTACCAACGTATAAAATGCCCAATGTTGTTGCAATAGAATAAAACAGGGAAAAGAGTAATACCTGGTAGGCATCTCTCTTGTAACCGGCATCCTTTAAGTTTATAAACAGCAGGACACCACCAAAAAAAGTAGAACAAAATATTGAAAACCCAATGTTGGCCCAACGCGAGTAAATAGGTCCACGAAATGGCTGATCATTTTCCTGCTCAAAAACGTCTTGCTCGTTATCTTCTTCCAACATCCCTGTTTAAATTAAATATGCGAAGATACAAGTTATAAACCATACGGTTCAAATTCTTTAGAATGATGACCAAATAATGGACCAGCTTTTTAAGCTGATTGTTAACTTTGCGCCGTGGCTGAACAACGTTATTTTATTGAGATTGCTTTTGACGGTACTAACTATCACGGCTGGCAAATTCAGCCTAATGCTATTACCGTACAGGAAGTTCTTAATAAAGCGCTTTCAACCCTGCTGCGCCAGCCCATTGAAACCACAGGTTGCGGACGTACAGATACCGGAGTTCATGCTACACAATTGTTTGCGCATGTAACCCCCCGACCCCCTGAAGGGGGAGAAGAACCCTGGGTATTAGATTCCCCCTTCAGGGGGTTAGGGGGCCTCAACGCCCTGCTTCCACCAGACATTGCAATAAAACGCATTATCCCGGTTCATCCTGAGGCTCATGCCCGTTTTGATGCCACTTTACGGTCGTATGAATATCATATCCATTTCCATAAGGATCCGTTTAAGATCAATCGGTCCTGGCTGTTAAGAGATGTACCAGATGTGGAACTGATGAATGAGGCTGCCCGTATATTAATGGAATATATCGATTTTAGCTGTTTCAGCAGGTCGAACACCCAGGTTAAAACCAATAACTGTAAAATATCAAGAGCCGAATGGGTATGGAATGGTGAAGATAGCATCGTGTTCCACATTTCGGCCGACCGTTTTTTACGTAATATGGTACGGGCAATTGTGGGAACCCTGTTGATGGTTGGCCGAAGGGTGATCAAGCCTGAAGACGTAAGAATAATAATAGACAGCAAAAACCGCAGCAACGCCGGAAACTCCGTGCCTGCCTGCGGGTTATATTTAACAGAAGTGAAGTATTCTTACCCCCTAGCCCCCTGAAGGGGGAACGAACGCGGGAGCGTTTAAAGGGTTAAGAATGGGTGATAAAATTAATGTAATTCAAAAATCCTCTTTAGGTTGGAACTGTTGTTCCCCCTTCAGGGGGCTAGGGGGTATATGTCAGAAGTAACCGGAAAAGCGATAGATTGGAAACTACTGGGAAGGGTGATGCATTACGTGCGCCCTTACCGGACCACATTTGTAATTGCTGCAGTATTAACCGTTTTTTTGGCTGCTATAGCATTGGTACAGCCTATACTGATCCAGAAAACGTTGGATGATTACATTATGGTGAGCAACTATAATGGACTGGTGTTTATGGTTGGCCTGATGATTCTGCAACTGGTTGTACAAACTGCTGCACAGTATTTTCAAACCTACCTCACTAACTCCCTGGGGCAATCAGTGATCCGGGATCTGCGGAAGGATATTTTTAACCACATCATGAGCCTGCGGTTAAAGTATTTCGATCGTACGCCTATTGGGATGCTTATTACTCGTACTGTATCTGATCTGGAAACTATTGCAGACATCTTTTCTGAAGGACTGATCTCTATCATAGGCGACCTGCTGCTGGTAGTGGCAGTTATTGGTTATATGATCTTTAAAGACTGGAAGCTTGCGCTGATCACCCTCATCCCGATGCCTTTGCTTATTGCTTCAACCTATATTTTTAAAGAAGCTATTAAATCGGCCTTCCAGGAAGTACGTACCCAGGTTGCCCAATTGAATACCTTTTTACAGGAGCATATTTCCGGCATCAGCATTATCCAATATTTTGCCCGGGAGGAGCAGGAGATGCGCAAGTTTGTGGCGGTTAATAAGAAGTATCGGGACGCCAACATCCGTTCCAACTGGTACTATTCCATCTTTTATCCTGTGGTGGAAATATTATCAGCTGTTTGCATTGGCCTACTGGTATGGTATGGTTGTAAAAGGATATTAACCGATCAGCAACTGGTAAGTTTAAGTACAGATCATAAAGGCGTTACTCCAGGCTTAATATTGGCTTTTATTACCCTTCTGAATATCCTTTTCCGTCCGATCAGACAGTTGGCGGATAAGTTTAATACACTGCAAATGGGTATGGTAGGAGCGGACCGTATTTTTAAGGTGCTTGACACCAATGAGGTAGGAGAAAACAAAGGTACCATCACAGCGGGCCGGCTTAATGGTGAGATTAAATTTGAACACGTTTGGTTTGCCTATAACGATGATAACTGGGTGCTGAAAGATATTAATTTCCACATTAAACCCGGCGAAACACTGGCTTTGGTTGGTGCTACCGGAGCGGGAAAATCATCAACTATCAATATTCTCAATCGCTTTTATGAAATAGGGAAGGGTTCGGTTAAAGTTGATAATGTAGATATCCGTGAGTACGAAGTAGGTTTTCTGCGTTCACAGATTGCAACCGTCATTCAGGATGTGTTTCTTTTTTCAGATACCATTGCTAATAATATCAGCTTAAATAATCCGGCTATAACACGCGAACAGATTATTGCTGCAGCAAAAGATGTAGGAGCACATGAATTTATACAGCGACTACCAGGCGGATACGATTATAATGTAATGGAGCGTGGAGCAACACTATCTGCGGGTCAGGCTCAGCTGATCTCCTTTATCCGTGCGTTGGTATACCAGCCGGCTATCCTTGTGCTGGATGAGGCCACTTCTTCGGTAGATACAGAAACAGAGATCCTGATCCAGAATGCTATTAACAAGCTGATGGAAAACCGTACCGCTATTGTGATAGCTCACCGTTTGTCAACCATCCAAAATGCGGATAAGATCATTGTACTGGATCATGGCGAGATCAAAGAAGTAGGTACCCACCAGGAACTGTTACGCATTGAAGGCGGCTATTACCGCAAGCTTTATGACCTGCAGTTTAACTCGGCAGGTATAACAAGGTAATTTGTTTGAATCAGAATTTTTAGGATTAGAGAATAGTCTTGAACTCGAATTTATCGAATTAAAGAATGAACAGAATTTCATTTTATCATTCACCAATAGGCCGCCCGAGGGACTGCGGTAACAGATTTAAATTCTGTCAATTCTTAAATTCCATAAAATTCGAGTTAAGAAGAATACTGCCACTGCCACTACTTCTACCACTGCTCCTGCAACTGCCACTAATTACGGCTGCACTTTCCCTTCCCTCATGCCTTCATCTTCAGTAGGCGGGGTTTTAATAGGATTTACAGGCTGCTCATCGTTCTGATGCTCCTCAGCTATATTTCCATATTCCGGCTCATCTTCGTGGTACTCCCGGTCTGATTTCTCTTTGATCACTTCACCGCCATTATCATTAGGGCGCTTGGTAGGTGTATCTGAAGGATTTGGTTTATCATGTCTGTTGGCTGGTTTTGTCATAACGGTAGATTGTTTATTGGTATTAACGGATGCGAAGGGGGATTTGTTTATCCCTTGGCGATTGCATAGCCTGATCCTGATTGGTAAGCATTATTCCTCAAGTTGATAAACAGATTGTGGATTCTCAAACCCATTCCAAAAAATATGCAACCGGCTGCAGTTTGGACATTTCACAACTAATTTCATGACATTGTAAACTGCTTCGGCATCAACTTGCCCTTCAAACTTGTCATACTCCATATCTGAAATTATTAGATATTGATTTGGACTCGGTATCTCACCAAGAGGAATAATAAAATCACAATTACATCTGAGTTTAGGCATATTAATAGTAATGTTAATCTATCTCGTACTAATGTAATAAATAGTCACTAATCTTCGCGCTTCAGCAAGTGTAAATTAACCACAGGATTAAAAGTGTTAACTTTTTCAGAACGGGACAGTGATTCTCCTGCATCAGGTGATTCTACTGCCCCACCTGCCCCAGGTGATTCTCCTGCGTCTCGTGCCCCAATTGCCCCAGCTGCTTCTGCTGTTTCTCATGCCCCTGGTGCAGCAGTTTAAACTCTTCAAATACAAACTATTCTTCATCCCTAACCTTTTTAACTCTTTTAACTTACTATAACCTTTTTAACCTACTTTAACCCTTTTAACTTATTTTAACGTCTTTAACCCACTATAATAAAGCAGAAAATTTTACCTTTATTGCCTGTTACATTAACTTTGCCGTAAATACGCCATATGGAAGAATTTGAAGCAAGCACATCAGCCAAAAAGACTAAAAGTATTTATATCTCTACTGTTTTTGGAATAGCCATGGTTTTGTTCATGGTTGGTTTGCTGGGCTTATTGCTGGTACATGCCAAACATCTTTCCAACTATGTAAAGGAAAACCTGGTGGTTAACGTGTATGTAGATGAAACCGCCCGCGAAGCAGATGTGATGCAACTGCAAAAACAACTGGATAACCATCCCTTTGTAAAGCAAACGCAATATGTAAGCAAGGAGCTGGCTGCCCGTAAACTGCAAAAGGACCTTGGCGAAGACTTTATTAAATTCCTGGGGGTAAATCCCCTTTCTGAGTCGATAGATGTTTACCTGAAGGCAGAACACGCCAATAACCAGGACATTTCAAAGTTTAAGGCCGAGCTTTTAAAAAATCCTTTGATCAAAGAGGTTAATTACCAGGCTCCGCTTGTTGATGAAATGAACCAGAATTTGAAGGCCATAAGTTTCGTTATCCTGGTTTTTGCAGGAATATTTGTGGTGGTTTCAGTCGCGCTTATTAACAATACTATCCGCCTGGCTATTTACTCTCAACGCTTCCTGATCAAATCCATGCAGTTAGTTGGTGCAACCAAGGGCTTTATCCGTAAGCCATTCTTGTTTTACGGAATATGGCACGGGCTGTTAGGTGCATTGATCTCCATCATTTTACTGGTAGGCACTTTATACCTGGCCAATAAAGAAATTCCAGATCTGGTGATTTTGCAGAACTTTACCGAGTTTGGGTTTGTATTTCTGCTGGTAGTAGGTTTGGGTATCCTGATCGCAGGCTTTAGTACCCTTTTTGCGGTTAACAGATTTTTACGATTAAAAATATACGATTTATACAGATAAATAATGGCACAGAAATTTACAAGACCAGGAACTCCTGGTTCGGCGCCTAAACAGGTTCAAACTCCTGAAGCATCAAAACCTGTTCAGTTTATTTTCGACAAAAGCAATTACACTATTCTGGCTATTGCCGTACTGGTGGTAATTGTGGGTTTTGTTTTAATGAGCGGAACAACCGATATCTACAACACCACAAAAATTGTGATTGCCCCAATTGTGGTGCTTGCTGGTTTTGGCTTAGGTTTTTATGCAATCTTAAAGAAGCCGCAAGTTAAAGCATGACCTTATTTCACGTTATTATTCTGGCAATTATTGAAGGGTTGACAGAATTTTTACCGGTGTCGTCAACCGGGCACATGGTTGTGGCCAGTTCGCTAATGGGCATCGAGAAAGATCCGTTTGTAAAACTATTTGAAATTGTAATTCAGCTTGGGGCTATCCTTGCTGTAGTGGTGCTTTACTTCAAGCGTTTTTTTCGCTCTATCGACTTCTATATCAAATTAATTATAGGTGTAATTCCGGCGTTAATTTTCGGTGCTCTTCTAAAAAAGCATATTGATAAGTTGCTGGAGAGCCCTATGGTTGTAGCCTGCTCATTTATCATTGGGGGTGTTATTCTGTTATTTGTTGACAATTGGTTTAATCGCCCTGTTGTTGACGATGAAAAGAAGATCAATCATATTACAGCGCTTAAAATTGGCTTTTTTCAGTGTTTAGCCATGATCCCCGGTGTATCCCGTTCAGCGGCATCTATAGTTGGTGGTATGTCGCAAAAGCTTAGCCGTAAAGCTGCTGCAGAATTTTCGTTCTTCCTTGCGGTTCCTACTATGTGTGCCGCCACAGCTAAAGACTTACTCGACTTTTATAAAGATGGTGGTTTTTCAACTCCGCAGATTCATCAGGATATTAAATTTCTGATCATAGGCAGCATCATTGCTTTTATTGTAGCATTAATGGCAATCCGCACCTTTATCACTTTCCTGGAAAGACAAGGCTTTAAGTTATTTGGCGTTTACCGGATCATTGCCGGTATCTTTATCATTGCCATGATCTATACAGGTCATCTGATCAAATAAGAAAAAATACTTTAATAAAATATGGATAGCGATGGGTTAAACTCATCGCTATTTTTGTTTAACTTCAGTCTGAATTATTTATTATGGCTAAGTTTCTGGATATCTCCAATCGTACTGAATTGCAAAGCATGGTTGCAAAACTCAATCCTGTTGCCGTACCACTTTGGGGTAAAATGACTCCTCAGCAAATGGTGGAACATCTGATAGACCAGGTGCAATACACCAATGGTACCAAAATACCTACTTGTGATGTGTCTGAAGAAGAAGCTTATCAGCGGAAGCAAAAGGGTTTAGACTTACAGTATGAAATTCCACGAAATATCGTTTTAGGTACACTACCTGAAACCTATCAATATGAAAATCTCGAGGCTGCAATCAATCAGTTAATGACAGAGTTGGAACTATTTGATGAGTATTTCAAAGAGCCCGGAAAAACAGAACTGCACGGTGGTTTTGGCCCTATGAATTACCAGGAGTGGCAGATCTGGCATGGCAAGCATTTTACCCATCACTTTAAACAGTTTGGGCTTATTGGTTGAATGGTTCATTTGTTCAATAGCTCATTAGTCATTCGTGATTGCAATTTGTTTACTAGTCATTCATTCTATCATACACTCATTTAATAATTCATAGCCCACTCACTCAATCAACTCAATCAACCACTCTCTTAATCAACCACTCACTAAAACTCCTATCTTTGTACTTTAAATTTTACTCGACTTGGATATTCAAGATTTGACATTAGAGGATTTTGCAGAGGGGCAACTATTACTGATCAATAAACCTTATCGCTGGACCAGTTTTGACATTGTGGGTAAGCTTCGCAATGCTTTTAAACCTATGAAACTGAAGGTGGGACATGCAGGCACGCTTGATCCGCTGGCCACAGGTCTGCTGATAGTTTGCACAGGTAAAATGACTAAGCAGATCGATACCTTCCAGGCTGAAGAGAAAGAATATACCGGCACCATAACCCTGGGTGCAACAACCCCTTCCTATGATCTGGAAACTGAAGTTGATCAGACTTTTGATCTAAGCGGAATTACAGAAGAAGATATCAGGAATGCCACCAAACAGTTTATTGGGGATATTCAGCAATATCCGCCTGCTCATTCTGCTGTAAAAGTAGATGGCGAGCGTTTGTACGAAAAAGCGCGTAGGGGTGAAGAAGTGGAGTTGCGGATTAGAAATGTAACTATTACCGAGTTTGATATCACACGGATTGATTTGCCGGAAGTTGATTTCAGGGTAGTGTGCAGCAAAGGAACGTACATACGGTCATTAGCTAATGATTTTGGAAAGGCACTTAATAATGGAGCCTATTTGTCCAGATTACGTCGTACACGAAGCGGGAGCTTTCATGTTGAAAATGCTCATGAGATTTTGACACTGGTAAACCGGGTAAGAGAATTAAAAGTACAACCAGTGATGCAGAAATAATTATTTTTGCTGAAACCACACAGAAATATTCTGCCTTTAACACATGAAAATATATCATCACCTTGATGAGTTTAGTCCTTTAAATAATGCTGTAGTTACTATCGGTACCTTTGATGGCGTTCATCGCGGGCATCGTAAAATTATAGCCGGAATAAAAGAACTTGCCGAACAATGCGGAGGAGAAACGGTAATACTTACTTTTTTCCCTCACCCACGGCTCATCCTTCATCCCGAAGATCAGAGTTTGAAAATGATCAATACCATAGAGGAGAAAGCAGAATTGCTGGAGGAGCTTGGTGTTGACCATTTGATTATTACCCCCTTTTCCAGAGACTTTTCCAATCAGCAGCCCGAAGACTATATCAGGGATGTACTGGTTAATAGGATCGGGACTAAAAAGATCGTTATTGGCTATGATCATCGGTTTGGTAAGGATCGTAAGGGCGGTCTTGAAGATTTGCAAAGATTGGCTCCTGTTTATGATTTTGAAGTTGTTGAAATCCCCGAACAGGATATTGATGCTGTAGCAATCAGTTCAACACGCATTCGCGAAGCGTTACTGCAAGGTAAAATAGAATACGCCAATACCCTGTTAGGCTATCCCTTCTTCCTGAACGGAAAGGTGATCAAAGGTGATCAGATAGGTCGTCAGCTAGGTTATCCTACAGCCAATATTTCCATTTCCGAACCTTATAAGCTTATGCCTTCAGATGGCATTTTTGCTGTACAGGTTAAAGTTGATGCAGATGTCTATAAAGGAATGGCCTACATTGGTCATAGACCAACTATAAACGGAATGACCCGCAATATCGAAGTTAATATTTTCGATTTTGACCTAGAGATCTACAACCAAATCATTAGGATGGAATTTCATAATTACGTCAGAGGCGATGTAAAATTCGCTTCACTTGATGAACTCGTTATTCAGTTAGGTAAGGATAAAGAGGATGTGCTGAAACTGCTGAAGGAATAATCTAAAGCTTTCCTCTGTACTCGTGGTCCGCCAGGTATCTGACCAACATACGTAGAAAATGCGTTTATCCTTGTCAAGCCAACCAATTGTCTCCTAAATTGTATATTTGATAAAGGTAGATTATACTTTATAGCTGATGAACATATACAATAATGGCTAAACTAAACCTTGACAGGCAGGAAAGCGAATTTCTGGATCGAACCATAACGCATTGGGAAGCCGAAAAAGTAATTGATGCTGAGACAGCAAGCAAATTGCGTAACTCCTATGAGGTAAAAGGCTTCGACTGGATGCGCCTGGCTAAATACTCCTTCTGGATTGCTCTGGCCTGTGGGGTTATTGCATTTGGGTCGCTTATTATCAGTGATAAGGTGATCAACCTGCTTAAAAGCCTCTACAATACCCCCGATATTCTCATTAGTATTTTTGCCGGTATAGCTGCTGCGGCTTTTTTTATAGTTGGCAGAAGGCGGGAAAAGAAATATCCCGACCTGGTTTTCAGCAACGAGGCATTGATCTTTACAGGCATCATGTTTACGGCCTGCTGTATTGCTTACCTGGGCAAAACTCTGGATAACCATTCCGGCCATTATTCGCTGCTTTTTCTGCTATCAGTATTTGTTTATGGTTTTTTAGCATGGCGCATGAACTCCCGGCTGATTTGGCTTTTCTCCCTTATTTCTTTAGGAAGTTGGTTTGGTACAGAAACGGGGTATCGGACACATTGGACAGATTATTTCCTCGGCATGAACTACCCTCTAAGATTCGTAGTGTTTGGAGCTATACTGGTGGCTGTAAGTATGATTCTGCGTAAACGAAAATGGTTCGCTATTTTTGATGATCTTACATATGTTGCAGGATTGCTTTACCTCTTTATATCGTTATGGCTGCTCAGTATCTTTGGAAATTACGGTAATCTTGATGCCTGGTACCAGGTAAGGCAGATCAGTTTATTTTACTGGGGAATTATAGCTGCCGCGGTGGCGGCAGGTTTTTTGTTTTATGGGTTAAAGGCCAAGGATGTAATTGCCCGTGAGTTTGGGATCACTTTCCTGCTCATTTCCATCTACACCAAATATTTCGAATACTTCTGGAAGCATATTGATACAACTTTGTTCTTTGCCATCCTCG
>Ga0209796_10001359_pt1 | contig 10445 bp, 9 predicted proteins | sample AgamicOrSfrz_FD_187167 | JGI IMG/M metagenome (GOLD analysis project Ga0209796, IMG submission 187167) | Agave microbial communities from Guanajuato, Mexico - Or.Sf.rz (SPAdes) (version 2) | ecosystem: Host-associated > Plants > Phyllosphere > Phylloplane/Leaf | place: Guanajuato, Mexico...
AATACTAAAGAGAGTACATCGTTTATAACTTTAAAACAACCTTCAGAATGACAAGAAAGATGATATTTATCATCTAATGCTAAAGACATTGGTACTTTATACTTAATATTTGCATTATTCTCAGGTTTATTAGGTACAGCATTTTCTGTACTTATAAGATTAGAATTATCTGGGCCAGGTGTTCAATATATTTCAGATAACCAATTATACAATAGTATAATTACAGCCCACGCGATTATGATGATTTTCTTCATGGTTATGCCTGCTTTAATTGGAGGTTTTGGTAATTTCTTATTACCATTATTAGTAGGAGGTCCGGATATGGCATTCCCTAGATTAAATAACATTAGTTTTTGATTATTAATACCAAGTCTTCTATTATTCGTATTTTCTGCAACAATAGAAAATGGTGCAGGAACAGGATGAACATTATACCCACCTTTATCAGGTATTCAATCACATAGTGGACCTAGTGTTGATTTAGCAATATTTGGTTTACATTTAAGTGGTATTAGTAGTATGTTAGGTGCAATGAACTTCATTACAACTATCTTAAATATGAGAAGTCCAGGTATACGTTTACACAAATTAGCTTTATTTGGTTGAGCTGTAATAATAACAGCTGTGTTATTATTATTATCATTACCTGTATTAGCCGGTGGTATTACTATGATTTTAACAGATAGAAACTTTAACACATCATTCTTCGAAGTAGCTGGAGGTGGTGATCCTATTTTATTCCAACATCTTTTCTGATTCTTCGGACATCCTGAAGTTTATATCTTAATTATACCAGGATTTGGTATTATTAGTACAGTTATTGCAGCGGGATCTGGTAAAAATGTATTCGGTTACTTAGGTATGGTTTACGCTATGATGTCAATTGGTGTTTTAGGTTTCTTAGTTTGAAGTCATCACATGTATACAGTTGGTTTAGATGTTGATACAAGAGCTTACTTCACAGCTGCTACTTTAATTATTGCAGTACCTACTGGAATTAAAATATTCAGTTGATTAGCTACATGTTATGGTGGTTCATTACACTTAACAGCTCCTATGTTATTTGCATTAGGATTTGTTGTATTATTCACAATTGGTGGATTAAGTGGTGTTGTTTTAGCTAATGCATCACTTGATGTTGCTTTCCATGATACTTACTATGTTGTTGCTCATTTCCACTATGTTTTATCTATGGGTGCTGTATTTGCATTATTTAGTGGTTGATACTTCTGAATACCTAAATTATTAGGTTTATCTTATGATCACTTTGCAGCTAAAGTACACTTCTGAATCTTATTTATAGGTGTTAATTTAACATTCTTCCCACAACACTTCTTAGGTTTACAAGGTATGCCTAGAAGAATTAGTGATTATCCTGATGCTTTCTACGGTTGAAACTTATTAAGTAGTATAGGTTCTATTGTTAGTGTTGTAGCTACATGATATTTCTTAACAATTATTTACAAACAATTAACAGAAGGTAAAGCAGTTTCAAGATACCCTTGATTAACTCCACAATTATTTAGTGATACATTCCAAGTATTATTCACTAGAAATAATAGTTCATTAGAATGATGTTTAACTAGTCCACCTAAACCTCATGCTTTTGCAAGCTTACCTTTACAATCATAAAATGACCCCATAGGTGGAATATTAGCACAAGTTAGAGCTCATTAAAGGGAAATACTTGATGCTCAAAAGGAAATTGATCAATAAACTGAACCTTCAATAGATCAGTGTGTTGATGTTATAAATATCGTTAATAATACGATTAGTTGTATGTAAAGTATATATTATTTTATTAAATTATTATATTGTAAAATATCAAGTAAATATTTAATAATATATACTTTAATATATTATAATAAAGTATAATAAGATTTAAATCTTATCTTATGTATATTTGATTAAATATACTATAATTAAATTTAAATATTCATTGCGTAAAATTCTCAATTAGTTAAGGTTACCTTACTTGAATGGTTGTACACTTATATATATTTAATGTTTATGTTACAAGTTACTAAAAATATTGGAACAATTAGTCCAGCAAAACCTCCTGTTTTTGCAAGCTTACCTTTACAATCAGGAACTGACCAGATGAATGGAATAATTTCAACAAATAATCAACAATTAGCGCAAAGCAAAATTGAAATAGGTGGAATTATGACAAAAATTAAAAATGGTCAAATAGAAATCCTTGATCTTAAAGATGCAATTAATGAAGAAGTTTCTTCTTTTCATAGTAATGTGCTACAATTATCAAAGTTTTGTAAAGCACATGGGGCTAATTTAAAAATAAAATTTAAAGAATCAGTAGATACTACTATTAGAGATTTAGATGATGAAGTATTATCTCAAATTGAAAATTTTAGATTAAATAAAGAGAATTTTGTAGCTTCCATTGAAAGTATTGGTAGAAAATCAATAGAGGAAATTTGTAGAAATTTTGAAATAAATAATGTAAGTGATATAGTAAATAATTTATATCAAAATGGTATTAACTTAGATTATTTAAGATATTTACTTAACGCATTTAATATTGACTTAATTAATATAAACCCACAACATGGATTAGTAATTGGACCTTGAACAGAGAGATGTGATGATGTTATAGATATAATCAATGGAATGTTGACTTTTATGCCATCAGGAGTTTTCTTTGTTTAAAAAAAATTACTTTTTGATTGTAATGAATATTTAACTAATATAAACGTAAAATATGCATTAGTAATTGGATCTTCAATAAATCAGTGTTGATATTATAAATATATGGTTAATAATATATACTTTAATATATTATAATAAGGTATAATAAGGTTTAAATATTATCTTATCTACATTTGATTAAATATACTATAATTAAGCTTAAATATTAATTACATATAAACATAAAATTCTCAATTAGTTAAGGTTACCTTACTTGAATGGTTGTACACATAAATATTAAATAAATAATGTTACAAGCTGCTAAAATTATTGGAACAGGATTAGCTACAACAGGTTTAATCGGTGCTGGTGTAGGTATCGGTGTTGTATTCGGTGCATTAATACTAGGTGTTGCTAGAAATCCTTCATTAAGAGGACAATTATTCTCATATGCTATCTTAGGTTTCGCTTTTGCCGAAGCTACTGGATTATTCGCATTAATGATGGCTTTCTTATTATTATATGTTGCTTAATATATAATTTTTATTTAATCAAAACCTCTTTAGTATTAAAATAATGGATTGATATAACATTATAGATATATTTTTTTTTTTATTATATTTTTAAAAATTAGTAATTTATTTTAAATAATTATATGTTAATTTTATAACAGAGTAATTCTCAATTAATTAAGCAAAAACAAATATGTTTGTATATCATGACAACAACAACTTTTTTCTTATTTTTAATACCAGTGCTAGCAATAATTTTGTTAGCAGTTAATTTAATTCTTTCTCCTCATAACCCATATCAAGAAAAAGATAGTGCTTTTGAATGTGGTTTCCATTCTTTTTTAGGACAGAATAGAACACAGTTCAGTATATCTTTCTTTATATTTGCTCTATTATTTTTATTATTTGATTTAGAAATATTATTAGTTTACCCTTATGTGGTAAGTGCATATACAAATGGTGTATATGGTTTAGTAATAATGTTAGTATTTTTCCTTGTATTAACTTTAGGTTTTGCCTTTGAGTTAGGTAAAAATGCTTTAAAAATTGAAAGTAGACAAGTATATAACTTTAATTATAAATCTTGAAATGGTTATTCTTTAATTTATAGTTAAATAGATAAAACTTAATTAACTTGACCTAGTTTTCATGGTAATTACCATGGTTTAAGATTATTTTATATGGACTAGTAACAAAAATAAATGAATAAATAATATAGATATAAAAATGCTTTTAGATATATTAAAAGGACATTTACTATTAGATGCTCCAACTCCTTGAGGATTATTTTTCCAAGATAGTGCATCACCTCAAATGGAAGGAATAGAAGAATTACATAATAATATTATGTTTTATTTAGCTATTATTTTATTTACAGTTACATGAATGATGATAACTGTAATAAGAAATTTTGTAGCTACAAAATCACCTATAGCACATAAATATATGAATCATGGTACTTTAATAGAATTAATTTGAACTATTACACCTGCGTTTATATTAATATTAATCGCATTCCCTTCATTCAAATTATTATATTTAATGGATGAAGTTATGGATCCTTCATTAGTTGTTTATGCTGAAGGTCATCAATGATATTGAAGTTACCAATATCCTGATTTTACAAATGAAGATAACGAATTTATTGAGTTTGATTCTTACATAGTTCCAGAAAGTGACTTAGAAGAAGGTCAATTTAGAATGTTAGAAGTTGATAATAGAGTAATTATACCAGAGTTAACTCATACAAGATTTGTAATTTCAGCTGCTGATGTTATACATTCTTATGCTGTTCCATCTTTAGGTATTAAAGCAGATGCATATCCTGGTAGATTAAACCAAGCTTCTGTTTATGTAAATCGTCCAGGTACATTCTTTGGACAATGTTCAGAAATCTGTGGTATTTTACATAGTTCTATGCCTATAGCAGTTCAATCAGTGTCTATTAAAGATTTCTTATTATGATTAAGAGATCAAATGGAAGGTTAGTTGCATTCACAATATATATATAAAGGAAATGGAAATGGAAAGAATAGAGGGATCTCCTTCTACTCCTTCACCTGATAAAGATATTAGACCGATAGGTAGTAAAATATCTGATTTTTTAAATTAATAAAATTTATAGATTTAATTATTAATATTATATATTAATTATAATTTGTATTAATTACAAATTATAAGCGTGTTAATTCAATGGTAGAATCTCGTGCTACGGACACGATAATATAAGTTCAAATCTTATACACGTTTATATCTTAGTTTTGTAAAAAAAACTAATAAGGTATATTGCAATGTAAGGTATATTGCAAATATAACAGGGTAGTTGTACTTTGTAATGGTTTAGACTTTATATAAGGTTTAGATCATATAAGCTATAGTATAGATAAATCAAAATAAAAATTATTATACAATGAATTTTTCAATCTTTTTATTCTTAATAGGGATATTAGGTTTTGTGTTAAATAGAAAAAACATCATACTAATGTTAATTTCAATAGAAATTATGTTATTATCTATAACATTTTTAATATTAATAAGTTCACTTAGTTTTGATGATATATTAGGACAAACATTTGCTATATATATTATAACAATAGCAGGAGCAGAATCTGCAATAGGTTTAGGAATTTTAGTGGCATATTATAGATTAAGAGGAAGTATATCAATACAATATAAATAATGTATTTAACATTGATAATTTTACCTTTATTAGGTTCAATAATTTCAGGTTTTTTTGGAAGAAAAGTTGGAGTAACTGGAGCACATATAATAACATGTACTTCAGTAATAACAACAACATTTTTAGCTATATTAGCTTTTTTTGAGGTAGGTTTTAACAATATACCTGTAACAATAAATGTTGCAAGATGAGTTGATGTAGAATCACTATATGTGTTATGAAACTTCAGATTTGATTCATTGACAGTTTCTATGTTATTACCTGTATTAATAGTTTCTAGTTTAGTACACGTATACTCTATAAGTTACATGAGTCATGATCCACATAATCAAAGATTTTTCAGCTATTTAAGTTTATTCACTTTTATGATGATTATACTTGTAACAGGAAATAATTATTTAATAATGTTTGTAGGTTGAGAAGGTGTAGGTGTTTGTTCATATCTTTTAGTAAATTTCTGATTCACTAGAATAGCAGCAAATCAAAGTTCTTTATCTGCATTATTAACTAATAGAGTAGGTGATTGTTTATTAACTGTAGGTATGTTTGCAATATTATGATCTTTTGGAAATATAGATTATAGTACAGTATTTGCATTAGCACCTTATTATAATGAAACAATAATTACAATTATTGGTATTTGTTTATTAATAGGTGCTACAGCTAAAAGTTCACAAGTTGGTTTACATATTTGATTACCACAAGCTATGGAAGGTCCAACACCTGTGTCTGCTTTAATACACGCCGCTACTATGGTTACAGCAGGAGTATATTTATTAATGAGATCATCACCTTTAATAGAATATAGTTCAACAGTATTAGTACTTTGTTTATGATTAGGTGCTATAACTACAGTATTCAGTTCTTTAATCGGTTTATTCCAACAAGATATTAAAAAAGTTATTGCTTATTCAACTATGAGTCAATTAGGTATGATGGTAATAGCTGTTGGTTTATCAAGTTATAACTTAGCTTTATTCCATTTAGTAAATCATGCTTTCTATAAAGCGTTATTATTCTTAGGTGCTGGTTCAGTTATACATGCAGTAGCAGATAACCAAGATTTTAGAAAATATGGAGGTTTAAGAGAATTCTTACCTTTAACATATTCAGTTATGTTAATAGCTTCATTAAGTTTAGTAGCTGTACCTTTTATGACTGGATTCTATTCTAAAGATTTTATCCTTGAGTCTGCATATGGACAATATTATCTATCAAGTAGTATAGTTTATTTTGTAGCTACAATAGGTGCTATGTTTACTACACTTTATTCAGCTAAAGTATTATATTTAACTTTCTTAGCTAATCCTAATGGTCCTTTAGTAAATTATAAACATGCTCATGAAGGTGATTTATTTATGACTATACCATTAATTATTTTAGCTATTTTCTCAATATTCTTTGGATATTTAACTAAAGATATTTTTATAGGATTAGGAACTGGTTTCTTTACAGATAATAGTTTATTTATTCATCCTAGCCATGAAATAATGTTAGATACAGAATTTGCTGTACCTACATTCTTTAAGTTATTACCATTTGTATTTACTGTATCATTAAGTATACTTTCTGTATTATTATCAGAATTCTTACCTAAATTACTTATTAATTTTAAATTCTCAAGATTAGGTTATAATATCTTTAGTTTCTTTAATCAAAGATTTTATATAGAATTATTCTATAATAAATATATTGTAGAAGGTGTTCTTAAATTAGGTGGTCAAACATCTAAGAGTCTAGATAAAGGTTCTGTAGAATTAATAGGACCTTATGGTTTAGAAAAAGGATTATTAGCTTTAAGTAATAGTATAGGTAATTTAAGTACAGGTGTTGTTACTACTTATGCCTTATATATATTAATAGGTTTAATATTCTATATTTCTTTATTATACTTCTCATATAATGATAATAATTTATTAATTTTAGTTATATTTACATTATTTGCTTTATTAAATAGTAATAATGTTAATAATAATAATAATAATAAATCATCTAACTAATTATATGTCTTATTATGTCATTTGTTTAATTTAAATTTATTTTAGAATATTATATGCTTTTATCTTCAATATTCTGTTTATTATTATCTAATGCTTTGTCTTTTAGACGTGATACTACTATTCTATATAGTAGAATTGGAATAATAGCATTATTTTATTGTATCTATTTATCTTATAATAATTTATTTATAACATATTTAGATAATGGTATTGGGTTATTTGGTGGATTATTTTACACATCTTCTATAACACAAGTATTTCACATATTAATATTTATAATTAGTCTATTGATATTGAATATGACAGGATTTTATCCTAGAAAACTTATATCTAATGAGTATATGAGTTTATACAAATTATTATTTACAAAATTACAATTTGTTAAAAATTTAACTGTATCTAATATTATTTTAAAAAAAGGAGAACAATACACAATATTAGAATATACATTAATGTTATTATTTGTAATAACAGGAAGTGTATTATTAATATCAAGTAGTGATTTAGTTTCTATTTTCTTATCTATAGAATTACAAAGTTATGGATTATATTTATTATGTGCTATGTATAGAAATTCAGAATCTTCTACTTCAGCTAGTTTAACTTATTTTTTACTAGGTGGATTATCTTCTTGTTTTATTTTATTAGGTATTGCATTAATTTATGCAAATCTAGGTGTTACATATTTAGATAGTTTCTATCTAATAAACAATTTAGCGGGTATAGTTGATGGACAAGAAATAACTACATATATACCATATTGTTTATTATTAATATCTGTAGGATTTTTATTTAAAATATCAGCTGCACCATTCCATTTTTGATCTCCTGATGTTTATGATGGTATACCTACAATAGTTACAACTTTTGTTGCTATTATTGCTAAAATATCTATATTAACTTTATTATTACAATTAGTTCATTATACTAACAGTATTTATATAACTACTCAATATTCTTGAACTACTAGTTTATTAGTAAGTTCTTTATTATCTTTAATTATAGGAACTGTTTTAGGTTTAACTCAATTTAGAATTAAAAGATTATTTGCTTATAGTACAATCTCTCATTTAGGTTTTATGTTGTTAGCATTAACTATAAATAGTGTTGAATCTATACAATCATTTATTTTCTATTTAATACAATATAGTTTATCTAATTTAAATGCCTTTATTTTATTAGTAGCTATAGGTTATAGTTTATATGCTTATAATGATAAAAATATTAATCACAATAATTTAGTTGATAAAAATAACTCACCTATACAATTAATAAGTCAACTTAAAGGATATTTCCATATTAATAGTATGTTAGCTTTAAGTTTATCTATAACTTTATTCTCATTTGCAGGTATTCCACCTTTAATGGGATTCTTTGCAAAACAGATGGTATTCTCTGCTGCCTTACAAGAAGGATTTGTTTTCTTAACACTTATAGGAGTGTTAACTAGTGTTATTAGTGCAGTTTATTACTTATTTATTGTTAAAACAATGTTCTTTGATGGACACTCTTATACATATTTTAGTAAATTAAAAGATCTTAAAATACCAGCTATAATACTACAAAAAGATAAAGAAGTAAATAGAATATATTTTGATTCAAAATTTGCTTTATCTAGTTCTTTAACTATAACTATTTCTATGTTAACTTTAATTATTCTTTTATTTATGGTTATGCCTAACGAATGATTACATATATCTAATATTTTATCTATTGTATTATTTGTACCTGGTAGTATTTAAATAAATAATTAATTTATTTTGTTTTTAGATAAAAATATATATACTATCTATTAGTTGTTAATTAAATAATAATAATTTAATTAATTAACAATATGATTAATTTGATAATATTAATAATATATAATATAATTATGTGAATTAAAAAAAATAAATACTTTTATATATAATAAAATGAGAATTTTAAAAAGTCATCCTTTATTAAAAATAGTAAATTCATATGTAATAGATTCACCACAACCTGCTAATATAAGTTACTTATGAAACTTTGGATCTTTATTAGGTCTATGTTTAGTAATACAAATAGTAACAGGTGTTACATTGGCCATGCACTATACACCTAGTGTATTAGAAGCATTTAACTCAGTAGAACATATTATGAGAGATGTAAATAATGGTTGATTAGTTCGTTATTTACACTCTAATACAGCTTCAGCTTTCTTCTTTTTAGTGTATTTACACATAGGTAGAGGTTTATATTATGGATCTTACAAATCACCTAGAACATTAACATGAGCTATTGGTACAGTAATTCTTATTGTTATGATGGCTACAGCTTTCTTAGGTTATGTTTTACCTTATGGTCAAATGAGTTTATGAGGTGCTACAGTTATTACTAACCTTATGAGTGCTATACCTTGAATAGGTCAAGATATAGTTGAATTTATATGAGGTGGTTTCTCTGTAAATAATGCTACATTAAATAGATTTTTTGCATTACATTTCTTATTACCTTTTGTTTTAGCTGCATTAGTAATAATGCATTTAATAGCAATGCACGATACTGTAGGATCTGGTAATCCTTTAGGTATTTCTGGTAATTACGATAGATTACCTTTCGCTCCTTATTTTGTATTTAAAGATTTAATTACTATATTTATTTTCTTTATAGTATTATCTGTATTTGTTTTCTTCATGCCTAACGCATTAGGTGATAGTGAAAATTATGTTATGGCTAATCCAATGCAAACTCCACCTGCTATTGTTCCGGAATGATACTTATTACCTTTCTATGCTATTTTAAGATCTATACCTAACAAATTATTAGGTGTTATTGCTATGTTTGCTGCTATTTTAGCATTAATGGTTATGCCTATAACTGATTTATCTAAATTAAGAGGAGTACAGTTCAGACCTTTAAGTAAAGTAGCATTCTATATTTTTGTTGCTAATTTCTTAGTATTAATGCAATTAGGTGCAAAACACGTTGAAACTCCATTTATTGAATTTGGACAAATCTCAACTGTTTTATACTTCGCACACTTCTTTGTAATAGTACCTGTAGTTAGTCTTATTGAAAATAGTTTAGTTGAATTAGCAACTAAAAAATAACTAGTTAATTAGTTCTTATATATATATAACCTAT
>Ga0209796_10001360_pt1 | contig 10443 bp, 9 predicted proteins | sample AgamicOrSfrz_FD_187167 | JGI IMG/M metagenome (GOLD analysis project Ga0209796, IMG submission 187167) | Agave microbial communities from Guanajuato, Mexico - Or.Sf.rz (SPAdes) (version 2) | ecosystem: Host-associated > Plants > Phyllosphere > Phylloplane/Leaf | place: Guanajuato, Mexico...
TCTGATCATGACGTCCACTACTTTATCGACTTCCCGCGCGGTTACCGACTCTCCGGTCGTTGTCGCCCTCGATTACGCCAACCGCGATAACGCCCTGGCTTTTGTAGACCGCATCGATCCGCGCGATTGCCGCCTGAAAGTGGGCAAAGAGATGTTCACGCTCTTCGGGCCGCAGTTTGTGCGCGAGTTGCAGCAGCGCGGTTTCGATATCTTCCTCGATCTGAAATTCCACGATATTCCCAACACTGCCGCCCATGCGGTAAAAGCGGCGGCGGATCTTGGCGTCTGGATGGTCAACGTCCACGCCTCGGGCGGCGCACGCATGATGACCGCAGCTAAAGAGGCGCTGCTGCCGTTTGGCGCAGATGCGCCGCTGCTAATTGCGGTTACCGTGTTAACCAGCATGGAAGCGAGCGATTTACAGGATATCGGCATTACCGCCACGCCTGCGGAGCATGCCGAACGCCTGGCGCGTCTCACACAGCAGTGCGGGCTTGATGGCGTGGTCTGCTCAGCGCAGGAAGCCGTGCGTTTCAAAAGCGAGCTTGGGCAGGCATTTAAACTGGTCACGCCGGGTATCCGCCCGCAGGGCAGCGACGCAGGCGATCAGCGCCGGATTATGACGCCCGAGCAGGCGCTGCAGGCCGGTGTCGATTACATGGTGATTGGTCGTCCGGTTACGCAATCTGCCGATCCGGCGCAAACGCTGAAAGCAATCAACGCCTCATTAGGCAAGGGGAGAGCATGAGCGATAACAACAGCCGTCTGGTCTACTCCACCGAAACCGGCCGCATTGATGAAGAGAAAGCACCCGTTGAACGCCCAAAAGGCGACGGCATTGTGCGCATTCAGCGCCAGACCAGCGGACGTAAAGGCAAAGGCGTCTGTTTAATCACCGGCATCGATCTTGATGACGAGGCGCTAAGCAAACTGGCGGCAGAGCTAAAGAAAAAATGCGGCTGCGGCGGGGCGGTGAAAGAGGGCGTTATTGAGATCCAGGGTGATAAACGCGACTTACTTAAAACACTGCTGGAAGCAAAAGGCATGAAAGTAAAACTTGCCGGTGGCTAAAAAAGAAAGGCCGCGTTATTCACGCGGCCTTTTATTTACCTATTTTTTAAATCAGACCTGAAAGAAAGTAGATTTCTTGATATTTATTTGCCGTAGTACCGACTAATTATTTACCGACCTGATGGCCAATAATACCGCCGACTGCTGCGCCGCCCAGCGTGCCGAGCGTGCTGCCGTCTGTTAATACAGCACCGCCAAGCGCACCCGCACCCGCGCCAATCGCGGTGTTACGAGAACGTTTATCCCAGTGACCACAAGCGCTCAGAGACATTGCCAGGGTAACTGCCAGTACTGCTGCGGCCATTTTTTTACTTGTTAACATCATCATACTTTCTCCTGAATAATCGATTCACGGAATCAGAGGCTCTCTAAGTATAGTCTTAGAAATAATCTGAAAGATCTTCCGTGAAACCTTGCTGCGCAGGGGCAATGCAATCACCTGAGTGATAATTACTCCCTGTTATATCGCTGATAATAATTTTACGCAGCGGCACGCAACAAACCAGGTAAAAACTCTTAATAAAATGCTCAGAATCGTCTCAGAAAAGAGAGGGATAGCCCGCCTTAGCGGGCGAGGGAATCAGGCGTTGGATGGGCTTTGAACAATATCAATAATCAGACCTGCCTCTTTGAGCTGGCGCTGTGCCTCGGCGGTAATGGCGTCATCTGTAATCACCCGCTGAAAGCGCTCAACCGGCCCGAGCGTATAAGGATGCACGACGCCAAATTTTGAGCTGTCCGTCAGCACAATCGCCTCGCTGCCTTTTTCCAGCACCGCGTTTACCACATCGGTGCGCATCATATCGCGCCCGGTAAAGCCCGTTTCCGGCTGCCAGCCATCAATGCCGATAAAGGCCTTACTGAAATGGACTTGCGAAATGTACTGGCGCGTCAGCGGCCCCACCATGCTTTCACTCTTCTTCTGGTAAATGCCGCCGAGCAAAATCACTTCGCACTGCGCCGGTTTAAGCAGATGCGCGATGTAGCTGCTGACCGTGATAATGGTGATATCCCGCTGCTCGCCAAGCTTGCGGGCGAGGAGGGCGTTGCTGCTACCGTTCTCGATAAACACCGTTTCACCGGCGCTAACCAGCGAAGCGGCAAAATCGGCCAGTTCGCGCTTTACGGCATAGTTAGTCAGCATCCGCGTTTCGACATCTTCGCTGTCGAGCGGCACTGCAAACCCGTGAGTGCGACGTAGATAGCTCTGCTTCTCCAGCGTGTTCAGATCCTGGCGAATCGTCACTTCAGAAACGCCGGTCATACGGGCAAGATCGGCAACGCTCATCTGACCTTTGTCGATAACCGTTTGCAAAATAAGTTGTTGTCGGGAATTCATAGCCACACTTTTTTATCTTTCGCACCAATGTAAATCGCCACGACTGCGGTGGCATTCCCGGCTGCCGCGTCATGGCGAAAAGAGATTACTTAAATTTCCCAGGGCGTCTTCTGCGTGCCTGAGTGCGGGGGCTGGTCACTGTTATCGAGATCCCTTAACTCCGTCTTCAGAATTTCCAGATTACGGATAGCGGACTGATAATCTCCGGCCACCAGAATATCAAGCACGGTATCGATCCGGCCGGCCAGCTGTTTCACATCGATCTCTGCCATACCTTCACCTTCATATCGAAAAACGAATAAATTCAATGATGCAGAAAAGCGTTTAAAAAGAGAAGGGAAAAAACCACATCTCAGGCGCTTCTCTGCATGAAGTATATATTCATCCCTCCGCCCGTGGTCGGTCAGAGCGTGACGTAGTCTTTGCAGGCGCGCAACGCGCACTATCTGGAGGAATACGCAATGACGATAAGTAATCAACCGACCTGCAAACTCTTTACCGATGAACAACGTTTCACGCAACTCTCAGGTTTTTACGAAGAGGAGCGGCGCACCGTATGGATGATGCTGCGCGCGAGACCGCGTCCCTGCTTCAACCATCAGCTGATTGAGGAGATCATGAACCTCTCCTGGCTGGTCAGGCAGAGCGGTTTTGCCGTTGACTTCTGGGTCACCGGATCGCTGGTTCCCGGTATGTTCAACACCGGCGGCGATCTGCACTTTTTTGTCGAGTGCATAAAAAATGGACGCCGTGAAGCGTTACGCGCCTATGCCCGTGCCTGCGTGGATTGTGTGCATGCGGCGTCACGCGGTTTTGACACCGGCGCCATTTCGCTGGCGATGATCGAAGGCAGCGCGCTCGGCGGTGGCTTTGAGGCCGCGCTGGCGCACCATTTTGTGCTGGCGCAGCGCGATGCGCGCCTCGGTTTCCCGGAGATCGCCTTTAACCTCTTTCCCGGCATGGGAGCCTATTCATTGGTTTCGCGCCGCTCGGGGATGAAACTGGCGGAAGAGCTTATCTATAAAGGGGAGTCCCATTCGGCGGAGTGGTATGCGTCAAAAGGGCTGGTCGATGTCGCGTTTGAAGAGGGGCAAGGCTTTATGGCCGTACGTACCTTTATCGATACGCTGCAACCCCGCCTCAATGGCGTGCGTGCCATGCTCAGGGCGCGCCAGCGCGTGCTGCAACTGCCGCGCAGCGAGCTGATGGATATCACGGAGGATTGGGTGGATGCTGCCTTCTGCCTGCAAGCGAAAGATATCGCCTATATGGAGCGCCTGGTGCTGTTGCAAAACCGCCATACGGCGGTTGCGCTCAGTAAAGCCGGTTAACGCGCCTTGCGTTGCCGGTAGCATGTAAACCAACGTTCAAACGCGGCAGCGGGCATCGGTCTGGCGAACAGAAACCCCTGCCGCTCATGGACGCCATTGCCGGTCAAAAACGCATCCTCCTGCGCACTCTCCACCCCTTCAGCAATCACCTGCAGATTAAGCGCTGCCGCCACCGCGACAATGGCGCGCACCAGCGATTGCGAGATCGGTTGTTGATGAATATCGCGCACAAAGCTCTGATCGAGTTTGATGGCGTTAAGCGGAAAGCGTGCCAGTTGTGATAGTGAGGAATAGCCGGTACCAAAGTCATCCAGATGCACCTGCGCCCCCAGCGCGCTGAACTGCTGGATCACAGAGAGCGCCAGCGCTTCGTTCTCAATAATGCAGCTTTCAGTCAGCTCAACGTCAATCGGGCAGTCAGTAAAATGAAGTTCACTGAGCGCCCGTTTCAGATCGCTGAAGATGGTCTGATCGGCGAGCTGTCGCGCAGAGACATTCACCGCCACGCGCAGGTCAATCCCCTGGTCGCGCCATTTTGCCACTTGCCTGACCACATCAAGCATCACCCAGCGGCCGAGCGGTACAATCAGGCCGGACTCTTCGGCGTAGGAGATAAAATCGAGCGGTGGGATCAACCCGCGCTCGGGCGACTGCCAGCGCACCAGCGCTTCGAGGCTGCGCACTTCGCCCTCCCGGTTCACTTTCGGCTGGTAGTGAATCACCAGTTGCTCTTTATCCAGTGCCTTACGCAGATTGGTATCAAGCCAGAGATACTCAAACACCCGCTGGTTCATCTCGGCGCAAAACACACAAAACTTGCCGCGGCCACTCTCTTTGGCGGTGTACATCGCGGTATCGGCATTACGAATCAGATTTTCGCGATCGTTACCATGTTCGGGGGCGAGGGCGATACCAATTGAGCAACCGGAGTAGATCTCAATCAGCCCTATGCGGAACGGCGCACGCAATCGACATAAAATGCGCGATGCCATCGCCTCCAGCGCCACTTGCGAAGTGTCGGTCGCCAGCACGATAAACTCATCGCCGCCAAGCCGCGCCAGCACCTGGCCCTCCTCAAGACAGCCCAGTATGGCCAGCGCAACGGCCTGCAACAGCTGGTCGCCAAACATATGCCCATAGGCATCGTTCACTTTTTTAAAGTTATCGAGATCGAGATAGACCACGCCGACCTGCGAGTCGCCGCGCGCGGCAATGGCATCGCTGATGCGATCCTGGATAGCGTTGCGATTGGGCAAACCGGTGACGGTATCGGTATTCGCCAGCACCCGCAGCCGCTCCTGGGCGTGGCGCTCCTCGGTAATGTCAGTGCCGGAGCAGATGAGGTAAACCTCGTTTTTGCCGCTGCCGCTGTGCACAAACTTATTGCGGAAGATAAACAGCCGCTGGCCTTTGCGCGTCTTTACCCAGCGCTCCACTTCGTACGAGGAGCCATCGCGGAAAAACTGGGTGATATTGCGCTTTGAGGCCGCCGCTTCACTGCGGCTCATAAACAGCTTAAAGACGTTTTGCCCAATCACCTCGTGCTCTTTCAGGCCGGTGTACTCTTCGCTCAGGCGGTTAAAACGCTGAATATTGCCCAGCCGGTCGAGGATGACAATCACTGAATTGGCTTCCGACACCACCTGCTCTGCAAAGGAGAGACCCTGCACCAGATCGCGAGCGACTGCCTGGGTATCGTCCCATGCCGATACGCTACCCGCCCAGGCGTTACGGGTAATTTTGCGCCCGACAAGGTGAACCGTCACCTCTTCGCCAAACAGGGTGAGGGGCATGGTCAGGCTGGAGGTGATCACCGTCATCGCGCGGATCTGCGCCGCCTGCTCATCGGTCAGCGCGACCACCTGCGTCGTATCGGCATGCTCTTCAGGAGCGAAATGCAAGGCGTTGCTGTCAGCCGTAAGCCGCCAGTAAGGACTGTGTGAACCCAGATAGCGAAACAGCACGCTCTGTTCCTGCGTCTCTCTCATGCGTTCTCCCAACCTACCCGCCACAGGACGGGCACCTGTTGATGACCGACAACCGCCGTTAATAACAGGACGGTTCTCCGTTAACGTATTGTTTTTATAGGAGTGGTGAGTAAAGCGTTACCTGGTGTGAAAAGCAGAGACGGCTGCCGCACGCAAATGTGGGCGGTAAACAAACCGCTGCCTGCTGAGAAGTGTGGTCGGTTTTCGCTATTTGTGGGAGGGAAAGTGCTTAAAAATGCGCGATATATTGGTAGATAAGCGCTCCCTCCCGGGCGGGAAGGAGCGTAGAAGCGTTACATCACCGGACGGGCGATCACGCTGCGGGTTTCCATGCGGACTTCGGCAATGGTGACATCAATAACATCCGTCACTTTGAACACCACTTCACCTTTGATCTGCACGGTGCCGCTCTCCTGGCTGCACACCAGCTCATCACGCACGGCATGAATGAACGGGGCAGGGATAAAGGCGACCGCACCGTTATCCACCAGGCGAACGCGCATCCCGCCGCGGCTGACATCAATGATTTCCGCTGCGAAGCGGGTATCGGTGCCGGCTTTGTTTTGCAGGAAACGGGCATAGAGCCAGTCGCCGACATCGCGCTCGGCCATGCGGTTCAGGCGACGGCGCTCGGCCATCTGCACGGTGGTCTCATCCTGCGGACGCACCGGCGTTTCACCTTTGATGATCGCTTTCAGCAGGCGGTGGTTGACCATATCGCCATACTTACGGATCGGCGAGGTCCAGGTTGCGTAGGCATCCAGCCCCAGACCGAAGTGTGGGCCTGGGTTGATGCTGATTTCGGCGAAAGACTGGAAGCGGCGAATGCGGCTATCGAGGAAGCCGGAAGGCTGCGCGTCGAGTTCGCGGCGCAGTCTGCAGAAGCCTTCCAGCGTCAGCACCTCGTCAGCCTTCACTTCAACACCGTGGGTTTTCAGCATGGCGACCAGCTGCTCGCTGTTCGCCGGGTCAAAACCTAAATGGACGTTGTAGATACCAAAGCCCAGCTTGTCGCGCAGCACGCGCGCCGCGCAGATGTTGGCGGCAATCATCGACTCTTCAACGATGCGGTTGGCAATGCGGCGCGGCTCGGCAACGATATCCAGCACTTCGCCTTTTTCACCCAGCACAAAGCGGTAATCCGGGCGGTCTTTAAATACCAAAGCGTGGGTCTGACGCCACTGGCCGCGCAAATCGCAGGTGCGTTTCAGCAGACGGATCTGCGACACGATGGCGTCGCTACCTGGCTGCCACTCGCCGCGGTTTTCCAGCCAGTCAGAGACATCGTCATAGGCCAGTTTGGCTTTTGATTCGATGGTGGCGGCGAAAAATTCAATGTTCTCTTCAATCGTGCCGTCGCTGTCCAGCGTCATGCGGCAGACCAGCGCCGGGCGCACTTCGTTAGGGCGCAGGGAGCAGAGATCGTCGGAGAGTTCGCGCGGCAGCATCGGAATGTTGAAGCCCGGCAGGTAGTTGGTGAAGGCGCGAATTTTCGCCGCATCGTCAAGCTTGCTGCCTTCGGCAATCCACGCGGTAGGATCGGCAATCGCTACGGTCAGTTGCAGCTTGCCGTCGGCCAGCTCTTCGGCGTAAAGCGCATCATCCATATCTTCGGTGCTGGCGCTATCGATGGTGACGAAATCAAGCGCGGTCAGATCGACACGCTGCAATCCGTCATCGAGCATCTCTGTCGCCACGCCGTTCGGTGCCTCTTTCTCGAGGTTGTGACGGGCAAGCGTTACCCACCACGGCACGAAGTGGTCGTCGGAGAAGGTGATAAATTGCGTGAGTTCCGCGTAGAAACCGCGATCGCCTTTCAGCGGGTGACGGCGCATCTCGGCGACCGCCCAGTCACCATCTTTAAAATCATGCTCCACGCCGCGCGCGGCGCGACAGGGGATGGAGTCTTTGAGTAAAGGATGATCCGGCACAATCGACAGGCGGTCATCTTTTTTGTGCACTTTGCCCACGAAACGGGTCAGAAAAGGCTCGACCAGCGTTTCCGGCTCCGCGCTTTCGCGCTCTTTTTCCGTGTGAATAACGGCAACAATACGATCGCCGTGCATCACTTTTTTCATCTGCGGCGGCGGGATGAAATAGCTTTTTTGAGCATCGACTTCCAGAAATCCGAAGCCTTTCTCGGTGCCTTTAACAACACCTTCTGCACGCGGTGTCTGAGAGTGGAGCTGCTGTTTAAGCTGCGCGAGCAGCGGGTTATCCTGGAGCATAATCATCTATTTTCGTGGCTAAAAGAGCGGCTGACAGTTTTACGCGATTCCGCCTGTTGCAGCAAGCGCTCTTTCAGCAAAATCTCTCTGCACGCCGCCCCGTTTCTGCTCTCACGACGCGGGCTTGCCGAGGGCGATCTTCAGCCGGTTGATCCAGCCGCACAGGGCGCAGCGCAGCAGCAGACTGAATGAAGCCTGGGGGCTAAAACCCGCGTCCGAGAGCGCTGCAAGCTGGGCCGGGCTGAATCTGTCCGGCGCGCAGGTCAGCATTTGCACCGCCTGCACCAGAGTGCGCTCTTTATCGTTATCCGACAGAAACGCGCTGAGGGCAGGTTCGCCCTGGCGCAGCGCTTCCCGCAGCCCGGCAGCATGAACGCCTCGCTGCAGGCGTTCAGCAAAACAGCCAGTGCTGCCGTTGATGCGCGCCGTACAGGCACCGACCAGCCAGCCCAGAGTTTTATTCGGCGTAATGGTATTTACCTGCTGGCAAATCTCGCCCAGCTCGTTAAGCAGCAAATGCTCGTGCGCCAGCAGCGGCGCAAGCTGACGCAGCTCGGGCAGCGGCTGCCAGTGGGCAAGGGAGCCCATCTGCGCGGCGTTTGATACACGGGGATCAACCCCCTCAACCGCCGGTTGCCAGACCGCGTGTTCATCGGCAAACAGGCTGGCATCAGCGGGCGGCTGCGTCTCCATGCCGGGAATATAGCGCACCGGTTGCCCCAGCAGCGCCTGCAAAATAGCGAGTACCCGCGCCTGGAAGGCGATAAACCCGACGATCTGATTGAAGAGCACAATGTCGAACAGCGTCAGGCCGACCTCTTCGAGTTGCTGACGGGCACGGGCATCAATCACCGACGGCGAGGCAGCGAGCTGGCGCGCATATTGCGTGATCTGCGCCAGCCGGCAGTTGCTTTCTCGCGATGAGTCGGGGGCCGCCAAAGGAGCGAGCCGTGCGGCGTAGTGGTTGCATAAACGCTGAACGCCAAACACCTGCGCCACGGTGAGCGCGGTGCTGAGTCGATCGTAGGCGCTGAAGGTGCGCAGCCGCGTGGTCTGTATCCGCTGCGCAAAGAGCAGGGCGTAGAGTTTGCGCGCGGGCGCGGCAATGGCCTCGACATCGCCACGCAGATCATCCGGCACAGTCAGATCGAGCAGAAAGGGGTCATTAACGGTAGCGGCTTCGGGAACCAACGGTAGCGCGTGTACCCGGCTGGCGCTTGACTGGGTCTCATGATACCAGTGGCTTTTGCCTGCAATCCGGCGTTGTTCCATGGTCGTTCCTTGGTCTCAAAGTGGCGATCCGGGGACGACGTCAGGTCTTAGCGTGCCGGATCGGTGGTGCTGCTTAATCCTGGCGTAAGGGGGAGGCGGGATAAAAGATTGTTAGGTGATAACAAATATCAGAAAGGCATAAAAAAACGCCCCTTCGGCAGAAGGGGCATTGGGGAATTATTTGATTTCCAGCTCGTTCATCGCTGCGATGTTGAAACCGCCGTCGACGTGAACCACTTCACCGGAGATACCGGCAGAGAGGTCAGAGCAGAGGAACGCCGCAGAGTTGCCGACGTCTTCGATGGTCACGGTGCGACGGATCGGGGTGACCGCTTCGCAGTGTGCCAGCATTTTACGGAAGTCTTTAATACCGGAAGCCGCCAGGGTGCGGATCGGACCCGCGGAGATGCCGTTGACACGCACGCCTTCCGGACCCATCGCGTTCGCCATATAGCGCACGTTCGCTTCCAGAGACGCTTTCGCCAGACCCATCACGTTGTAGTTCGGGATAGCGCGCTCTGCGCCCAGGTAGGAGAGAGTCAGCAGCGCGGAGCCCGGGTTCAGCATTTCGCGGCAGGCTTTAGCCATCGCTACAAAGCTGTAGGAGCTGATGTCGTGGGCAATTTTGAAGCCTTCACGGGTTACGGCGTTAACATAGTCGCCGTCCAGCTGATCGCCCGGTGCGAAACCGATGGAGTGCACGAAGCCGTCAAATTTTGGCCAGACTTTCGCCAGGTCAGTAAACAGGGCGTCGATGCTCTCATCTTGCGCCACATCACACTCCAGCACGATGCTGGAACCCAGCTGGGCGGCAAACTCTTCAACACGGCCTTTCAGCTTGTCGTTCTGGTAGGTGAACGCCAGCTCAGCGCCTTCGCGATGCATAGCCTGCGCGATGCCGTATGCGATGGAGAGTTTGCTGGCTACGCCAGTCACCAGAATGCGCTTACCGGAAAGAAAACCCATAGCTTTAATCCTTATATTCATTGTTGTGGCGCTCGCGGCTCTGTTGGGGCGAGCGTCGTTAAAACGCGGCGATTCTATCATGAGTCGCCGTCTCCGTTAATCCGACCACTGAAAGGTTTGTTTCAGCGGTCTTTTCGCCAGGCGTCGGCGGTTAAGGCTTCGCCAAAATGGCCGGCAATTAAGCGTTTTGTGAGATCGTGCAGCGGCGAGGCGAGCACATCGGCAGTGCTGCCGCGCTCTACCACTTC
>Ga0209796_10001362_pt1 | contig 10430 bp, 9 predicted proteins | sample AgamicOrSfrz_FD_187167 | JGI IMG/M metagenome (GOLD analysis project Ga0209796, IMG submission 187167) | Agave microbial communities from Guanajuato, Mexico - Or.Sf.rz (SPAdes) (version 2) | ecosystem: Host-associated > Plants > Phyllosphere > Phylloplane/Leaf | place: Guanajuato, Mexico...
CAGACGTGACGCGAGTCGTACTGTGCAGCGGCAAGTTCTTCTACGACTTGCAGGCGGCGCGCGATGCTTCTGGCGACACGCAGACTGCGCTCGTCCGGATAGAACAGCTGTACCCGTTTCCGACGAGCGAGCTTGCGCTTGCGCTCGCCGCTTACCCAAACCTTGCGGAGGTGGTGTGGGCCCAGGAAGAGGAAAAGAAGCATGGCGCATGGCACTTCGTGCGCGATGACATAGAAGGAGCGGTTCCGGCGAACTGCCGCGTGTTAGACGTGTGCCGGCGCGAGAGTCCGTCGGGCGCGGATTCGTCGATACGCGCGCATCGCGACGAGCACCATCGTCTTGTCACGGCCGTGTCGCGCCTGCCTGAACTTGCATGTCAGGCAATTTGCGCGGCGGTGTGAAAGCAATGGACACCCGTTATCGCAGCCTTGCTGCCGGGCGCGCTCCATCTATCGGCCGGTCGTCGACGGGCATCTTGCTCACATGACTTCGCCAACCGAACACCCGGCGTGCGTGCCGTTGTGACACGTTGACGATGTCCGTCGCGTCTGCCCGTGCATGCTTTAGAAGCGCTGCGGCACGGGCCCTGCTGGATGCGCTCGATCGCGCAACGTGCGCTGCGCCAACGCTCCAGATATAGGCAGGAGCAGCATGTGGATGCCGCCCTTCGCGGCCCAGCGGCTGATCCTACAGATCACCGGCTGGTAGTCGGCACGACAGCTGTCGACCACGCGGTGCATACTTGCGGTAGCTTCGCATTTCAGATTGAAAGCGTGGCGGGCGCGCCGCCAAACTACCAGTCAATTGGTCCCTCAACCCGCGAGCCGTTATCTTCCCGGAGCGGCTTGTCAGCGCGGATCTGCCTGGTCCACACCGCAGTCGAATGTGCTAGTGTTGGTGTGGTGGGTCTTTACAGATGTCGGGAGTTACACGAGGTAGTCGAACGGTAAAGACAGTCTCCGATTCGTCAGACCGTGCGGCTACTTCCCCGCCGTGAGCGTGGGCAATTTCTCTTGCAATGTAGAGCCCCAGACCAAGGCTGTCCTGCGAGCCCGGCCGTGTCTCGGCGCCCGGCCCGCGCTCCAGAGGTTCAAACACGCGACATAGGACGGACGGCGGTATCGCCGGCCCGCGGTTGCGAACGGCGATGGATATATCCTGATCCCCTCCAGTTACAGTGACCTGCACGGCCGCCGTTGGCTCCCCGTACTTGACCGCGTTTCCCACGAGGTTGCCCAGCATCTGCTGGATGCGGCGGCCGTCGCACAGTGCACGGGTGTCCCCAGTCACATCAAGTTCCACCCTATGCGTGCCATGGACCGCGCGCAGCAGATCCAGTTCGTCGCCAACGAGCTCGGCCACATCCACCGGCGCAGGCGCGACCCGGATACCCAGGCCAAGCTTCGTTCGACTGAAATCCAGCATGTCGTCGAGTAGCCCCTGCATGCGCGCGCCGCTCCTGATCAGCCGGGCCGCCGCGGCGGACACCTGCTGACCATCCTCGAGCTTCGCAAGATGATGCGCGGTCATCTGGATGGTCTGCAGGGGACTGCGCATGTCATGCCCGAGCATACCCAGGAGGAGGTTGCGTGACCGGTCCACCTGACTGCTGAAGAAACCCACTGACTCTGTCAGCGCCTGGTCAATCGCTTCGTTGAAGCGAACGATGTCGTCCAGTCCCGGTGGCTCAGCCCCGCCTTCATCCAGCCAGAGTCGAAGCACAACGGCGCGCAAGGCACGGTATTCCGCGCATAGCTGGCTAATATCGAAACCGTGTCGCGCGCGCAGCACAGCATGGGTTTGCGCTGCCGTCTCGGGCGCCTGATCAGGCACGTGCAACAGACCTCTCGACTTGTCACGTTGCGCCTGTCCCGTCTGCGGTGCCAGGAGGTCCCTGGCGATCGCCTCGAGGATCTGCTGCGCATGGTCGCGCAACTCAAGGGGCGACATTCCGTGCGCGGCAGGCAGCAATGTGGCGGCAAAGGATTCCCATTCAGCGAGAATCGCTTCCATGTTGGCAGAGATAAACAGCGACAGTCGCATGGCTTTCCTGAGGGTATAGTCCCGACGGCGGCCCAACCCGTCGGCTTCGGACCTGATGCAATATGGGCCGGTAAACGCGGCCGTTCAGATATGGGCACCGCTCGGGTGCAATTCTTGCTGGGAATTTTTCTTTTCTTTACGCCGCGCATGAGGAAGGACCAACGTGATCACAGACACATGAAGGACATTGACCCACCCCCGTCAGGATTGGGCTCCGCTTGGCTCCAGCTTTGGGCTGAATCCACCGATGACTACTCCATCTTCGCGCTTTCGCCTGATGGCATCATCCTGACGTGGAACCCCGGCGGCCAACGCATCCAAGGTTACCAGCCTGAGGAAATTATAGGACAGCCATATTCGGTCCTGTTTTCCGAGGCCGATCGCGCCGCGGGTATGCCTGAGGCGGCGCTTCGGATGGCGACGGAGACCGGCCGCTATGAGACGGAGGACTGGCGTGTCCGCGGGGATGGTACGACCTTCTGGGCGAACGCGGTGACGACGGCGCTACGCGACAGCGAGGGGCAGCTGATCGGTTTCGCCAAGGTGATTCGCGACGTCAGCGACAAGCGGGCGATTCACGAGGCCGTGGTCAGGAGCGAACGGAACTTCCGCCTGCTGGTTCAGGGCGTCACCGACTACGCCATCTTCATGCTCTCGCCTGACGGGCACATTACGAGCTGGAACGCGGGAGCGCGGCGCATCAAGGGGTATAGCGAGGCCGAGATCATCGGCTTACATTTCTCGCGCTTTTACACCCCGGAGGACGTCGTCGAGGGTGTCCCTTTCAGGGGGCTCGAGACAGCCAGGCGGGAGGGCCGCTTTGAGGCCGAGGGATGGCGGGTGCGGCGCGACGGCAGCCGTTTCTTCGCGCACGTGGTCATCGACGCGATCTACGAGGACGGAGAGCTGGTCGGGTTCGCAAAGATCACGCGGGACATTACCGAGCGACGGCGCGCGGGAGAGCTTCTGGAGAAAACGCAGAACGAACTGTTCCAGGCGCAGAAGATGGAAGCGCTCGGGAAACTGACGGGCGGGGTGGCACACGATTTCAACAACGTCCTTCAGGTACTGCGAGGCAACCTAGAACTGCTTGAAAGCCGGCATGGTCGCGACCACTGGAGCGCCGAGCGGCTCGGCAACGCGATCGACGCGGTCGATCGCGGCGCCAAGCTCGCATCCCAGCTGCTTGCGTTCGGTCGCCAGCAGCCTCTGGCTCCGGTCGTCATCAATCCCGCACGTCAGCTTCGCGCACTCGACGACCTTCTGCGACGGGCGCTGGGCGAGACGATCGAGATCGAGTCGGTCGTTGCCGGGGGCCTCTGGAATACCACGGTCGATCCGCACCAACTGGAAAACGTGATCCTGAATCTGGCAATCAATGCGCGCGACGCCATGCCCGACGGCGGCAAGCTCACTCTCGAGCTATCGAATGCGACGCTCGACGACGAATATGTGCTGGCGTTTCCCGACGTCGCGGCTGGGCAATATGTGATGCTGGCCGTGACGGACACCGGAGCCGGCATGAGCCGGGAGGTGATGGAGCGTGCGTTTGACCCGTTCTTCACCACCAAGCCGGAGGGTCAGGGCACCGGCCTCGGTCTGAGCATGGCCTACGGCTTTGTCAAGCAGAGTGGTGGCCACATCCGTCTGTACAGCGAGATCGGCGAGGGAACAACCGTCAGGATATATCTGCCCCGTTCCACCGGTGTGGCGGTTGACGCCCGGCCTGCCACGTCCGGTCGACTGAAGCACGGCACCGAGACAATCCTCGTCGTCGAGGACGATCTGAAGGTCCAGTCGACCGCCGTCGAGCTACTCTCCGGTCTCGGCTACGCGGTGCTCAAGGCCAATAACGCCGATCAGGCACTGACGATCGTGGCGAGCGGCGTGCACATCGATCTTCTCTTCACAGACGTGGTGATGCCAGGCGTGCTGCGCAGTCCGGAAATGGCCCGAAGGGCCGTTGAGATCTTGCCGGGACTGAAGGTCCTTTTTACGTCGGGCTACACGCAGAACGCGATCGTGCACGGTGGGCGACTGGACCCAGGCGTGGAACTGCTGAGCAAGCCGTACAGCCGCCAGCAGCTCGCCTCCAAGGTGCGGCAGGTGCTCGGCAACAGCGACGCCAAAGCGGACGAAGCCGGTCCAGGCGACGCCCGCTCTGGCGAGGCGTATGCGCCAGCCGGAGGCGGAGATGCGGACGACTTGCGCATCCTGGTCGTCGATGACGACGTCGCGTCGCTTGATGCGACGTGCGAACTGCTGATGCTGATCGGCATGCGCCCGCAGCCCGCGGCAAGCGCGGCGCAGGCGCTGCACACGCTTGCCGGGAATGACTTTGATGTCCTGTTCACTGACGTCGTCATGCCAGACATGTCGGGCATCGAACTGGCCCGGCGCGCGTCTGCCAACCAACCGGGACTCAGGGTTATTTTTGCCTCCGGCAACGCTGTCCCGGAGAAGGAGGCGTTCGACTTCGAATGGTCCGCGCTGCGTAAGCCCTTCACGCTTGATCAACTGCGTGCTGCCCTGCGGCCCGACAACAGGCAGTAGGCGAGCCGTCCTCGCGTGATGGCTAGTCTGCTACGACCGGCGCGGCAAGCAAATGCACTCCGCCCCTTGGCGGGCCGCATGCGGGCCCACCGGCGGACAATAAGCAACTTCAAACGTCGTTCCCGGGTACTTGGCACCGACGTCACCGGCAAGGGTCAAGCGAACGAGGGCGTTTCGCTCGTTGACGGTCGCTGGCAGCCTGCAGGCTGATTGTCACCCGGACGTCAGGACGAAGCGCCGACGGTCTGGTTTGCCTATACACCGGATCGTCGCGGCGAACATCCACAGCGTCACCTTGCCAACTTCCCGGGGCGTGCTGCAGGCAGACGCCTTCGACGGTCACGCGGACCTCTGTTTCATTGCAACACCTCCACTGCCCGCGCAGACTGTTGTGCTTTGCATCGACCGGTTCAATGCGCCACCGACAAGGGACAGTCCACCTCTGCAAAGCTGTCGTTCAAGTGACCTCGACACCTCGCAAGGTTACGGTCAAAGCTCCGCTCTCAAACTGTCGAAGGCGTCCCGCAGGAACTTGGCCACCGGCTTTCGCTGGCCGGCCTGATCCCTCCAGGCCTGAAGCGCGAGTCTCATCGCACCGACGGACACGACAGCCACCATCCGAAGGGCCAACCGTCGCTCGGGCTGACGCCAAACCTCACACAGCGTGTCGAACAGCGCTTGCTCCTGTTCCGCGTAATACGCCTGCTTGCGTGCAAGAAGCGATTCGCTCGAACGCATGAGCTTGTCCGCAGCTGTCATCTGCTCGGTCGTATAGCGCGCGATGTGCTTCACCATCACATCGCGAACAGCGTCGAGTGGCGGTACGTCAGGCGATGTTTTCAGCAGATCGGCAATAAGGCTGGCCAAATCAGCGTCCTGCCAGAACAGGATGATGTCGTCCTTCGATCTGAAGTACGAGAAAAACGTGCGGCGAGAGATGCCGGCTGCTGCCGCGATGGCGTCCAGCGTTGTGCCTTCGTAACCGTGGGCGAGAAACAAGCGCTGGCCGACCTCGGCTATGCGCTGACGTGTTTCGCGGCGCTTGCGTTCCCGCAAGCCGTCTATGGGTGGTGTACCTGCGGGAGGGAGGGTTCCTGACATTCCGATGGCCTGTTGCATGGCTGCACCAAGTGCAGTAAAGTTAGCACTGAGTGCATAATTCTATCTTCACCCAGTCTACATTCCCATACCTCAGCAAACAAGGATCATGACTCACTGGACAGTTTCCGACATCCCTTCCCAAGGTGGCCGCACGGCGGTCGTCACCGGTACTGGCGGCCTTGGGTTTCAGGATGCACTCGCGCTGGCCCGTGCCGGTGCGAACGTCATCATCGCGGGGAGAAGTCCGTCGAAAGGGGCAGCGGCAGTCAATCAGATTCGTCAGAGCGTTCCTGGTGCGAATGTGGTGTTCGGGACACTGGATCTCGCCCGCCTCGATTCGATCGAGGCATTCGGCGAGAGCCTGCGGAGTTCGCACGATAGCCTGGACCTGCTGATCAATAACGCGGCAGTGATGGCACCACCGAAGCGTCTGGCAACTGCCGACGGATTCGAGTTGCAGCTCGGCACGAATTATCTGGGCCACTTTGCCCTGACCGCCCAGTTGCTGCCGCTGCTGCGCAAAGGCAGTAAGCCGCGTGTGGTCAGCCTTTCAAGCGTCGCCGCCCGAAGCGGCACGATCGACTTCGACGATCTGCAAGCTCAGCGCAGCTACAGGCCGATGCAGGTTTACGGTCAATCGAAGCTCGCTTGCCTGATGTTCGCCCTCGAATTGCAGCGCCGCAGCGATGCCGCTGGCTGGGGCATCCAGAGCATCGCTGCCCATCCAGGCGTTTCGCGCACCGATCTGTTGCCCAATGGCGCGGGTCCACGGAGTGCTGCAGGCATGGCTCGCCGTTACATGTGGTTCCTGTTCCAGCCGGCAGCCCAGGGGGCGTTGCCGACGCTCTTCGCCGCGACTTCGCCGCAGGCTCAAGGCGGTGCCTATTACGGCCCCGACAAGCTTAGCGAAACGCGTGGTTATCCGGCCGTTGCCAAGATTCCTCCGCAAGCGCTGGATACGAGCGTCGCTGCGAGGCTGTGGATTGAGTCAGAAAGGCTCACGCAAGCCGTATTTCGGTAAAACGACCACGCACAATGCAGTTCGCGGGCGCAACCCGCCGGATCGTGCATGTATCCACGTCGAGAACCCGATCTGACTGACGCTCCCGGAACGTCGCGCATGAGCCTCCGCCCGGGACAGTGACGTACTCAATGTCCGGACTGCTGGCCAAAGACGACGCATGATTGACGGCAGTATTGCCCCATCTAAAACCCGAGCCCGACGCCGACGCCTCCGAAACCACTCCCATCGAAACTGCCTGCCCCGATTCCGATGCCCAAACTGGGGCGCGGCGCATGATAGCCGGGCGGGTCGCCGTAGCCGTTGTAGGGCGGCTGGGCGGCGACGCAACCCGCAATACCAAACGCGAGAGCCAGAATACAAAGTAGCTTGATCATGACGCGCTCGCTATCAGCAGGACAGGAACAACGTGAGCAACATCCGGTCCCTCGCTGGCCATCCCCGACGCAGCCACATTCCGCGCATGCAACGCATGCATGCGCCACCCTAATAGCCGTCCGATCAAACGTCCAAGTCCGGTTTTTGCATCGAGCCAACTTGTTTCGACCATCATCGCACCGCCGACCGAAAGATTGAGACGGGTGTCATGCGATGTCCGCCGTCCGTCTCAGTACGGCCACTTTCTGCCATCCGCCGTTGCATCGTGTACGACACTTGATCGGCTGCTCAGGTACCGCACGTTCTGGTCTAGCCTCTGCGACAGCACCGTGTGGGACCGTCGTCGTCGTCCGTGATAATCGTAGGGAAGAAATGGACAGCAACTGATCCAGCTATGGAGGCCCGTGGCCGATGTTCATGAGCGGACTAGTTAGCGTTCCCGCGTTACCAGATGCGCGCATGCCGGAACGAGAGAGAGCATCACGGCCAATACCCAGAAGGCAGTCGGCAATCCTAATGCCTTGGCCATGAAGCCCACGCCCGCCGGTCCGGCGAGATGCCCGGCGTAACCCGTCGTCGTGATCGCTGCAACGGCGAGCGTTGATGGCATTGCGCGTTGTGACCCGGCGCGCCGGAACAGCACCGGCACGACATTCGATGCGCCTAGACCGATCAGCACAAATCCGCCCATCGCGAGCGCTGCGGTCGGTGCAGTCAACAGCACCGCGAAACCGACGGTCGCGAGCAGTCCTCCCCAAGACATCATAACGCGGTCGCCGACGCGCGCGGTGAGCGCGTCGCCGCCGAACCGGCCGACGGTCATCGCGATCGAAAAGAACATGTAGCCAAGTCCTCCTTGGGCGGCAGAAACCAGGCCCGCGCCGGCGATGAGCAAGGCACTCCAGTCGAGCAGCGCGCCTTCGACCAGAAAGGTGATTGCGGCGAGCCCGGCAAGCACGAGCACAATTCCCCGCGGCCAGGCAAACAGCGGCCCATTGCTCGCGTGCGTCGACACAATCAGACGAGAGCGCGCCGTCGCGATGGCGACGAGCATCAGGACGGCGCATGGCAACGTGCTTGCAAGCGTCCCGACGTGCAACGAAAGCAGGAAGGTCATCACCGTTGAGCCGACGAATCCACCGACGCTGAAAAGCGCATGAAATCCCGACATCAATGGCCGGCCGTCCGCGCGCTCGACATCGACCGCATGAATGTTCATCGCAACATCGAGTGAGCCGAGGAACGCGCCAAACGCGAGCAACGCAATAGCAAGCGTGAGCGGCGTACTAACGATGGTCAGCAGGGGCAGAACGACGGCCAGCCCCGAGCCACCCGCAACGATGACCGGCTTGGCCCCGTATCGCGCGCTGAGCGCCCCGGTGACCACCATTGCAATGACTGAACCAAGGCCGATGCACAGCAGCAGGAGTCCGAGCACGCCGTCATCGACGCCAAGCCGCTGCTTGGTGAAAGGCACGAGCGGGGCCCAGCACGCCACGCCAAATCCCGCCACGAGGAACGCAAGTCGGGTGGCAAGTCGGGCCGCTGGCAGACCTGGAGCCATTGCTTGGGACGTGAACAGAGTTGATCGGGTGCTCATGGATTGGCTGGCTCCTGTGCCGGCACAACCGACGCGCCGGCTTTCGACAAAGCTGCACGCTGTACACGCGGCAGATCATATTCGACGACCACACATTCGATCTCGTTAATCGCCGCCACCTTGTAAGGTGCTCGAGTGTTGAACTTCTCAGTGAGTGCTAGCACCACGCTGTGCTCGCTCGACGCCAGGACGGCGCGTTTGAACGTTGCGTCGGCGAAATCGAACGCACTGATGCCGCTCTTCGGCGAAATTGCGCAGGACCCGATGAAGCACCGATCGATATTCATTTGCACGACGTCCTGCGCGGCGCTCGCATCAACGCATCCGCCGACCGCCGGATCGACCGACCCGCCGATCATGATGAGATGAATATCAGGTCGACGCAGCACCGCGGCGGCGATATCGACCGAGTTGGTCGCGACAGTGATGTCGGCCCCTTCGGGCAACAGCTCAACGAGCGCGTAATTGGTGCTGCCGCTATCGAGAAACAAAAGTTCCCCTCGCTGAATTAGGGGGACGGCCGCATGAGCCAATGCCGACTTTTGCGCGAGGGCTGTGTCAATGCGGCTCGCCATCGGCGCGTAGGCGGGTGTGATCGGAAGCGCCCCGCCATAGACCCTCCGGCAGCGCCCCTCAGCCGCCAGAGCGCGTAGGTCGCGGCGGATGGCGTCTTCGGAGACATTGAATTCGGCGGCGAGCGCAACTGCCACGACTGGCTGGCCCTGTGTAAGCCGATTGGCGATCTCATCGCGCCGGGAGAGAGGAATGACGTCGTTCATGGGCCATGATAACGTGCACAAACAAGAATGTAAACGTGCATAAATGTGCACGCCGGAGTTCGCTGCCTGTGTGTCACGCAAATGCGAGCCTTGGGTTCAATGGGCAACAAATGCATTGGGCCAGATGTAGCTCCGTGCTTTCTTGGCGACCCGCACGGATCCGGCTTTCCATCGGTTGCCGGGCGTGCTCAATCCGGCGGCAGGTAACCACATTTCCAGATGCGCACAGGACTGCCCACGGTCATGCCGCCTTGACTCGAGGGTGAATGTCAAAGACTAAGGCACTTGTCGCTCCCTAAACACTGGCCGATCGCTCGCTTGTCGCAGTGTTTCGACCGTTGACCGGACGACTGACTGTCTTCGATGGCGAGACTGTCGTCCTTGATGCGCTGTCCCCGGACTCGTGGATTGCCATCGCTTCGGCGGGTCAAAGCAGCGTTTGGGGAATGTGCCCAGCTAAAAGCGACCTCTACGCCTTTCTTGATAAATATGCGTTCCAGCTATCATGCAGCGGCGATTGATGTCGCTCAACACAACAGCTCGGGAATGCTTGATTTCCCCGCGTCGCGATGAGAGAGGCGCTGGCTCGACGCTGGACGCAATGTGCGCGATACTGGGTCACGGGGCGCGGCCGTATTACGAGCACCGGCTGGCCGCCTGACTTCGGTTTAACCGCACCATGGCTGACGCAAGAGAGTGAACAATCCGCTGAATCTTGACTTGAGGGTGCGCGCCGAACTGCTCGCCCGGAAGATGGCCGGGGAATGGCTGTCGGTCTCGCATCGTGGCTTATCGCGTTAAGCGGTATGGGCATACGGTTAGCGCAGCCTCCAATAGAGCTCGCCGAACGGGCGTCCGGACACGTGGTGCGGGTCAGGGCTTCTGAACGCCTTTGGTATTCAGGTAGACGGCATACAACGTCGAGGTCGCCGCAATGAACAAACGGTTGCGCTTC
>Ga0209796_10001363_pt1 | contig 10424 bp, 12 predicted proteins | sample AgamicOrSfrz_FD_187167 | JGI IMG/M metagenome (GOLD analysis project Ga0209796, IMG submission 187167) | Agave microbial communities from Guanajuato, Mexico - Or.Sf.rz (SPAdes) (version 2) | ecosystem: Host-associated > Plants > Phyllosphere > Phylloplane/Leaf | place: Guanajuato, Mexico...
TGCAGGTGAACAACAGCAAGCCCGCTATCGGCGCGCTGATTATTTCCGCGCGGCGTCCGGTTTCCCATTACCGAAAAATGCATCTGCATCCGGGCGAGTCGGACTATTTTTCGTGCGGCTCAGAACCCTGCGTGTTTACCCGGCATCAGTTCAGTCTCGGCCTCGCCGTCTGCGCCGATGCGGGCAATCCCGCCCATGTGGAACACAGCGTGCATTTGGGTGCGGAAATTTACCTGAATGCGGTATTAAGCGCCGGCGGTTATGAAAAAGATGCGGGTTTATTACAGGGCTACGCGGCCCGGTATGGGGTGCCGACCCTTATGGCGAATTACTGCGGCCCGACAGGCGGATGGCAGCCTGTGGGGAAAAGCGCCGCCTGGAATGCACAGGGCGAACCTATCGCGCAGGCGCCTGAAGCGCGCGCGGCGCTGGTGATTGTGGATATACAGGAGCAGCGCTGCTCGGCAGAGGTGATGCTCTGTTAGCGAGCGGCCTCAGCGCGTATCAGACAACATCATGCAGTAGCGAACGAACGCGACTCTCTCTATGATGGCGTTTTCCCGCGTTAGTCGGGACCGATCAACGACTTAGGGAAACGCCACGCGATGACCTTACTAAACGATCTTGATTTGCGTCAGCTGGAAGCCTTCTCGGCGGTCATTGCGGCGGGCAGCGTCACGGCCGCAGCCAGAGCGCTCAATCGTTCGCAGCCGGTGGTGTCGCGTCAGATCCAGGAGCTGGAGCAATCGCTCGGTTATCCGCTGTTTATCCGTAATGGCCCACGCATTCATCCCTCCGAACAGGCGCTACAGCTGCATCAGTACGTGCAGAAAGCCCTGCTGTCGCTGCAGCAGATCCGCCTGCGCGCGCAGGAGATCGCCCACCAGCAGCACCGGCCGCTCAGCATTGCCGCGACGCCCGCGCTGGCCGCCGGTTTACTGCCGCAGGCGCTGGCCGCCCTCGAACTGCAAAACAAAGTGCAGATCATCAGTGAATCCGCCGAGCAGACGGCCCATGCGGTCATTACCGCCGAAGCCGATCTGGGCCTGTGCAGCCTGCCGCTGGAACATCACGCCGTAGAACTCCACTGGATAGGCCAGTCGCGCTGCGTCGTGGCGCTGCCGGAGAGCGACGAACTGGCGGCGCTGGCGCAGCTGTCGCTCAGCCAGCTGGCCGGACGCCGTCTGATTGCGCCCTGGAGTCCGCAGCGGCTGCGCGGGCGCTATGAAAAAGCGTTGAAAAAGGTTAAAACGCCGCTGCTGGAAACCATCGAAACCAACGCCTCGTCCAGTATTCTCAGCTGCGTGCGCGCCGGACTGGGCGTGGCGATCCTCGAGCCGGTGACGGCCTGGGGCATGCCGCTGGCGGGCGTCGCGATTCGCCCGCTGGAAGAGGAGATCCCCTACTATTTCGGCGTAATTACGCCGCAGGGACGACAGCTCTCCGCGGCCGCGCAGGCGCTGGTAGAGGCGCTGGCGAACGCCGCCGCCGCGCTGCTGCCTGACTTTGTACGCCTGGCCGCCAGCGAGCATCCACGCGTGATGCGCGCGATCAACCAGGATTGAGCCGCGCCGCGCGCCGCTGCAGCGACCGCGCGCGTCGGCTCTTCTGCCCTTCCGCCTGACCCGCTTATATCTATTCCTGCATAAGATATAAGAAATCCATCGGTTAAAAGCTGAGCGCGAATATTGACTCCTTTTCAGGCCAGGAGGAATATGCGAACTCTTAGCTCTTATTATGCGTAATGTTTATTGTTCACCTTTAACTATGCATTTTACAGATAATAAAAAAGCGGGTTAATACCTTACGCATCTCACTTTTCAGCAGCCTGCCGGCTGCCGCTGACGCCAGGGAAACAGTTATGACACAAGCCGCTGACGGCCTTGCCGCGCTGGAAGCCCAGCTGCAGCAGGATCTGGACTATCTCGAACTGCCCGCTAAAAACTGGGTGCCTGCGCGCGCCTTTCACGGCGAGCCGGTACGCGACGTCGTGGTGATCGGCGCGGGCATGTGCGGACTGGCGGCGCTGGCCAAACTACAGCTGAGTGGCATCAGCAACGCGGTGGCGTATGACGCCGCGCCTGCCGGACAGGAAGGCCCGTGGGTGACCTTTGCGCGCATGGAAACGCTGCGTTCGCCGAAAAGCCTGCACGGCCCGGCGCTCGGCCTCGCGCCGCTCACCTTTCGCGCATGGTTTACCGCGCAGCACGGCGACGCCGCGTGGCAGACGCTGGATAAGATCCCTAAAGCGTGCTGGATGGATTATCTGATCTGGTATCGCAAGGCGCTGAACCTGCCGGTTTATAACAACGTGCGCGTTACCGGCATCGCGCAGGCGGATGAGCTGATCGCCCTTGACCTGAGCGGCGCAGAAACCGGCCGCGTCTATACCCGGCGGCTGGTGCTGGCGACCGGGCGCTCCGGGCTGGGCGGTTTTGCGGTGCCGGATTTCCTGAGCAAGGTGGATCGCCGCTTCTGGGCGCACTCTGCCGACCACATCGATTTCGAGGCGCTGCGCGGCAAGCGTGTAGCGGTCATCGGCGCAGGCGCGTCATCAATGGATAACGCCGCCACCGCGCTGGAGCACGGCGCGGCGGCGGTTGACCTGCTGATCCGTCGCAAAGCGATGCCGCGCATTAACAAAATGACCGGTATCGGCAGCCAGGGCGTGGTACACGGCATGTATCAACTGCCGGACGCGTGGAAATGGAAATTCGTTGATTACACCGCCGCGACGCAAACGCCGCCGCCGCGCGCCTCTACCCTGCGCGTCTCGCGTCACGCCAACGCACGTTTCTTTCTCGACTGCGCCATCAACAGCGTGCAGCAGCAGGAGAACGGCCTGCTGATCGACACCACCCAGGGCGCGCTGCGCTACGACTTTCTGATTGCCGCGACCGGCTTCACCAACAATTTCCACGACCGGCCGGAATTTGCCGCCATCGCGCCGCATATTCGCAGCTGGGCCGATGGCCGCTACCGGCCGGAGATGGGCCCGGCGCGTCAGAGCATGCTGGAAGCGCCGGATCTCGGCCCGACGTTTGAATTCCGCGAACGCACGCCAGGCGCATGCCCGATGCTGGCGCACATTCACTGCTTTAACGATGCGGCGATGCTGACGCACGGTAAAGTCTCCGGCGATATCCCGGCGGTCAGCGCCGGCGCCGACCGCCTTGCGCGCGGCATCGCCGCCTCGCTGTTCGCGGAAGACGTTGAGCTGCACTACGCCAGCCTGCAGGCTTTTGCCACCCCTGAACTGCAGGGCGACGAATGGGTGGACGCCACCCCCTTACTGAAACAGGAGAACGCGCTGTGAGCGACGCTATCGATCAAGCCGCCGGACTGACGCCCCAGGATGCGCTATACCAGACGCGCCGCCTGCGTCCGGAATTTGTTGAGGGCGCCGAGCGGTGTCGTCAGTCGGTACTGACGCCCGACGATGACCAGGGGCTGACGGCAGACGTGCGGCTGGCGCTGGCGCAGCGCATGGCCGCGCAGAATGGCGACGCCGCGCTGCAGCGCGCTTATCAGGCACAGCTGGCGCAGCGTCAGCCGTCGGCGGCGCTGCTGGCGCTGGCGGAAGGCGCCCAGCCCGCAGAGACGGCGCTGGCGGCCATGGCGTGCCACGCCGATTTAATTACGCAGCAGCCGATACAGGCCACCGAGCAGCATATCCGTCTGCTGGAGCAGGCGGGCCTTTCCCACCCGCAAATCGTCGCGCTATCGGAGCTGATTGCGTTTGTTAACTTCCAGACGCGCGTCGCGGCTGGCTTACGATTACTGAGGTCCGCATGATCCCGTCGGTCACTCTTAAGCCTTTATTCTGGCATCCCTACATCGCGCCGGTCGAGATCGACGCCGCATCGCCGGCGCAGCGCGATGCCATGAAGGTGACGCCATCGAACCAAAAAATTTCTGAGTACGTGCGCACCCTGGTGCACGATCCCGAAAGCTATGTGGCGCGCACCGCGCTGTTCAACGCCATTATGTATGTGGAGGGCGGGCTGGATCGCGCCGATCGCGAGCTGGGCGCGCTGGGCGCGTCGATCGTCAACGGCTGCCGATATTGCGCAGTGGTGCACGCGCGCCGCCACGTTCAGCTGGCAGAGAGCGACGCGGCAGTGAGCGCGATATATTTCGACCGCGCCGATGCGCTGGGTTCTCGCGATGCGGCCATCTACCGCTTCGCACGCCGCCTGTCGGTGACGCCGTCCGAGGCGACGCCGGAGGATGTGGCAGCGCTGCGCGCGGCAGGCATGAACGACGGGGAAATTATCGATCTGATCCATGCGGTTGCCATCTTCGGCTGGGCTAACCGTCTGATGCATGTGCTCGGCCATGCTGACCTGAATAAGTAAGGGCGCGCCATGTTAGAACTCAACAACATTACCCTCTCCTACGGCAACAACCCGATCCTCAAAGGGGTCGATCTGTCGGTTAAGCGCGGCGACGTAGTGTCGATTATCGGTCCGAGCGGCACAGGTAAAACTACGCTGCTGCGCTGCATCAACTATCTGGCGAAGCCGTCGGCGGGTACGATTCAGCTCGATCAAATTCGCATGGATTACCAGACGCCGGATAAATCGGCCATCCAGGCGATCCGCCTGCGCACCGCGATGGTGTTTCAGCAGTTCAACGTGTTTAAAAACATGACGGTGCTGGAAAACGTGATGGATCCCCTGCTGGTGATCCAGCGTAAAAGCAAACAGCAGGCGCGCGATATCGCGATGCAGGAGCTGGAGCGCGTGGGGCTCGGCGCCAAACGCGATCACTATCCGTCGCAGCTCTCCGGCGGCCAGCTGCAGCGCACCGGCATCGCCCGCGCGCTGGCGGTGCGTCCGGATGTCATGCTGTTTGACGAACCCACCTCCTCGCTCGATCCCGAACTGGTGGGCGAGGTGCTGAAGGTGATTAAAGATGTGACCTCATCCGGCATTACCTCGCTGCTGGTAACGCACGAGATGCAGTTCGCGAAAAGCGTGTCGAACCGCATCGTCTTTATGGATCAGGGCGTAGTGGCCGCGCAGGGCAGCCCGTCGGAGATGTTTGATAATCCGGCTCTGCCGCGTCTTGCTCAGTTCCTCAATACAGAAAGCGTCTTCTGATAACTAAAAAGGATCCACGACATGCCTGCAATCAAACACAGCTTACGTCGTCTGGCCGCGCCAGGCATCCTCGCCCTCGCGCTGGTAAGCGGCAACAGCTTCGCCGACGCGGCGCGCACCATTAAAATTGCCACCGCCGCGGAATCCAAGCCGCTGTCGTGGGGCGCGATCGGTCACGAGCCGCAGGGCTACGAGCCGGACGTGCTGAAAGCAATCAACGCCAGACTGCCGCAGTACAAGTTCGTGATGGAAGGCGCGGCGGATATCGCGCAGGAAACCGGCCTGGCGACCGGCAAATATGACATGGCGACCGGCGGCTATTACAAAGCGCCGGCGCGCAGCAAACAGTTCCTGATCCCGGATGCGCCGATTGGCGCCAGCCTGATGAAAATCTACAGCCGCAGCGATAGCCCGATCAACGGCATGAAAGATCTGGTCGGCAAAAATATCGTACCGGTTACCGCAGGCGGCGGCGTCTACAAATTTGTCACCCAGTGGCAGCAGGAGAACCCGAACGACAAAATCACCATCAAAGCCTCCAGCGCCGGCGTGCCCTATCCGGACCGCCTGAAAGAGGTGCAGAGCGGCAAATATGACGCGCTGATCCTGCCCTCGAACCTCGGCGAGCAGACCGTTATCGACAACCAGAAGCTGGCGATCAAAGCCAGCGAGCCGGTGGCGATCAACAACACCTATGTGCTGATCCATCGCTCGGCCGAAAACCAGGCGCTGAACGACGACGTCAAAAACGCGCTGCAGCAGCTGAAGGACGACGGCACGCTGGATAAGCTGGCGCAGAAGTGGTTCGGCGAAGACGTCACGAAGTATATGAAGTAACGGATTCACTGCGCCGCGCGTTGTGCGGTGCATGCTGTTCTTATTCGCAGGAGTCTTTCACCGTGAATCTTTCCGCAATGATACCCGAGCTGCTGTCGGCGCTGCCGCTGACGCTCGGCATTATGCTGGTCGCCATGCTGGCGGGCTTTGCGCTGGCGCTGATCGCCACCCTGTTCCGCGTGCGCCGCATTCCCGTGATTAGCCAGCTGGCCGATCTCTACGTCTCCTATGCGCGCAGCGTGCCGGTGGTGCTGCAGCTGTTCGTCGCCTTTTACGGCCTGCCGCTGATTACCGATGGCATCGGCATGAGCGATCTCTTCACCGCCAACGTGGCGGCGATGATTGGCCTCAGCCTCTATCACGGCGGCTATTTGTCCGAGGTGATGCGCCCGGCGTTTCTCGCCGTCGAACGCGGCCAGCACGACGCCGCCGACAGCATGGGCTACAGCTTTCGCCACAAAATGCTGCGTATCGTCGGGCCGCAGGCGGTGCACTTCGCCCTGCCGGGCTACGGCAACGCCATTATCTATCTGATCCATAACGTGGCGCTGGTGATGTATATCGGCGCGGCGGATGTGATGGCGACGGCGCATCTGATTATGGAGCGCGACTATAACCAGTATCAGTTCGGCACCTATCTGGTGCTGGCGGTGATTTATTCGCTGCTCTGCCTGGCGGCCTGGCTGATTGTGCGTTTCTTTGAGCAGCGACACGCGAAGTACAGCGCGAAAGCGTCCCGCGTGAAGCTCTCCGCCAGCGTCTGAGCAAAGAGGAAAAATCATGTTTGATAGTGAGGTTTTGCTGCCGGACTTCTGGAGCATTCTCGATGCGGTGCCGGTCACGCTGCTGATGGCGGTCACGGTATTTATCTGCTCGACGCTGCTCGGCGGGCTGTTCGCATGTATCGAGTATCGGCGCATTCCGGTGCTGCGCCAGCTGGTTATCGCCTACAAGATCGCGTTCAAAGGCGTGCCGATGGTGGTGGTGATCTTCCTGGCCTACTACGGTTTGCCGCCCGCGGTGCACTTCTTCGCCACGCTGGCTGGCGTAGCGGTCAACGCGCACTCGCTGCCGAACTGGGTGATTATTATCGTGGCCCTCAGCGCCTGCGTCGCGGCATTTCAGGCTGAGGTGTGGAAAGGCGCGTTGAATTCGTTCGACAGCGGTCAGTCGGATGCGGCGCTGTCTCTGGGCTACAGCGGCGGCCAGCTGTTCCGCCGCGTGATGTTCCCGCAGATCATCGTGGCGGCCATCCCGGATCTGGCCAACGCCTTTATGGTCATCATGAAGGCGCTGTCGCTGGCGTTCGCCATCGAGGTGGTAGATATTTTCGCCCAGGCGCAGCTGACTGCGGCGCTGAACTTCTATTATCTGGAAGCCTTCCTGATCGCGGTGGTGTTCTATATGGTGATTGCCTACGTCGTGACCAAAATCGCCGATAAGATTGAGTCGATACTGCGAGTACGCACTTGATTTTGCACGGTATATATTTGCGCAACAGTTGAAACAGAACGGCAGCCGGTGGCTGCCGTTTTTGCTCTCTCCATGCGCTCCCTGCCCTTGCCGCCGCTGACTCAAGCTTTTCCTGGCCCTCCAGCATTCTGAAAAGCGCGTCCCGCCCGCTGACGCCCTCTTTACCGATAAGCGCTGCAATAAACCTGTGCTAAACCTGACTCTGTCAGTTGAATACACTACGGGAGAAGCGTTACATGAAAACGGGAAAGGCAAAAACAGTTAATCAGACGGATGAAATGCTGCGCAGCGGCGATTTCAGGGAAGTGTTGCTCGATTTCGACATCAGCACCGACGAGTTTTTTACCTTGGCGGATAAATGGGGTGATAAAGGCGCAAAAATCCAGAAAGAAGCGGATAAATTTTTGATCAAGCTGGAGCAGTGAGGCGCGCGTTTGCCCTCCGGCTATTACCCGCTACGCTTTTAGCAGAGCTTTTTTTTTTAGCCAGGAGAACTCTATGAAACAGCTGGTAATGATTTTTTTACTCGGGCTGGGCGCGGCCGCCGTGACGGCCTGCGCGCCGCGTCCGAATGACGCGCCAGCGCCGCCACATGCGCCCAGCGGGCAACAACCTCCTGGCGCGCCGGGCGGCAGCGGGCCGGTCGGTCAGCCTCAATCATAAGATGAAAAAGCGTAACAAAAGCGTAAGCATCAAGCATAACTGTCGGGCTTTGCTACGCTTTTAAGTGAATGCCAACCCAAAGGAGACGAAATATGTCAGGAAAAATCGAAGATACCGTAAAAGAAGTTGCTGGTGCCGCTGAGCAGCAATGGGGCGAAGCGACCGATTCACCGCGTCATCGCGTGCGCGGCGCAGCGCGTCGTTATTCCAATCAGGCGACCTATGCTGCGCGCGATGCGGCAGACACCATTAAAGACCAGGTCCAGGCTAACCCGCTTGCCGGTCTGGCGGTCGCTGCCGGCGTCGGCGTCTTTATCGGCTTCCTGCTGGGTCGTAAATAATCCAGCGCGCCTTCCCGCATTAAGCGGGAAGAACGGGAAGGGACGCCTGTCTCTTCCCGTCAGCTCGTCCCCTTCCTTCTGTCCGCTACGCGTTACACCTTACTCTTCCTGCACAATGTAAAACCTGTCATCCTCTTTTCTCGCAATCGCCTGACTTAGCCGCATCGCCGATCTGGCTGCCGCAAGCTGTCAGCTTTTTTTAGGCTCATTAACGGAAAAAACGATGCTCTGGCTTATCTCAAAATATGCGATTACCGCTTTTATGGTGGTGCTGATATCCGAAACGGCGAAGCGCAGCGATCGTCTCGGCGGCCTGCTGGCCGCCCTGCCGCTGGTCACCGTGCTGGTGCTGATCTGGATGAAGCTGGAGGGCCAGGCGCAGGAGAAGATCGCCGCCCACGCCTGGTACACCTTCTGGTATGTGGTGCCGACGCTGCCGATGTTTATCCTGTTTCCGTTTCTCTACCAGCGCACCGGCTTCTGGCCCACGCTGGGGATCTCCTGCATTATCACCATCGCGCTCTTCGCCCTGTGGGCGCTGCTGTTAAAACGGTTCGGCATTGTGCTGATGTAGCGGCTACAGCCGCTGCTGAGCATCGCTGTTGTTCAGCGTCATCAGCGCCGGAATGCTGACCAGCGCGGTGGCCATCACGTACCAGGCGGGAATATCGAGATTGCCGGTCTGCTTCATCAAACCGGTGATAATCAGGCCGGCGCAGCCTGAAAAGATGGCGTTCGACAGCGAATAGGCGAGGCCCAGCCCGGTATAGCGCACATGAGTGGGAAACATCTCCGCCAGCATCGCCGGCCCTGGCCCCGCCAGCATCCCGACAATGCCCCCGGCGATAAACACCACCAGCGCGCGCAGCGCGGTCGAGGTGGTCTCCGCCTGCAGAAGGTTGAGCAGCGGAAACGCGAGCAGCAGCAGCAAGACGCTGGCCGTGACCATTACGCGGCGGCGGCCGATTTTATCGCTGAGCCAGCCGGCCGGCAAAATAGCGGCCGCAAAGCCCAGATTCGAAATCACCGCGCTCAGCAGCGCCTGATTGAATCCGGCGTGCAGCGCCGCCTGCAGATAGCTGGGCATAATCACCAGCCAGGTATAGCCCGCCGCCGACCAGAGCATCACCCGCGCGATCGCCAGCAGAATGATTTTCAGCGTCTGCGCGGCGCTCGCCTGCGGCCGGGGCTGCTGGTGCTGCCGGATAAAGCTCGGCGTCTCCTCCATGCTCAGCCGCAGCCACAGCGCAATCAGCCCGAGCGGCAGCGCCAGCAGGAAAGGCACGCGCCAGCCCCAGGCAAGCATCGCGTCAGGGCTTAATAGCCCGGAGAGCAGCGCCACCACGCCCGCGCCCGCCAGCAGACCCAGCGCCACGGTAAAAGATTGCCACGCGCCGTAGAGTCCGCGCTTGCCCGGCGGCGCGAATTCGGTCATCAGCGCCACCGCGCCGCCATACTCGCCGCCCGCGAACAGCCCCTGCAGGATACGCAGCCCGGTAAGGATCAGCGGCGCGGCGATGCCCAACGCGGCGCTGGTGGGCGCCAGGCCAATCAGCGTGGTCGCCAGCGTCATCAGCAGCAGCACCGCGATCAACGTCGGCTTGCGGCCGATCCGATCGCCGATGCGGCCGAAGATAACGGCGCCCAGCGGACGAAAGAAAAAGGCGATGGCGAACGAGGCGTAGGTCAGGATCAGACTGCTGAGCGCCGAGGCGCCCTGCAGCTGAAAGAAATTCTGCGCGATCAGCGTGGCGAGAAAGCCGTAAACGGCGAACTCATACCATTCGATAAAGTTGCCGACCGAACCGGCAATTAACGCGCGTCGCTGACGCTGCGCCAGCAGTTGAGGATTTTCCACAGGCGTATCCTGGTGACAGACCTTTTAATGGGTCAAGTATAGGATTGCGACGCGCGTTCGGCCTCAGCGCGCCGCAAAGCGACGCGGTTTTTCCATGCGAAACCCCATGCCGAGCAGCCGCCCGAAGACAAAGCGCAGGAAGGGCCA
>Ga0209796_10001365_pt1 | contig 10411 bp, 8 predicted proteins | sample AgamicOrSfrz_FD_187167 | JGI IMG/M metagenome (GOLD analysis project Ga0209796, IMG submission 187167) | Agave microbial communities from Guanajuato, Mexico - Or.Sf.rz (SPAdes) (version 2) | ecosystem: Host-associated > Plants > Phyllosphere > Phylloplane/Leaf | place: Guanajuato, Mexico...
TGGTGGTGGACGACAGCTTCCATCTGCTCGGCATGATCACCGTTAAAGACTTCCAGAAAGCCGAACGTAAGCCGAACGCCTGTAAAGATGCGCAGGGCCGTCTGCGCGTTGGCGCGGCAGTGGGCGCGGGCGCAGGCAACGAAGAGCGCGTCGACGCGCTGGTCGCCGCTGGCGTCGACGTACTGCTGATCGACTCGTCGCACGGTCACTCAGAAGGCGTGCTGCAGCGCATCCGCGAAACTCGCGCAAAATATCCTGACCTGGAAATCATCGGCGGCAACGTCGCGACCGGCGCAGGCGCGCTGGCGCTGGCGGAAGCGGGCGTGAGCGCGGTGAAAGTCGGTATCGGCCCGGGTTCTATCTGTACGACCCGTATCGTCACCGGCGTGGGCGTGCCGCAGATCACCGCCGTTTCCGACGCGGTGGAAGCGCTGGAAGGCACCGGCATTCCGGTTATCGCCGACGGCGGTATCCGTTTCTCCGGCGACATCGCCAAAGCGATCGCCGCTGGCGCGGCAGCCGTTATGGTTGGCTCTATGCTGGCCGGTACGGAAGAGTCGCCGGGGGAAATTGAACTCTATCAGGGCCGCTCTTTCAAATCTTACCGCGGCATGGGTTCGCTGGGCGCGATGTCCAAAGGCTCTTCTGACCGCTACTTCCAGAGCGATAACGCCGCTGACAAACTGGTGCCGGAAGGCATTGAAGGTCGCGTCGCCTATAAAGGCCGCCTGAAAGAGATCGTTCACCAGCAGATGGGCGGCCTGCGCTCCTGTATGGGCCTGACCGGCTGCCAGACCATCGATGACCTGCGCACCAAAGCGGAGTTCGTTCGCATCAGCGGCGCCGGCATCAACGAAAGCCACGTGCACGATGTGACCATCACCAAAGAGTCACCGAACTACCGTATGGGATCCTGATCCCGTAAGATTTATCGCCCGGCATAAGCCGGGCGCTTTCATTATCAAGTTACCCGCTCTGGAAACGCCTCAATGACGACGGAAAATATTCATAAGCATCGCATTCTGATTCTCGATTTTGGTTCTCAATACACGCAGCTGGTCGCGCGCCGCGTACGCGAGCTGGGCGTGTACTGCGAACTCTGGGCATGGGATGTCACCGAAGAGCAGATCCGCCAGTTCAACCCGAACGGCATCATCCTTTCCGGCGGCCCGGAAAGCACCACCGAACTCAACAGCCCGCGCGCGCCGGAGTATGTCTTCAATGCGGGCGTACCGGTGCTCGGCGTCTGCTACGGCATGCAGACCATGGCGATGCAGCTGGGCGGCAAAGTTGAAGGTTCTAACGAACGTGAGTTCGGCTATGCGCAGGTGGAAGTGCTGACGCCAAGCGCGCTGATCCGCGATATCGAAGACGCCATCAGCGCCGCAGGCAAACCGCTGCTCGACGTCTGGATGAGCCACGGCGATAAAGTGACCGCTATTCCGTCCGACTTCGTCACCGTCGCCAGCACCGAAACCTGTCCGTTCGCTATCATGGCTAACGAAGAGAAGCGTTTCTATGGCGTGCAGTTCCATCCGGAAGTCACGCATACTCGTCAGGGTCTGCGCATGCTGGAGCGTTTCGTGCTCGATATCTGCGAATGCGAAGCGCTCTGGACGCCGGCGAAAATTATCGAAGATGCGGTCGAACGTCTGCGCGAGCAAATCGGCAACGATAAAGTCATTCTCGGCCTGTCAGGCGGCGTGGACTCTTCCGTGACCGCAATGCTGCTGCACCGCGCCATCGGCGATCGCCTGATCTGCGTTTTCGTCGACAACGGTCTGCTGCGTCTGAACGAGGCGGAGCAGGTGCTGGATATGTTCGGCGATCACTTCGGTCTGAATATCGTTCACGTTCCGGCTGAGGCGCGCTTCCTCGACGCGCTGGCGGGCGAAAACGATCCGGAAGCCAAGCGTAAAATCATCGGCCGCGTGTTCGTCGAAGTGTTCGACGAAGAGGCGAGCAAGCTGACCGACGTGAAATGGCTGGCGCAGGGCACCATCTATCCCGACGTGATCGAGTCCGCCGCCTCTGCAACCGGTAAAGCGCACGTGATCAAATCCCACCACAACGTGGGCGGCCTGCCGAAAGAGATGAAGCTGGGCCTGGTCGAGCCGCTGAAAGAGCTGTTCAAAGATGAAGTGCGCAAGATCGGCCTGGAGCTGGGGCTGCCGTACGATATGCTCTATCGCCATCCGTTCCCAGGCCCGGGCCTCGGCGTGCGCGTGCTGGGTGAAGTGAAGAAAGAGTATTGCGATCTGCTGCGTCGCGCCGATGCGATCTTTATCGAAGAGCTGCGCAAAGCGGATCTCTACAACAAAGTGAGCCAGGCGTTCACCGTCTTCCTGCCGGTGCGTTCCGTGGGCGTAATGGGCGACGGTCGTAAATATGACTGGGTCGTCTCGCTGCGCGCCGTCGAGACCATCGACTTTATGACCGCGCACTGGGCGCATCTGCCGTATGATTTCCTCGGCCGCGTCTCTAACCGCATCATCAACGAAGTCAACGGCATCTCCCGCGTGGTATACGATATCAGCGGCAAGCCGCCGGCGACCATTGAGTGGGAATAACCTTTCCGCTTACACTGAAGCGCGTTGATTAATTCCTCGCCAGCCTGTCGTCAGAGAGGCTGGCGATTTTCTTTCCGCTTTTCACTCCAGGAAATACCTATGCTGCCACTCAAGGCCGTGAGCCTCTGCATTCTGCTGGTGATCCTGCTGTCGCTGGGCGCCAGCCTGGCGCAGGCGACGCGCCACGGCGATCTCTCCGGCGGGCAGGGCGGCTGGTGGTCGGCGCGACGCGACTCCGCCGGTCTGGCGCCCGATCCGCAGCGCTACGCGGCGCAGGCGATCGTGCAGGTCTACGCCGCGCCGACCTACGGCTGGAAAGGGGCGGTGGCGGTGCATCCGTGGATTATCTTCAAGCGCGCAGGTGAGACGCGCTACAACCGCTATGAGGTGATTAGCTGGGGCAGCGGCGATAAAGTGCGGCGCAACAGCAATCTGCCGGACGGCTACTGGTATGGCGCGAAACCGCGCCTGCTGGTGGAGCATCGCGGCGAGGCGGCGGAGGCGATGATCCCGCGCATCGAGGCGGCGATCCGCTCTTATCCCTGGCCGAATACCTATCACGCCTGGCCGGGACCGAACAGCAACACCTTTCTCGCCCATATCGGACGTGAAGTGCCGGCATTGAAACTCGACATGCCCGCCAACGCGCTCGGCAAAGATTATCGCCCGCTGTGGCGTCCGATAGGCCTGCCGCCGTCGGGGCGCGGCATCCAGGTTTCCGTACTGGGCGTCGCCGGCGTAACGCTCGGCGCGGAAGAGGGCTTTGAGCTGAACGTGCTGGGGCTGAATATGGGCGTGGATTTTACGCCGCTGCGCCTGCGTCTGCCCTTTATCGGCGGCATCGGCAGTCAAAACGTTCAGCAGGACAATCCGCCGGGCTGACGCCCGGCGCAGGCGTCAGCAGACGCCAAAATCGCCCTCTTCATGGTAGAGGTTGACGCTGTCCGCCTTTACCTCGATCTCTTTTTTCGTGGCGTCATCGACGCGCGCGCACCACAACGTCTCGCCTTCCACGCGCAGCACCAGCATTTTCGGACCGCCGGTTTTCGACTGCACAAAATCATCGGATTTAAACATGCTCTTCTCCTTGGTTGTTAAGGAAGTGTAGGGCGCGTCGCGCGCCCCTGCATAACATTTTTTGCGGCGCCTCTTCCATGATTTTCCATGAAATTCCCCGGATTAAAGGGTTTGAGGCATGCTGCTGCGCAGACGAAATTGTCTGACAAGGTTGTCAGTTGACAACCAGGTGAAGTCGGCGTAAGGTGCATGTGAAATGGAAAGAAGACGGCATCCAGATAAAGAGATTGAGGCGGCGCTGCGTCATGCCGAGGCTTACGGATGGCAAATAGTGACGATAGGACATCATGGCTGGGGCAAAATGTATTGTCCTGCGCATTCGGCGGCATGCCGCTGCGGAGAGTTTTGCATCAGCGTGATCTGGAGCACGCCGCGCAATGCCTTTAACCACGCGCGTGCGCTGCGGCGGGTGGTCGATAAGTGCATCGCGGCGCGCAAACTGCATTAAGGAGCCAACATGGAATATATTTTTACGCTGCGTTTTCAGCTGCCGAAACCTGTTTTACCAGAAGAGCAACTACTGCAGCGACTCATCGAAGCGGGCTGCGACGATGCGCTGGTAGGACTGGGCGTGCCGGGAAAAGTGGCGCTGGAGTTTACGCGTGACGCCTCCAGCGCGAAGCAGGCGGTGCTGAGCGCCATCCAGGATGTGCAGAGCGCGGTACCGGACGCGCAGCTTATTGAGGCGGCGCCCGACTTTGTCGGCCTGACCGACGTGGCCGACATTATCGGCGTTTCTCGCCAGAATATGCGCAAATTGATGCTGAGCCACAGCCCGCACTTTCCGCAGCCGGTGCACGACGGCAAAACCGCGCTCTGGCATCTGGCGGACGTGCTGGAATGGCTGGAGCAGCGCGGCAGCTACGCCATTTCTGCCGAGACGCGCGATTTGGCGCAGGTAACGCTGCGGCTTAACCTGCAGCAGGCGATGCAGCGCTATGCGCACTGCCTCGCCGCCGCCGCTGACGTCGGCAATCAGTGATGCAGCAGAAACAGCGTCGCCAGACCGAGGAAAATAAAGAAGCCGCCAGTATCGGTAATGGCGGTAATCAGTACGCTGGAGCCTACCGCCGGATCGCGTTTCAGTTTGGTCATGATCAGCGGGATCAAGACGCCCATTAGCGCCGCCAGCAGCAAATTAAGCACCATCGCCAGCATCATTACGCCGCCCAGTTCCAGATTGTCATACATCAGCCAGGTGATCAGCCCCATCGTGCCGCCCCAGAACAGGCCGTTGAGCAGCGCCACGCCCAGCTCGCGCGCAATCAGAAATGAGAAGTTGCCTGGTTCCACCTGATGCAGCGCCAGCGCGCGCACAATCATGGTAATGGTCTGGTTGCCGGTGTTGCCGCCGATGCCGGCCACAATCGGCATCAGCGTCGCCAGCGCCACCAGCTGCGAGATGGTGTCTTCAAACAAACCGATAACGCGCGACGCGATAAAGGCGGTACAGAGATTGATTGCCAGCCAGGCCCAGCGTCGGCGCACCGCTTTGCGCACCGGCGCGAATACATCCTCTTCCTGACTGATGCCGCCCATGCGGCGAATATTGCTCTCGTTCTCTTCGTTGACCAGGTCGACCACGTCCTCAATGGTGACGCGCCCAATCAGCTTACCTTTGGCGTCGATGACTGCAGCGGAGATAAGGTTATAGCGCTCAAAGGCGCCCGCTGCGTCTTCGGCTTTGTCGTTGAGCTGGAAGGTGGTGGGTGAGGTGTTCATCACCTCTTCGACGCGTTTTTTCGGCTTATTGAGCAGAATATCGGTCAGCGAGAGCTCGCCCAGCAGCAGATTGTCATCATCGGTGATAAAAATCTTGTCTGTGCCGTTCGGCATGCTTTTTCTGTGGCGCAGATAGCGCTGCACCGTCGCCAGCGTGACGTCGGCGCGTACCGTCAGAATATTGAAATCCATAATGCGCCCGACGCGATCGCGATCGAAGTCGACCACGCTGAGCACGCGCGCGCGCTGGCCTGGCTCCAGCGAGGCGAGCAGACGGCCGGTCAGATCGCGCGGCAGATAGCGCGCCAGCCACACCTGGTCGTCAATATCGAGCGGTTCGATGGCGCGCAGGATGTCGCGGTCGCTCATCTCTTCCGTCAGGCTGGCCCAGACGGTTTCCGACGCTTCGACCAGCACATGGCCGCGTTTCGCGACGGGCACCAGACGCCACAGCGCCAGGCGCTCCTCTTCCGGCAGCGCTTCGAGGATATCGGCCAAATCCGCTGCGTGCAGCTGAGCGATATCCTGCTCCAGCGCAGCCTGGTGCGCCGCATTTTCACGTTGCTGTTCAGGGCTGCGATCGCTGGATTTCTCCAGCAGCGCGTCCACCAGATCCGGCTCACTGAGCAGCAGCGTCAGAATGCGATGACGAATTTCACTTAAACGTTGAGTATGCGAGGCAGACATAACGAGTCCTTTGTGTCTGAAAGTTACAGCACGAAGTGTAGCGTTTCGCCTCGCAAAAGGACGCAAAAAAAGACGCGGTTATTCAGACTGCGTTTAGCTGGAGGATGCAGAGAACATAAAAGGTTAACGGCTGTCGCGGAGAGTAGCGCTCAATGGTGGGGCGTCCGGCGCTGCCTTTTTCTGCTGATGATGCTCAAAAGCGGCAGGCAGGATAAAGATCAGGCGGCTGAAGAGAATAATAAAACTAATCAGTAAAACGATCCGGGTAAAGGAACTGGTTCTGGCACGTCTTCGGGAAGGGATGGCGCTGTTCACGCGAGGTGTTTCCTGTAATGACCCTGTCGGGCGACGGCAACATTTAGTCACAACCCTGCGTTGAAATCAATCGATGATTAAAAAAAGAGCAGAGTTAAAGTGGGCCGCATTGCGCAGCCCCGGTTTACAGGCTGGCTTTTTGCGCCAGCAGCGTGGCGAAGCGGCAGCTGATACGGTTGCCCTGTTCGTCGCGCTTATGGAGCTGACCAACGTGTTCGTTGTATTTCAGAATGTGCCAGTTGCGGTAGTAGTGGCTCAGCTCGCCCGATTTAAAAGTAAAAGGGAACGCGAGCGGGCAGGGATAATCGTCGGTGCTCATCGCTGCAACAATCAGGTTATGCCCGTCTCTGACCGTGCTCGCCTGCATATCGGCGATCAGCTGCGGGATAGTCTCCGGCTGCAGGAACATCATCACCACGGTGGAGAGCACGAAGGTGTAACCGCCGTTAAAACGCGTCTGGTTCAGGTCGCGCTGCTCGGTATGAATATTAGTGATCCCTTCCTGCGCGACGATCTGCTCAAGACGCGCCAGGCTGGCGGGATTGTGATCCCAGGCGGTGACGTCAAAGCCGTTCTGACTCAGGAACAGGCTGTTTCGGCCGTTGCCGCAGCCGAGATCCAGCGCTTTGCCTGGATTCAGATGCGGCAGCGCCGCCAGCACTTCAGAGTGGGTCGGCGTCAGGCCATAAGTTTCGGCAAAATAGTTTTCTTTAATCATGATTCGTTTTTATCAGATGGGCGCAGGCGCCCATCTCCTCAGGCTTCTTCTTCCAGCGTCAGCTTCCAGCCGGTGACCTCGGTCCAGTAGGTCTGCTCACGCTCCAGATCGAGCTGCACCAGGTTGTTCTGGCTGAAATAGCCCGCCGGGAACGTCAGCGTCCAGTGGCCTTCGTCGGTGGTCAGCTTAAGCGAGTCGGGACGTGTAGTGGCCTGACGCTGATTGTTGAGTAAGGTGCCAAGGCGCAGCAGGAACAGCAGCGGCAGGAACTGTTTTTTCTTAAACAGCGTGACGCGCGGCAGATCCTCGACCTTGACGGCTTTGCGATGAAAGCGTACCAGCGCCGCCAGCAGCGTTTGCTGATCCTGGTTAAAGCCCGGCAAGTTTGTGTTTTGCAGGATATAGGCGGAGTGGCGCTGCATGCCGCTGTGGTTGATGGTGAGGCCCACTTCGTGCAGCATCGCCGCCCACTTCAGCAGCGCCGCCAGCTGCGGGTTCGCCAGCTTGGGATTTTGATCTCGCCACTGCAGATAGAGCTGATCGGTGGTATCCAGCACGCGACGCGCCTGGTCGTTATCGATCGCATAATGGTTCGCCAGGCTCTGCGCCGTACGGCTGCGAATATCCTGATGGCGGAAGCGACCCTCCATCTCGTAAAGCACGCCTTCGCGCAGCGCGCCGTCTGAGAGGCGCAGCTCGCGGATCGCCAGCGCGTCGAACACGCCGCAGATAATCGCCAGACCCGGCACGAACACCGATTTACGCTCTTCAGAAAGGCCTGGCAGGCTCAGCGCGCTGAAAGATTTATGTTTCATCACCTCGTCGTAGAGTATATCCAGACGCTCCGGCGTGATCATTTTCTCTTTCTCGCCCATCGCCAGCAGCACTTCGCACGCCGCCTTAATGGTGCCTGACGCGCCGAGCGCATACTGCCAGCCGTGCAGGCGATACTGCCATGCCAGCGTCTCCAGCTTTTGCGTCGCCGCCAGGCGGGCGCGGCGGAAGTTTTCGCGGCTGATCTCGCCGTTAGGGAAGTAGAGCTGGGCGAAACTGACGCAGCCCATGCGGCGACTCTCGACCAGCTGCGGTTCGAAGTTTTCGCCGATCACCAGTTCGGTCGAGCCGCCGCCAATGTCGATCACCAGCTTGCGGCCTTTTTCCGGCTGCGTATGCTCGACGCCCATAAAAATCAGGCGCGCCTCTTCATGGCCGGAAATGACCTCGATAGGGTAGGGGATCACCTCGGCCGCGCGCTGCAGAAACTCTTCCGCATTCACCGCCTGGCGCAGCGTGTGGGTGCCGACAATGGTGACGTTGCTGGCGCTGAAGCCCTGCAACCGCTCGGCAAACAGCGCCAGGCAGCTCAGCCCGCGCTCCATCGCCTCTTCGCTCAGGCGATTTTTGCTGTCGAGACCGTCAGCCAGATGCACGCGCTGCTTCAGACGGCCAAGCACCTGCAGAGCGCCATCCACCACGCGCGCAATAACCATATGAAAGCTGTTTGAGCCAAGATCGATTGCCGCAAATTCCTGCGGTCTCGGCGTACTTTTATGAGATATGGGCATAGATTATTCAGGCTGTTCCAGTTTCTTGATGTAATCATAAATCGCCAGTTGAGAGCGGACCTTACGACGATTGCCGCGCGGAACATAGCGGTTCCCCAACTCTTTATCAACGATACGCGCTTTCACCGTATCACTAAACAGAATAGCGATAATGTCCAGAATGCGTTGCTTCACGCGCGGATCGAGGATCGATACCGCCACTTCGATGCGATGATCGATGTTGCGCGTCATCCAGTCAGCGGAAGAAAGGAAGACTTTTTTGTCGCCGCCGTTCTCGAAAATATAGACGCGATCGTGCTCGAGATAGCGATCAACGATACTGATCACGCGGATATTTTCACTGATCCCGGGCAAATCGGGAATCAGCGAGCACATGCCGCGCACCAGCAGATTCACCTTCACGCCTGCCCCGGACGCCGCGTAGAGGCGATCCACCAGACCGTTATCCACCAGGTTGTTAATTTTCAGCGTAATCCCACACGGACGCCCCTGCTGCGCATTGGCGATTTCCGCATCAACCAGCTGGTAGAGCATCTGGCGCGAGTTCTGCGGCGAGACCAGCAGATGCTCGAAGCTCACCGGGCGATAGGGGTTTTCAATAAAGTTGAACACCCGACGCACTTCGTTAGTGATGCGCGCATCGGCGGTGAGCAGCGAGTAGTCGGTATAGAGGCGCGCGGTTTTCTCGTTAAAGTTGCCGGTACCGATATGGGCGTAGCGCACCACTTCGTCGCCTTCCCGGCGCGAGATCAGAAACAGCTTGGCGTGAATTTTCAGGCCCGGCGCGGAGAAAATAACGTGCACGCCCGCTTCGGTTAAGCGCTTGGCCCACGAAATATTGGCCTCTTCATCGAAGCGCGCCTGCAGCTCCACCACCACGGTGACCTTTTTGCCGTTATAGGCGGCATGTATCATCGCATCCATGATGCGCGAGCGCTTGGCCACGCGATAGATGTTGATTTTAATCGCCAGCACGCTCGGGTCGAAGGAGGCCTGACGCAGCAGCTCCAGCACATGCTCAAAGGTGTGATAGGGGTAGTAGAGCAGAATGTCGCGGTCACGAATGGCGTCGAAGCCGTTGCGGAAGCCGTCAAAGCCGATGTGGCGGATCTGCGGCAGCGGACGGTTGACCAGGTTGCTTTTGCCGACGTCCGGGAAGCCGATAAAGTCTTTAAAGTTATGGTAGCGGCCGCCCGGCACGATCGAGTCGTAGTTGGAGATAGTCAGCTTATTACACAGCAGCTCCACCATGGCATCCGGCATATCGCGCTGATAGACGAAACGCACCGGCTCCGCAGTCAGGCGCTGCTTGAGGCTGGAGGACATCAGCTCCAGCAGGCTCGACTCCATCTCCGTGACCAGATCGTATTCCGCGTCGCGCGTCATCTTCATCGAATAGGCGTTAAGCGCATCGTAGTCGAAGAAGCCTTTGAAGATATCGTCGAGACAGTAACGCAGAATGTTGTCCAGCAGGATCATCGGCTTGCGGCGGCGCGGCGATTCAGCCGGCAGGTTGACGAAGCGCGGAACCTTATCGGACGGGATCTCCAGCAGCGCATAGCGAATATCGTCGCCGCGAATAATCTCCACCGCCAGATAGGTATAGTCATCCTTCAGGAATTCGGTGAGGTCGGTGTCGTGATTAATCAGAATCGGCGTGATGTGCTGGCGTAAATCGTGTTTGAAATAGTGACGCAGCCACACCTGCTGATTGGCGGAAAGCTGGCGTTCGTTAATCAAAAAGATTTGATTGCGCG
>Ga0209796_10001366_pt1 | contig 10402 bp, 10 predicted proteins | sample AgamicOrSfrz_FD_187167 | JGI IMG/M metagenome (GOLD analysis project Ga0209796, IMG submission 187167) | Agave microbial communities from Guanajuato, Mexico - Or.Sf.rz (SPAdes) (version 2) | ecosystem: Host-associated > Plants > Phyllosphere > Phylloplane/Leaf | place: Guanajuato, Mexico...
CGCGCTGATACCCTTTGCCGTAATAGGCTTTCGACAGCACTGGCCCGCCGATTTTCGCCAGCGTCGTCGCGCCCGGCTGGGTGGTGGTCACTTGCAGCGTGTGGGCATCGATCACTTTCAGGCCGCTGACGCTCTCCGCTTTGCCCGCTTTATACTCCGCGCCGCCCGCGATATTCGCTAACGTGATATCGGTATCGCCGTCATATTTCGGGTCATAAAGCACGGTTAAGGTGAAGGCCACATCTTCTGCGGTGAGCGGTGAACCGTCGCTAAAGGTCAAATTGGGGCGCAGCTTGATGGTGTAGACCTTATTGTCCGGGCTGATGGTCCAGCTCTCTGCCAGACCCGGCACCAGCTTGCCGTGGCTGTCCCAGTCGATCAGGCGCGAGAAGATGACATTAGTGACGTTCTCATCCCAACCGTTAACAAAAAAGTAGGGGTTAAAAATGCCCTGCGGCTCAGAGATGCCAGCCACAACGGTATCTTTGCGTAATTTCGCCGCCGCCGGGATCTGGCTGGCGTCCGTTGCAGGTGTGATGCCCTCCTTTAAGGGTTCATCGGCGAAAGAGGCGGTGGAAAACGCCACCATGCCGCTGAGCAACGCAATTTTCAGCGCAAGGGTGAAGTGCGTGGGCTTTGTTGTTAAGCGATTCAGTAACCTGGCCAAAATTGCTCCCTCATCAAGTCGTTGCATGAAATTTACAAATCATGACGAAAGATAAGAGTCGCTCATCAACCTGTCTAACAACGAAAACGTATGGCTTATAGCAAACCGGCCTTAGCAATCTTATGGCTAACCTGGTGATTTTTTTAGCTAAGGATTTACCTGGTCATCCTCTAATAAAGAAAAACAGACTAAAACGCATGTATGGGTGCCCGGCCGACCGGTGGGAGAGTGTGACAATGGCTTAGCAAGCTGGTTAGTCAGCCAGGCAAAATAAAAATACCCGCTTGAGATTATTTATTGAACAGCGCATTATTATTTTCAGACAAAAAGAAAAAACAGAAGAATATTCTTAACGAAAGCCCAATTCCTGCTAATTATCTACAGAGAGATTATTATCACTAAAAGCTTTTTACGTTGAGATAATAAATTCCTGGTTTTACTTATCGCTTTATTACTGCCTGAATCACGCTATTCCAGGAGCAAATACACAATTTTATGTGACGCAGATCACATAAAAATCTCTATTTGCCGCTAGCCCTTTTTTTGCCGATTTGAAAAAAGCAGCAACAAAAAATATCTTACTTAATAGACCAGGAGGTTGCTTTAACCATTTAACAATGAGGGTTAAATAAATGGCATCACAACAGTGCCGCATGGGGAATAGTAATAAAAGCAATCACACTTCAGGAATATTAATTACTCTTTATCACGCCCGCCGCGACATCATTTGCTCTGGTATAGTGGGTTTTATGTTGGCGATACTGAGTACATTTTATTACCCTCAACAATGGCTCACATCACTCACCATCAGTTCGGCAGAAAAATTTACCCTTTATCCACTGATGGCCTGCATACAAAACTTTTATGGTGCTGAAGTGGTGATTGAGGCTGACGATTTTTTTAATGATTACCTTATTTACTTAAAAAAAGTTATTGCTCGTGGCGAATGGGAAGATATCAGCCTTGACGACTCCAATCCTAATCAGATTAGAATCTCTCTCCTCTCCTGGTTTGCCGGTGCACAGAATACGTCAGTTCAGCTGGTACTACAGCAAGCCAACAATGAGCAGCAGAGTATGATTAACGAAATCAGCAAATGTTATTTAGAAGATATTAACCACACGTTTTACCGTATAGAAAAGGAGTCTTATCAAATTTCGCCCGTGCGTATGCGCTACAGCCTCAGGATGTTTTTTGCTACTGCCATGGGGATAATCATCATCAGCCTATTTGTTGTGCTCAGAGAAAAATGGCGGCAGCTTGCGAGAGCCTTTTACTGTCAAAGAAACGAGGACCTTATGGAACGGAATAACCACGAGCAAGATAGGTTCAAAGAAAATTGCACTGAAGAAAAATACTGGCAAGACGAAGAGGGCACTAAGAAAAAGAAGGTCGCGGATGGAACCGTTGCGGCAATAACCATCTATTTAATCATGCTAATCGTTAGCTTGATTTGGCTCGGTCTGGAGATTTACACCGGGCTTTAAAAAGGAAATCCCTCTCATATTTGCAGGTATAAATAAAGGGAGTTTTTGTATGTCTGCTGAGATCATCGTCTTTAGCTATTCCTGGCCTGCGCTCCTGGCCATCACCGCTTTTTTTGAAAAAAACAGTTATATCGTTATAAAAATATACCAGGATGAGCAAAAGCTTTTAGAGGTCCTGCATAAAAATACCTCACTCCCCTTAATCATTGATGCCTCACCGCATCGCAAAGTAGTACTTATCGCGGCGGTTGCCTCAACTTCACGCCTGCGCGCGGTTTTTTTTACGGCACGGAAAATTCATCTCAATGACAAAGTCGTGGCTGAATTTTATTTTGAAGAGAAGCGCTGCATAACGCATTCGAAACTGATTACCATGACGCGCGCGGATATAGAGACAGCGATGCGTGTGGATCGCTCACCGGTCTGCCTCTCACCGGGCATTATGCGACCAAGAATGATGAATCTGCTCTATGACAGGCAGACGTTATATAAAGAGATTCAGGACAAAATCTATCACCGACTCTATTTGCTGGGCGCAACGCCCAATGAGATTAATACCTTACGATTGCTTATCGCTGGTTTCTCGATACAGAAAATAGCGGAGTTAAAGAACCTACAGATTAAAACCATTTACGCTTACAAATCGCAACTGGCGCAAAAAATAGAACACACCATGTCTTCACGTGAGTTAATTCGTGTATTAAGCGTCGAGGATAAAAACCAGGATAACGAGTGCCTTAATCATATGTACAAGACGCGTTGTAATAATGAGAGAGCGCTTTGCGAAACCTGCCCGCTTTACCATTTCTGCTATGACTCAGAGTCTGATAAATGTAATTTACCCTGCCACGAAGGGTGTAAATCAGGTAATGATGAGACCCCTCCGTGAGCGGGTTATTTTGTCTGATAGTGAAATCCATCGCTTTATGACGCGCGAACATCTCGCTATATTTCAATAATATTTTTTGCGCTTCCAGAACGCATTCGCCTGGGCATTATGGGTTATTCCCGGCCTTCATTTTCACGCTGAAGGTAGTGCCCAGACGAATGCTTTTTACTTTCTGCACGCCTGCCTGTTTCAGGTTTTCTCATCAGCATGGTTTTTAATCAGGCTGACTGCTACCACCTCTATCTCGCGCAACGTCATATATTTCAACCGATCCCCATCAAGCTCCAGTCGGACTGTGCGAAATACACGGCCATCCGTCAGGGAGACTAGCGGACAATAGAGGCGGCTGGCGAGGTTAGTAATGCCAGCGACTTTCCAGAGGCTCTCTCTCTTTTCCACGGCTCTTCTCCTTGGCTCTGCGGCGGCCTGCCAAAAAAAAGCCGGTCCACAGACCGGCAAATCTAACAAGTCGTACAAGTCAGACCATCAACGCAGGGGTATATGAAAAAACGCACTCTCAGTTCAATAACAGGCTGCCATTTGCATGGGGTGGCAGCAGGGTGAGAACCATTCGATATCGCCGGAATAACTTCGGTTTTCTGGCTTAAACGGCACGCTGTAGCTGGTCAGTTGTGAACGGTTATCGCTAAGCCCCATAAAGCAGGTGCAACAGGATGCACACAGATCACACGAGAGGGGGCACTCTGCCAGGTTGCGGAAATAGCCCCGTTGCCGCAGCCCATCAGGGTCAATGCTTTTTTGCTTTTCGCCGGCGATGCGGACGAACTGTCTGGCCGCCGTGTTGCGACCAGAGGGAAGAAGGGTAGTAAATGAATCCGCTGACACCTGTACGATCGCGGCGGATATAGGCTTCTGAATATGTGAATCCGCAGGCATGGCGACCATCATAATAATAAAAGCGAACAGGATTTTTACCCCTGGTTCACATATATTCGAGTGCCGCATAGCTACCTTCCTTATTAAAATAATGGATTTTACAGGTACGACTCGATACCGATTAAGCTCCCTTAAAACCGATGTATGATAGGTTTGTTTATTTTCTATTACATTTCAATAGCGAAGGGAGTGTTTGGGAAAGGTTAACCGCCGAAAAGAGTATTCTTATCTGATATAAAATAAAAAGCCTCCTTTCGGAGGCCAGGTTATTTAGCGTTTTCTTACGTCCGGAATAATTAAATCCCCGCGCACGCGATATGTTCCTAATACGCTCTGCGTTTTTTCATTGAGCCACGACACAATACGCGCTGCCATCGCATCCATAGAATATTCAATTGCCGGAATAGTCGGAATACCCGGCAGATGCAGCGAGCCGGCGAGGCTGAAGACCATAATATCTTCCGGCACCGATTTATTAAACGCCTGCAGTTGCGGGATCACGCGCTGCGCTTCCTGCTCATCGGCAACCAGTAACGCATTGAAATTAAGCGTGGTGGCATTGTTCAGCAGCACCTGCAACGCCACAGATGATGAGGTGTCATCCATAAAGACCAGGTTGCGGTTAAAAGGCAGGAAATTGTTTTCCAGCGCCAGTTTATAACCGTGCAGCACCTGTTCGGCGGCGGCATTATGCGGGTGAATAAGCGCGATCTGGCGGCGGCCCTGGCTTGTCAGATAGTTGCAGGCGGTTTCGGCGGCAAAGGCGCGATCGAACTGAATGCTGTTGAGCGTGGTATCGGCAGACTCGACGCAATCCACAAGAATCACATTCTCGTCGTCAATGGATAACGGAAAACGGGCGCCAATGATCAGTACATCGTCACACAGCCCGCAGGTGAGCTCATCGAGCGCGCTCATCACCTCCGTTTTGGTGTTTGCAAAGCGCAGCAGCAGATGCTTCTGGCTCTGGCTGAGATGCTTCTCCAGTGCGTAAAGATAACCGGTGGTCTGGTTAACATTCTCCTGCGCGCAAATCACTCCGATGCAGCCTGTCGACTGGCTGAGCAGCGACTGGGCGATAACATTGGGCCGATAGTTCAGCTCGTCGACCGCTTTCAGTACCGCGAGACGGCTGGCTTCCTTAACGCCGCGCGAACCGCTCAACACCCGTGAGACTGTGGCTTTCGACACCCCAGCTAAACGTGATACATCGTTGATTGTAGACATCTTTCTCCCCTGGCAGGCGCAAGATGCGCCCGCAAAAAACAGACACTGCAATGGCTAATCTATAACCACCGCGAGTATAGCCGTTTCTTTTTTTCATGGAAACCGATTTTCCATTTGCGCCGTTTTGCTTGTTCAAACGGCTCAATTTCGTGACCGAAATCCAATAAACAAGCCTTATTATTTACAGATATTGACAGCTATCACACTTCTACGGCGAATTTATGGAAACCGGTTTCCATATGATATCCAATCGTCTCCGCAATAACTTTTTACACTTCGAGGACGGTTAACGATGTTCAGGATCATGTTGTGTTGCTCAGCCGGTATGTCCACCAGTCTGCTGGTCAGAAAAATGGAAGAGGCGGCGAAAGCCCGCGATATTCCGGTTGAGATCGACGCGTACGGCGTAGCTGAGTTTGATCTGCAGTTTCCGCGCTACCAGGTCGTGCTTCTCGGTCCACAAGTTAAATACATGTTAAAAACACTGGCAGAAAAGGCCGCCGCCCAGGGCATTCCGGTACAACCCATCAACCCGATGGATTACGGCATGCAACGTGGCGACGAGGTACTGGACTATGCTCTGTCGCTGATTGAAGCGGCACATTAAAAGGTGTTCTTATGAGTTCCCTCTACCAATCCATGATTACGGTGATTGAACAAAGCATCACGCCGCTGGCCGGTCGTCTCGGTCAGCAAAAGTACGTTATCGCCATCCGCGACGGCTTTACCGCCGCGCTGCCGTTTATGATCATCGGCTCATTTATGCTGGTGTTTATCTTCCCGCCCTTTTCGGCGGATACCACCGTCGGCTTCGCCCGCGCGTGGCTTGATTTCTCGACCGAATACCGCGAACAGCTGATGTTGCCGTTTAACCTCAGCATGGGGGTGATGACCTTTTTTATCTCGGTCGGTATTGGCGCCAGCCTTGGTCGCCAGTTTAATCTCGACCCGGTGATGACCGGCCTGCTGGCGTTTATGGCCTTTCTGCTGGTCGCCGCACCTTACAAAGATGGCACCATCTCGACGCAGTATCTTTCGGGCCAGGGCATCTTTACTGCGCTGATTACCTCTATCTATTCGTCGCGCGTTTATGCCTGGCTGAAGCAGCACAAGATCACCATTCGTCTGCCGAAAGAGGTGCCGACCGGCGTGGCCCGCTCGTTTGAGATCCTCATTCCGGTGCTGGTGATTATCGGCACGCTGCATCCGCTCAACCTGTTTATCGAAGCGCAAACCGGCATGATTATGCCGCAGGCGATTATGCACCTGCTTGAGCCGCTGGTTTCCGCCTCCGACTCGCTACCTGCGGTGCTGCTCTCTGTGCTGCTGTGCCAGATTTTCTGGTTCGCCGGCATCCACGGTTCGCTGATTGTCACCGGCATCATGAACCCGTTCTGGATGGCCAACCTCTCCGCAAACCAGGCCGCGCTGGCGGCGGGCGCAGCGTTACCGCACGTCTATCTGCAAGGCTTCTGGGATCACTACCTGCTGATTGGCGGCGTCGGTTCTACGCTGCCGCTGGCCTTCCTGCTGCTGCGCAGCCGCGTCACCCATTTGCGTACCATCGGCAAAATGGGCGTGGTGCCGAGCTTCTTTAACATCAACGAACCGATTCTCTTCGGCGCGCCGATCATCATGAACCCGATGCTGTTTGTGCCTTTTGTCTGCGTCCCGCTGATTAACGCCGTTCTCGCCTGGACCGCCACCAAAATGGGGCTGCTGGCACAGGTCGTTTCCCTGACGCCGTGGACAACGCCTGCGCCAATCGGTGCCTCCTGGGCCGCGAACTGGGCCTTTAGCCCGCTGGTAATGTGTTTGATCTGTATGGTGATGTCCGCCCTGATGTATCTGCCTTTCCTGCGTGCTTATGAGCATTCGCTGATGAAAGCAGAAGAGGAAAAAGCAGCGCAGAGCAGCGCCCCGATGGCGGAAACCGTCAGCAGTAATTAAAAGGAGCCGGTAATGAAATATGAATTTCCCGCAAACTTCTGGTGGGGCAGCGCCTGCTCTGCGCTGCAAACCGAAGGGGAAAGCGAACAGGGCGGTAAAAGCGCCACCACGTGGGATGCCTGGTTTGCCCGTCAGCCGTGGCGTTTTCATCAGCAGGTGGGGCCGCAGCAGACCTCGACCTTCTACCGCCACTGGCGGCAGGATATCGCCCTGCTCAAACAGCTTAAGCACAACAGTTTTCGCACCTCGCTGAGCTGGGCGCGCCTGATTCCGGATGGTACCGGCGAGGTGAACCCGCAGGCGGTAGAGTTTTATAACAGCGTGATTGACGAACTGCTGGCGCAGGGCATTACGCCGTTTATTACCCTGTTCCACTTCGATATGCCGATGGTAATGCAGGAGAAGGGCGGCTGGGAGAGCCGGGAAGTGGTCGACGCCTTCAGCCGCTATGCGCAGATCTGCTTTGAGCTGTTCGGCGATCGCGTGCATCACTGGTTCACCTTCAACGAGCCGATTGTGCCGGTGGAAGGCGGGTATCTTTACGATTTCCACTACCCGAACGTGGTCGATTTTAAACGCGCGGCCACGGTGGCCTACAACACGGTTCTGGCTCACGCCAGCGCAGTGCGCGCCTTTCGCGCCGGGCATCATCCCGGTGAGATTGGCATTGTGCTCAACCTGACGCCCTCTTATCCGCGTTCGCAGCACCCGGCGGATGTGAAGGCGGCGCACTACGCTGACTTACTGTTTAACCGCAGTTTTCTCGACCCGGTACTGCGTGGCGAGTATCCCGCTGACCTGGTGGCGCTGCTGAAAGAGCACAATCAGCTGCCCGCCTGCCAGCCGGACGATATTGCGCTGATCGCAGAAGGGAAGATCGATCTGCTCGGCATCAACTATTACCAGCCGCGGCGGGTAAAGTGCCGGGAGAGCGCGGTCAATCCCGATTCACCGTTTATGCCGGAGTGGTTGTTTGATTATTACGATATGCCGGGCCGTAAAATGAACCCTTATCGCGGGTGGGAAATTTATGAACCGGGTATTTACGATATTCTCACCAACCTGCGCATTAATTACGGTAACCCACGCTGTTTTATTTCCGAAAACGGTATGGGCGTCGAGAATGAACAGCGATTTATTGAAAATGGCCAAATAAACGATAGCTACCGAATTAATTTCGTTCGCGATCACCTTATCTGGCTGCATAAAGGGATTAGCGAAGGCAGCAACTGTCTTGGCTACCATATGTGGACCTTTATTGATAACTGGTCGTGGTGTAATGCCTATAAAAACCGCTACGGTTTTGTGCAATTAGATCTCGACACCCAACAACGCACCGTTAAAAAAAGCGGAGAGTGGTTTGCCGCCACCGCTGAAACTAATGGTTTCACTACCCAGGATTGAAAATTATGGTCGCACTTGAAGAGGCGGTAATGGAGATTATCGTCAACGCCGGGCAGTCGCGCAGCCTCTGCTTTGAAGCCCTGCGCTCCGCGCGCGAAGGCAACATCGATGAAGCAAAACTGCTGTTGAAAGAGGCCGATGGCTATGCGCGCCAGGCGCACCAGATGCAAACCAAATTAATCGAACAGGATGCTGGCGAAGGCCGCCAGCCGATGACCTTAATTATGGTGCATGCGCAGGACCATTTAATGACGTCGTTATTAGCTCGCGAATTATCTGAGGAGATCGTTCAGCTTTATCAGCGTAACTGAATGGAGAATTGATTACGGTAAATCTTAATACGTCTGTACCCAACTTAATAAAATAAAGCAGTCTGTTTTGATGATGGCAATATTCCACTCTGTAACGGAGCGGAAGGTTATTGTCTGAGAACAACTTACTATATTGAGATAACCATGAAGATAAATAAAAAACTTCCAGTGGCGCTGGCGGTTGCGGCTACACTTTGCTCTGGTTCCGCCCTCGCCCAGGAGTTTACGCAAGAGCAAATTGACGCCATTGTCGCAAAAGCGGTGGATAAAGCGCTGGCGGAACGCCAGGCGAAAATGGACGCCGCAATGAATAAAAAAGCCGATGTGGTGGTTGAGCCGCAAAGCGCAGCGCAAACGCCCGATCTGGCGATCCCTTACGGCGTGAAATTTACCGGTTATGCCCGCTATGGCGCACATTACCAGTCCGGCGATCAGAAATATGTCGGCGTTGACGGCTCTTACAACGGCGCGTCGGCGATTGGTCGTCTCGGCAACGAAGGCAACGGCGGCGAATTCCAGCTTTCGAAAGCGTTCAAAGGCGATAACGGCGCGATCTGGGACGTCAACGTGATGTTCGATCACTGGGGCGATGAAGTTAACCTGAAAAAAGCCTACGCTGGCGTGACTAATCTGCTGGCCTCCAACCCTAACGCCTACTTCTGGGCGGGGCGTGATTTCCACCAGCGTCCGCAGCAGGGGATCAACGACTACTTCTGGATGAACCACGACGGCCAGGGCGCGGGGGTGAAAAACTTCGACATTGGCGGCGTGCAGTTTGACGTTGCGGCCGTTGGCTCCATCGAATCCTGTAGCCCGGAAGTGCTGGAGGATGAATCCAACCCGTCGCGCATCACCTGTACCGGCAGCTCTAACGTTGGCGATAAAGGCAACTATGCGGTCACCTCGAAAGTGCACGGCATGAAAGTCGGCCCGCTCGATCTGGAGATTTACGCCAACTACGGCTTTGACTCGAAAGCGGTGGATCGCGACGAGCGCCTGCATGCCTGGCAGGGCGGCGCGGTGCTGAGCCATACCTACGACAGCGGTATCAACAAGCTGATCGCCCGCTACTCCGATAACTCGGACAACAGCGTCTTTAACAAAACCGACGATCTGAAGGCCATCTACACCAGCTTTGAAGGAACTTATAAATTCACCCAGCAGACCCAGGTGGATTACCTGCTCGCCTTCCATGATTACGACAACAGCAGCATAAAAACCGACAACCGCCGCAACTATGGCGCGATTGTTCGCCCGATGCACTGGTGGAATGATGTGCACTCGACCTGGCTGGAGCTGGGCTACCAGCGCGTGGATTATGATGATGGCGGCGACAACCACGGCTGGAAAGCCACGCTGTCGCAGAACATCTCTATCGCGATGGGGCCGGAGTTCCGCCCGATGCTGCGCTTCTACGTGACCGGCGGCGAAGTGGATAACAAACGCACCGCACGCGTCAACGGCACCAACGATACCTCTCTCGACTCGCTCAACATCGGCGCGATGTGGGAAGCCTGGTGGTAAGGTAACAGCCCGGAGGCGGTTCCCCTCAGGCCGCCTCCGGTTCCCG
>Ga0209796_10001367_pt1 | contig 10385 bp, 9 predicted proteins | sample AgamicOrSfrz_FD_187167 | JGI IMG/M metagenome (GOLD analysis project Ga0209796, IMG submission 187167) | Agave microbial communities from Guanajuato, Mexico - Or.Sf.rz (SPAdes) (version 2) | ecosystem: Host-associated > Plants > Phyllosphere > Phylloplane/Leaf | place: Guanajuato, Mexico...
TGCGTGAGCGCACCGGTAAGTCTGCTCGTATTAAAGAGCGTCTTAACTAAGATTGCGCACGCGCTACATCCAAAGCGTGTTATAAAACAAGGGGTTAGCGTAATGCTAACCCCTTTTTTATTGCCGGTGTCCACCAATTGCCCACGCAGTGCTTTTTTCCGTGGACAATCTATAGATCCACAAATAAAAAAACCTGCCGAAGCAGGTTCAAAACCACAGTTGTTGCTGATGTTTTTGTGTGGGATGCGGAGGGGCGGGGTCAACCTTGCCCGGTGTCATGATGAAACGTGCAAGTGTTTCATGCGTAACGAATGTGCACCCGCAATTAATGTTTTGACACTGATGATAGCGCTCTTTGGTTTCTTTGCTGAGATAGCGACTCGTACGAGCGTGAGCCGCTTCCATACAAATTGGGCAATGCATCATGATTTTTTATCCCGCCTCGCTTGCTGATATGAGCGCGATAATAAACCTCAATCTTACATTTGCAAGATTAATCTTAAAAAATTAGTGTTTGACTTGTCGGGATTCGATTTATTCATCTTCGCTTGCCTCATAATCTATGTCTGCAAGCTTAACCTCCAGTTCTAACGAGGTGGTGTAACCATTGCTGTTAAGCGCATGGGTTACTTTAGTAATTATCCACGCCTGATCGTCAATGATGCTTTTAAATCCTGATACCGCAACCGGTGTCTCGGGATAAAGATCGGCACGGCCAAGCGCCAGTGTGATGGAAAACTCCGCCACGCCGCGCTGTAGCTTGTCCCATTTCGCCTGCGCCGCGCGCATCGCCTGCGCTTTTGTCGAGAAAACGGTCGTCAGGGCAAAGACGTTATCTGCCTCCCCGGCCATATATTCGCCCTGGCGTGCTTCAGGCTCTTTCTCTTCCTTCTTTTTTGCGTTCGGATGATTCGGGGTGCCCGCCTGCTGCGCCTTTGGCTTGCGCTTCACCTTCACTTTTTTCGGCTTCGGCTCTTTGGTGTGTAGCCACTGCGCCGTTACGCCGGTGTAAGCGCCCCGGTCAGCGATAGAAAATTGATGCCGGTCGCCATCACTGCGGGCGATGGTGACCTGCGGAATGGGTTTCCCGCTCGCGGTGAGCGCCTTTCCGGCCTGGAGGAATAACAGTTTCCCGGATTTAACCGACACCTCGCCGCCGTTCCGGTCAGCGAGCCGCGTCAGAAATTTGATATCCGACTCCTGCGACTGGTCAATATGCGGGATCGCAATCCGGGCAAGCTCAGGTGCGACAGCCGCCTCCAGTTTGTTACGCGCCGCGATGGCTCCGACAATCATGCCGAGGGTTTTATCATGCCATGACTGCTCACGCCGGGAATTGAGCGAGCCCCGAAAATCCGCGCTGCGGGCGCGGATGGTCACCGTATCCGGTGCGCCCCGGTGTTCTACCTCATCCACGGTAAACCGGCCTTTCTCGATAAGCGCCGACCCTTTCCACCCGAGCCAGAGTGACAATACTGCACCGCGCACCGGCAGCACGACCCGCCCGTCGGCGTCGTTGAGCTCAAGGTCAAGCTGGTCAGCCTCAAAGCCCCGGTTGTCGGTCATGGTCAGGCTTATCAGGCGATCGCTGATGTTGCCGGTAATATCCTTGCTCTCGATTTTCAGCATAAAGGCCGGGGTGAGCGTGCTCCCCGGCGAGCTGTAAAGGGCATCAGTCATCAGAACCCCAGCGATGCGGTGATTTTAGTAGCGGCGTCTTTGGCCTTACCGGCCAGTTCACCGGCCTGTTTATTCAGGTCGCCGTAGATGGCCGCGAGCGACTCATCAACACGCGTGAGCGCCAGATTAAACGTGATTTTTCGGGGTGAGCCATCCGTGAAAAACTCCGCGCCGGTCTCGCTGACGCTGTTGATAACGTACATCCCGTAAATCATCCCGTTGCCCGACAGGAGAGGCCACGCCCGCCCCTCTTCAGCCATCAGCCTGACCGCCGTCAGGGTCAGTTTGCCGCCGGTGATCTCCGGGTAAAGCTCACCGCTGAGGGTGATTTTCTCCTCCCCGACGCCGAGAAACTGAAAGGCGTCACGCTTGCCGATGCGGCTGTTTGAAGGCCAGCGATATTCCGCGTCCCGCTGCATGCTCTGAAAGGGCAGCGTCTGGCGCATGAATACGAAAAATCCAAGTGCGAGCATCATGTTATTTGTCCTCCTTATCCGTCGTGTCGCATGCTGGAGCGGTCACGGGCGCGCTTGTCCCGGTCGGCTTTCTCGATGGCGTCCTGCAACTGCCGCCCGAGATCGCCACCCGGCGCGCTGCCGTTATTCATCGTGATGGTGTAATTGCTCTGACGGTTGTCGACGTAGGATTTCCCGCCCGGCGCGGTCACCGGCTGATAAGCCTGATACCCGCCATAGTTTGCAGTCGCCGGGACATAGGCGCTTCCCGTATTTACTGCACCGGCAGTTTCCCCCGCGCGGGCAGCGCTGACTTTTCCGGCGGTCTGGTCAATCGTGCCCGACTCCTTGTTAATCACGCCGAGCTTTTCAAGCACCCAGTCTATGCCCGCTTTCAGCTTGTTAAATGCCCTGAGTGGCAGCATCAGCGAATCCGCCAGCGCCTGCCCGAACCGCACGCCCGCATCCCGGCAGGAGTTGAGCTGCTCCTGCGAGGACTTCACCGGCTCAAGCAGGTTTTTAAACCAGTCCCACGCGGCCTTAAGCTTTTCGCCCAGCCAGTCAAACATCGGTTTAAGGGGGGAAAACAGCTCCCCGACCGGAGCAAATGCGGCCTTAAGCCCCTCCATCACTCCCCCGAAAAAGGCGGAAATGGGCTCCCAGTATTTGCGGATGAGCAGCGCCCCGGCGACGATGGCAACACCAATGGCGACAATCGGCCAGGTGAGCGCGCCGAGTACCGTCATGATCGCGCCGCCGACCACACTGAACACTGTCCCCAGCACGCCCGCTGTGGCAACGATGGCATTGATGCCGGTAATCACCGGCCAGACGACAAGACCGATACCGCCGAGCACCGCTATCACACCGGCAACCGCGCCGGTCAGCATGACGATTTTTGTCACCAGTTCGGGGTTTTTGCCTACCCAGGCATTTAATTTTCCCAGCCATCCGGTGACGGTCTGCGTCAGTTTGCGGACACTCTTGTCCATTTCGGCGAACACCTGAAAACGCAGGTGAGCAAATTCGCCCTGGAGTTTCGCCACATCGCCAGACAGGTTGTCGCGCAGTGTGCCGCCCATTCTTTCAGCGGCTCCGCTGACCTCCCCGAGCTCGTTGCGTGTCCCGGCCAGTGCCGAAAGAAACTTCGGTATCTGGTCAACGGACAAATCTTCTATCGGTGTGCCAAAAAGCATGATGGCGGTGTTTGCCCGCTCTGCCGGGTCTTTGATTTTTAACAACCCCTTCGCCGTCTTCTGCATCGCCTGACGCGCTTTTTCTCCGCCGCTGGCGATGGCTGTCGACATTTTTGCCGCATTCAGGCCGATTTTCTTGTAAGCCTCGACGCTGTTTTTTGACATATCCGATCCGCGAATACTGAACTCTTTAATCGCATCACCGGTTTTATCGAGGGCAAATTTACCCTGACGGGACATATCAACAAGCAGCGACATCGCCTCCGCGCCGGTAAAGCCCATGCTGCGGAAATGGGTCGAATATTCGTGAAGGATTTCCGGCAGTTCACCGCGCATCTGCGCAGAGACTTTCTGCATGCCCGAGACAAGCAAATCCATCGCCTCATCGCTGTTTGCGGCGAGACCATTTTTCATCATGATCGCCGCTATCTGGATGCTCTCCGGCACGTCATTGCCAAAAGTCGTCTGCATATCCAGTGCCTTACGGGTGATGCGGCTGAGCTCTGCCTCACCGGTTGCGCCGAATGTGCCGAGGGTGCTGCGTACTGCGGACAGCGCCTCGGTGATTTGCTCGATGTTATCGCTGACACCCGCGCCGTTAATGTCCTGAATAATGTGCGTGTACTGCTTACCCTGTTCCGCGCTTTCTCCCTGCCGCGCGGCTATCAGCGTGCCGCTTTTCTGTGTTTCCACGACCGGTGCCATCATGCGACTGCCCGCGTACAGGCTCGCCGTTCCGATACCGAATGCCGCTGCGCCGGTGTTTCTCACGCCCGCCGCGATCGCTTTGCCGCGCTCGTACCGCTTACTTACGGCGTTAAGTTTCTCCTGCTGACGGCTAACCCGGATAAGCTCCGCGCGCTGTTGCTCCATCGTTGCGGTAGTGCGGGCGATATCGTTGCGCAGGCTTCGCTCGGCACCGGATAAATTACGCGTATCAATACCCGCATCCCTCAGCGCGGTACGCTGGCGGTGTGCGGATTCTTTGAGGCTGTCATATTTTGTTTTCAGTGCGGCGGCGCTGCGTCTGGCCTCTTCAAACGCCTTAACCTGTGCGCGTGTCGGGCTGGCTGTGCTGCGCATCTCTGCGGCCAGTCTGGCGACATTCTCCTGCGCTTTTTTCATGGCGTGACCGGTGACAGCCAGCTGACCGCTGGTCTTACGAAAGCCCTCAATGCGGCCAGCCTGCGCATTCAGCTCCCGTAACTCACCCTGTGAGGTGCGGATATTTCCCGCCAGCGTGCGGCTGGCGTCCTGTACGGCTTTAAACGGGCGGGTCGCCTGGTCAACGGCCTTGAGCAATACCTGAAGTTTTACATCACTCATTGGTGTTTCCGCTTCGCTGGAACGCTTTTTCGCGCCATGTGGTGAGCTCGGTCAGGCTCATGGGATAGAGCTCTGATGGCGGCCAGTGAAAGATCACCGCGATATCCGCCATCAGGTCATCAACCGACAGATTTTTCGGGAAGGTTACTGCGCCGAACTCGGCGACAAAAAACCGATCACCTTACCGGCCAGCGCCACAAGATCAGGCAGCTCCAGCGCCGCAACCTCATGCTCGGTCAGTGACGGCGCGGTCACGCGCGGCAGCACTTTAATCAGCGCATCGACGTCAGAATTTGCCACCGAGGCCAGACTGACGCCGCGCAGTGTACCGGCGGTGGGTTTAATCAGGGTGACCTGGTCGATAATCTGCTCGCCGCGTTTTACCGGGTTTTCCAGGGTGATTACGTTATCGTTTGTCATGGTGTTCTCGTCTTAATCAGGTTTCAGGGTTAACCGGCCAGCGGCGCTGGCCGGGTGAGCATTACAGGCCGATATTGCGGCGGTGCTGTTCGAGGCGGTCGGTGCCGTTCACCTTCTCGACCATGTTGAGGGTGTCGATTTCGATGAGCTCTTTACCGTCCATCGTCAGGCGGAAATAGGTGCAGATAACCGAGATTTTCGACTCGGTGTCTTCGCCCTGTTTGCCCTCGCCGGTGTCGATTTCCTTCTGACGCCCCCGCATGACCACCTCAACGGCCACGGTTTCGCCGGTGTCGTCACGCTGGTAGGAGCCTGCAAAACGGATCGGCACGGCATCAACGCCGGTTGCGCCGTAGAGCTCCCAGATAGCGGAATCGGGGAAGCCACCGAGCGACCACTCCATCGAGAGGGCATCATCATCGAGCCCCATATCAACCGGCGCGACGCCGTTCATCCCCGCCCCGCGATAGTTTTCCAGCTTGCGGGTGAGCTTCGGCAGGGTGATGGATTTGGCGATCCCCTGATAGCTGAACCCATTCAGAAACACATTCATGTATTTGAGTTTGCGCGGCATGGCCATGTAGTCAGGCTCCTTATTTGCTGTTGACGGCCGAGACCAGCGTCGCCAGATATTTATCGGTGATGCGCTGGCGCAGGGTCAGATTTTCGAGAGGGGGAACCGGCGTATAGTCATAGTCGATATACAGTTTTCCGGCCTTGAGGGTCTCCTTGTCGTTGGCTTCCTCGTCAAACCAGCAGGTCGCATCGATGATGTAACCGTTAGTTTTCAGCTCGCGGAATTTGGCATTGATGCCATCAACGATGTCGCGGATGAGCGTCGCGGTGATCGGCTTGTCGACCGCCCACATATGCGCCGCCGCCATCGTGTCAGCGATAACCTGTGCGGTGCGGGTGTAGTTCTCAAACAGGAATAACGGATCGTCCGAACAGGTGCGGTTACCCCAGAAGCGGAAACCATCCTTGCGGACAAGCGTGGTGATGCCCGCCTCGTTGAGCAGGTCGGCATCGGTGCCGGGCTCCTGTAAATCCCAGAACACGCTCGCGCTGATGCCGGTGACGCCGTTCACGCCAACGTTAGAGAGGGTTTTATGCCAGCCGACAGACTGGTCGATGGCGGCGCGCAGGCCGAGCGCGCGGGCGGTGGCGTAAGCCGTGGCGGTGGTGCTGGTCACGGTGTCCCAGGCGAGAAAATCCGGCCAGATGACCATCAGCTCGCGCTGGCTGAAGTTGTCACGATAACCGATGGCCTCCGATACCGTTTTGCAGCCCCACGCGCTGATGTAGCCAAACGCGCGCAGCTTCTGGCAGACAGGCGCAAGGGCGCTCGCCACCTCATGCGTGTCGTAACCCGGCACGCCAAGAATGCGCGGTTTGACGCCGGTCACCGCTTCGGCGGTAAGCAGTGCTTTCAGGCCGGTGTATTTGCCGTTTTCATCCGTGGTGCCGATGATGTTGGAAATCGTCTGTGCGAATGCGGCCTCCTTATCGGTGCCGGTGCCCTCGGCAACGCGAACAACGACAATCACCGGTTTTGACTGGTCGGCGATGGCCTGTAGCGAGGCGGCAAGGGTGCCTTTTTTCCCGGCCTTAGCGATGGCGCTCTGGACGCTGGTAATCAGTACCGGCTCATTGAGAGGGAACGTTGCCGGGTCGGCATCGCTGGCCGTGCAGACCATGCCGACAATGGCCGTTGAGACGGTGGAAATAACGCGCGTGCCGTCGTTGATTTCGACAACCTGCACACCGTGATGATAATCACTCATCCGTTTAACTCCGTGGTGTTGGGGTGAGTGCTATTTTCCAGGGTGTGCGGGGGCGGGGCTATTTATCCGGGATGGGTGCCGTGCTGGACAACAACGGACAAGAAAAATATATCGTACTGCTGCGCTTGTTGTTGATAAGCGCCAGGCCATGCTTAACGTAACGCATGAAGAATACACGCCAGCCCGGGGAAACAGGCGCACTGATGGGCATATGTAATATCGTGATTATAAGAAGACCCGCGCAAAAACATTGCCCTCACGATGGAGGGCTTTTTTGTGCATCAGGCCGGTTTTTCAGGCCAGGTAATCTCTGATGCTTCGGTGTCTATTCTGTTGAGAAACACCCGGTATTTTTTCCACGCGGCAAGCTGCGCCTGCTCGTCACCGGTGGCAATCTCCAGCTCGACGGCATCCTGTAGCGGCGCAATAGCTTCGCTTGCCTGCGTCATCAGCACGCTTTTCATTTCCGTCACTTTCGCCATTCTCGCGGCGCGTTCTGCCTCAGGGTCATCAACCCATTGTTTGCCGTCCCATTTCTGGTAACTGCCGGTGGGTGAAAGCAGGGTGACATTTTCAGGCAGTGCGCCCGGTGCAGTAATATGGATCTGCTCCCCGGTAACAGTATCAAACACCGTCGCGCCGCGGTGATCGTCCATTACATTCCAGCTGGCGGTTTCTGCGTCAAACACCGCCACTTTACCGGCAGACGTCTGCGGGGGAAGGACGTCGGTGCAGTATGCGGGTAGCCCTGTCTGCGGCGGAATATACGCATTTCCTTTCCCGATAAATTCCCCGGTTTCCGCGCTCAGATTATAGACGGTGATTGTCCTCGGTTTGTCGGACATTCTGAACATTATGCAAGCCTCACGATGTAGTTAAATGCGATGTTTTTAACGGTGTTCTCATCATTGCCCGCCCCCGCGACCGTCACGGTGTGGCTGTGCGCACCAATCGCCACGGTGTGCGAGTGCGCCCCCAGGGCTAAGGTGTGACTGTGTGCACCGATGGGAACACTGTGCGCATGTGCGCCTGCGGCACCTGTCAATGCCGATGTTGCGGCACTGCGGCTACCCGCCGTGTAATTCCCTGCGGAGGCAGCCACCACCCCGTAAAGCGCCACATCCGGCGGCGTCCTCACCCCCGAAACGTGCGTATGTTCGCCCGCCGTGTTGGTTGACTTCGTTCCGTAATCAAACGTGCTCGTCGCCCTGGTGCCATAGTCAAATGCGCTGGTTGCTTTCGTCCCGAGATCGGTGCTTGAGGCGCTGGCGCTGTGGGCATGAAATTTAATGCCGTCCAGTTCCTGAGATAACACGGCGCGCCCCCCTGCCGGTTTACCTTTCACCGTCCAGCCGCGCATATCGGGGATCACACCTGACGGATACGCCGCCGCCAGAAACGGATACGCGGTTTTATTGAACGACTGCCCCGCCATCAGGGCATAGCCTTCGGGGATGTTGTCAGACGGCCACGGGATCGGGGTGCCCACCGGACAGGTGTTATAACCGTCGTGGTGGATCATTTTCCAGCCGTTAAATTTACCGTCGCAGACAGCGGCAAAACCGATGTATTTGCCGTAGAAATCAATCCCGATTGTCGTGTTGTAACCGACGCTGTTGCCGTGAGCAGAATTGATGTAATGCTTCCAGGGGTGACCGCCGGGCATCCCGTTTAACGCGGAGGGCGAATTAAAAAAACCTGAACGCTGGCGCAGCTCAACCGCAACATCACCGATAAGCTCAGCGTAGGTATTGAGCCCCGCCCCTTTCGGGACGCGTCCCTCTGCATTTTCATTGGCTCTCACTGCCGTATCGTAGGCTGTTTTGACCGCTTTTGGCGTCGCGGCAAGCACCTCCGTGTTGCTGTCGGTGCCGCTATAGAGCCGGGTAATACCTTTCTGCGCCGTGGTGGCATCCTGCGCAACATATTTTGAGCTCGCATAATCAACCACGGCTTTAAGCGCTTTTGATGTGGCGGCGTGCGCTTCTGACTCGCTGTCAGTTGCGTTGCTGAGCTGCACGATACCTTTTTGCGTCGTGGTGGCGTCCTGCGCCGTATATTTGGCGCTGGCAAGGTCATACGCCGCCTTAACAGCTTTCGGGGTTGCTGCGAGCGTCTCGGCAGTGCTGCCGGTCGCGCTGCTCAGTTGCACAATACCTTTGCCCGCCGTGGTGGCGTCCTGAGCGGTGTATTTGGCGCTGGCAAGGTCATACACCGCCTTAACAGCTTTCGGTGTGGCAGCGAGCGTCTCCGACGGGCTGTTGGTCGCGCTGCTGAGCTGCGTAAAGCCTTTTGCGCTGAGCGTCGCGTCAGGGTGGCGGCGCGACTGCTCATGCTCAAGGAGCTTACTGTCAACGTAATCCTGCGAGGCCATCACGGTTGTGGCGTCGATACTCAGCTCAACGGACGCCAGATCCGACAGTATGATAACCATGCGCAGGGTCTGCGCGCGCCCGGAACCCTCTTCGAGTTTTGGCTTATAACTCTCGGCCATGTTGCTGACGGCAACCAGCGTGCCGGTGTCGTCATAGAGCCCCATTTCACGCAGCCAGAACCCGCCCGTTTCCGGCGGGATAACCAGCTCGGCCACGATGTAATTCTTGTTTTTATTGTCCTGGCTGATTTTATTAAGCTTATTGCGCCAGGCTTCATTAATCAGTTGTGTCTGGCCTGCGTCGGGCTGGGGAAGTTTACCGCCGCCGTCGCCGACGGCCATCGCGGTAATGTTCACTTTCTTACCGCCCGGAGCGAGCGCGGCGGCAAATTTTGCCGCGCCTGCGGTGGTGACCACCGTTCTGTATTTTGCAGTCATGCTTTTCTCACTTAACCCGGATAAACCGTAATAATGTCGCCGTCGTAACCCGCCCCACCGGCGAAGAGATATCCCGCAACATCCTGAATAATATTGAGCCCGATAAGATGGCGGCTGGCCGGTTTCGCATCGGCAATAAGCCGCTCCATCTCCTGATACATTTCCTCCGAAATGCCGGTTTCGAGGACGCCAATATCAAGCCGGAATGTGCCTGGCGGCTCGTTGTTTTCCCACCACTCGATAATGTTGATGACATAGCCGAGCGGCTCAACGACACGACGCACTGCTCCTATGGTGCCCTTGTGGCAGTGGATGAAATACGCGCTGCGGATCACATCGCGCTTCGTTTCCTCCGGCCATTTCTCATCCCACCGGTCGACCGAAAACGCCCAGGCCAGCCACGGCAGGAGCTGCACCGGGCAGGTGTCGGGATTCCACAGTCTGCGCAGCGGTATCGGGGTGTTTTCGATATCGGCACAGGCACGCGCCGCCGCCACCTCAAGCGGGGACGAGCCCACCGGCAACAGGCGCGACTCACTCATCAGAACCCCCGATCACAATCTGATAATCCGTGCAGTAAGAGGCCTGGGTGCTGTCGAGCACAATGTCAGAAACCGGCGCGGCGAGCTCGACCCGCTGCACCCCCTCAACGTGCAGGGCGGCATAAATGGCGGATTTGCGGATATCGCGCCCGAGCCGGTGCTGCGCGGTG
>Ga0209796_10001369_pt1 | contig 10383 bp, 9 predicted proteins | sample AgamicOrSfrz_FD_187167 | JGI IMG/M metagenome (GOLD analysis project Ga0209796, IMG submission 187167) | Agave microbial communities from Guanajuato, Mexico - Or.Sf.rz (SPAdes) (version 2) | ecosystem: Host-associated > Plants > Phyllosphere > Phylloplane/Leaf | place: Guanajuato, Mexico...
CGGCTGGCGCAATAACAACGTCGAATTGCAGGGCGGTGGCTATGGCGAACGCGGCAAGATGACTTGGTGGGGTGAAACGATTGGCGCGGTGGTGCTGATGGACGGTCAGCTGTTTGCCGCTAACCGCATCAACGATGCCTTCGCGGTGATCAGCACCGGCGGCCATGCAGGCGTGCCGGTTAACTATGAAAACCAGCCGGTAGGCGAAACGGATAAGAATGGCTACCTGCTGGTGAGCGGCGTATCGGCTTACTATCCGGCGAGTTACAGCATCAACACCCTCAATCTTCCCGCCGATACCCAGCTTAAGAATACGGAGCGCAAAATCGCGCTACGCCGCCAGAGCGGTTACCTGATTGAGTTCCCGATGGTGCAGGAGCGCGTCGCCAGCGTCATCCTTCATGATGAGCAGGGGCTGGCGATCCCGGTCGGCAGCCAGGTGGAGCGCAGCGGTAAAGCGCCCGCGGTGGTGGGGTATGACGGTATCGCCTGGCTGGAGAACCTTGAGAACGTCAACCCGCTGCTTATCCGCCTGCCGGAAGGGGGAGAGTGTAAAACCGAATTCACCCTTAGCGCCAACCCCGAACATAAATTGCAGACCTACGGGCCGCTTACCTGCCAGAGGAATCCATAATGCGTCGGCTACTTTTCCTGTTTCTGCTGCTCTGCGCGGCCCCAGCCTGGTCGGCCTGTACGGTCAGCACCGTTAATGGCGCGTTCGGTACCGTCACCTCCTTTGTCCTCAACGCCGGGGCACAAACCACTACCGGCAGATTGCTGGTGCGCTGCGATACGATACTGAACCTGCTGACCAATGACTCCGTCACCTTAACCCTGACGGGGGCGACGGTGACAGCAACTAACCGGGCGGCAATGAAGCGCAGTGATAACGCCGCTATCACCGATACCATTCCGGTGCGGCTCTGCGGCCAGGCCAACTGCGCAAACAACAGTGAGATGACCATCGGTGGCAACAGCTACACCTGGAGCGGTGCCGCGCTGCTTGAGCTGCTCGGCTCGCGCACCTATACCTTACCGCTCTACTTTATGACGGTGCCGGGGCAGCATGTCAGCGCCGGGCCTTACCAGGTGACGCTTAACTTTAGTGTCACTTATAACGTCTGTTCTGTGGGCGTGGTCGGGGTCTGTTTATCCTCGCAGCGGGGCACCGCGCTAACCAGCCTGCAATTAACCGGCACCATCACCAATGATTGCACCACCATCAGCGCGCCAAACGTCAATTTCGGCAGCGCGCCGCTGGTGCGAAATTTCCAAACCGTTTCGCAATCTGTCTCCATTACTTGCACCAAAGGGAGCAGTTACACTGTCGGAATTAATAACGGTCTCTACGCCAACGGCAGCGTGCGAAATATGGCAAGCGGCACCAATCGTCTCAGTTATGAGATTTATAAAGCCGGCACCACCAGCCGCTGGGGCAGTATCGGCGCGGAGCGCTGGGCCAGCGATGCTTCATCGCAGATGAGCGCCGATGGGCTGCTGCGCACCTACAACTACACCGCGCAGGTGCTGACCACGCAGACCACGCCGCCTGGCGGAACCTACAGCGATACCTTAACGGTGGATATTGTGTTTTAAGCGCAAATTTATTTCCTTTTCGCAAATGTAAAGTTCCCAGGCCGGATGCCGATAACACCGTTAATAACTCATCAATAAGGTGTTTGTTGCATGTTGAACCGTATCCGCGTCGTTACTCTGCTTATGAGTGTGCTGGTGGTCTTTGCCCTGCTTCAGCTCGTCTCTGGTGGACTCTTTTTTTCGTCGCTTAAACAGAACCAGCAAAGTTTTGCGGTCTCCAACGATCTGCGTATGCAACAAACAGAACTGGGCAAAGCCTGGGAGCTGATGCTGCAAACGCGTATCAACCTTAGCCGCTCCTCCGCGCGGATGTTGCTCGACCCGAACAACCAGCAGAGCAGCGCCAAAACCGACCTGCTTAACAGCGCGAAAGCGTCGCTGGCCGATGCTGCCAAACATTACGATGCCTTCCGCCAGCTGCCGACAATGCCGGAGATGGATAGCGCGCGTCAGGCCCTTGATGAGAAATACCAGACTTACCACGCTGCCCTGAGCGAGCTGGTGCAGTTCCTCGAAAGCGGCAATATGAACAGCTTCCTCGCCCAGCCGACCCAGGGAATGCAAAACGCCCTCGGCGCGGCGATGAGCAACTATGCCATGCTGAGCGACAGCCTCTATCGCAATGCCTGGGAGCAGAGCGTCAGCGACTACACCTTCGCCAAATGGCAGATGGCGATCCTCGCCCTCGCGCTGGTGATTGTGCTGGCCGGCGTCTGGTATGGCATCCGCCGTATTCTGCTCTCGCCGCTCTCCTCGGTGATTGCCCATATCCGTGAAATTGCAGGCGGTAACCTTGCTCATACGCTGCGCATTGATGGTCGCAGCGAGATGACCGAGCTGGCGCAGAGCGTTGACCATATGCAGACCGCACTGATCGACACCGTCACCAACGTGCGTCAGGGGTCGGATGCGATCTACTCCGGCACCAGCGAAATCGCCGCCGGTAACAACGATCTCTCCTCGCGTACCGAAGAGCAGGCCTCTGCGCTGGAGCAAACCGCTGCCAGCATGGAAGAGCTGACCGCAACGGTGAAACAGAACGCCGAGAACGCCCGTCAGGCTTCGCTGCTGGCGCAGAGCGCCTCTGAAACCGCCGAGCGCGGCGGCAAAGTGGTCGACGGCGTGGTGAAAACCATGCATGAGATCGCCAACAGTTCGCAGAAAATCGCCGACATTATTAGCGTCATCGATGGCATTGCCTTCCAGACCAACATTCTCGCCCTTAACGCGGCGGTGGAGGCTGCGCGCGCCGGTGAGCAGGGTCGCGGCTTTGCGGTGGTTGCCGGCGAAGTGCGCAATCTGGCCAGCCGAAGTGCGAACGCCGCCAAAGAGATCAAATCTTTAATTGAAGATTCTGTCTCCCGTGTCGATACAGGTTCTGTACTGGTTGGAAGTGCAGGGGAGACGATGCTCGATATCGTCAACGCCGTAACGCGCGTCAATGACATCATGGGCGAGATTGCTTCGGCCTCCGATGAGCAGAGCCGCGGTATCGATCAGGTGGCGCTGGCCGTCTCCGAGATGGACCGCGTGACGCAGCAGAACGCCTCGCTGGTGCAGCAGTCCGCTGCCGCGGCGGCGGCGCTGGAGGAGCAGGCGAGCCGACTGACGCAAGCTGTCTCCGCCTTCCGCCTGACCGCGACAGTGGGCAAAGCGCAGGCCGCACTGCAACCGGCGATGAGCGCGACGCTCGCTCCGGCACGCAGCCGCGCTGTTGCCGCCGGAAAAGAAGAAAACTGGGAAACGTTTTAAGCAGGGTTGCAACGCCGGGGCTTGGCCGCGCCCGGTAACAGAATAAAGATGAAAAATATGTCACACCACAAAAGTGGCACCGCCAAAAGCCGTGCTCGTTGCATCCTGAACTGAGTTGAGAAGGCGCTATGACAACATCTATCCCTAACGGGCAAACGTCATCAATATTGCAGCAGATGACCCAGCGCCTGGCGCTCTCCGATGCGCATTTCCGTCGGATATGCCAATTGATTTACCAGCGCGCCGGGATCGTTCTTGCCGATCATAAACGCGACATGGTCTACAACCGCCTCGTTCGCCGCTTGCGCACGCTGGGGTTAGATGATTTTGGCCGCTATCTGAGCATGCTGGAAGCGAACCAGAACAGCGCCGAGTGGCAAGCGTTTATCAACTCGCTGACCACCAACCTCACCGCGTTTTTCCGCGAAGCGCACCACTTTCCGGTGCTGGCCGAGCATGCGCGTAAGCGCACCGGTGAGTATCGCATCTGGAGTGCGGCGGCCTCGACCGGTGAAGAGCCCTATTCGTTGGCGATCACCCTTGCCGACGCGCTGGGAATGGCGCCTGGCCGCTTTAAAGTCTTTGCCAGCGATATCGACACCGAAGTGCTGGAGAAAGCACGCAGCGGGATCTACCGGCTCGATGAGCTGAAGACCCTCTCGCCGCAGCAGATGCAGCGCTACTTTATGCGCGGCACCGGGCCGCACGCGGGCCTGGTGCGTGTACGCCAGGAGCTGGCGAACTATGTTGAGTTCACCACCCTTAACCTGCTGGATAAGCAGTACAACGTTCCGGGACCGTTTGACGCGATCTTCTGCCGTAACGTGATGATTTATTTTGATAAAACGACGCAACAGGACATTCTGCATCGTTTCGCTCCGCTGCTTAAACCGGACGGATTACTGTTTGCCGGGCATTCGGAGAATTTCAGCAACCTCGTGCGCGAGTTTAGCCTGCGTGGGCAAACAGTTTATGCGCTGAGTAAGGATAAAGCATGAGTAAAATCAGGGTGTTGTCCGTCGATGATTCCGCATTGATGCGGCAAATCATGACCGAAATTATCAATAGCCACAGCGATATGGAGATGGTGGCAACCGCGCCGGATCCGTTAGTGGCGAGGGATTTGATTAAGAAATTCAATCCGGATGTTTTAACCCTGGACGTGGAAATGCCGCGCATGGATGGGCTGGATTTTCTTGAAAAATTGATGCGTCTGCGTCCGATGCCGGTGGTGATGGTCTCCTCACTGACCGGTAAAGGTTCAGAGGTGACGCTGCGCGCGTTGGAGTTGGGGGCGATTGATTTTGTCACCAAACCGCAAATCGGCATTCGCGAAGGCATGCTGGCCTACAGCGAAATGATCGCTGAGAAAGTACGCACCGCATCGCGCGCCCGTATCGCGGCGCACAAACCGATGCCGGCACCGGCAACGTTAAAAGCCGGTCCGCTGCTTAGCTCGGAAAAATTGTTGGTGATTGGCGCGTCAACGGGCGGAACAGAGGCAATTCGCCATGTACTCCAGCCATTGCCGCTCTCAAGTCCGGGTATTCTGATTACTCAGCACATGCCGCCGGGCTTTACCCGCTCGTTCGCTGAACGCCTGAATAAGCTCTGCCAGATCAGCGTGAAAGAGGCAGAAGACGGTGAACGTGTATTGCCAGGGCACGCGTATATTGCGCCCGGTGATAAGCATATGGAGCTGGCCCGCAGCGGGGCCAACTACCAGATTAAGATCCACGATGGCCCGCCGGTAAACCGGCACCGGCCATCGGTAGATGTGTTGTTTCATTCGGTGGCGAAACATGCGGGGCGCAACGCCGTGGGGGTTATTCTCACGGGTATGGGCAACGATGGCGCCGCCGGGATGTTAGCGATGCACCAGGCGGGCGCCTGGACCATCGCACAGAACGAAGCAAGTTGTGTGGTGTTCGGCATGCCGCGTGAGGCCATCAATATGGGTGGCGTCAGCGAAGTGGTCGATCTTAGCCAGGTAAGCCAGCAGATGCTGGCGAAAATCAGTGCCGGACAGGCAATACGTATTTAACGAGGAGTGAAGTTATATGGCGGACAAAGAGCTCAGATTTCTGGTTGTGGACGACTTTTCCACTATGCGTCGAATTGTGCGCAACCTGTTAAAAGAGCTGGGATTCAACAACGTCGAAGAAGCTGAAGACGGCGTTGATGCGCTCAATAAACTCCAGGCCGGTGGTTTTGGTTTCGTCATCTCTGACTGGAACATGCCAAACATGGACGGTCTGGAACTGCTTAAAACCATTCGTGCAGACAGCAACATGGCCTCGATGCCAGTGCTGATGGTCACGGCCGAAGCGAAAAAAGAGAACATCATTGCTGCAGCGCAGGCGGGTGCAAGCGGCTATGTGGTGAAACCATTCACGGCGGCAACCCTCGAAGAGAAGCTTGGCAAGATCTTCGAGAAACTTGGCATGTGAGGACTGGACAAATGATGCAACCTTCAATTAAACCCACGGAAGAGCATTCACCCAGCGAGATCATTGCCCGCATTGGTAGCCTGACGCGTATGCTGCGCGACAGCCTGCGCGAACTGGGTCTTGACCAGGCGATTGCTGAAGCAGCGGAAGCGATTCCGGATGCCCGTGACCGTCTCGACTATGTGGTGCAGATGACCGCCCAGGCGGCAGAGCGCGCGCTGAACAGCGTTGAAGCCTCGCAGCCGCACCAGGATGAGATGGAAAAAGGCTCGAAAGAGCTGACCAAACGTTGGGATGAGTGGTTTGAAAACCCGATCGAGCTGACGGATGCCCGTGAACTGGTTACTGACACGCGTCAGTTCCTCGCAGAAGTACCGGGTCACACCAGCTTTACCAACGCCCAGCTGCTCGACATCATGATGGCGCAGGATTTCCAGGATCTGACCGGTCAGGTAATCAAGCGCATGATGGATGTTATCCAGGAGATTGAGCGTCAGCTGTTGATGGTGCTGCTGGAGAACATGCCGGAGCAGTCCGCGCGTCCGAAACGTGAAAACGAAAGCCTGCTCAATGGCCCACAACTCGACGTAACAAAAGCGGGTGTTGTGGCAAGCCAGGATCAGGTGGACGATCTGCTGGACAGCCTCGGCTTCTGATTTCGCATCAGCCGTGGCGTTAAAAGCGGGAAGGGGAGAGCCTTCCCGCTTTTTCAAATTCGATGTATTCCCCCCTTTACGTGGCCTGCGCGTGAATCATTCCTGCCCAAAAGGCGAAAACCCCCTCTTTTTATGCCTTACTCCGCCCATTAGACCCGCTTGACTCTGGCAATATGACGTCACACCTGTAACCCCGGACGTTGAACGTGGCCTCTGAAGATAACGACGACAAAACAGAATCGCCCACCGCGCAACGATTGCAAAAAGCGCGTGAAGAGGGGCAGATCCCCCGATCCAAAGAGCTGACCTCGGTGCTGATTATGCTGGTCGGCGTCTGTATTCTCTGGTTTGGCGGCGCCTCGTTTGGTCAACGTCTCACAATGGTGCTCTCCTCCGGGTTACGTTTCGATCACAAGATTATTAGCGACCAGAACCTGATCCTCGGCCAAATCATCATCATGCTGAAGACGGCGCTGATCGGCATGTTGCCGCTGCTGGTTGGCGTGGTGATTATCGCGCTGGTCGCACCGGTAATGCTTGGCGGGCTGGTGTTCAGCACCAAAACGCTGGCGTTTAAGTTCTCCAAGCTCAACCCGATTAGCGGCATTGGTCGTCTCTTTTCTGCCCAGGTTGGCGCAGAGCTGGTTAAAGCGTTGATGAAAGCCCTGCTGATGGGCGGCGTGGCCGGGCTGTTTCTCTGGCAGCACTGGCCAGACATGATGCGCCTGATGAGCGAATCGCCGATGACGGCGATGGCCAGCGCCATGAACCTTGCCGGGCTGTGCGCGCTGCTGGTTTCGCTGAGCATCATCCCGATGGTCGGCTTCGATGTTTTCTGGCAGATCTACAGCCACCTGAAAAAATTACGTATGTCACGCCAGGATATTCGTGACGAATTTAAACAGAGCGAAGGCGACCCGCATGTGAAGGGGCGTATTCGCCAGATGCAGCGCTCCGCCGCTCGCCGTCGCATGATGGCAGACGTGCCAAAAGCGGATGTGATTGTCACTAACCCGACGCACTACTCCGTGGCGTTGCAGTATGACGAGAACAAAATGAGCGCGCCGAAAGTGGTCGCCAAAGGCGCGGGTGCCGTGGCACTGCGTATTCGTGAGATTGGCACTGAAAACCGCGTGCCGATCCTCGAAGCACCGCCGCTGGCGCGTGCGCTCTATCGTCACGCTGAAATTGGTCAGCAAATCCCGGGCCAGCTCTATGCGGCAGTTGCCGAAGTGCTGGCATGGGTATGGCAGTTGAAACGCTGGCGTCTGTCCGGCGGGCAACGACCTGTTAAACCTGAGAATCTCCCGGTGCCAGAGGCGCTGGACTTTTTGAAAGAGAAGGACACTGATGGCTAATCTGGTAGCAATGCTGCGTCTGCCGAACAATTGGAAATCGACCCAGTGGCAAGTGCTCGCCGGGCCGGTGCTCATTTTGCTTATTTTGTCGATGATGGTGCTGCCGCTGCCGGCGTTTGTCCTCGACCTGCTGTTTACCTTTAACATTGCGCTGTCGATCATGGTGCTGCTGGTGGCGATGTTCACCCAGCGCACGCTTGAATTCGCTGCGTTCCCGACCATTCTGCTGTTCACCACGCTGTTGCGTCTGGCACTGAACGTCGCCTCTACCCGTATCATCCTGATGGAAGGGCATACCGGTGGCGCGGCGGCAGGTCGCGTGGTGGAAGCGTTCGGCCACTTCCTCGTCGGCGGTAACTTCGCCATCGGTATCGTGGTCTTTATCATCCTCGTGATCATCAACTTTATGGTTATCACCAAAGGTGCGGGGCGTATCGCCGAAGTGGGCGCGCGTTTCGTACTTGACGGGATGCCGGGTAAACAGATGGCAATCGATGCCGACCTTAACGCCGGGATTATCGGCGAAGAAGAGGCTAAGCGTCGTCGTAGCGAAGTGACCCAGGAGGCGGATTTCTACGGCTCCATGGACGGTGCGAGTAAATTCGTGCGTGGTGATGCCGTCGCCGGGATTTTGATCATGGTGATCAACGTCATCGGCGGCCTGATGGTCGGTGTGATTCAGCACGGCATGTCGATGGGCGATGCGGGCTCAACTTATACCCTGCTGACTATCGGTGATGGCCTGGTTGCGCAGATCCCGGCGCTGGTGATCTCTACCGCTGCGGGCGTTATCGTAACCCGCGTGAGTACCGATCAGGACGTTGGCCAGCAGATGGTCGGCCAGCTCTTCAGCAACCCGCGCGTCATGATGCTGAGCGCCGGCGTACTCGGTCTGCTCGGTATGGTGCCGGGCATGCCAAACTTCGTCTTCTTACTCTTTACCGCCGCGCTGCTGGGGCTTGCCTGGTGGCTGCGTGGCAAAGAGCAGAAAGCGCCGCTGGACGCCGCGCCGGTGAAATTGCCGGAGAACACCCAGGCGGTGGAAGCTACCTGGAGCGATGTGCAGCTGGAAGATAACCTCGGGATGGAAGTGGGCTACCGCCTGATCCCGATGGTCGATTTCCAGCAGGATGGCGAACTGCTCGGGCGTATCCGCAGTATTCGTAAGAAATTTGCCCAGGATATGGGCTTCCTGCCGCCGGTGGTGCATATCCGCGACAACATGGATCTGCCGCCTGCGCGCTACCGTATTCTGATGAAAGGTGTAGAAATTGGCAGCGGCGAAGCCTATCCGGGTCGCTGGCTGGCGATTAACCCAGGCACAGCGGCAGGTTCGCTGCCGGGCGAAGCGACTGTCGATCCGGCTTTTGGCCTGGCGGCAATCTGGATTGAGAGCGCCCTGAAAGAGCAGGCGCAGATCCAGGGCTTTACCGTAGTCGAAGCGAGTACGGTGGTCGCGACCCACCTCAACCACCTGATTGGGCAGTACGCGCCTGAGCTGTTTGGCCGCCAGGAAGCGCAGCAGTTGCTTGACCGCGTCAGCCAGGAGATGCCGAAGCTGACCGAAGATCTGGTGCCGGGCGTAGTGACGCTGACGACGCTGCATAAAGTGCTGCAAAACCTGCTGGCAGAGCGCGTGCCGATCCGCGATATGCGCACCATTCTGGAAACGCTGGCCGAGCATGCACCGCTGCAAAACGATCCGCACGAACTCACCGCCGTGGTGCGCGTGGCACTGGGCCGCGCCATTACCCAGCAGTGGTTCCCGGGTACCGGTGAAGTGCAGGTGATTGGTCTTGATACCCCGCTGGAGCGCCTGTTATTACAAGCCCTGCAGGGCGGTGGCGGCCTCGAGCCGGGTCTGGCGGATCGTCTGCTGGAACAAACCCAGGAAGCGCTCTCCCGCCAGGAGATGCTCGGTGCGCCGCCGGTGCTGCTGGTCAACCATGCGCTGCGTCCGCTGCTGGCCCGCTTCCTGCGCCGCAGCCTGCCGCAGCTGGTGGTGCTGTCGAATATGGAGATGTCCGACAACCGCAGCATCCGCATGACCGCGACCATCGGAGGCAAATAATGCGCAAGCTGGCTTTGCTGCTTTTGACACTGCCGATGCTGGCGCACGCCATGGGCGAAGGGACCTGGCAGGCGAGCAGTATCGGCATCACGCTCGCCAACCGTGGCGTAGTTGCCTCCTCATCGCAGCTCGGCCCGACTGAGCCGGTTAGCGGGCTGATGACCGATGTCTCCTGGCGTTACGAGCTGAATGGCCCGACGCCCGCCGGTCTGATTGTGCGCCTCTGTTCCCAGGCACGCTGCGTTGCGCTGGATGGCCAGAGCGGCACTACCCGCGCGTTTAATGGTGTACCGGCTCTGGAGCCGCTGCGCTATGTCTGGGAAGTGCCGGGCGGTGGGCGCTTATGGCCCGCGCTGACGGTGCGCAGCAACCAGGTTATCGTTAACTATCGCCGTCCTCCGGCGCAGCCCTGAGCTGTAAACTCAATCAGTTAGCTCAATCTTTTACCGATAATCCCGCCGTTCGCGCGGGATTTTGCTATCCGCCCCGCAATTTTGACC
>Ga0209796_10001373_pt1 | contig 10372 bp, 9 predicted proteins | sample AgamicOrSfrz_FD_187167 | JGI IMG/M metagenome (GOLD analysis project Ga0209796, IMG submission 187167) | Agave microbial communities from Guanajuato, Mexico - Or.Sf.rz (SPAdes) (version 2) | ecosystem: Host-associated > Plants > Phyllosphere > Phylloplane/Leaf | place: Guanajuato, Mexico...
CTCATGGATTGAGAACAAAAACTGATAAAATTTAACCTCGCTTCAGGAATACCATTATGAGTCAGACATCGAACACACTGAAAGGGCAGTGCATCGCCGAATTTATCGGAACCGGCCTGATTATCTTCTTTGGCGCAGGCTGCGTAGCCGCGCTGAAAGTCGCCGGCGCCGCCTTCGGGCAATGGGAAATCTGTATTATCTGGGGACTCGCCGTCTCCATGGCCGTCTACCTTACCGCCGGCGTATCTGGCGCCCATCTTAACCCTGCCGTCACGGTGGCGCTTTGTCTGTTCGCCAACTTTGAAGGGCGCAAGGTGGTGCCTTATATCCTGGCGCAGGTCGCAGGCGCATTCTGCGCTGCCGCGCTGGTTTACGGCCTTTATTACAATCTGTTCTTCGATTACGAGCAAAGCCATCAGATGGTGCGCGGCACGGTTCAGAGTCTGGATCTGGCCGGTATCTTCTCAACCTACCCTAACCCGCACATCAGCGTAGGACAGGCGTTCCTGGTTGAAATGGTGATTACGGCGGTACTGATGGCGGTGATTATGGCGCTGACCGACGATGGCAATGGCGTACCGCGTGGTCCGCTGGCGCCGCTGTTGATTGGCCTGCTGGTTGCCGTTATCGGCGGCGCAATGGGTCCGCTGACCGGCTTCGCCCTGAACCCGGCGCGTGATTTCGGACCCAAGCTATTCGCCTTCTTTGCGGGTTGGGGTAACGTGGCCTTCACGGGCGGTAAAGATATCCCCTACTTCCTGGTACCGATCTTTGGCCCGTTAGTGGGAGCCTGTCTGGGCGCCTTCGGCTATCGCGCGCTGATTGGCCGCCACCTGCCTGGCGCCGTACTGGCCAGCAGCAAAACAGAAAAACCGGTCGCACGCGCTGAGCAGCGTAAAGCGTAAGTTTCACCTTTTCATCGGGAATGCATTATGACGACTACCACTGATAAAAAATATATTGTTGCGCTCGACCAGGGCACGACCAGCTCACGCGCCGTCGTGCTGGATCACGACGCCAACATCGTTGCGGTATCGCAGCGTGAATTTACCCAGATCTACCCGAAAGCGGGCTGGGTTGAACATGACCCGATGGACATCTGGGCATCGCAAAGCTCGACGCTGGTAGAGGTGCTGGCGCACGCCGACATCCGTTCCGATGAGATCGCCGCGATCGGCATCACTAACCAGCGCGAAACCGCCATCGTCTGGGACAAAGAGACCGGCAAGCCGATCTATAACGCCATCGTCTGGCAGGATCCGCGTACCGCGGACTACTGCAACAAGCTGAAAAAAGAGGGTCTGGAAGAGTATATCCAGCACACCACCGGCCTGGTCATTAACCCCTACTTCTCCGGCACCAAAGTGAAGTGGATCCTCGACCATGTAGAAGGCGCGCGCGAACGCGCGAAGCGCGGCGAGCTGCTGTTCGGCACCGTCGATACCTGGCTGGTGTGGAAAATGACCCAGGGGCGCGTGCATATTACCGATCACACTAACGCCTCGCGTACCATGATGTACAACATTCACAAGCTGGAGTGGGATCAGCGCATGCTGGAGATCCTTGATATCCCGCGTGAAATGCTGCCGGAAGTGAAAGGCTCTTCAGAAGTGTACGGTCAGACCAATATCGGCGGTAAAGGCGGCACGCGTATTCCTATCGCCGGTATCGCAGGCGACCAGCAGGCGGCGCTTTACGGCCAGCTCTGCGTTCAGCCGGGCATGGCGAAAAATACCTATGGCACCGGCTGCTTTATGCTGATGAACACCGGCACCGAAGCGGTGACCTCTTCGCACGGCCTGCTGACCACCATCGCCTGCGGCCCGCGCGGCGAAGTGAACTATGCGCTGGAAGGTGCCGTGTTTATCGGCGGCGCCTCGATTCAGTGGCTGCGTGACGAGATGAAGCTGATCAGCGACTCGACCGACTCGGAGTACTTCGCCCTTAAGGTGAAGGATACCAACGGCGTTTATATGGTTCCGGCCTTTACCGGCCTGGGCGCGCCTTACTGGGATCCCTATGCGCGCGGCGCGATTTTCGGCCTGACGCGCGGCGCTAACGCCAACCACATTATTCGCGCCACGCTGGAGTCTATCGCCTACCAGACGCGCGACGTGCTGGAAGCGATGCAGAACGACGCCGATACCCGCCTGCAGTCGCTGCGCGTGGACGGCGGCGCGGTCGCGAACAACTTCCTGATGCAGTTCCAGTCGGACATTCTCGGCACGCGCGTTGAGCGTCCGGAAGTGCGCGAAGTCACCGCGCTGGGCGCCGCCTATCTGGCAGGTCTGGCGGTAGGCTTCTGGGGCGACCTGGAAGAGGTGCGCGCCAAGGCGGTCATCGAGCGCGAATTCCGCCCGAGCATCGAGACCACCGAGCGCAACGTTCGCTACGCCGGCTGGAGAAAAGCAGTGGCGCGCGCGCAGGCGTGGGAAGATCACGACGAGTAATATGAGCGTATGCCAGCCGCCGCTGGCAAACATCTCAACCTTCCGGGCCCGCGACGCTGTCGCGGGCTTTTTTTTGCCCTTCCCCGCTATGCTACACTGCCCTTTTTTCAGCAGGTGCAGGCCATGAAACGAGAACTTGCCATAGAATTTTCCCGCGTAACCGAAGCGGCGGCGTTAGCTGGCTATCGCTGGCTGGGGCGCGGCGATAAAAACGGCGCCGACGGCGCTGCCGTCCACGCGATGCGACACGTCCTGAATACCATTGATATCGACGGCCAGATTGTGATCGGCGAAGGGGAGATCGACGAAGCGCCGATGCTCTATATCGGCGAAAAAGTCGGCAGCGGGCGCGGCGACGCGGTCGATATCGCAGTGGATCCGATCGAGGGCACGCGAATGACCGCGATGGGCCAGGCCAACGCGCTGGCGGTGCTGGCGGTGGGCGACAAAGGCAGCTTTCTGCACGCGCCAGATATGTATATGGAGAAGCTAATCGTCGGCCCGGCGGCGCGCGGCCATATCGATCTCAATCTGCCGCTGGAAACTAACCTGCGCAATATCGCCGCAGCGCTGGGTAAGCCGCTGGCGCAGCTGACGGTCTCTATTCTGGCGAAACCGCGTCACGATGCGGTTATCGCGCAGCTACAGCAGCTTGGCGTGCGCGTCTTCGCTTTCCCGGACGGCGACGTAGCGGCCTCTATCCTGACCTGCATGCCTGACAGCGAGGTCGACGTGCTCTACGGCATCGGCGGCGCGCCGGAGGGCGTGGTATCGGCGGCGGTGATCCGCGCGCTGGATGGCGATATGCAGGGGCGTCTGCTGCCGCGTCATGAGGTTAAGGGCGAGAGCGAAGAGAATCGCCGCATCGGCGAGCAGGAGCTGGCGCGCTGCGACGAGATGGGCATTAAAGCGGGCGAAGTGTTGCCGCTGGCGCGGATGGCGCGCAACGACAACGTCATCTTCGCCGCTACCGGCATTACCAGCGGCGATCTGCTGAAAGGCATTACGCGTCAGGGCAATATTGCCACCAGCGAAACCCTGCTGATCCGCGGCAAATCGCGCACTATTCGCCGCATCCAGTCGATCCACTATCTGGACCGCAAAGACGCGGCGCTGCATCCCTTTATCCTGTAACCGTGCCGCTCTGACTTTCTGGCTGGCGCGACAGCGGCAGCCAGCAGAGCAGCATTACCAGCGCGGTGGCGAACATCAGCATGCCCAGGCTGAACTGGTCGCGCTGCGGCAGCAGCGCAGACGCCCAGGCGACCACGCCCGATCCCAGGTTTTGCAATCCCCCAATCAGCGCGCCGGCGCTGCCGGCCAGCCACGCGTAGGGCTCCATCGCGCCTGAGGTCGCCAGCGGGAACAGCATGCCCGCGCCGAAGAAGAAGAGCGCGGCGGGCACCAGCAGCGTCCAGATATTCATGATGCCGAACCACGCCGGGATCCACATCAGCGCGCCCGCCAGCAGACAGCTGTTGACGCCGGTCCACATCAGGCTATGCCAGGATCGCGCCTCGCGTCCGGCGAACCAGGCGCCGAAAAAGGCGGCGGGGATCGGCAGAATAAACAGAATGCTGACGGTAAAGGCATCCAGCCCCAGCACGCCGCCCAGCAGCACGCCGCAGCTCGCTTCGAAAACCGCAATGCCCGCCAGCGCGCCGATCAGCAGCACAATAAAGCGTACAAAGCTGGCATCGCGCAGCAGTCGCTGATAGCGGCGGAAAAAAGGCGTGACTTCGCCGCCTTGCGGACGCGTCTCCGGCAGCCACCGCATCATCGCGCCGGTCACTGCGACGCAGAGCAGCAGCAGGAAAGCGAAACAGGCGTGCCAGCCGAACAGCTTCGTCAGCAGCGCGCCGATAACCGGCGCCAGCAGCGGACTGACCAACAGGCCCATATTGAGCAGGCTATTAGCCTGACGCAGCGCGACGCCCGCATAGAGGTCGCGCGGCATAGTACGCGCCATCACGCCCGCCACGCCGGTGCCCAGCCCCTGAATGGCGCTGCCCAGCACCAGCACGTTCAGCGACGGCGCAAGCATCGCGGTCACGGCGCCGATCATAAAGATCGTCATGCCGGCGAGGATCACCGGGCGGCGCCCGATGCTGTCGGAGAGCGGACCGTAGATCAGCTGCGATCCGCCATAAGTCATCAGATAGGCCGCCATCACGCGCTGCAGCGTGCCGTCGTGCACGTTGAGCGCGTCCGCCATCTCGGCCATCGCCGGGACATAGATCGTCTGCGCCATTTGCCCAACCGCCAGCATTAAAATCAACATCAGCAACAGCGGACGATTTTCCATCTTCTTCATCGACATCTCGGTCTGGGAAATAAAGTTAATTCAGCAGCAAAACGCGCTGCATCGGGTTAATGGCGGGAAAAATATCAGGATTACGTGACAAATCGAGAGACGGGCGTAAAGAGGCTGGCGTAAAGGCGTCAAGTTTTCGTACCACCTTGTCAACCGCGGGCAACGGCGTGTTGAGACGTGCGGCGCATTTGTCGATTAGAGCCAAAAAAACGGCGCGCGGGTGGAAAAAGCGCCGTGCAGCCGCGATGATAACACTGTGCCTGAAAAATCAACGACCAGGAGAGTAACGATGGCTGAATGGGTCAATGCGCAAGTAAAGGAAGTGAAGAACTGGACGGACGCGCTGTTCAGTCTGCGGGTGCATGCGCCGATCGATGCATTCACCGCCGGTCAGTTCGCCAAGCTGGCACTGGAGATAGACGGCGAACGCGTGCAGCGCGCTTACTCTTACGTGAACGCGCCCAGCGATCCTTTACTGGAGTTCTATCTGGTCACGGTGCCGGAGGGCAAACTGAGCCCGCGTCTGCAGGCGCTCAGGCCGGGCGACACCGTGATGGTAACGAAAGAGGCCGCCGGCTTTTTTGTGCTGGATGAGATCCCGCCGTGCAAAACGCTATGGATGCTGGCGACCGGCACGGCGATTGGGCCTTACCTCTCTATTCTGCAACAGGGCGAAGGGCTGGATCGCTTTGATCATATCGTGCTGGTGCACGCGGTGCGCTATGCTGCCGATCTCAGCTACCTGCCGCTGATGCAGTCGCTGCAGCAGATCTACAACGGCAAGCTGCGCATTCAGACGGTGGTGAGTCGCGAAAACGCAGTGGGATCCCTTACCGGCCGCGTGCCGGCGCTGATCGAAAGCGGCGAACTGGAGCGCGCGGTGGGCCTGCCGATAGAGGCGGAGTCGGGCCATATTATGCTGTGCGGCAACCCGCAGATGGTGCGCGATACTCAGCAGATGCTGAAAGAGACGCGCGATATGCGCAAGCATCTGAAGCGTAAACCCGGGCATATCACCAGCGAGCACTACTGGTAAGCCGCGCTGGGATGAGATAATTCTTATCCTGGGGCAAATTTTGCCCGTCGCGCTTTTGACTTTCGCAGGTAAAACCCGTTCTAATTTGGCGCAGAGTTTACTGGTCGAGCCTACGAAATGAAGAATTTGCCTGGCGCGCTGCTGCTGAGCCTTGCGCTAACGGCCCCGGCATTTGCCGCCGATCCCACGCTGCGCGAGCGCAGCGAATCCGTGCCTGCCGCACCCTATTTGCTGGCGGGCGCGCCTACCTTTGATATGACCATCGGCCAGTTCCGCGAAAGGTATAACGCCGCCAACGCCGACCTGCCGCTGATGGAGTATCGCGCTATCGACAGCAGAAACGACAGCAGCCGCCTGACGCGCGCGGCGAGTAAAATCAGCGAAACGCTCTACGCCTCTACTGCGCTGGAACAGGGAACCGGAAAAGTGAAGACGCTACAGCTGACCTGGCTGCCGGTGCCGGGACCCGATCAGAAAGCGTCGCAGGAGAAAGCGCTCGCCTACATGACGGCGCTGCTGCGCTTTTTTGTGCCAGGTCTTTCCCCGGACGAAGCGCGGCAAAAGCTGAACGCGCTGCTGAGCGAAGGCAAAGGCGCGCGCTATTTTTCCCGCACCGAAGGCGCGCTGCGTTTCGTGGTGGCGGACAATGGCGACAAGGGCCTGACCTTCGCCGTCGAGCCCATAAAACTGGCGCTGCCGCCTGCCGATCAGGGCGGCAAAAATGACGAAAAGCAAAGCCATTGACCTGATAGATCTCTATACTGTCTGGCAGTCTACGCTGCCTGACGGCAGTGCAATTTAATGAATCGCGTAACGCGGAGGATAGAATGCGACATCCATTGGTTATGGGTAACTGGAAACTGAATGGCAGCAAGCAGATGACAGGCGAGCTGATCGAAGGCCTGCGCAAAGCGCTCTCCGGCGTTGACGGCTGCGGCGTGGCGATCGCCCCGCCGACCATCTACCTCGACCAGGCGAAACACGCCATCTCCGGCAGCCACATCGCTCTGGGCGCGCAGAACGTCGACGTTAACCTCTCGGGCGCTTTCACCGGCGAAACCTCCGCGGACATGCTGAAAGATATCGGCGCGAAATATATCATTATCGGCCACTCTGAGCGTCGTACCTACCACAAAGAGAGCGACGAGTTCATCGCGAAGAAATTCGCCGTGCTGAAAGCAGCTGGCCTGGTGCCGGTGCTGTGCATTGGTGAAACCGAAGCGGAAAACGAGGCGGGTCAGACTGAAGAAGTCTGCGCGCGCCAGATAGACGCAGTGCTGGAAACTCAGGGCGCGGAAGCGTTTAACGGCGTGGTTATCGCCTATGAGCCGGTCTGGGCTATCGGCACCGGCAAATCAGCGACCCCGGCGCAGGCGCAGGCGGTACACAAATTTATTCGCCAGCACATCGCGAAGAAAGATGCTGCGGTCGCCGAGCAGGTGATCATTCAGTACGGCGGTTCTGTTAACGACAAGAACGCGGCTGAACTCTTTACCCAGCCGGACATCGATGGCGCGCTGGTCGGCGGCGCCTCGCTGAAGGCTGACGCCTTCGCCGTTATCGTTAAAGCGGCGGCGGAAGCGAAAAAAGCGTAACTTTCGCTACGTAAAAAAGGCGGCCTGATGGCCGCCTTTTTTATTGCCGCAAAATCTCGCAGCTGTGGTCCTGTAGCTCTTCCGCCGAGCCGCGGTTTAGCAATAGCCAGTTGCGCTCAAGCGCCATTACCACCAGACGCCCATCCGGCAGCGCCGCCAGCGCCAGCCCATATTTGCCCATTTCGCCGCGCGCGTTAGGGATCTCGTTGGCCACGCGGATAAACAGGCTCTGCTGCGTCAGCTCCGGCAGGGTCAGCGCGCGTATTCGGTAAGCGTGCTGGCGCAGCTGTTCCGTCTGCCAGCGGCTGGAGAGCGCAGGCGCGAGGCGATCCAGCGCGCGGCGCACATCAGGACGCAGGCAGGAGATATGAATATGCAGCTGATTCTGGGTGCGGCCATACTCGGCGTTGATCGCCAGCGACAGCGCGCTATCGGCGACAGGCGCGCCGCGCTTTGCCGCCAGCTGCGTACGCGCCTGCCAGGCGAAGGCGAAGAAATCAGGCGTCGCGGGATTGAGCAGCGCCGGGCTTTCCATGCCGCTGATTTTCGCCAGCGGGATCAGCAGATACTGCAGCGGCCCGTTCAGATCTTTGAGCAGCGCATAGCCTTGCTCAGGCTCGACGCGCTGGCAAGGCGCGGGCTTGCCGGTTGCGCGCTGATTCGGCTCGCACTTTTCACTGACGATGTGCCACAGCGCATCGCTGTTTTTGTGCAGGTGGAATGCGGCAATCGCTAAACCGCCTGTCAGCATCAACAGCAGCAGCGCAATCAGACCCAGCCCACGGCGACGTCCCTGCATAGAAGGCTCCTCTTTCCGCTTTTTTCCGCATCCTCGCTTGGCTGCCGTGCAATGTCACGCACAAATAAAAACGACCAGCGTGCTGGCTGGCCGTCTTTACTGCACTTGTGCGATTAAGGCTTCATCACCTGGTCATAGGTGCCGCCATCGGCAAAGTGCGTTTTCTGCGCCTGCGTCCAGCCGCCGAACTTATTATCGATGGTAAACAGCTTCACCGGCGCGAAGGTGCTGGCGAATTTCTTCGCCACTTCTGCATCGCGCGGACGATAGTAGTTTTGCGCTGCGATAGTCTGGCCTTCCGGCGAGTAGAGATACTTCAGATAGGCGTCCGCAACGGCGCGCGTACCCTGATCGTCCACCACTTTATCCACCACGGAAACGGTGGGTTCAGCCAGAATAGATTCGCTCGGCGTAACGATTTCAAACTTGTCTTTACCCAGCTTATCGACCGCCAGGTAGGCTTCGTTTTCCCAGGCGATCAGCACGTCGCCGATGCCGCGTTCTACGAAGGTATTGGTTGCGCCGCGCGCGCCGGAGTCCTGCACCTCGACGTTTTTAAACAGCGCTTTTACGTAAGCCTGCGCCTTCGCCTGATCGCCGTTATTTTGATCCAGCGCCCAGCCCCATGCCGCCAGATAGTTCCAGCGCGCGCCGCCTGAGGTTTTCGGATTCGGGGTAATGACTGAAACGCCTGGCTTAATTAAATCGGACCAGTCGTGAATGCCTTTAGGATTGCCTTTGCGCACCAGGAAAACGATGGTGGAGGTGTAAGGCGCGGAGTTATCCGGCAGACGCTTGAGCCAGTTCTTATCGATACGGCCGCGTTCGGCGATGGCATCGACATCGGATTGCAGCGCCAGCGTGACGACATCGGCGCGAATGCCGTTAATAACCGAGGTTGCCTGCTTGCCTGAGCCACCGTGCGACTGGCGGATTACCACGTTATCGCCGGTTTCCTGCTTGTAGTGCGCCGCAAAGGCTTTGTTGTACTGCTCGTACAGCTCGCGCGTCGGATCGTAAGAGACGTTTAACAGCTGGTAATCCTTTGCCAGAACGCTGGCAGAGGCCAGCAGAAGGGTAATACCAATACTCCACTTGTTCATTATGCACGCTCCCGATGTCATTATGCCGGTAGCGTGACATAAACCATTTTAGAGCTAAAAGAATTAAAAATAAGCATTTATAACTGGCAGGAATATAGACAGCTAAAATAAAAGCGCGCCGGAGAGGCGCGCCTGAAGCGTGTTTAGGCTTAATAGAGTTTTTTCGCGGTTTCCAGCCAGTCACGCTTAAACGGACGCTTCATGTTTTCGATAGCGTCGATGATGTCGTGATGCACCATCTTCTCGTTCTGGATGCCGACGCAGCGGCCGCCGTAACCCTGCAGCAGCAGCTCAATGGCATAGGCGCCCATGCGCGACGCGAGGATACGGTCGTAAGCACAGGGCGCGCCGCCGCGCTGAATATGACCGAGCACGGTCGCGCGCGTTTCGCGTTTAGTTTCCGCTTCGATGTACTTCGCCAGATCGTCGATATCGCAGATATGTTCGGTGATCGCCACAATGGCGTGCTTTTTGCCTTTGGCGATGCCCGCTTTGATCTCCATTACCAGCTCTTCGCGGGTATAAGGAATTTCCGGCAGCACGATAAATTCGCAGCCGCCCGCAATCGCCGCCGCCAGAGTCAGGTCGCCGCAGTAGCGTCCCATCACCTCGACAATAGAGATACGCTGGTGCGAAGAAGAGGTATCGCGCAGGCGGTCAATCGCTTCGACCACGGTTTCCAGCGCGGTGAAGTAGCCGATGGTGTAGTCGGTGCCCGCAACGTCGTTATCGATGGTGCCCGGCAGGCCAATGCATGGGAAACCCATTTCGGTCAGACGCTTCGCGCCCATGTAGGAGCCGTCGCCGCCGATGACAACCAGCGCGTCGATGCCGCGTTTTTTCATATTCTCAATCGCGACCTGGCGCACTTCATCGTTGCGGAACTCGGGGAAACGCGCCGAGCCCAGGAAGGTGCCGCCGCGGTTAATCATGTCTGATACGCTGTAGCGGTCGAGATTGATCATCCGATCTTCGTACAGTCCCAGATAGCCGTCATAGATACCAAAAACTTCCAGTCCTTCGCTCAGCGCTGATCGCACAACGCCGCGAATGGCTGCGTTCATGCCGGGGGCGT
>Ga0209796_10001379_pt1 | contig 10294 bp, 30 predicted proteins | sample AgamicOrSfrz_FD_187167 | JGI IMG/M metagenome (GOLD analysis project Ga0209796, IMG submission 187167) | Agave microbial communities from Guanajuato, Mexico - Or.Sf.rz (SPAdes) (version 2) | ecosystem: Host-associated > Plants > Phyllosphere > Phylloplane/Leaf | place: Guanajuato, Mexico...
GGAGTAGAATGGGTATTTGGAGAAAATGTTATTCCCAGATATAAATGGGATGGTATTGCTATATATTTTGATGGAAATTCTTGGTTTGCCCGGCGAAGTGTTAAAGCGAATACATTTTTCCCTATAGATTTTGTTCCTGTGGAAACAGATCATATTACAAGCAAAGTTTTTGGTTGGTTGCCTATTCAACAGTTTTCATTGTATAAATCTTTTCTTGAAGCCATTGAACATGAACCATTTGAAAATGATTTATACAATCGGAAATATTCTTACACTCCCGGAACATATGAATTAATTGGACCTAAAATTAATTGCAACCCGGAAAATATGAGCCTGCATAGGTTAGTTTCTCATACTCATAGTCCAATTTTAGACAATCTCAATCAAATTGAATATTCATTTGTTAATTTTAAAAAAGTTCTTCAGCACATTCCCTGTAAGGGTGTTGTATGGTATGGACCTAATGGAGAATTAGCAAAGCTCAAAGGGAAAGATTTTCGTGTATGAGCTAAGAGGAAAAGCTGTCTGGAAATTTGTACTTTCTGATGGTTTTCCTCTATATAGAAATAGCAATATTATTGCTGCTAAATGGTTCACAAGCAATGTGATGTTCACAGAATTTGATATTTACAGCAGAGGAAATCCATGGGATTTTGTCGCTTCCCGCCGGTTATCGATAAAGTGTGAATGTGGACGATATTACAATCAAACTATTGATGGCTCTGAATTTAAATGGGTGAGGCCACATAAGTTTGATATGAATATGGAAGAATTAAAGAAATTTTTTTCAGCGCCGGTTCTTTGTCAACGATGTTATTATTATGAGGAATGGAAAGCTGGATTGTGGACCCCTAGGTTTTACAAACAACAATTTGAAGAATAACTACCTAAATGTTATACTTTCTTAAAAGGAGGTATTACTATGGCTGAAAGTGCGGCAGATCGTTTTGTTCGCGATTATGGTTCAATGGAAGCTGATCGAAAAGATAGACAGCTAGATGAGCAATCAGCAGAACGTAAAGCTCGTTTATATGTTGCTCCAGATGGTTCTACTCCAGCAGACGACTGATAGCTTTTAAAACTTAATAGAGGACATAAAATGTGTCCTCTATTTTTTATATATTGACTAAAACATTACAAACTCTTATAATAGAAAGACTAAAATGCAAATTACGATTGATCAAGCGGAAATTTTTGTCAACAAAACAAAGAATGCTTATTGGGACGGATGGAACATTTATATGGCTTGGCCTGACCCATCTGCTTACACCAACATTAATGCTCGATTTATGAATGGTAAATGGCATAGAACACGAACATACAAGATGAATGAAGGTGGGTCATGGGAAATTCCCGCACATTATGCAAGACTTTTTCAGTGATATTAATCAAGAATCTTTTGAATGGAGCGATGTAGCATCTTGTCGGGGTCTACATCATAATTATTTTTTTGATTTATACGAATCAAATAGAATTATTGCAAAAAGCATAGATACATTGTGCTCTAACTGCCCTGTACGTCAAGAATGTTTTCAAGTTGGCAATAGCCAAAGAGAAACTGGCGTATGGGGTGGTTTTTATTTAGTTAATGGAGAAATAGATACACATAGAAATTCACATAAAAATAAAATAATATGGGATAAATTAAATGAATCTTTATACTAAAGATGTACAAAAAATAATACATACGGCAAAAGCACCATATTCAGGCTTTATTTATGATGTAGTAGAATACTACGATATGCCCGGATTTTTAGGATTGCAAGTATATGATGAAAATCTTGCTGAATTTAATTCACAACAAAAACAAGACTTAAGCATATTTTTAGCCAATATTAGAGATAAAATTAAAGGTTTAGGAATTCAATGTGAAATCGTGGGGAGAGAATATGTACCAAAATAAACCTGTCTTTATTATCGATCCGGGAGTTATTGGAATAATAATTCACAAACATCATGATAACTCAATAACAGCTGTCTATTATTTAGATGGAATTTCTTATAGGGTACATCTGCTAAAAGATGAATATCAATTAAGGTTTGGAGATATTGTTGAAGATTAGAGAAATTGTTTGTGATAGCTGTAAACTGCAAAAAAACAAATTATATAGTTGTACTTCGCAGCTTTTAAATATTCAATTAAAAATGTGTGAAAGCTGCATAAGTAGTAACTATGAGCCAAAACATATAATTATGATTTATATGGCAACCAATGGTATTGATGAAAAGATTCAAAAATATTTGCAAAATCACAACTATTATGGAAATAAAATAACAGATAAAGATCTAAAACAGTTTGACAAATAAAAACGCCTATATTAAAATTTATTTGTCAAACAGAAAATACCTGGTGTATTGAAAACAATTCAAATAGTCAACTTTATTTTCTGTAGTCATAAACAATTAGATATATTATGTCTAATTGCTACAATTTTATATTTGAGGTTACTATGCTGAGCACAGAAATAATTGTGGCAATTATTGCCGCATTAAGTGGTGGTACTGGTTTAAAACTAGTAGAGGGCTGGCTAGGCAGAAATAAAGTAAAAGAAGATCAAAATAAGGCTCTAAGAGATGAATTGAGAGATCAGGCCATTCAGCTTAAAGCACAAATTAAAACCTTACAGGAAGAAATTAAAGCCACAGAATCAGAACTTGATTCGTGGAAAGAAAAATATTGGAAGATATATATGGACTACAATATGTTTCAAATTTCAGTAAGGGCTATTCTTGCCGGAAATGGAATTGATCCAAATATATTATCAACTATTATTCCAAAAACTGATATTGATGCTAGTTAGGAGTTATAATGCATCAACACATTTATATAAGTGGTGCCATACATGGCAATATTGTTCGCAGATATTGTTTTTGTGGCACCACTATTGTGTATAAAGATAACATTAAGGTTATCGAAGCATATAATGATGATCTTGAGTATTATAGAAATATGGCAGAACAATTGCTTGCAAAATAACCTCATGATATGATGAATTTATGGAAATTGAAGAATTGTGTGGACAAATCTATAGATATTTTCTTTTAAGAAATTTTAAATGGAGAAAAAATGGAGAACTAATTTTTCCCTCTATGGAGGATATAGAAGAAATGATAATGAGTTGTATTCAGGCTATTTCTGAATCAAAAGATGATATTAGTATAGAAGTTGGAAGTCTATTGGTTAAGAAAAATGAAGGAAAAATCGATGTTTATATGTATGTTGGAGAAATAGATGCAAGTAATAACGTGTAAATGTGGTGCTGAATGGACAGGATTGGGGAGATGTCATTGTAGCAATTGTCATATAACTTTTGGTGGATTATCATCTTTTGATAAACACCGCCGGAACGATACATGTTTGAATCCAGAAGAATTAGAATTAACGGAAAAGAATAACATTTGGGTGGGAATGTATTCTGATGAGGAGCTAAGATGACATACGTAATATTTAGAGAAAGCAATAGGTTTCACATATCATCGCTAAGTGAATGGTACTCATATATTGCCAAGTATAAAAGAAAACAATCTGTAATAGAGTCAGCTAGAAAATGCAAAATAGATGATTGTCTTGTAAAAAAGATTCAACACTCAACATCAAAATTAGTTCAAAGATGGTTAAGGGAATATTGGGGTGATGGAGAATGTATGTCAATTTAGGTATAGGAATTTACGAATATCAAGGAATTATACCGCCCGAGGAACCTGAAGATGATGGCTTGACTACCGGATCTAGAGATGCTAGGTTGATCGCAAGAGAAGGAAGATCACTTGGATACACCAACAATTTTAAAAAGAAGAATCGTAGAAAAAACTGTTTATGTGTCACCAACAGAGATAGTAAATAGTGGACTATGGTATTCCGGCGATTATGAACCATCACATGAATGTAATTGCAGTGAGTTGTTTCATACATGTTCATATTCCCCAACTCAGGATTTTCATTCAATCCTTGAAAATATAGAAATGGATTTTGATATACCAAGCTACGTTAATTTATTTCAGCAAATCAAGACTAGAGGTTTTATCTATTCTCTAGGAGCCTTAATGAAAAAGGATTATAGTGGCATTGGGTTAATTGATGGTCATCATCGTTTATTCATTGCTCTTAGTCTTAAAATTGCAAAAATTCCAGTTAATATTTCTTCACCAAACACAGATATTGTTAATATTACACGTTGGGATAGTAATATGTGGTCTGGAGTATAGTTGTGTAGCCTTGAGCCGTGTGTTATGCTCAAGGTATGCAGAAGCTCACAAAGGAAGAACTAAGAAGATTATTAGAATTGCGTCGATGTAATGCTGCACAACCACAAGGAAATATTAAATATAATCGTAAAGCAAAACATAGAAAGCGCAGATATGAAGAATAAATTTCATATCACCTTTGAATCCGGAAAAAGCTTGACAGTAGAGGTGAGCGGTGCTAGCATATTCGGTGTAGAGGTTAGCCGAATGGTTAATGATCAAGTAGATAAAGCTATTGATATTAGGAGAATCAATGATCGACGCACGTTACAAGAATAATGCTGGTTGGACTTTTATTCTGTGGGCTGGTAATCCCTATGCTGAGGTTTATCGTCCCATGGACTTAAAAGGAAAGCTAAGTGAGGCTATTCCCTACGAGGTCATTCATGTTGGCTTAGGTTCGGGGGAATCTGCACTGAAGCGTATTGGTAGTGAATGGTCTGATTATGCAAGAAAAGCATAATTTATGCACATTGATAACTAAAACCAAGAATATATAAAGTATTCTTGGTTTTTATGTTTATAGGGAGTGAATATGCTGAATGAAGTTGATTGGGAAAATAGATCGGAATGGCATCTACAAGCAGATAAACTAGATGAACTTGCGAATTCCATTGAAAAATCTGGTGTTACTGGGATTAGTAATGGAGTTCGGGATATTAGAATTGTACAGCGCCTTGTTGAAAGTACCAGAAATCTAGCTAATTACTATCGTTCAATTTCCGATAATATTGTGAGTTAACAATATCACAATTATATAGCTTTATGGATAAATAATGTCTTTCAAGGGTAAAACTTGGGTAATAGTTTATAAAGATAGAATGAGAAGAGGTTTAGAGTATTGTCGACTCTGCAATATTACAAAAAACCTAACTTTTGATCATATTGTTCCCAAGTCTTGTGAAGGAGGAGAAAATATTGAAAATATTACTATCCTTTGCAATGATTGTAATGTTCAAAAAGGTTGTCAGTATCTTACTGATCTTGAAAATCAGGCCTTGACCTGGCCACCGGATGGCTGTAGGCTTGTGAAAGCAAGCGAGTTGAGAAGTGGAGATAAAATCGCTCAAGGGCGGGTGCTAAAAACTGAACAACTCAAAGATGTTATTCAAGTTCTTTGTTGCAACAAAGGAAAAACAAGAATATCTGAATTTAACAATGATTTCTCTATAGTGATAATGGAGTAAGATAATGAAGGCCAGAGATTATCTTGTTAGTAAGAATCTAGCTAAGAAAAGCCGGGGTCGTCTCAGTCAAGATGCTATTGCTGAATTGAAAAGAGCTATTGCTGAGGGCATGGTTTTTGAAGATTATGATTGTCATGCAACCCGCAAAATTGTTCAGCGTGAACCACGAGTAAAGATTGTTTCTACAAAGCGTAGTGCTCCTTTAGCAACTCATAGTAGCCGGGCTCGTAATGAGAGGCTTATGTACGGACAAGAGAAAATCTTTGGTCGTAAAACTCTTACCATTGCATTTGATAGTTGCGCTGTATGTTCAAAATCTGTATCATTTTGTCATTGCAATAATGGTCCTCAGCTTCCAAAATTTATGGGTGGTGGACCTGGAATGTTAAAAAAGCCACATGATTAATAGAAAACAAAAATTTACAACTCAAAGGCTTTATTTTAAAGCAACACGATATAAGGCCAATTTTATAACAATTTGCAGCCTAGCTGGTTTTGATGAACGAGATATAAATAAATATATTTTATGGAAAATTAACAAACGTCTAAAAGAAAGAATTCAATTTAATGAAAAAGGGCGAAGTAGTAGAGCTTAATGGATTACTATTCCAATATGAAATTGATACTATTCTTATCATTCAACCCGGCGGAAAAGTATTTGATGAAATTGTTATTGATGAACCAGAAGGTTTTACTCGCATTAATCTAGAAGAACAAGCCTGTTGGTATTTTATGGAATTAAAAAATTGTCTATAGGGAGTAAAAATGCTAACTGAAGATATGGATGATTTTTACAACTTCCCGGATAATTGGTTTGAAGATGACTGTGAATAATCCAATTATCTTTTTGGATATTGATGGGGTGCTCAATCCTTTTGCGGCACCCCGTTATCTTAAGCCACTAGGTTTTCAAGACCATCATATTCTGAGTCTTGATGACAATAAAAAATATAAAATGTGGCTTAATCCATTGCATGGCCAGTGGCTAAAAAGCCTCAATGCAGAACTTGTATGGGCTACCACGTGGAATCATGATGCATACCGAATTGGCACCCGAATTGGGCTCCCAGAGCTTCGCACAGCAATTTCTGAGATGTTCACCATGGAACAGGGAGACTCTAGATTTTCTGGCCCATGTGGAACCTTCCGGCTCAAATCCAGGGCTATTTCAGAATTGGCTGGAGAACGACCATTTATTTGGATTGATGATGATCATGAAAGTCATGATCGCGGGTATTTAAAAACAAACCATGCCGGTAGATATAAATTAATTCAAACTAATTATGCATATGGCCTTCAGCCTCATCACATTACTGAGTGTCAAATGCAACTAGAAGATTGGGCACTAGAAGATCTAAAATCCAAAAAACGAGCAAAGAAATATCTGTGATGTCAAGCATCGTAATCTTTTCTGTTCAAGAAATACTAACTACCTGGGATTCAATAGATAAAACCAATGCTCAAGAACAATGTGGATGTCTATATACTTATGATTGCGAGATACATTATTCCTGCCATTGTGATTGTGGGTGCCTGAGAGATACTCCTAAAATGTGGGAATATTTGCTGGAGTTTAAAAGAAAAGATGATTGTTTTTCCGGAATAAAAGAATCTATTAGAGAAAATGGTTTAGTTGGTGTTCTCATGACATATTTTGATTCAGAAAAATACGTTCACTTGGATGGGCACCACCGTTTAACAGCAATGGTGGATTTGGGTTTTACCTATATTCCCTACATGGTGGTTGAAGAAGAAAAATTTATTTATTGTTCTTCAACGAGAATTGGAACGGGGTTACGTGAGGATATTATCACTAGAGTTCCAGCCGGAATTTAATTTTTTCATCATTATGGATGTTTGGCTTATTAGACCAACACGTCTTACGGTAAAAATTTTCGTAAGAAACAATAAAGATGAAAATATTGGATATAATTTCGATATCAATACTAGGCCAGATTATGCAAAATTAACTTCTGCCATAGTATTTGGCCTAAGAAAAGAAAAAGTCCGTGAAAACCTTAAACCTACAGTGGGAAAGGCTATGTTATATTTGATTGAATTATTGGAGAAATGATGTTAACAGACTTTAAACATCAGTTGTGGCCAAAAACACCACGATTATATGATGCTAAGGGTATTGTTGTTACAGAGAAGATTGATGGATGTAATTGCGCTATTTATGTTTCTGAGGATGGACAAGTAGGCGCACAATCAAGAAATAATGTTTTAGATCATGATGAACATGGATTTTATGATTGGGTAAAGAACAATGCTGATGATTTGGCAAGTACTCTCGGGCCTGGCTATCACTACGGTGAGTGGTGGGGATATAAGATTCAGCGTAGTTATGATTGTAAATCAAATGAACGTTATTTTTCCTTATTCAATACCCGGCGATGGGCGAATGTAGAATTCTCTATTCCGCATTTAAATACTGTTCCTATTTTATACGAAGGTATCTTTTCTGAAGAAATTATTTCACAATTATTAATTAATTTGAAAAATATTGGATCTGTTGCAAAACCCGGGTTTAAAAAACCTGAAGGTGTGGTACTCTATCATAATGCAGCAGATAAAGTATTTAAGATTATCATTGATAAATAATCTGCCGTATAATAAATACGAGTATTGTCCAATCGGGCAACCGAAAGGAGGGAAACAATGGCTCGTAGAAGAAAAGAAGGTGTGGTCACTAGCCAAAGCTTTGATGATGATAATCTTCGTGATGAAACTGATGAAGAAAGAAAAGAGCGCGAAGAACAAGAACATAGAGAAGCCGAAGATAAAAACAAAGAAGTTCAAACTAGTGATGAAAAATTAGTAGACCAAAGACAGAGAAATCTGTATGGAAAACTTGATGGACGCGATCAGTAACAATTAAAGAGAGCCGGGATAAATCCCGGCTCTCTATTTTTTAAGGATAAATATGTTAACTATTGAATTTTATATTGGTAACTCTTGGGTTGGTGGAAATAAATTAGCTACATTAAAAAACACACCATCATATAATATTCCTAATGCTGGGGACTTTATTAGAAAAATTGATGGGGTTGAATATATGGTTGTAAATAGAGCATTCTATTATGGTCCAGATGAAACAATCATTAAAATTTATATGAAATCCTGTTAGGATGTTGATCTAAATGTTTGAAGAAAAAGATCTTTATTTTTATAGCACGAATGAATTAAAACACCCAGTGAAATATCTTCAGGTAAGATTGTCTGAAAATATTTTTGGATTAACTTTATTTATTGGCTGGTTTTTAGATGAAAATCCAAATCAAGTCTGGATTTTGGGGAATTTTCGAGAAAGAATTGAATTTTCAGATTATATTGAAGATTATATTGGTTTTCAATTAAGAAACACTAACTGGCATAACAATTGGAGCAATACGAATGATCTTCCTTTTTATGATGAAGTAATGGAAATACTGAAGAATAAATTTCAACATAGTTTTCCGGCAATATCCATTATCACAGATAAAGAATACAATGAAGTTGTAAAGAACTATACGGCTCAATCAGGTATTCAAACACCCCATTGTTCTTGTCGTCATGATGGTATGGGTGCCAGTTGGCACGGAAGTGAATGTAATTGGATAAAACAAAAAAAATGTAAATTCTGATATAAATAAATCATAAAGAAAATTGAGAACAATGTATACTTTAATTAGTGAAAAAGACCGGGCTTTCGTAAGAGCCATCCGACAAGCAGTACAAGAAAAAGGTAAAGATTTTAATTATTACGATAACAAAGCAATAGTACATTGTGTTTATTTTGAGCCAGATGGCTGCCCATCATGTTTAATTGGTTATGCTTTATCTATTATGGGATATAGTTTAAATGATCTTCAGAATCTTAAGATTAAAAAGCTGCAATTGAGCTTGGATTCTGAAGTGAATTCTTCATCTGCAAAAATAGTTTTACCAGAACTGGGATTCAGTCATCCTATTGTTTTTGCGGCGACTTCTGCACAATTGACTCAAGATGAAAAAGGCTCTTGGGGTAAAGCGTTAGATAAATTTGAGTTAATTTTAAAAAATTATGAAATTATTGTGGATTAATTAAAAGATATCTTAGCATTAAAAGAATAAACTTAATATTAAGTCATCAACTTATAATATTTTATGGAGGAATTAAAGATTCTTAAGAAAACTCGTTCGAGATTAATTTTCGTTATCGCTTTTGTCATTTTTGTAGCTGTTTTTATTTTAATTGTTTAACAAATATAAAAAATATATCCTTTCATATATTAAAAAATACCCGCAGTTTTCCGGGGCCTTTCGTAATGTATTTTTTCTAAAAGGTCAGCACATGATCACGATTGTGTAACTTTCGCATTATACACGAACTTAGATGGAAGTCAAGATTATGTGTGGATCGTATCCAAACCATGATAACTAACTGTTCAATAACACAGTTGATACAGCTATTGACAAACAATCAACCTCTGTGCAACGCGTGCAGGCGCAATAAAAGAAGAGGTGAACTCTGGTTGGGCTCTAACAGAAACCGTGTTATGCAACAACGTTTCTATTCTAAGTGATCTTCACTTGGTAACAGAATGATAATATTTAAGGCTCTTTAAGACTACAAAGATTACAGCAATGTTACAGGATCTAGGTGTGTGCAGAGGTAAATAACGCTCTGACCAGCACGAACAGAAAAGCTTGGTAACAGGATGGTCACAGAGGTTGTGCTCGTCGGGCTAGATCTGGCAATGTTTGTCCTGTCAGCACGGGGCGCACGCCAGGTGCGACGCACAACTAAATGCAAGGTGCGTACGCTGCCAGAGTACACACCTAATCCTGTAAAGCTCAGGCACCCGCTAGGGCGGGGCGCGACAGCAGCGAAACCGGGC
>Ga0209796_10001380_pt1 | contig 10289 bp, 5 predicted proteins | sample AgamicOrSfrz_FD_187167 | JGI IMG/M metagenome (GOLD analysis project Ga0209796, IMG submission 187167) | Agave microbial communities from Guanajuato, Mexico - Or.Sf.rz (SPAdes) (version 2) | ecosystem: Host-associated > Plants > Phyllosphere > Phylloplane/Leaf | place: Guanajuato, Mexico...
AGCCAGAGCCGAGATTTTGATAGCTATATCGTTGCGCAGATAATCCTGCGAGGAGCGACATCGCATACCGCGCGCGGTATTGCTCCAGGTAGCAGCGAAGACAACGTCACAGAGCTTTATGGGCCTGGTGAAAAAGAGAGTAGCGATGGGGCTGAATGGATTGGCTACCAGCGCGATAACAAGCGAATCTCATTCGAGATCGTTAAAGGCAAAGTGAACTCCATCAACATCAATTACGTTGACGATCGGCAGTAACTGCCCTCCGCGATAAAAGCCCCCGCCAGGTTTCCCTGCCGGGGGCTTTTTCGTTATTGCTGCTTACAGCCCGCGCACTGCTTGTTCTGGATCTGCTGGAAGAAGTCATTCCCTTTATCATCCACCAGAATAAACGCCGGGAAGTTCTCCACTTCTATCTTCCAGATCGCCTCCATGCCCAGTTCCGGGTACGCAACACACTCCAGGCTCTTAATGCTCTGCTGCGCCAGTACGGCAGCCGGGCCGCCAATACTTCCCAGATAGAAACCGCCATGTCTGGCACAGGCATCGGTGACCTGCTGGCTGCGATTGCCTTTTGCCAGCATGATCATGCTCGCACCATGCGATTGCAGCAGGTCTACGTAGGAGTCCATACGCCCTGCGGTAGTTGGGCCAAGCGAACCGGAAGCATAACCTTCTGGCATTTTTGCCGGGCCAGCGTAGTAGATCGGGTGATCTTTCACGTACTGCGGCAGCTCTTCGCCATTATCAATCAGCTCTTTCAGCTTCGCGTGGGCAATATCGCGCGCCACAATAATCGTGCCGTTGAGCGAAACGCGGGTTGATACCGGGAACGCAGAAAGCTGGGCGAGGATCGCTTTCATCGGCTGGTTGAGATCGATTTTCGCCACATCGCCTTCACCCTGCTGGCGCAGCTCTTCCGGAATATACTGCGCCGGATTCGACTCCATTTTCTCAATCCAGATCCCGTCGCGGTTGATCTTCGCTTTGATATTACGGTCGGCGGAGCAGGAGACGCCCATACCAATAGGGCAGGAGGCACCGTGTCGCGGCAGGCGGATCACGCGGATATCATGCGCAAAGTACTTCCCGCCAAACTGCGCGCCAAGTCCGAGGTTTTGCGCCTCTTCCATCAATGCCTGTTCCAGTTCAACGTCACGAAATGCCTGACCGTGCTCATTCCCTACGGTCGGCAGGCCATCGTAGTAGCGGGTCGACGCCAGTTTCACGGTTTTCAGCGTTGATTCAGCGGAGGTTCCACCAATCACAAAGGCGATATGGTAGGGCGGGCAGGCCGCGGTGCCCAGCGTGCGCATCTTCTCGACCAGATAGTTTTTCAGCTTCGCCGGGGTGATCAGCGCCTTGGTCTCCTGATAGAGATAGGTCTTGTTAGCCGAACCACCGCCCTTGGCGATGCACAAGAATTTATACTCGTCGCCGTCAACGCTATAGAGATCGATCTGCGCGGGCAGGTTAGTGCCGGTATTGACCTCTTTGTACATATCCAGCGGCGCATTCTGCGAATAGCGCAGGTTATCTTCGGTATAGGTGTTATAAACCCCACGCGCCAGCGCGGCTTCATCGCCGCCGCCGGTCCAGACGCGCTGCCCTTTTTTACCCATGATGATCGCCGTACCGGTATCCTGGCAGGTAGGCAGCACGCCTTTGGCCGCGATTTCGGAATTACGCAGAAATTGCAGGGCGACATACTTGTCGTTCTCACTTGCCTGCGGGTCGGTCAGAATGGCGGCAACCTGTTTCTGATGGGAGGGGCGCAGCATAAACGCGGCATCGTGGAAGGCCTGCTGTGCCAGCAGCGTTAACGCCTGCGGCTCGACTTTCAGTACCTGCTCACCTTCAAACTCTGCGACAGAGACATGTTCGCGGCTCAGCAGATAGTATTCCGTCTCATCTTTTGTCAGCGGGAACGGATCCTGATAAACAAACGGTTTGTTCGACATAGCTCATTACTCCACAAAAATAAAACCGCCGGGAAAACCCGACGGTTATGAATCAGAACATCATGGTAATCCACGGATAGCCAATCAACAGCAGAGCGGCGAGGAAGATGGCACCAAAGATGGTACCGAGACGCCAGTAATCTTTAGTCGGCAGGTAGCCGCTGCCGTAGTAAATCGGGCTTGGCCCAGTGCCGTATGGGGTGATGATACCCATGACACCCAGCGAGGTGCAGAGCACCAGCACAACGACTTCCATATTGATGCCAGGAATGGTCGCTGCGATGGTCAGCATCGCCGGTAGCAGCGCCGTGGTGTGTGCCGTGGTGCTGGCGAAGAGATAGTGCAGCAGATAGAACGCCAGCAGCAGAGCGATGGTTGCCATGCCCGGAGAGATGCCGCTCATCAGCAGTCCGCCCTCTTTGCCCAGCCAGGCAATAAAGCCGGTGGATGAGAGGCCATCAGCCAGCGCGACCAGCGTGGCGAACCAGACAAAGGTGTTCCATGCCGGTTTATTGCTGGTGATATCGTTCCAACTCAGAACACCGGTCCACAGCATCAGCACCACAACCAGCAGGGCGGCGAGTGCCGGTTCGATAAAGTCGGCGGCGAAAATCCACATCAGCAACGCACAGCAGACAAAGACCAGCAGCAGAATTTCATTACGGGACATTTTGCCCAGCTTCTCCAGCTCGCGGCTCGCCCACAGCGGAACCTCATCGTTCACTTTCACTTCAGGCGGGTAGAACCAGTACGCCAGCAGCGGCATAGTCAGAATCAACAGCAGGCCCAGCGGCAGGAAGGCGATGAACCAGGTGCCCCAGGAGATATTAATCCCAACAATGCTTTTCACCAGCGCCAGCGCCAGCAGGTTAGGCGCAAGAGCGGAAAGGAACATAGAGCTGGTGATACAGGCAGCGGTGATCGCCACCCACATCAGATAAGAACCAATACGGCGCGCGCTCGGATCGTTCGGTTTTGAACCATACAGAGGCGGTAGATTGGCAATAATCGGATAGATAGTCCCGCCGCTGCGCGCGGTGTTTGATGGGGTAAACGGGGCCAGCAGCAGATCGGCGAAGGTGATGGCATAGCCGAGCGTCAGGCTGCGGCGACCCAGGTATTTGACGAGGATCAGCGCCAGGCGGCGACCAAACTGGGTCTTATCGTAACCGGCAGCAAACATAAATGCGCCGAAGATAAGCCAGACGGTGGAGTTGCCGAAACCGCTGACCGCCCATTTAAAGGATTGACCAGCCAGCTTGAATTTCGGATCCGCCAGCTGTTCCGGGCTGAACAGCAGCCACTGACCGCAGAGCGCGATCACTACTACGCCGGTCATACCGATTACGGCACCTGGCAGCGGCTCAAAGATCAGGCCGACAATCACGCCAACGAAAATTGCAAAATAGTGCCATGCGTAAGGCGGTAAGCCTTCCGGCACCGGAACGAACAGTAACAGTATGGCCACGATAATGGGTAGTGCCATCATCACCAGGCGGTTTTTATTACCGGCCTTTGCGCGCCCTGCAGTAGCAGAAGCTGGGGTTGGAGTTTTCTCTTTCATAGTGAGCATCTACAAGTAGTTAAGAATTCGGAGCGATCGCGGAGTAGAGTGTGATTTATTTAGTTTCGAAAGATATTTTAGTTATTAAAATCATCTTCTCTTATTCCGCTGATCTTTATTTATCGCAAAATTGGTTGGCAATAAATAACAAAATAAGTCTATTTCTATATTGCCCCTGGTGATGGGATTTCTATTGATTAAGATCAATAAAACGAAAAGAGATGTGCTTTTTTTAATATCTGGAATACCCACTATTAATGATGTGGTTAATTTCCAGAAAAGCGAAGGAATGTTAAATATTTGTATTTAAAATCAAGGTTGTCACGCTATAATTTTTTATTAAGTGATTGATAATAATGTCTTTTTAGTGAGGGTTTCTCGTCGTGCAAGATCTCGTAAGGTAATGATTATGTTACCGGTGATTATAAAAATGTGAACGTAATATTTAAAAATGATAATACAGTGGAGGTAGGTCTGTTATTGCAGGGGTTAAATAGTTTTATAACTAACGTAATTAATTTGGTAAATAAAATTCACGGTATATTAATTACACGACACCAGGATTAATAACCAGAACGAAAATAGATCCGTCACCGAATTCAAGATTTATCAATTTTAGATGTGGAGTTTATTATGACCAGCAACGAACGTATTCTCAGCCCGTTTACATTGCCAAACGGCGTGGAACTGAAAAACCGTTTGTTAATGGCACCAATGACCACCTGCACAGGTTATTTTGACGGTACCGTTACTAGCGAATTAGTGGAGTATTACCGCGCACGTTCAGGGGCTATTGGCACCATTATTGTGGAGTGTTGCTTTGTCGACGATCTCGGTCTCGCTTTTCCAGGGGCGATTGGGATTGATAGCGATGAAAAAATCGCCGGGCTGGCAAAAATTGCCGCCGCCATTCGGGAGAAAGGTTCAAAAGCCATTCTGCAGATTTACCACGGCGGGCGCATGGTGGAGCCGAAATTAATCGGCGGACGCACACCGATTGCGCCAAGCGCGATTGCCGCGCCGCGCGAAGGTGCCGCAACGCCGGTAGCGATGAGCGCTGCGGAAGTTGAAAGCATGATTGCCAAATTTGGCGAAGCGGTACGTCGCGCCATCCTGGCAGGCTTCGACGGCGTAGAGATTCATGGCGCTAACACTTATCTCATTCAGCAATTTTTCTCTCCCCACTCCAACCAGCGTGACGATGAGTGGGGCGGCAGCCGCGAAAACCGAGCCAGGTTCCCGCTGGCCGTGCTGGATATTGCTCACAAGATGGCACGGCAGTATGCAGATGATGCGTTTATCATTGGCTACCGCTTCTCACCGGAAGAGCTGGAAGTCCCCGGCATCCGTTTTGATGACACAATATTCCTGCTGGAGAAGCTGGCCGCTCGCGGTCTCGACTATCTGCACTTCTCCGTGGGTGCAGCGCTGCGCTCCTCCATTAATGACACGACCGATCCGACGCCGCTGATCGATAAATATTGCGCGTTGCGCTCAGAAACGCTGGCGCAGATCCCGGTAATGGGCGTTGGCGGTATCGTCAACGCGGCAGATGCAGAAGAGGGGCTGGATCACGGTTACGATCTGATGGCGGTAGGCCGCGCCTGCATCGCCTACCCGGACTGGGCTTCACGCATTGCCAACGGTGAAACCCTTGAGCTCTTTATGGACAGCACCCAGCGTGAAGCCCTGAACATCCCCGAGCCGCTTTGGCGTTTCTCACTGGTAGAAGCGATGATCCGCGATATGAGCATGGGCGCGGCGAAGTTCAAACCTGGCGTTTTTGCTGAAACCGTGCAGGACGACAGCAACACGCTGGTGTTCAATATCAGTCTTGAAACGGACTGTATTGCGGATATTACGCTGGCAGAAGGCCCGCTTGATGACGTCGAGTTTACCAGCAGCTTTGAAGAGATCCGCAGCCGTATCATCGATGCCAACTCTCCGCATGTGGACGCCATCTCCGGCGCAACCAGCCAGAGCGAGGCGGTGAAAAAAGCGGTGTCGAAAGCGATGATCAAATCGAGCAAAGCGCAGATCGCGGAAGAGGGCGGCGATGCCAGCGCGCCGAAAAATTACGATGTGGTTGTTATCGGCAGCGGCGGTGCCGGCCTGGCTGCGGCAATTCAGGCGCACGATGAAGGTGCCAGCGTACTGATTGTCGAAAAAATGCCGACTATCGGCGGTAATACCATCAAAGCCTCGGCAGGGATGAACGCGGCGGAAACCCGCTTCCAGCGTGTAAAAGGCATTCAGGACAGTAAAGAGCTGTTCTACGCTGAAACCCTGAAAGGGGGCGGCGAGAAGAACGATCCTGCGCTGCTGCGCCGCTTTGTTGAACATGCCCCGGAAGCGATTGAGTGGCTGGCGCGTCGCGGCATTATGCTTAACGACATCACCACCACCGGCGGTATGAGCATTGACCGTACGCACCGTCCACGCGACGGATCGGCGGTAGGTGGTTACCTGATCAGCGGCCTGCTGCGCAACGTTACCAAACGCAATATCGACGTCATGCTGGATACCTCCGTCGAAGAGATCCTCTTTGACGCGGGCGAAGTGCGCGGTGTACGCGTGCTGACCGAGGAGCAGGAGACACTGAATGTCGATGCGAAGAGCGTTATTGTTGCCACCGGTGGCTTCAGCGCCAACAGTGCGATGGTCGTGAAATATCGCCCCGATCTGGACGGCTTCGTCACCACCAACCATAAGGGTGCCACCGGTAGCGGGATTTCGCTGCTGGAATGCCTTGGCGCGGCCACCGTGGATATGGGTGAAATCCAGATCCACCCGACGGTTGAGCAAAACACCTCCTATCTGATTTCAGAATCGATTCGCGGTGGCGGGGCAATTCTGGTCAATCAGCAGGGCAACCGCTTCTTCAACGAGATGTCGACCCGCGATAAAGTTTCTGCGGCCATCATCGCGCTGCCGGAGCACTATGCTTACATTGTCTTTGATGAGCACGTCCGCGCGAAAAACAAAGCGGCTGATGAGTACATCGCCCGTGGTTTTGTTACCAGCGCCAGCTCACCACGTGAACTCGCGGATAAGCTGGGCATGGATTATCATGCCTTCCTCGCCACGCTGGAACGCTATAACGGCTTTGTTGAAAAACAGCATGATGATGATTTCGGGCGCACCACCGCACTGCGCGCACCGATTAACGAAGGCCCGTTCCACGCCATTCAGATAGCGCCAGGCGTGCATCACACCATGGGCGGCGTGACCATCGACACCGACACCCAGGTGCTTAACAGCGAGCAGCAGGTTATTCCGGGGGCTTTCGCGGCGGGTGAAGTTGTCGGTGGCCTGCACGGTGGCAACCGCATCGGCGGCAACGCGGTGGCAGATATTATCGTCTTCGGTTCGCTGGCAGGACATCAGGCTGCGCTGCGCGCAAAACGGTAATACATTAACGTAAACTGGCTGCGTCTTATCAGGCCTCTCAACCTCCCTGGCCTGATAAGCGTAGCGCCACCAGTACGCAACAGAAGGAGTATGCAATGTCCGCTAACCCGAGCTGGCGCTACTCAGCCGTGCTGATGGGCTCGCCCATCCTGCTCACTCTCTTTGTCCATGATGAGGCGCTTGCCTCCCGCGTATTTGCCCTGATTAAGCGCTACGAAGATCTCTTCACCGTTAACCGCACCCACTCTGAAGTGATGGCAATCAATCACGCCGCAGGACGGCATCCGGTTGCCGTCAGCCGCCCGGTTTTTGAACTTATCAAATGTGCCAAAGCCGCCAGCATGATGCCGGGCAGCGCCTTTAATCTGGCCATTGGCCCGCTGGTGAAACTATGGCGAATCGGGTTTAAAGGCGACCGGGTGCCGGAGGCGGATGCGATCGCCGCGCGGCTACGCATCACGCGCGTGCAGGACGTGGTTCTCGATGATGCCGCGGGCAGCGTTTTTCTTGCGCAGGCCGGGATGGAGATCGATCTTGGCGCGATTGCTAAAGGGTTTATTGCTGACAGGGTGCGCGACTATCTGCACCAGCAGGGGGTGACCGAGGGGTTAATCAATCTTGGCGGCAACGTGCAGACGCTGGGGACGCCGCAGGGGCGGTGGTCGGTCGGCGTGAAAAAGCCGTTCGCACAGGCGGATGCGCTGATTGGCACGCTTGAGGTTGCCAACCAGTCGGTAGTCACCTCCGGCACCTATGAGCGCTATTTCGAGCAGGATGGTCGACGCTGGCACCATATCCTCGATCCGCGCAGCGGCTACCCGCTGGAAAATGAACTCGACAGCGTGACCATCATCTCCAGCGACTCACTCGACGGCGATATCTGGACCACGCTTATCTTCGGCCTCGGCGTCGAAAAAGGGTGTGAGCTTCTGAAGCAGCGCGAGGATATTGAAGCGCTTTTCGTCACTAAAAAACGCGAAGTGATCCTCTCCTCGCAGCGCCAGTTCCGCTACACCCACGCTGACGACAGCTACCGGTTTATTGACTGTACTGCTTGAGCAGGCTGTACTGCTCCGCAATAAGCTGGTAGCGATAAACCGGCCGACCGGTCGCTCCATAGTGGATAGTGGTATAGAGAATATTAATCTGCGCCAGCCAGATCAGGTATTTACGGCAGGAGACGCGGGAGATATTGACCGCATTCGCCAGTTCATCCGTTGAAAACTCAATTCCCGGATGGGCATCGATCCACTGGCAAATGGTGCGCAGGGTCTGGGCAGTGAGCCCCTTCGGCAGCTTGCGGGTGTCTGCAACTTCCGGCGCGCCGCCGTGCAGCAGGCGATCAACGTCCGACTGCTCATAGTAGGGGTGCGCATCCATCAGCTTGCGCTTCTCGCGCCAGCCAGTGAGCGCCTCTTCAAAACGCGGGAACTGGAACGGCTTAATCAGATAGTCAACTACACCGTAATGAAGCGAGGTCTGAATGGTGGCAGCATCGGCGGAGGAGGTGATCATAATCACGTCTATCGCCCGCCCGCTGGCACGAATAATCGGCAGCAGATCGAGACCGCTGTCCTGCTGCATATAGACATCCAGCAGCACCAGATCGATCTCAAGCAGCGGATTATTCACCATCTCCTCGGCCTGACGCAGCGTTGACGCCGTGCCGCAGCACTGAAAACCGGCTATCTGCGCCACATACATGCGGTTCAGCTCGGCAACCATGGCATCATCGTCAACAATTAATACATTTATCACGCGCTCTTCCTTTCACTATCCCACGGGAGATGGACAAAAAATTGGGTAAACACACCGGGTTCAGATTCCACGCTCAGGGTACCGCCAAGTTCAGCCAGCTGCTGGCTGGCGAGGAAAAGCCCGACGCCGCGGTTTTCACCCTTGGTGGAGAAGCCTTTGCGAAAGATAGCGTCGATATTGCCCGGCGCAATACCCGGCCCGTCATCGCTTACTTCACCTGCCAGCCAGCCATCCTGGTAATGCAGGAATAGCCCGACTTCACCCTCCTGCTGGCCGCTCATCGCATCCAGCGCATTTTCAATCAGATTACCAAGCACGGTAACCAGCACCGTCACCTGTTTCTCATTCGGGTTATCCGGCACGTGGCTCTCATCGGCCAGCGTCAGGGTAAAACCGCACTCCTTGGCGCGGTTGATTTTACCGAGCAGAAAACCGGCCACTACCGGCGACTTGATCTGATGCTGGATCGCGCCGATATCACTCTGGTAGTTCTGGGCCGTTTGCAGCACATACTCCTGCAGCTTGTCATAGCGCTTCATATTTAACAGACCGAGGATGACATGCAACTTGTTCATGAATTCGTGCGAGGTGGTTCGCAAGGCATCGACATAATTGACCATCCCATCGAGCCGCTGCATCAACTGACTCACCTCGGTCTTATCGCGGAAAGTACAAATCGCGCCGATAATACTCTCCTGGCTGCGTACCGGTACGGTGTTGCTGAGCAGCAGGCGACCATTGCACCCCAGCTCGCGATCGAAAATAGGCGTGCCGGTCTGCAACACGCTCAGCAGATCGGCCAGCAGAGGTTGATGCGTGCCGGAGCCCTGCGCCGTACTGCTGAGTAACATCCGTCGCCCGGCATGGTTGAGCAGCGTCACGCGCCCATCGGCATCGACCGCCATCACCCCCTCTTTAAGGGACTGCAACATCGCCTGGCGCTGTTTAAACTGGGCTGAAATCTCGTACGGCTCCAGCCCGAGCAGAATGCGCTTCAACACCCGCACCACCTGCCAGACGCCAACAAAACCCACCAGTGCGCTGAATATTAAGATCCACATCGCCGCCTGGCGGCTACGGCTGACCTGCTCATCGACCTCGCTTAACGAAATGCCGACCACCACGACGCCGATCTGCTGGTGGCGCTCATCATAAACCGGGGTAAACACGCGCAGCGCCGGGGCCAGTACGCCGCGGTTAACCGCGGCATTCTCGTGGCCCTTTAACGCAGGCTGCAGATCCTCGCCAATAAAGTTCTGCCCGATCATGCTGGCATTTGGGTGCGCATAGCGAATGCCCTGCATATTAGTCACCACCGCATAGAGCAGATCGTTTCGCGCCGCCACCGCCTGCGCAAGAGGCTGAATAACATTGCTATTAGGCGGCAGTAACAGCCCGCGCCTGATTTCCGGGGCATTGGCAAGGGTACGCGCCACCGCGAACCCGGTTGCTTTCACGCCGTCGCGCGTGGCGTTGCTTATCTGCCAGAACCAGAGGGCGCAGGCCAGCAGCAGCACGGAACCCGTCACGCTGCACACCATCAGCGTCACCATGGTGCCGAACTTCATTGGCCGTTTACGCGAGGAGGCCGCCGCAGG
>Ga0209796_10001381_pt1 | contig 10288 bp, 10 predicted proteins | sample AgamicOrSfrz_FD_187167 | JGI IMG/M metagenome (GOLD analysis project Ga0209796, IMG submission 187167) | Agave microbial communities from Guanajuato, Mexico - Or.Sf.rz (SPAdes) (version 2) | ecosystem: Host-associated > Plants > Phyllosphere > Phylloplane/Leaf | place: Guanajuato, Mexico...
CGCGTGGCTGTTGGCGCGATGCAGACGGGCAAACTCTTTAAAACCGCTATAGAAAATCTGTTCAGAGCCGCTCAGATTATCGCGACGGCCCTGGCTTTCCTGATAGAGACGAGAGAGTTCAATGCCGGACCAGAACTTATCTTCGAACGCTTCCGCTTCACGCCCTGCGGCGTTGAGGATGCGGGTTCTCTGGATAATGATTGCCCAGGATGCGATTGAAAAACCAATCAAAATCAACATGATAAGTTTGACCAGAAGGCTCGCCTTCAGGAACAAATCAAGGATGTTCATGTCAGTCACTGCTTAAACTCCGCGACAATAGACTTGGGAAGCGCACGAGGCTTCATTAAGAGTGGATCAACACAGACAACCAGCACTTCAGCTTCGTTCAGCACTTTGTTCTCTGCGTTGACGATCCGCTGCGAGAACACCATAGACGTTCCACGCATTGATGTAATTTCCGTTTGGACGTCGAGCATGTCGTCGAGTCGGGCGGGTGCAAAATACTCCAGCGTAATTTTGCGCACCACGAACGCGACCTGCTCTGCCAGCAGAGCCTGTTGGCTAAAGTGATGGTGGCGCAGCATCTCGGTGCGGGCTCTTTCATAAAAAGCAACGTAGCTGGCGTGGTAAACCACACCACCGGCATCAGTATCTTCGTAATAGACACGAACCGGCCATCGAAACAGCGTTGTATTCACTTTACATCCCGGTAATGCAAAAGGTTAGAGCTTTTAAACTTCGCTACTATACGCGCGGGCAAGGTGCTTTGGAATGGGTTGTGGTAAACGGAGAGTAAAAATTTATGGGCTTTTGCAAGCCCATCGGGATAGCGGATATTTCTTATTCAAAAGAAGAAGAAAAGCAGACCTGCAAGCAGCACAACATCGGCAATCAGCGGGCAAAACAGCCCCTGCCAGTGCAGCGCGCGAGGACGAAAACCGACGCCGTGGATCACACCGGCGCAAACGGCCCACATCAACAGCAGACCATGCCAGATCTCAAGCTCACTGGTTTTCGCCGCAAAGCGCGACGGATCCCAGAAAATGCACCCTGCCAGCAGCAGCGCCATTATTAAGGAAAGGGCCCGTAACGGGCCCTTGTCCATTACCGCATAAAGCTTTGCGATAACCTTATCCATCAATGTTCTTCTTGACCGGCTTTGGTTGCTTCAACATGTTCCAGCGCCAGCGCGGTGATCACACCAAAAGCACAGGCAAGAAGCGTTCCTAAAATCCAGGCGAAATACCACATATTCAGCTCCTTACTTAGTACATAGAGTGGGTGTTGCTTTCGATCTGCTCTTTGGTAATACGACCAAACATTTTCCAGTAACACCAGGTGGTGTAGAGCAGAATGATCGGTACGAATACCGCAGCAACCCAGGTCATCAGGTTCAGCGTGCGCTGCGTCGAGGTCGCATCCCACATTGTCAGGCTGGCGTTCAGCATGGTGCTGGACGGCATGACGAACGGGAACATCGCGATACCTGCAGTCAGAATGATGCACGCCAGCGTCAGGGACGAGAAGACAAAGGCGAAGGCTGATTTATCCAGACGCGCAGTCAGGATAGTCAACAGCGGCAGCGCCACGCCCAGCGCCGGGATCGCCCACAATACCGGAGTATTGTTGAAGTTAGTCAGCCAGGCACCCGCCTGTACCGCAACTTCTTTGGTCAACGGGTTCGAGGCAGCATGGTGATTCATCGCAGAGGTGATCACATACCCGTCAATGCCGTACACCACCCAGACACCAGCCAGCGCGAAGCAGACCAGCGTAACCAGCGCAGCAATCTGTACCGTGGCGCGTGCGCGCAGGTGCAGTTCGCCAACGGTACGCATTTGCAGATAGGTCGCACCCTGAGTCAGGATCATTGCCACACTCACTACACCGGCCAGCAGACCAAACGGGTTCAGCAGCTGGAAGAAGTTACCGGTATAGAAGAGGCGCATGTCGCCATCCAGGTGGAACGGTACGCCCTGCAACAGGTTACCGAACGCTACGCCAATCACCAGCGGCGGCACGAAGCTACCGATGAAGATGCCCCAGTCCCACATGCCGCGCCAGCGCACGTCTTCAATTTTCGAACGGTAATCAAAGCCAACCGGACGGAAGAAGAGTGAGGCCAGCACGAGGATCATCGCTACATAGAAGCCGGAGAAGGCTGCCGCGTAGACCATCGGCCAGGCGGCGAACAGCGCGCCACCAGCAGTGATAAGCCATACCTGGTTGCCGTCCCAGTGCGGCGCGATGGAGTTAATCATCACGCGGCGCTCGGTGTCGCTACGCCCCAACACGCGGGTCAGCATGCCGACGCCCATGTCGAAGCCATCGGTGACGGCGAAACCGATCAGCAGAATGCCCACCAGCAGCCACCAGATAAAACGTAATACTTCATAATCGATCATTTCACGACTCCTGTCTTAGCGTGCCGGCTGAGTAGTCACGGTGGACTGCTCGTAGTGATAGCGACCTGTTTTCAGGCTGCTCGGCCCAAGGCGAGCAAATTTGAACATCAGGAACACTTCGGCCACCATAAACAGCGTATAAAGGCCGCAAATCAGAATCATTGAGAACAGCAGATCGCCGACGGTCAATGAGGAGTTGGCAACGGCAGTCGGCAGCACTTCACCAATCGCCCACGGTTGACGACCGTATTCCGCCACAAACCAGCCTGCTTCAATCGCAATCCACGGCAGCGGAATGCCATACAGCGCGGCGCGCAGCAGCCATTTCTTCTCACCGATACGGTTACGGATCACCGTCCAGAAGGAGATACCGATAATCAGCAGCATCAGCACGCCACTGGCAACCATCAGGCGGAAGGCGAAGTAGAGCGGCGCAACGCGTGGAATAGAGTCCTGGGTCGCTTTCTGGATCTGCGCTTCCGTTGCGTCGGTGACGTTCGGGGTATAGCGTTTCAGCAGCAGGCCGTAACCAAGATCTTTCTTCACATTATTGAACTGCTCACGTACCGCCGGATCCGCAGAGCCGGAGCGCAGCTGTTCAAGCAGCTGGTACGCTTTCATACCGTTACGGATACGCTCTTCGTGCTGCACCATCAGGTCTTTCAGGCCAATAACCGGCGTGTCGACAGAGCGGGTAGCGATAATGCCGAGCGCAAACGGGATCTGGATAGCGAATTTGTTCTCTTGTTTATCCTGATCCGGAATACCAAACAGGGTAAACGCTGCCGGAGCCGGTTGGGTTTCCCATTCCGCTTCGATGGCCGCCAGTTTGGTTTTCTGCACGTCACCCATTTCGTAACCGGACTCATCACCCAGCACGATAACAGAGAGGATTGCCGCCATACCGAAGCTGGCTGCGATAGCAAAGGAGCGTTTCGCAAAAGCAACGTCGCGACCGCGCAGCAGGTAGTAGGAGCTGATACCGAGAATAAAGATAGCGCCGCAGGTGTAGCCGGAAGCCACGGTGTGCACAAATTTGACCTGCGCAACCGGGTTAAGCACCAGCTCAGAGAAGCTCACCATCTCCATACGCATGGTTTCGAAGTTGAAATCAGAGGCGATGGGGTTCTGCATCCAGCCGTTGGCGACGAGGATCCAGAGTGCGGACAAGTTGGAGCCCAGAGCAACGAGCCAGGTTACCGCCATGTGCTGAACTTTGCCCAGACGATCCCAACCGAAGAAGAACAGACCCACGAATGTGGATTCGAGGAAGAAGGCCATCAGACCTTCAATGGCCAGCGGCGCACCGAAAATATCTCCAACGTAGTGAGAATAGTAAGACCAGTTAGTCCCGAACTGGAACTCCATGGTCAGACCGGTCGCCACGCCCAGCGCGAAGTTGATCCCAAACAACTTGCCCCAGAACTTGGTCATATCTTTGTAGATCTGTTTGCCGGAGAGGACGTAGACCGTTTCCATAATTGCCAGCAGGAACGCCATACCAAGCGTCAGCGGCACAAACAGAAAGTGGTACATCGCGGTCAAGGCAAACTGTAAGCGTGACAGTTCGACTATATCTAACATCATGACTCCTTGCTCATCGCATGAAGACTCCGAGAGTAAACCCCCGTTAGCGAAGGTTCACACGCATGCCCCAATACAAATTTGCTGCACTGTTTTATTCACTCTCCCAAATGTCGGGACAATGAATAAAAAAAGTTACAACCAGGTTAATAAAAAATTCGAATTGATCTCGCGAATATATTACTCCGCAAAACCCTAACAATAAAAAGCATTTATTGATTATGTTTTACGTTTTACGACGGCGATCAATTAATCCCCAACTTTGCACTTCGCGGTCAATTTGATCGGCGACAATTTAACTAGTTTTGACCGCTTTTCCAAGCTTTTAAATATTGATTTAAATCATTTATTATTGACGGTGTTAATTTTGTATTTAAGGTGTCCGGCGGGTAAAAACAGTGTTAATAATATGTTTACTGTAACGCAATTTATGGTTATCAATTGACGGATAAAGCGAAGAAAGGCAGGTTACTTTACGCGGTAAGTTAAAACAGTAAAAGTACGTGAGTCCAAAGTGAAACATCCCAACTACTCCCATATTGATTTTACAAATATTTCACTTATCCAATTAATATAATTAACACCGCTTCGTTATCATTAAAAATAACCATCATTAAAAGGCGAGGCTGATCGCTATTATTCATAACTTTTATAATTTGCTTTCGGGTCGAGGGATAATGCCGCATACGCCCTCCCCTGCCTGCCGCGCTTTTTTACTATGTATAGACACGGGCAATAAAAAAGGCCGCTCCAGGAGCGGCCAACCATGTCGAATTGCGCTGCTCCCCTGCAAGGGGGAGCGATGGTTTTTTATTTAATTACAGTTTTCAGAGCGTCGCCGATATCGGCCAGGCTGCGCACGGTTTTCACACCAGCAGCTTCCAGTGCCGCGAACTTCTCGTCCGCCGTACCTTTACCGCCTGCGATGATGGCGCCTGCGTGGCCCATACGCTTGCCTTTCGGCGCGGTAACACCGGCAATGTAGCCAACAACCGGTTTGGTGACGTGCTCTTTGATGTAGGCTGCGGCTTCTTCTTCCGCGCTACCGCCGATCTCACCGATCATGACGATCGCTTCGGTCTGCGGATCTTCCTGGAACAGTTTCAGGATGTCGATAAAGTTAGAGCCCGGGATCGGGTCGCCGCCGATGCCCACACAGGTGGACTGACCGAAACCGTAATCCGTGGTCTGTTTAACCGCTTCATAGGTCAGGGTGCCGGAGCGGGAAACGATGCCGACTTTACCCGGCTGATGGATGTGGCCCGGCATAATGCCGATTTTGCACTCGCCTGGGGTGATCACGCCCGGGCAGTTCGGCCCGATCATGCGCACGCCGGCTTCATCCAGCTTCACTTTCACCGTCAGCATATCCAGCGTCGGGATACCTTCAGTGATGGTGATAATCAGCTTAATGCCTGCGTCGATCGCTTCGAGGATAGAGTCTTTGCAGAACGGAGCCGGAACGTAGATAACCGTTGCGGTCGCGCCGGTCGCTTCTACCGCTTCACGCACGGTATTGAAGACCGGCAGGCCGAGGTGCGTGGTGCCGCCTTTGCCTGGCGTTACGCCGCCAACCATCTGCGTACCGTAGGCAATCGCCTGTTCGGAGTGGAATGTACCCTGGCTTCCGGTGAAGCCCTGGCAGATAACTTTGGTGTTCTTATCGATCAAAACAGACATTATTTCCCCTCCACTGCGGCAACAACCTGCTGTGCTGCATCCGTCAGACTTTTCGCTGCGATAATATTCAGGCCGCTGTCAGCCAGGCGCTTGGCACCCAGTTCAGCGTTGTTACCTTCCAGGCGTACCACTACCGGCACGTTCACGCCCACTTCTTCTACTGCACCGATGATGCCGTCTGCGATCAGGTCGCAGCGCACGATGCCGCCGAAGATGTTAACCAGAACGGCTTTCACGTTCTCATCGGAGAGAATGATTTTGAAAGCTTCGGTTACGCGCTCTTTGGTCGCGCCGCCGCCAACGTCAAGGAAGTTAGCCGGTTCGCCGCCGTGCAGTTTAACGATGTCCATGGTGCCCATCGCCAGGCCTGCGCCGTTAACCATGCAGCCGATGTTGCCGTCGAGAGCAACGTAGTTCAGCTCCCACTGCGCAGCCTGTGCTTCGCGCGGGTCTTCCTGAGACTGGTCGCGCATTTCGCGCAGATCCGGCTGGCGGAAGAGTGCGTTGCCGTCAGCGCCCAGTTTGCCGTCGAGGCAGATCAGGTCGCCCTGCTTAGTGATCACCAGCGGGTTGATTTCGATCAGCGCCAGGTCGCGCTCAAGGAAAATGGTCGCCAGACCCATAAAGATTTTGGTGAACTGCTGAACCTGCTTACCTTCCAGACCCAGTTTGAACGCCAGGTCACGCCCCTGATACGGCATTGGGCCGGTCAGCGGATCGATAGTGGTTTTGTGGATCAGGTGCGGGGTCTCTTCCGCCACTTTCTCAATCTCAACACCGCCTTCGGTGGAGGCCATGAACACCACGCGACGAGAGCTACGGTCAACCACCGCGCCCAGGTAGAGCTCTTTGTCGATATCAGTCGCCGCTTCAACCAGAATCTGGTTAACCGGCTGGCCGTTAGCGTCTGTTTGGTAGGTTACCAGGCGTTTACCCAGCCAGTGCTCCGCGAATGCGCGGATCTCTTCTTTGCTGTTCACCACTTTTACGCCGCCCGCTTTACCGCGGCCGCCTGCGTGAACCTGGCATTTTACGACCCACGGGCCTGCACCAATTTTCGATGCCGCTTCTTCGGCTTCACGCGGGGTAGTACAGGCGTATCCAACCGGAGTCGGCAGACCTGACCGGGCAAAAAGCTGTTTCGCCTGATACTCATGTAAGTTCATCTGTTCTATCCATCCTTCAGGTAATCATTATCAGGGTGTCTGCGGGTCGGGGTGCCCTGTTTGCCGGATCCGCCCACAGTCAGGTGATGACTTCAGGCCCGGCATCCGCCGGGCCCTGGCCGACTACACGTCCAGCAGCAGACGGGTCGGATCTTCCAGCAGCTCTTTGATGGCGACCAGATAGCCCACAGACTCACGGCCGTCGATCAGACGGTGATCGTAAGAGAGCGCCAGGTACATCATCGGCAGGATCTCAACCTTGCCATCAACCGCCATCGGGCGATCTTTGATGGCGTGCATGCCGAGGATCGCGCTCTGCGGCGGGTTGATGATCGGGGTGGACATCAGCGAGCCGAAGACGCCGCCGTTGGTAATGGTGAAGTTACCGCCGGTCAGATCTTCCACGGTCAGCTTGCCGTCGCGCCCTTTCAGCGCCAGCTCTTTAATTTTCTTCTCGATATCTGCCATGCCGAGGGTGTCGACATCGCGCAGCACCGGGGTCACCAGGCCACGCGGCGTGGAAACAGCCATACTGACATCGAAATAGTTGTGGTAAACCACATCATCGCCATCGATAGAAGCGTTCACTTCCGGGTAGCGTTTCAGCGCTTCAACCACCGCTTTCACGTAGAAGGACATAAAGCCCAGACGGATGCCGTGACGCTTCTCGAACGCGTCGCCGTACTGCTTACGCAGATCCATAATCGGCTTCATGTTGACTTCGTTGAAGGTCGTCAGCATGGCGGTGGAGTTTTTCGCTTCCAGCAGACGCTCGGCTACGCGTTTGCGCAGACGGGTCATCGGAACGCGTTTTTCGGTGCGGCCAGCCGGGGCCGGAGCCGGGGTGCTGGCAGCAGCCGGAGCTGCCGCTGGTGCAGCGCTCTGCGCCGGGCCTTTCGCCAGATGCTTCTCAACATCTTCACGGGTCAGACGACCACCAACACCGGTACCTTTGATGTCGCTGGCTTCCAGGTTGTGCTCGGCCAGCAGGCGACGGATCGCCGGGCTCAGGGCATCATTGTTCTGCTCTTCCAGCGAGGCCTGCTGACGCTGCGCCGGTGTAGACTCTTTCTCTTCAGATTTAGCACTGCTCTCTTTGCCTGCGCTGTTGCCCTCTTTCAGACGGCCCAGAATCTGGCGGGAGGTAACGGTTGTGCCTTCCTCTTCCAGCACGGCATCAAGGATGCCGTCCGCTGACGCCGGCACTTCCAGTACCACTTTGTCAGTTTCGATTTCTACCAGCACTTCATCACGTTTAACGCTATCGCCTGGTTTTTTGTGCCAGGTTGCAACGGTCGCGTCAGCAACGGACTCAGGCAGATCGGGAACAAGAATATCTACGCTACTCATTATTTATCCTTTAATTAATTGACGTTCAGCGCGTCATTTACCAGATCTTGTTGCTGTTTCTGGTGAACGGAGAGGTATCCCACCGCCGGAGAGGCGGAGGCCGGGCGACCTGCGTAACGCAGACCAGCCCCAAACGGAATCACATCACGGAAGTGATGCTGGCTGCAGTACCATGCGCCCTGGTTCAGCGGCTCTTCCTGGCACCAGACAAAATCATGCACATGCGCGTACGGCTTCAGCGCTTCCTGCACCGCCTGGTGCGGGAACGGATAGAGCTGCTCGATGCGGACAATCGCGACATCTTTCTGGTCGTTCTTACGACGCTGTTCCAGCAAATCGTAATAAACCTTACCCGAACAGAGGATAACGCGTTTCACGCCCTGCGGATCGAGATCGTCCACTTCGCCAATCGCCGGCATAAAGGTGCCGTTCGCCAGCTCATCAAGCGTTGAAACAGCCTGCGGATGACGCAGCAGGGATTTCGGTGACATCACAATCAGCGGACGGCGCATACCGCGCAGCGCCTGACGACGCAGCATGTGGTAAACCTGCGCCGGGGTCGACGGCACGCAAACCTGCATATTCTGCTCGGCGCAGAGTTGCAGATAGCGCTCCAGACGCGCGGAGGAGTGCTCCGGGCCCTGCCCTTCATAGCCGTGCGGCAGCAGCATGACCAGGCCACACATACGGCCCCACTTCTGCTCGCCGGAGCTGATGAACTGGTCGATAACCACCTGCGCACCGTTGGCAAAGTCGCCGAACTGCGCTTCCCAGATAGTGAGCGTGCGCGGCTCAGCGGTGGCGTAGCCATACTCAAACGCCAGCACCGCTTCTTCCGACAGCACGGAGTCCCAGACGCGGAACGCGCCCTGGCTGTTATGCACGTGTGCCAGCGGGGTGTAAGTCGAACCGTTAGTCTGGTTATGCACCACAGCATGACGATGGAAGAAGGTGCCGCGCCCGGAGTCTTCACCGGAGAGACGCACCGGAATGCCCTCATCTACCAGCGTGGCGTAAGCCAGCGTCTCCGCGCCGCCCCAGTCGAACAGCTTCTCGCCGTTCGCCATCAGCTGACGGTCAGCGTAGATTTTCGCTACGCGGGACTGCATCTCAATCGCGTCCGGTACGGTACTGATGCGCTTCGCCAGCTCTTGCAGGCGCTTCATCTCCACCTTGTTCGGGTAGCTCTCATCCCACTCGTGGTTGAGGTACGGCGACCAGGTAAAGGAGTGCATATTCATCGGACGCCATTCAGCGACCACGCACTCACCGGCGTCGAGCGCATCGCGGTAGACGTTAGCCATTTCGGTGGCGTCTTCCGCGGCGATGGTGGTTTCCTGCTCCAGACGGCTGGCGTAAATCTGACGCGGCGTCGGGTGCTTTTTGATTTTCTGGTACATCAGCGGCTGGGTTGCGCTCGGCTCATCGGCTTCGTTATGGCCGTGACGGCGGTAGCACACCAGGTCGATAAAGACATCGCGTTTAAAGGTATTACGGAAATCAAGCGCCAGGCGGGTCACAAAAGCTACGGCTTCCGGATCGTCCGCGTTAACGTGGAAAATCGGTGCCTGCACCATTTTACCGATATCGGTACAGTACGGCGTTGAGCGCGCATCCAGCGGGTTCGAAGTGGTGAAGCCCACCTGGTTGTTGATAACGATACGCACGGTGCCGCCCACTTCATAGCCGCGGGCTTTGGACATGTTGAGGGTTTCCTGCACCACGCCCTGGCCTGCAACCGCCGCGTCACCGTGAATGGTGATCGGCAACACTTTGTTGCTGCTCGGCTCGTCGAGGCGATCGAGACGCGCACGCACGGAACCGATAACTACCGGGCTTACGATCTCGAGGTGCGACGGGTTAAACGCCAGCGCCAGGTGAACCAGGCCGCCTTCGGTTTCAACGTCGGACGAGAAGCCCATATGGTATTTCACGTCGCCGGTGCCGAGATGCTCTTTATGTTTACCGGCAAATTCGTCGAACAGGTCCTGCGGCTTTTTGCCCAGCACGTTAACCAGCACGTTCAGACGACCGCGGTGCGCCATGCCCAGCACCACTTCGCGGGTGCCGCTTTTACCGGCGTGGCGGATCATCTCTTTC
>Ga0209796_10001382_pt1 | contig 10288 bp, 9 predicted proteins | sample AgamicOrSfrz_FD_187167 | JGI IMG/M metagenome (GOLD analysis project Ga0209796, IMG submission 187167) | Agave microbial communities from Guanajuato, Mexico - Or.Sf.rz (SPAdes) (version 2) | ecosystem: Host-associated > Plants > Phyllosphere > Phylloplane/Leaf | place: Guanajuato, Mexico...
CACAATACCATTGGTTACAACGATTCCTGTAAGCATCAGTACGCCGATTAATGCAGCCAGGTTCCATTCGCCTCCAAAAATCACAAGAGCTATAACAACACCACTTAATGCAAGTGGAATACTTAGCAAGACAGATAACGGTGCTCTCCAGCCTTTAAATAGTGTAGATGTAATTAATAAAACGAATAAGATAGAAAAGGCAACGGCAACTGACATATCAAAAATCATGCTTTTGACTTGTTCTGTTATGCCTCCCATCGAATAGGTTACACCATTTGAAAGGTTCATACCTTGAAGTTTCTGATCAACTTTTTTAGATACTTTGCTGATATCGTTGGATGTAATTTGAGCTGTTACTAGAGAAAACGGTTGACCATTTCGTTCACTAATAGTAGAAGACGTTGGGTCTTTTGCAATCGATGCTAGCTCATTAAGTTTAATGGTTTTTCCACCCTTACCAGAGAATGTTTCATTACCAAGGGACTTCATTACATCTTCTGGAGTTGTATTCATTTGAACATTAAGCTGATCAGAAGATGTTTGATCTGCATATACATCAACTGGAAGACTCATATGGTCTACCACGAACGTTGCATCTTTTGTTTGTGACATATATCTATTAATCACAGTCATTATGTCAGAAAGCTGAACTCCTTTTTGAGTGATAGCTTGCTGGTTAAACATAATTTTGTATTTTGGTTGGCCATTTGTTAAGTCGATTTTTCCATCCACACTTAATCCATCTATTGTGGATAATTTTTTTCGTGCTTTTTCAGCCGTTTTATCTAAGGTAGCCTGGTCGGAACCGGCAAACATGATCTTCATTTGCGAATCATCACCGGAAATATTTTGACTCGTTACGGTATAGGCCACATTTTTCGAAAGTTTTGGAAGAGTGGAAGCTAACTGCGCAATCACTGTATCTGCTTCTTTCTCATTCTGTAATACTACTGAAAGATTGGCTACATTTGGTTTCTGTAAGAAACCACCGCCTTGATCGAACACGTCATCACTTTGTGGCGTACTGGTTGCACCAAACGTTGATGAATAAGACTCTACTTTTGTATTCTCTTTTAAATTCTTTTCCACCTTTTGAACCTCAGCATCTACTTGTTGTAAAGTACTTCCTTGAGGCAATTCTACTTTAATTGCAACCTGACCCGTTTTAGCACTCGGCAAGAATGAAACAGGAAGGAAAGCTGAATAAGAGGCTCCAAAAATAAATAGTAAAGCCGAAATGAGCACCACAAGTTTCTTATGCTTTAGTGCCGATAGTAGAACAGGTTTCATCATAGGCTCAAGAGAAACAGCCTTCTGCTTAGATGGTGCTCCTTTCCATCCCATAAAAGTAAGCGTAGGAATGACCAGCATAGCAACAAAAAATGAAATAATTAATGCAATGACAACAGACCACGCAAACCCACTGTAAGAGGCACTTACAATTCCTCCTACAAAAGCTATGGGAATATACACAGCTATAGTTGTAAGTGTTGAGCCAAGAATAGCCGGAATCATTTCATGAACGGAAGCACTTAAAAGTGGCAGTAGTGCTTTGTTTTGAGACTTTTCTCTTCTACGATACATATTATCAAGGATAACAATCGAATCATCTACAATACGTCCCATGGCAACAATTAGTCCTGAAACGGTTAAGATGTTAATTGTAATGCCCATTGTTTTTAAAATAGCAGCTGTTGCTAACAATGAAATCGGCAACGAAATAGCTATAAGCAACGTAGATCGCACATTTCGGAAAAAGAAAAATACGCAAACCATGGAGAATAAACAACCAAGTAAGCCTTCTCGAATTAAACCATTTAACGAATCGTTTAATTCTTTTTCACGATCCAATTGCGGTGTTAATGAAACAGATCCATCTTTAACAAGCTGCAGTCCATGTACTCGTTCTTTTACATGTTGGGCTACGTCTGTAATATTGGCAGAAGGCGTTTTAATGACATTTAATTGAACACTTGGTTTACCATCTATTCTGGCAACTGTTTTCACATCATTTAACGCATGTGAAATGCTTCCCACTGCTGAAAGAGGGATGGAATTACCGTCCGCATTTTTAATTTTAATGTTTTTCATTTGCTGTTCATCGAGTTTCCATCCCTCAAAGGTAACGGGGATCGATAGCTGATTTTGGAGTACAATACCTTTAGGTAATGATGGAACGGATAAAGATAGTGCTTTATTTAAGTCATCCATCGTTAGATTATTTTTCGATAAATCCTTCATTCTTACTGTTAAAACATATCCATCTTTTGCTCCACCAAATGTGGAGACATCAGATACTCCAGGAACGGTTTTTAATTGCTGAACGATATCTTGTTGAACAGTTGATTTCAATTGGTTTTCATCCAACTTATCACTCGTTAAGTTGTACGTAAGTATAGGAAAAGAACTGGTTGTAACCCTTGTAACAAGAGGCGTCGATGTAATAGTTGGTGGTATATCGGCGTTAGCCAAAGCTTTATTTACGTCGCTTTCTGCTTGTTTCATGTCTGTATTCATTGGAAAATAGAGACTCATAAATAAGCCACCATCGTATGAGCTCGTTTCAATATCTTGTAACCCATCTGTCGTTCTTGCAGCACTTTCCAATTTGTCTGTAACCAATTGTTTTACCTGTTCAGCTTGATACATAGGTAGACGCATGCTTACAGTAAGTGTTGTATTATTGATGCCAGGGAGATAATCTCTTTGCATTTGAAAAGCTGAAATACCCCCCCAAGCTAAAATAATAACGACACATACGATCATTAAGATAGCTCTTTGCATGGTTCCTTCTAAGAGTTTTTTGAGCATATATTTACTCCTCCTGCTTTAGTATCCTTGTACTGGGAAATCTTCTGAATTCTGTCTTATCTGATTTTTCTGCTCACTTGCTCAATCATGTGAATACTCTACAAGGCTAAATGCAAACTTATAAAGATCCTAGATCGTACTAATCTCCTCAACCGATTCATACATATCCATATTTTTACCTTCTGTTACATAGATTTTTTATCAACTCCTTAAACTATTGATTAGAAAAACGAATAGTAATAGTCTCATGAAGCGTTTTCAAATAGGACGTTTTAAGTTTAAGGCTTGTTATTAAAAAATCATTAAAGATAACATTAAAAATTGATGAAAATGGCAGGTTTTTTGATAAATAATGCTACATTTAATGCAAAGAAGAAATTAGTCTTCTAAATTGCTCTTATTTTCAATTGAATTCAAGCATTAAAACAACAAATATAAAACAGCTTTCATCCAACTTTCCAAGTGAGCAGTCATTAATGGCGTTTGTTATTTATGAATTTGCTGTATTTATGCTGGTTCGACATTCTAAAAAGTTATGGATTCCTACATTAGCACCAATAGCAGCCATTCTTACTTTATTACTTATTGCAATCAGCCGTTTATTTCTCGGCTTACACTACCCAAGTGATATAGCAGCTGGGTATGTATTTGGTGGAGTATGGCTAAGATTGAATGTCTTATGTCTTGAAATTTTTCGACTAATGAAAGGTATTAGCGTATAACCGATTATAAATTAGAATATAAAGATCTCATTTTATTAGATATAAGAGGAGAATATAAATGAAAAAAAGTATTTTAATTGTTGAAGATGAAGTAATGATTGCACGAGCACTTCAAATTGAACTTGAGCATGAAGGATACCAAGTACTTGTTGTGCACGAAGGGAAAACCGGCCTTGAAACTGCCTTAAATAGTAGCATTGATTTGATTTTATTAGACGTTATGCTTCCAGGTCTAAATGGAATTGAAGTTCTTCGAAGAATTAGAAAAAAAGACATCTACTTGCCCATTATTCTTTTGACAGCTCGTGACACCACATTAGATAAAGTGATGGGGCTAGATCATGGGGCGAATGATTATATCACCAAGCCATTTGAAATAGAGGAAGTATTAGCTAGGGTACGCAATAGTCTTCGTCATAGAGCTATCGTTCAGGATGTTAGTGAAAAAAAAGATGTTCACTTATCAATAGAAGATTTATCTGTGAATTTAGAAACTAGAGATGTAATTAGAAAAAACAAGCAGATTATATTAACACCAAAAGAATATGATTTGCTTGTACATTTATTAAAAAATAAAAATATTGTACTAAGCAGGGACAATATTCTCTTGACCGTCTGGGGCTATGATTATGAGGGGGAAACTAATGTGGTGGATGTGTTCATCGGGCATTTAAGAAAGAAACTAGAAGAAGATACTACATCCTCTTTAATCCAAACCATCCGAGGAGTAGGATATGTGATAAGAAAGGATCAACATGAAAATCACCACCAAAGTTAACCTGTTCATTACCGTTTCTCTGTTACTTAGCTTACTTATTGTAAATGCTATTGTATTTTTCTTATTTATGAAAACGACTGTTAATATGGAAGCACATTTGGTTTCGAAAAACGCTAATGCAATGTTGAAGAAATATCCTATTTCCGAATCCTTAACATTAGACAAAAATCTTTTAAACTCTTACATGTCTACTCACTCTTTTATTCGAATCGTTGGGCCGGACTCTAAGGTTATTGATCAGGTCAGTAACGATAAAACTCTCGCCAAGAAAATCTCTCCCACCTTTTCGTCAGAAAAAGACTTTGAACTTAGACCTTTTCAAGAGCATCAAAATTTGGTAGTTCATGTACCGATTTATCAAAATCAAAAAGTGGTAGGGACGTTAGAAATAAGTGAACGATTATCTGGACTAGAAAGTCGCAAAGACATTATCTTATCCATAATGGGGACCGTTACGGCTATCTCTGTTCTTATCTCTTTTCTAGCTGGTAGATGGTTATCAGCCATTATTATGAAGCCTATTGTATCCATGATTTCCACAATGGAGGATATTGAACAAAGTGGGACCTTGAAAAGAATTAGCATGGAAACTGAAACAAAAGATGAAGTGTACAAAATGGCAGCTACATTTAACCGCATGATTGGCAAACTTGAGGAAAACTCAAATAAGCAAAGACAATTTATATCGGATGCTTCCCATGAGTTAAAAACACCTTTAACTATTATTAGCAGCTTTATTACGATTCTTAGAAGACATGGAACACAAGATGAAAAAATAGCCAAAGAAGCAACTGAGGCTATTTATTTAGAAACAAACAGAATGAAAAATTTAACTAAAACATTGTTAAGTCTGGCTGAATTAGAGGACTTCGAAAATATTGAAATGCAACCACTGGATCTTGTTTCTCTCTGTACAACCCTTGTCAATCAATTTAGACAGGTGTATGACCGGCCTATTATTCTGCATAAGAATTCCGAGTCAGTTTTCATCGAGGGAGATGAATTGAAGTTAAAACAAGTGATTATTATCTTTTTAGATAATGCCATCAAGTATAGTACCGATGTAATTGAGGTCTTTTTAGAAAACAATCAACATAAGGGAATTATTCGAATAAAAGATTACGGAATCGGCATACCAGAAGAGGATCAACCTCATGTTTTTGAACGATTTTATCGAGTAGACAAAGCTCGCAAACGGGATTCAGGAGGAAGTGGTCTGGGATTAGCCATTGCTAAAAATATTGTTAGCCTTCATAAAGGAGAAATTAACATACAAAGCAAAGAACATGTGGGAACGGAAATTAAGGTCGTTTTTTCACTTAAGAACTAAAAAGGCCTCTAGAATTAAAAAATTAGTTCTAGAGGCTTTCGTTTTTCATGTACTCTTCCGATAAAATCCATGATGTGAACTAGCTCTTTATACGTTAGACTTCTTAATTGAAATTATTTAGCCTAAACAGAAAATGAACAAAATATAACACATGTAAAATGCTTACAAAAAAGCATATCAGTATTTTACTTGAGGCACTAAAAATTCACGTATACAAAAAGCTCTCTAATAGATGAGGATTAGAGAGCTTTTTAATGCTGGTAACAAGTTGCTATTTACGTATTCAATTTTATAGGATCTTTTACTCTCAATATTTACCCTTATAATCGCAAATCAAACATGAAATATGATTATTTTTACTTTTATAAAATTTATATTCTAGCTTGGTTAAGTAACTTATTTATTTCCGTATCGTTTCAATTTAGAAGTTTTTGTTACAGGTTGTATAAAACGGAAATGTTACTATCTTGTTATGGTATGATTAGCCTACTAAATAGAAAGGGTGATGTAGACAATGACCCTCATTGAAATTAATGATATGATTGGATACTTAGTAAATTACCAAGATAGTGACATTACACATACCCTCGCCAACAAGTTTGAAATAAGTTATTCAAAAGAATTAAGCCGTTTTCAAATATCTGATATTGAAACAGGGATTGTTCATCGTTATGAAGAAATTGAAAAGGCTGCTTTAGCTTTATTTAGTATGCTACATACTAACACTACAGATATTTAGAACTCATTAAATAATTCCAATGCGAAAAAGCCCATTTATCAAGCAATATGAGCCTTTTCCATATATAACTCTATGTTTCTAAATAGAGGTATCTTTACTATTTAGCACCTTTCTTAAAAGCAAGATGTCCTCTTTAATTGCATACTTAACATGTGTATGCGTACATCGATTATACTCTTCTAAGAGTCGATAAAACTCCCTTCTTAATAGAAAATCTTTTTGATTAGTCAAAGTAGTATACTCCTTATTTATTAACTTTCTTTACCCATACTTATTAAACTAATTATTCCCTTTTATTTCTTTCAAAAACAAGTAGATGTGTTAACACCCCTGCCTTTTATAAAGTACTTACGTAACGGTTTATGTAAGGACACCCTATAATAGATAGCTTTACTTATATACCCATATAAAATAAGCCAAGGCAGAAAGTGCCTTGACCTTATGATTTATTTTTATTGTAAAGATATCTGAGTATCGGAATCTAATGCTTGCGAAAGGTTTGATTTAATTCTTATATTAGTAAATGAAAGCCCAAGTTGAATGGCCGTTTGAGCAATTTTCGGTCGAATTCCTGATAAGGTAGACTTTACGCCAAGTAAATTAAGAGCATCAATTAATTGGAATATTTGATGAGCAACCATTATGACTCCTGTTAAATCAAAAAGAAGAGAACCACTGCTTCTGTAGTAGTCCTCTTCTTTTTATAGCTAATGTTTATTATAATTCGGCTCATTTAGTTCCTTTAGTATGTGATGTTACAGGCTCGCCTTGTTCTTTAATATTCACTTCTTCTTTCCTTAGAGTCTCCGATACTTTTTCATTTTCTTCTTTACGTCGTTTGCCCACCACTACTTCTTCTGTTACTACAGGCTCTTTTGATACGGTCACTTTTTCTTCTTCAAGGGGGATACGAACAGACTCTTCATCTTCAATAATCTGTGTATTGGCTCTTTTATCGGATACAGGACGACGTTCCACATATACTTCATCATGCTCTACAGGAATATTGACCGTTTCTTCTTTATGAAGAACCTCCTTATCGACTTGAACTTCTCCTGTTTGGACTCTTTCCTTATCTACATGTAATTGTTCTTCTTTTAACTCAATATGTTCTTCTGCATTCTTTGGAACGTCGTGTTCATGTTCACGATGTTCCCCATATAATGATTTATCATAAACAGAGTCACCTTTGGCAAAAGGAGAATCCCCTCTCTTTTCTAGGAAAGGATTTGTTTTGGTTTCTCGATTAGTATTTGCTAACAATAATACTTTTCCTTTCTGTAAATCATCTGCATAAGCACCGGCTTCTGTGTGTGGAACACCTAGGTTAATTAAGCGCTGTTCTACTTTAGCTTTATCTTTATGAGGATCTTGATGGTGATCTGGTGAAAATACATGTTTAATTTTATCCATAATTGATTCATCTCGATGACCTGTCTCCGTCGTTTCAATTCTCTTTACGTCAATCCCTTCTTTGTTTTCTACTTCTAGATAATCCTCATCGTCTATATCGTTAGTAGTTACGAGAGAAAGGTCTTTCTCTTGAAATCCTTGAGTCTTTAAGTTTTGAATAGCTGTGATCACAGCCTCCTCATTTTCGTAAGTACCTATCACATTTTTTGTCATTAGTAACTCCTCCTTCTATTATAAAAAGCTATTTAGAAAATTAATTTCATCTGTGTTACTTTTAATACCCACATGTCTTTTTATAAAACTTTTTTAAAAATAATAAAAAATCTCTAAATTTGAATTAGAATACGATCATGAGATAATCTACAAGTTAAATTGAACGATGTGCCTTTAAAATGTAATGGATAACCTTCAAACTTGTAACTGATAGCTAAAAATATAGGTTTATTAAGCTATTCCATAGGGAAAATGGTTTCAAAGTTTAAATGAAAATAGAGAGGAGCAGGTGGAATGCGACAAAAAGCACTTATTTCTGGTCTTGCTATTTCAACAGTAAGCGTAGGGATTACAACTTATTTATTGAAGGATAAATCAAACTTAGATAAGGTAAAAGGGTTTGTTCGAAGTGTAAAAAAGCTATTCCATATAAGTCATCGACTCAAAAATTGACTTCGTTCCCTATACACAAAGCTGGTCATCCAGATCCTATGGACACTGAAGATAATAAAATGGTCTCAGAAGGATCTATGTTCCCTGTGCAATATTATATAAAAAGAAACAGTGAATTATCAATTCATAGTAAATACAAGATAAAAATAGCTTATCATACAGAATACTTTATTGATTTGTATGTATAAGAGATTGCTAGTTGGACGATAATGAAAATAGGAACTCGCATAAAGGGGGTCAAATTATTGAGCGAATATAAACAGGTTTTTTCTACATTTATTAATGATGAACGATTTGACTTACATTCATACCTTACTTATCTATTTATCAATGAATGTCAGAATGATGTAGTAAATCAGTTAGAACAGGAACATATAAATCAATAAATTGATAAATATGAAAAACTGAAAGGATAACTAATAATGAATGGAAAATTGTGTAGGTGACTTTATCTTTCTGAACAGAAGGAATAGGTCGCCTATTGGTGTTTCTTCTAAATATTCACTTTCACTGAGAAAGAATACAATTACCACTTCTTATAATCTACCAGTCTGTTTTGCAATGGACTTTTTGTCAAAAAAGAAATACGCTCAATTCATCATTTGTAAAAATTCGCAACTGGATATTTCTTTCCTTTTTACTTGTCTACATGATTCAGTTACATAATATGACTTCCCCGACTTAACTAAATTTGTATATTATATACGTCTTCATTTAGTGTAATGTATGAATTAAAATAAACATTCCAACAAACAAGTTGTAACAGCTAAATCTAAAATGGGAGATATAATAAAGTAAAGAGTCTATGTATATAGGAGGCATATTGATGATACAACAAAACAAAAGACCGAACTTTAAGGTTGCACACGTTCTCCGGCTTATCTTAAATACAGCATTGATTTTACTAGCTGTTACTTTATCCGTTTTGCTTGGTAAGGAAATTTTCCATTTCATTCATTTCTCAATTTTTAATCGAGGAATTGAGACTCACTACAAAATTCTTGAAAGTATCTTAGTTTTCTTTTTGTACTTTGAATTCATTGCAATGATCGTAAAATATTTTCAGGAGAATTATCACTTTCCTCTACGCTACTTTCTTTATATTGGCATTACTGCATTGATACGTCTGGTTATTGTGGAGCATGATAACCCAGTTAATACACTTTTGCACACTTGCGCTATTCTTGTGTTAACTATCAGTTACGCCATTATAAAGTTTTCATCAAAACAAAAAGAGAAACTATAATTACGTCTTTTTAAAAATAGGATACCTTTTTGTTGTGCATTTTTGTGGAGAATACCAGTACGGAGGCTATCAAGGGGATCTATACGTTATACATTTATATACATAAGTCACCTCCGAAAATTCACATTATGGTAACTAAAAATAAAGACTCTATACAGTCGGCAAATGGAAAAAGACTGTCTCTTTTCACTAGGAAGAGGCAGTCACTTTCTGTACAGTGATTGAAATGTTGTGTTGACGCTTTGTTAGACCTCAAATAGTTTGTTCAAAATATCAAAATTTATTTATTCACATAAAAGAAAAAAACGAATTATATTAAATATCAATTTTAATTAGAATCTCTCTTTACAAACGTCATATTCAGGCGTATAGTACCTAACATACATATATGATCTTGCTATTTTCATACCTTTTATCGCTTAATCCACTAAGGAGTGGGAGACCCATTTTTGTGTGCACTTGCACTTGGGGTGAATCCTTCTAAAAGAAGGTAGGGCTACTCTAAAGGCCCGAACCCGACAGCTAACCCCATCAGCGTTTGGAGAGAAGGTTTGCTTTTATTTGTCCTTGAAAGAACACTAAG
>Ga0209796_10001385_pt1 | contig 10281 bp, 8 predicted proteins | sample AgamicOrSfrz_FD_187167 | JGI IMG/M metagenome (GOLD analysis project Ga0209796, IMG submission 187167) | Agave microbial communities from Guanajuato, Mexico - Or.Sf.rz (SPAdes) (version 2) | ecosystem: Host-associated > Plants > Phyllosphere > Phylloplane/Leaf | place: Guanajuato, Mexico...
AGCGTTCTGAATGCCTCGGGGAAGCCGATCGTGGTGAGGCCGATCGGCCTCGTCAGTCGCCGCGACAAGTCACCGGACCCGGACAGCTGGACCAACCATGTCGGGCCGATCGGCGTGTTCGACGGCAAGGCCGATTACAACGTCAACTGGAAGAACCTCGACAAGGACGGCAGCGCGACCTTCGGGAACGTCGCCGGCTGGCTCGGCTTCACCGACAAATATTGGCTGACCGCGCTGGTGCCGAACGGGGCCATGAACGGCGACTTCCGTCGTTCCCCCAGCGGCGGATACCAGGCGGACTATGCGCTCGCGCCGACGACGGTGGCGCCGGGGCAGACCGTGACGACGCAGGCGCGCCTGTTCGCCGGCGCGAAGCAGAAGGCGTGGCTCGACCGCTACGAGGAAGCAGGCATTCCCAAGCTTTCGAAGTCGATCGACTGGGGCTGGTTCGAATTCTTCATGCGGCCGATCTTCGACCTGCTGATGATCCTGTTCCATACCTTCGGCAACTTCGGCGCGGCGATCATCGCCCTCACCTTCATCGTCCGCGCGATCATGTTCCCGGTGGCGCAGAAGCAGTTCAAGTCGATGGCCGCGATGCGCAAATTGCAGCCGAAGATGAAGGCGCTGCAGGAGCGCTTCAAGGACGATAAGCAGCGCCAGCAGCAGGAAATCCTGAAGCTTTACCAGGAAGAAAAGGTGAATCCGGCGGCGGGCTGCCTTCCGATCCTGCTCCAGATCCCGGTCTTCTACGCGCTCTACAAGGTGCTGCTGGTGAGCGTCGAAATGCGCCACCAGCCCTTCATCCTGTGGATCCGCGACCTTTCCGCGCCCGATCCGCTGACGCCCGTGAACCTGTTCGGACTGCTCCACTTCACGCCGCCCCACATGCTCGCGATCGGCGTGCTCCCGATCCTGGTCGGCGCAACCCAGTGGCTGTCGATGAAGCTGAACCCCCAGCCCATGGACCCGGCGCAGGCGCAGATCTTCGCGATCATGCCGTGGGTGCTCGTCTTCGTGATGGCGCCGTTTGCGGCCGGGCTGCAGCTTTACTGGATGACCAACAACCTGCTGACGATCGCCCAGCAATGGTGGCTGTACCGCAAATATGGGCTCCATTTCAGCGACACCCATCCGGTCCACACATGAGCGAGGCGCTCGACGAGGTCCTGGCCGAGCGCGCCCGCAAGCTGTTTGCCGGGCCGATCGAGTTCCTGAAGTCCGCGCCGGAGCTCAAATTCCTTCCCGATCCGACCGCGCCGGAGATTGCCTTCGCCGGCCGCTCCAACGTCGGGAAAAGCTCGCTTCTCAATGCACTCACCAACCGCAACAAGCTTGCGCGCACGTCGAACACGCCCGGGCGCACCCAGGAGCTCAATTTCTTCGATGTCGGGGAGCCGCTTCAGCTGAGGCTGGTCGACATGCCCGGCTATGGCTTCGCCGAGGCGCCGAAGGACATGGTCAAGCGCTGGCGGTTCCTGGTGAACGACTATCTTCGCGGCCGGGCGGTGCTCAAGCGGGCGCTGGTGCTCATCGATTCACGCCACGGCCTCAAGGACGTCGACCGGGACGTCATGCGCATGCTCGACGATGCGGCGGTCAGCTATCACCTCGTCCTCACGAAAGGTGACAAGGTGAAGCCGTCGGCCCTCGGGGGAATTTACGAGGGGGTAGCGGCCGAAGCCGCGAAGCATCCTGCCGCGCATCCCCGCATCTTCACCACGTCGAGCGAAACCGGTAGCGGCATCGCCGAGTTGCGCACTGCAATCCTCGAAGCGGCAATTTCCTAAAGGGAGCACGCCTTGCTCAAGCTGGTGATCGGCAATCGCGCTTACTCGAGCTGGTCCTTCCGCGGCTGGCTTGCCTGCATGCAATCGGAAGAACCGTTCGAAGAGCTGGTCGTGCCGATGTTCGATGCCGACTGGGAAAAGCGCCGTGAAGGCGACGAGTTCGCGCCGTCGCTCGGCAAGGTGCCGATCCTGTGGGACGGCGAATGCGTCGTGTGGGACAGCCTCGCCATCATCGAATTCCTCGCCGACCGCGTCGGCCGCGACCGATATTGGCCGGAGGACGCCGGAGCGCGCGGCATGGCTCGGTCGATGGCGGCCGAAATGCACTCGGGCTTCGCCAACCTTCGGCGCGAGCTGCCGATGAACGTCCGCAAGAGCTTCCCGCCCAAGAAGCTCACCGAGCCCGTGAAGGAGGAGATCGACCGCATCCTTCAGCTTTGGGCGCAGGCGCGGGCGCGCTTCGGCGGCACCGGCGACTTCCTGTTCGGCGACTGGTGTGCTGCGGACATGATGTATGCGCCGGTCGTGACCCGGCTGATCACCTATGGAGTCGGCGTGCCCAGCTTTGCCGGGGCCTACATGAAGGCGGTGCTGTCGCACCCGCATGTCGCCGAATGGATCGACAAGGCTCAGGACGAGCCCTGGGTGATCGAGCAGTACGAAGCGGCCTAGCCGCCCGGCTTGTAGTCCCCGTACGGCGTTCCGTCCTTGTGAACGAAGCCGCCGTCGGCCGTCCATTTCATGTCGATGTCCGGATAATCGCCGCCGATCTCCTTGCCGGCGCTGACACAGACGAAGCTGCACGGCTCGCTTGAGCGGTTGATCAAGTGATGGCCGTTGCGGACGCCCTTGGCCCAGGCGACGATGTCGCCCGGCCGTAGCTCTGTCTCGCCGCCATCTTCGACAAGCGTCGCTGTGCCGCTGAGCATGACCAGCAATTCGTCCTCGCCCTCATGCCAATGGCGTTGGCTGGACCATGCGCCGGGATCGAGGACCACGTGCCGCGCGCCAAGCTCCCGAAGTCCCGCGGCCTCGCCGATCTTCCGTTGCCAGCGTCCCGCAACGGGCTCGTTGAAGGGAGGCGGATAGCCGGTGCGATTGGTCGCCTCGAGCGCGTCAAGATCGATCCTGGGCATGCGACCGCCCTTACCGCGGGCCGGAGCCGCTTAGAAGGTCCCCTTGACCGAGAAATTGAACAGCGGCCCGACCAGCTGATTGCGGCGCTCATAGAAAGCGATCGGTGCGCGGTCGCGGAACCCTGTGTAGACATCGCGCGAGACGAGGTGGCGGCCGTTGAAGATGTTGTCGACCGACAGCTTCACCGTCATTCCCATGACGTTCTTGTGCTCGACCGAGAAGCCCGCGATCCACGGCAAGTCGAGGCTGCGGAAGACCTCCGTCAGATAATAATATTTTTCATAGTGGTTGTGCTGGACATAGGCGCCCCATGCGAGCGGCGTGCCGGGAATGTCGTGACGCACCTCGACCGTGCCCCAGCGGTCGCGAACGCCGCTGATTCCGCGCTTCTCGCCGGTCAGCGGGTCGCGGACCGAGGTCCATTCGCGCCCGAAGCTGACGTCGACCTTGGCGCCGGTCCAGCCGATCGGATCAAAATTGATCGTGCTGACGCTTTCAAAGCCGATGCGGTCGGCACGCGGGAGGTTGCCGATGCCCTGCCCGTCTTCGCCAATCGGAATCACGTCGATGATATCCTGGACCCGGTAATAGTGGAGATTGAGCCGGGTCTTGCCCCAGCGACCGAGGTCGTGCGCGAACTCCGTCTCCGCTTCCCAGCTCTGCGGCGGGACGAGGTTCGGATTGCCGGTGTCCTCGCGGTCGGAGCCGAGCTGCTGCTGGGAAATGAAATCGTAAAAGTCGATCTGGCCGACACGACGGCGAAGCTTGAGGCTGACGTCCCAGGTCTTGCTCGGGTGCCAGCCGAAGTTGAGCTCACCCTTCGGCCGGAAGAACTTGCGGGCGGGCTCCTCATCGCCGACGAGGTCGAGCCACGATAGCTCGGCGCCACCCGCAACCTGCACGTCGAGGTTGGAGGTGATCGGCCGGCTCAGTGTGGCGATGCTCTCGTAGCGGACCTCGGTGACCTTGCCCGATCCTTCCGGGAACGGGACCTCGACATAGTCGCCGCTCGCCGGATCGAGCTCGAACAGGCCGCCCTTCTGATCGAGCGAATTGAACGCCCGCTCGAACGTCAGCTGCCAGTCGTTGACCCCGGTCTTCCAGTGATACTCGCCGCGGCCGATCGTCTCGCCGAGATGGGTGTCGCGGCTGAACCGCAAGCCGTCGTCCGGATCGCCGTTGCCGAAGGTGAAGACGCGCGTGCTGACATAGGGCGCGTGCTCCCAATGGCGAACGCCGATCAGCTTCAGCCGCCCGGGGCCGAGCGCGAACTCATAGTCCGTGTTGATGTCGGCAAAATAGCCATTGTACTTGGTCTTGATCGTCCGGGCGCTCGTTTCGCCGGTCACCGCCTCGCGCTTGTCGCGCTGGTCGGCGGGATTCCAGTAAGGCGTGTAGCTCAAGGTCAGGTTGCCGACCGAGGAACCGGGGCCGTCGAGGCCGAACTTCCCCTGCACGTGCGCTTGCTCATATTCCGAATGGTAGATTTCGTTGCGCCGCTCGGTCAGCACCCGGTCTGGACTGTAGATGAGGATCGGGCCGCCGAAGGCGCCGCGACCGGCCTGGTTCTCGATCGACAGGGTATAGTCGACCGGTCCTTTCTTGCCCGAGTAGCTAAGCAGTCCGGCAAGGAATTCAGGCTTCGCATAATGAGCGCGGAAGTTCGGGTTGTACTCGAACTGGCCCGACGATTTTACGGTCTTCGCGAGGACGACGTTCGCGACCTGTCCCGAGAGCCCCGCGATTCCGAGGCTCGCGGCATCGACGATCTCGATCCGCTCGACGTTCGAAGCTGGCGTCTTCTGCAACTGGTCGATGGCGCCGCCAGATTTGTTGGCGATACGCTCGCCGTTGATCAGGATATTTTCCGACGCCTGGCCGAGGCCGCGCTGCGTCTCGTCCGCCGAGCGGATCGTGAAGCTCGGCACCTGGACCAGCATGTCATAGGCGGTCTTCGGCGCGAAGCGCGCGAAGTCGGCGGCCGTGTAGACGCGCTTTGCGGCAGCTCCCTTGGCGGTTGGCGGCGGGACGACCGCCGGATCGCTCGTCGGCGCGGCCGTCTGCGCGAGCGCAATTCCAGGCATGATCAGAGCGGCGCCAGCCATCAAGGCGGCGCGACCGCGGAACCGCACGAACATCCCACACTCCCCTGTTACGCGAGCACGTGTCCGTGCTACATTTGTAGCGTGCTACATTTGTAGCGCAGACGCAAGCCCTTTTTCGACGAACCGGCTTGGCTTGCCTGCCGCCTGCGGCACGCTAGGGCTGACGGCGATGCCATCGATCGATCCCGTCCAGCTCGCCGCCGAGCTCATCCGCTGCCCCAGCGTCACTCCTGCAAGTGGCGAAGTCTTCGATGTTCTCGAAGCGGCGCTGAAGCCGCTCGGATTCGCCATCCACCGCTGGGTGATGGGCGAAGCCCCCGACGGTCCGACCGAGAATATGGTGGCGATCCGCGGCGAAGGATCGCCCCACTTCGGCTTCGCGGGACATCTCGACGTCGTGCCGCCCGGCGAGGGATGGGCCGCTCCGCCGTTCGCGGCCGAAATCCACGACGGGCTCCTCATCGGCCGCGGCGCCAACGACATGAAAAGCGCGATCGCCGCCTTCGTCGCCGCGGTGTCGCGTATCGAGGCTGCCGCGGGCACCGTCTCGCTCCTCATTACCGGGGACGAGGAAGGCTATGCGGTCTACGGCACCCCGCGCATCATCGATTGGCTCAACGAACGACAGATCCGGCCGGACATGATCCTGATCGGTGAGCCGACCTCAGTGGACCGGCTTGGCGACACGGTGAAGATCGGCCGCCGAGGTTCGGTCAACATGTGGATCGACGTTCCGGGCGTCCAAGGGCACGTCGCTTATCCGCACCGGACCACCAACCCGATTCCGCCGCTCGCCCGCGTCATCGCCGCGCTCGACGCAGTGCATCTCGATGACGGCACTGAACAATTCCCGCCCTCGAACCTGGAGTTCACGTCGATCTCCACGCCCACCAACGCCAGCAATGTCATTCCCGGAAGCGCGACGGCCCAGCTCAACATCCGCTTCAACAACCTTCAACGGGGCGAGGACCTTGTGAAAATGGCCGAGGAAATCGCGGAGCGCGAGGCGCCAGGCACCACGGTGCGCGCTCGCATTTCGGGCGAAGCTTTCCTGACCCCTCCGGGGCAGCTCTACGACGTCATCGTCGAGGCGATCGAGGAAGAAACAGGCGCGCCTCCGGAGCTCTCCACGAGCGGCGGCACGTCGGACGGCCGTTTCCTGATCCAGCTGTGCCCGGTCGTCGACTTTGGCCTCCCAAATGCGACGATGCACAAGGTCGGGGAGTGCGCTGCCGTCGAAGATATCCGCGCGCTGTCTCGGATCTACGAGCGGATCCTGCACAAGGTGGTCGGCTAGGACGCAGGACAACCGAGCGTGATCGTCACTTCGGAAAAATAGTCGGAAAGCAGCCGCCGCGCCGAGTCCGTCAGCTCGACGAGCTGGAGCCGATGATCATGTTCGCATGAGGAGCGAGTCACGAGCTGCTGGGCCTCGAGATAGGCCAGCCAGCGAAGGGCCGTCGTCGCAGGAATTTGCGCAGCCTGGCTGAGGTTGGTGACGCGCATCGCGCCGCGCTCATGCTCGAGGGCGCAAAGCGCGAGCAGCAGATCCCAGGCGGGTTCACCGAACAGGCCTGGGCTGAAGAAAGCTTCTCGGCGCTTGCGCGCCGCCATTGCCGTTCGCGCACTGCGGGCGGCACTGCTCGCCGTTGCGAAGATGATGGCCGGGTGGGAAGGCATTGCCCTACCTCCTCCATTGCGGCGGACGTGCGCCCGCCGATTCCGATCCGGCAGGAACACAACGGCACCTCGGTGGAAGTGGTTCCCCCGGGCGGGGTCAGGCGACCGACTTGGCGCCGGTGCGGCTGCTCGCGGTCCAGGCGAGGAACTCGTCCTCGAACATCGCCGGCGCGAAGACGAACCCCTGGACGACGTCGCAGCCCATCGCCCGCAGGATGTCCGCCTGGGCAACCGTCTCGACGGCCTCGGCAACGACCTCGCACCCGACGCCCTTGATGAGCTGGATGACCGCCTGGACGACGACTCGGGCCGTTTCGCTGTTCTCGATGTCCTCGATCAGCGAGGGATCGAGCTTGACGAGGTCGAGGGGCATGGAGCGCAAGCGCGCGATGTTGGAATAGCCGGTGCCGAAATCGTCGATTGCGATTCGGGCGCCGTCGGCGCGCAGCCGGGCGATTTCGTTGAGCACGTTTGCGCTCACTTCCATCGCGGCGCTTTCGGTGAACTCGAGCTCAACCGCCGACAACGGCACTTCGGCTTCGGCGAATGCCTGGCGAAGCTTGGGAAAGAAATCCGGCCGATCGACCTGGCGCGGGCTGATGTTGAACGACAGTTGCGGCTGGAAACCCTTGCGGCGCCAGTCGCCGAGTGTCGCCGCCACCTCGGAAATAACCCAGTCGCCGATGTCGGCGACGATGCCGGTGCGCTCGGCGACGGGGACGAAGGTCGCCGGCAGGCGCATCCCCTCGCGCGGGTGGTTCCAGCGAAGCAACGCCTCGGCCCCGCGAAGCTCGCCGGTAACGAGGCTCATCTGCGGCTGGAAAGCGAGGACGAACTCGCCGCGCTGAAGCGCTTCTGACAGCGCTTTCTCCGTCTCGATCCGCTGCTGGTGCTCTGCCGCAAGCTGGGCGTCGAAAGTGCAGAACTGGCCGCCGCCGACGGATTTGGCGCGGTACATGGCGATATCGGCCGATCGCATCAGCGATTCGATGCTGCTGCCGTGGTTTGGCGACAGAGCGATGCCGATCGAAGCGCCGATGTCGACGCTGTGCGAGCAGAGCTCGAACGGCTCGGAAATGGCGAGAACGACGCGGCGCGCAATCCGCTCGATTTCCTCGAGCGATGCAATTTCCGGAAAGAACATGGTGAACTCGTCGCCGGCGAGCCGCGCGAGCAGCGGGCGAACCCGGGCGTCGCCGTTGAATTCGGCGTTGACGACCACGCGCAAGCGATTCGCGACCATGATCAGCAGCTGGTCGCCGCGAGCATGACCAAGGCTGTCATTGACCATCTTGAAGCGGTCGAGGTCGACGAACAGCATCGCCGAAACGCTGCCCTCGACAGCGTCGGTCAGCAGCTTGTCGGCCTCGGAGCGGAAGTGCAGCCGGTTCGGCAGCGACGTGACGGGGTCGTACATGCCGAGCGCATGAGCGTTTTCGATCGAGGAGCGCACTTCGGCGAAGAGGCTGTCCACGGCCGCAGCCAGCTTTGGCATCGTCCGGCGCAGCGATGGAGGCGCTGGCGAAACCAGGTCTCCGTCCTCGACGGCGAGCAAGCGGTCGCCAAGCGCGGAAAGAGCGCGCGAACTTTCGCTGTTTGGCCTCTCGGACGCGATGTAGCTGACGAGCAGGCAGAAGGTGCCGGCGATCAGCGCCGCCAGGATCTTCTCGTCGAACTCCGTGATGTAGAGAAGCGCTGCGAGCGAGAACAGGAAGGAGGCGAAGCCGGCGGTACACGACAGGATCGCGTTGCTGATCTTCTGGGCCGTGCCAGCTTTCATCTTCCTGAGCGCCTCGCACGGGCGGCAATGCCCGCCTACCTTTCCGCTTACTGACGCACAGTTAAGAAAGCGTCAGCGTGAGCGATCCTTGCGCCTGAGGACGATGTAGAGGCTGCCGCCGCCTCCGTGGCGGCGGTGCGCGCCCCTGACAGCTGCGATTTCGCCAGAATGCCGCGAAGCCGCCAGCCAGTCGTGCACGGCCGCGCGAATGGCGCCTCGGCGGATCGGCGGCTCACCGGGGCGATGATGGCCGGTTATCAGGAGCACCACGCGGTGCCCGCGCGCCATCGATTGGTCGAGCGCCTCGTCGATGGCGCGCCACGCCCCATCCAGGCTCATGCCGTGAAGATCGACGATCCGATCGGGTTCGACGGAGCCGCTTGAAAGCCGCTTGTCCCAACTGCCGTCGAGCGTGGTCCCGGGACCCGGCGGCCGAACAGTCTCGCTACGCGCCGGTGGCCGCGGCTTCGCAGCGGCCGGTTTCAGTGGATTTGTTTTTTCCGTATAATCAACGGCTTGTGGAACGATCCTGTCACGGGATAGCGGGCGGATTGTGGACGCGACGCGTGCCCACAGCGCGGCTTCGTCAGGGCTGAGCGAGCGCACGGGCCGCCGTGCCCTTGGGGACCAGGATCAACGCTTCGCCGTTCGCCGACATGCCGCCGGCAATCGCCGTCGCTTCGGGGCCTGCGCCCCAGAAGGTGTCGAAGCGGTTCGGACCCTTGATCGCACCGCCGGTATCCTGCGCGACCCACAGGCCGTCAACCTCGTGACGGTCGGCCTTGTGCAGATATATGGGCGCGCCAAGAGGGACATAGGTGGGATCCGCGGCAACGGTCGTGCGCGGGGTCACCGGCACGTTCAGCGCTCCGAGCGGCCCGGCGCCGGTCAGTTCCTTGAAGAAGATGTAGGACAGGTTCTCGCGCATGAGCTCGCGCCCCTGGTCCGGATTGGCGCGGATCCACGCCTTGATCGACTCCATGTTGGCACCGCCCGGCGGAAGCACGGCCCGGTCGCGGAGCAGGCGCCCGATCGCGACATATTCGCGTCCGTTCTGGCCGGCATAACCGATGCGCATGACGCTCCCGTCGGGAAAGCGGACGCGCCCGGATCCCTGAATCTCGACGAAGAACAGGTCGACGGGGTCCTTCGCCCATGCAAGCTCGAGCCCCTTCCCCGCCAACGCGCCATCCTCGATCTCGGCGCGGGTGAAGTACATCGTGCAGTTTCCGGTCTGGTCGACGCGGCCAAGGCCGGTCGTGCCGTCAGGCTTGGTGCAGCGCGTAAGGTCGGCCGGCGTGCGGTAGATGGGCACATAGCCCGGCAGCGGCACTCGGGAGCCCTCGATCTCGGGCTCGTAATAGCCCGTGGCGAAGGCGCGGCCGTCGCCGACCTTCACCCAATCGAAGCCATAATAGAAGAAGCCCGGGGCGTAGCTGGCGTCGAGTGAGGCGGCCTGGGCGCAAACCGGCTGCCAGTCGCCCGCCCTGGTAAGGCCCGACTTATCGGTACGGCGCATGACCGCCGGGCAGCTGAGGCGGAAGGCCGCCAGCGCCCGCGTCGCTTCCTCGGGCTTGAGCACTCGCGGCGCTTCGATCCTGACCCCGGTATCGACGGCGTTGATCCCGCGCGGCGACGGCGGGACCGGCGTCGGAACGGGAACGGGTGTCGGCGCAGGCGCGGGCTGCGGTAGCGGAGCCGGCGCTTCGGGTGGAGGGACTGGCCTGGTGGCGCAGGCCGATACGAGCGCGAGAGATGCGGCGGCGAGCGCCCTGCCAAGAAGCTTCAC